>Ga0182024_10020005_pt1 | contig 12271 bp, 13 predicted proteins | sample P32metaG_FD_120480 | JGI IMG/M metagenome (GOLD analysis project Ga0182024, IMG submission 120480) | Permafrost microbial communities from Stordalen Mire, Sweden - P3-2 metaG (Illumina Assembly) | ecosystem: Environmental > Terrestrial > Soil > Wetlands > Permafrost | place: Sweden: Stordalen...
CCGGTCACACGCGAGAACATGCTCGATATCGATCACCACTTGGGAAACTCTCTCTTCGGCAAGCTGAACTTCGTGCTGGAGAACGAGTGCTCGACCGGAAGCGTCGTCATGCGGATTCTACGCCAGCTCGGCGTCGTCGTCGACGGGCGGATTGCAACCTGCATTCTCGCGGCGATTATGACCGATACCGGTGCTTTCGTGCACTCGAACACCACGCCGGAGGTGCTCGACGTTTCGGCGGAGCTGATGCGGCTGGGTGCCGACAAAGAGCGTATCACTCGCGAGATCTTTGCCAATAAGCGCGTTGCCGCAACCAAACTCTTGGGCTGCATCATCGGCGCAATGCGCTTCGAACATGCCGGCCGTTATTGTTACTCCTACGTCGACGACACGATGCTTGCGGAGACGGGCGCGGACGGCGAAGACACCGAAGACACCGTCAACGTGCTGCTCGGACAGGAGGGCGTCGACGTCGCGGCGCTTTTCAAGGCGATCGAAGGCGAAATCCGCGTCTCCTTGCGATCCAGCGGACGCATCAACGTGCAGGCCGTCGCCGGGAGTTTGGGGGGCGGCGGTCATTTCCGCGCGGCCGGCTTGACCTACCATGGAACGCTGCGCGAAGCGATCGTCAGCGTCGAGGCGGCGTTGGTCGCACAAGGGCTCTAGGAGTCTGTAGGGCTATGGCACGTTTTCGGATTCGAGCCGTCTTTTGTCCGAATACTTCGTTGCTCTTCGGTCACGAAGCTACGGCTTCGCTCCCTCATCGCGCCTCGTCTTCGAACAAAATTCGGCTCGAATCCGAAAACGGCCATAGCCCTACAGACTCCTAGCATCACGCCGGCAAGCGCGGCGACGTGATCGGTTTCGTCAATCTCTTTAAGACGGCTGGACCCACCTCGGCACGCGTGGTTTCACGCGTTCGTCGAATCTACGCTATCTATGGAGGCGATCGAAAGATCGCCGCCGGTCATCTCGGAACGCTCGATCCGCAGGCGGCCGGCGTGCTTCCCGTCGCAATCGGAAAGGCTACGCGGCTCATCTCGCTGCTCGAGGATCAGCGAAAGGGGTATGCGTTCACTCTGGTGCTCGGCCGCTCGACGACGACGCAAGACGCCTCCGGAGAGACCGTCGAGGAGCGGGCGATTCCGCCGAACTGGCCGCGTCTCCTGAGCGAGGCGCTCCCGCGGTTCGTCGGAAGACTCGCGCAAGTTCCGCCGATGTACTCGGCCGCGCACCACGAGGGCCGGCGGCTCTACGAGTTGGCGCGCGAAGGCAAAATCGTCGAGCGTAAACCACGGCAAGTAACGATCTACGGGCTGACCCTGCTCGGGGTCGACCCGCCCCCTTGGACAGGCTCAGGGCAGGCTACTACGGCGCGACTGCGCGTGGCATGCAGCGAGGGAACCTACGTGCGAACGCTGTGCGAGGATCTCGGAGCGGCAATCGGCGTTCCCGCACATATGGGTGCGCTGGTTCGCGAGGGTTCGGGACCCTTCGTTCTTTACGAAGCCCTCACCATCGAAGAGATTGCTCGCGCGCCCGAACGAGCGCTGATCGCTCCGGAGCACATCATCCCGTTTCCGACGATCGTTCTCGATCTGCGCGGGTCGGCCGACTTTCGCGCCGGCCGAGTCGTTCCGCTGCCCCAAGGCGCGACGGCGCGACACGTCTTCGTTCGCGACGAATCGCGAACGCTCGTGGGCGTGGGCGAGGCGCTGGGCACGCTCCTCGCTCCTCGCAAGGTCTTCGTGTGAAGCTTTACCACCGGCTCGAGCGCGAGAGCGACCGGCCACTGGTGCTGGCGATCGGGTTCTTCGATGGATTCCATCTCGGCCATCGCGAGATCGCGCGGCAAGCGCAGCGGTTGCGCAAGCCTGGTGGGCGCGCGGGCGTACTGACCTTCGCAAATCATCCAGCCGCGCATCTTCGCCCCGGGACCGAACCCCCGATGATTTGCACGCCGGAGGAACGGCTTTGCCTTCTAGGGGGCGCCGGCTTTGACGAATGCTTTTTCGTACGATTCGACGAGCAGATCGCGACGCTCTCGCCCGCGGGCTTTCTCGATCTGCTGGTTGCTCAGCTCGGCGCACGCGGCGTCGTGGTCGGCGATACCTTTCGCTTCGGCCACCGGCGCGCCGGCGATACCGCGTTTGTGATCGAGTACCTGACGCCGCGCGGCATTCGGGTGGTTGCGGTCGATCGGGTCGTCGAAGACGGCGAGCGCGTTTCCAGCACCCGCATTCGCGGCCTGATTGGAGATGGAGATCTTGTGGGCGCCGATCGGCTCCTGGGCGGCACCGGTTATGAGATCCGCGGGCCGGTGGAGTTTGGCGCCGGACGCGGCCATACGCTGGGCTTCCCAACGGCCAACGTCCGCCTTCCGGCCAAGCTGATTCCGAAGGATGGGGTCTACTCCGCGACGGCGCGCTACGACGGTCGCGACTATGCGGCGCTCGTCTCGATTGGAACCAATCCCCAATTCGACGGCGAGCGGCGCACCGTGGAGGCCTGGCTGCGCGATTTTCAGCACACGATCTACGGGCGCGAGTTGTGGCTTCGCGACCTGCGGTACGTGCGCGAACAGCGGTTTTTCCCCGACGTCGCCGAACTTGTGGAGCAAATGCAGCGTGACCTTGCCGCGGTCGGCTATCCCAGCTATGGCTAAGAGGGTGCGGGCTTCCGCCATCGTCTTCGCCTGCGCCCTCGCGGCCTGCGTTCACGCCGGCAGCGCCGACTCGACGGGCTCCGCGAAGGTTGCTCGGGTCGGCGAAGCGGCGCCGCCGTGGACGGAGGCGAGCCTGCCCGGCCCGACTCTCTCGCTGGCCGCTTTTCACGGCAAGCCGGTCTATCTCAACTTTTTCGCGACTTGGTGCCCGCCATGCAACGCCGAGGCTCCCGCGATTGACTCCATCGCGCGCGAGTATGCCGCTCGCGGCTTGCAAGTCGTCGGAGTAGACGTGCTGGAAACTGCGCGTAAGGCAGGCGAGTTTCGCCAGGAGCATCATTTGACGTATCCCGTCGTCGTCGACGACGGAACGTTGCGCGATCAATACGCCGTCAACGGCCTTCCGGTCCACGTCTTCATCGATCGACTCGGAATCGTCCGGCGCATCGTCGTCGGCGAGATGTCGCCGGCAGATATGCGCAGCAACGCCGAACGCCTTTTGCAATGAGGTTGTTGCCGGCGCGCCGGAGGTTTGCTTGGAGTTTGCCCGTTGCGCTTGTCGCCGGCATAACGATCGGCTGCAGCGGCGGCGGCTCGGAGTCCGGCATCATGATGCCCGCAGCAAACTCGGGCGGAGCGGCCGGAGCGGGACTGGCGGGCAATACGGTCGTGCGGATCTTCGTTCCGACGGCGCAGCAGAATGTTTTCGGTAGAGTTCAGGCGCCACAGACGCCCTCCGCCAACGGACCACCAGTCCTGGGCGGCATCGCTGGGCCCATTGGGCTCGCGCCGGGCGCCGCGCCGACGTCGCCGCCTCCGCCCGGCTCGCAGATGCTTGCCATCAACGTCAACGGTCCGACGGCAATCAGCCAAACGCTGGCGGTTGGGCCGAACGCCGGTGGCTGCGCGCCGGCGACGGGCGGTACGAACTGCCAACTTACGCTGGCTCTTCCGGCCGGAACCTATATGGGGACGATCGGCGTCGCCAACACCGCCGCCTCGACGGCTATTGCTTTTACGGTGATTCCCAACGGACAGAACGTCTTCGGCGTCACGCTGAGCGGCGTGGCTGCGCAGATCGCGGTCGTTCCTGCATCTTCGTTGAGCGCGCAGAACGCACAGGGCGGAATCGACCTCTTTGGTTCGGGACGGCATCCGATGCTCGTCGAGGCGTTCGATGCAAACCAGAACGTGATCGTCGGCAATGCTGCGGGAACCTTTACGCTGAGCCAGGCTGGAGGCGCGCTAGCGGTCGGCATCACGCAACCCGCGAGCACCACTCCCAACCTTTTCTACGTATCGTCGAACGGCGTAGGCAATACGAACTCGGCATTTCTGCGGGCGACCGCGGCTTATAACGGGCCGGGGAACCCCTGCTCGCAGCCCAGCGCCGTCTGCAGCGGTACCGCCCGCGTCGACGTGCGCCAACTTTTGGGCGTCGCAAACTCGAACGCAAACAACGTCACGCTTTACGTCAACGGCCAAGGGCTGCCGCTGGCTACCGTGCAAAACGGAGTTAGCAATCCGCAGGCGCTGATCTTCGACTCGGCTGGCGACCTTTTCGTCGCGAATCTTCCTGGGAGCGTGACCGAATATGCCCCGCCGTATAACATCGCGCCCACGACGATCAGCAACGGCGTGAACCATCCGCAGGCGCTAGCGATCGACTCGCGCGGAAATCTTTTCGTTGCGAACGGCAGCGGAAGCAATACCGTGACGATGTACTCGCCACCCTATAATGGAGCGCCGGCGCAGACGATCTCGGGCGGAATCGACGATCCGGTCGGCATGACGCTGGACTCAACCTCAAATCTCTTCGTCGTCAACGAGGCGTCGAGCAGCGTGACGCAATACGCGCCGCCCTACGTCGCTGCGCAGACGACGATCTCGAAGGGACTCAACGCGCCGAACTCGCTCGCGCTCGACGTTCATGGAAATCTCTTCGTGGCAAATCTCAACTCGACGCCGAACTCCGTCGTCGAATTTTCGCCCCCGTTCACCGGAGGGAGCGCGCCGGTTGCGACGATCACGGATGGCGTGAACGAGCAAGGCGCGATCGGTTTGAACGGCGCGGCTAATCTCTTCGTTCCAAACCAAGGCGCGAACACCGTGACGGAGTACGTTGCGCCCTACTCCAATCCGCCGAGCACGATCGTCGGGGGGCAAAGCCAGCCCGTAGCCCTGGCAATCGATTCGCTGGGCAACCTCTACGTAGCAAACTACGGCAATAATACCGTTACCGTATATGCGCCACCGTACGCGAGCGGCTCGTGGACGACGCTGGGGAGCGGCATAAATCTCCCCGTCGCGCTCGCACTCTCGCCCGCGACGAACGCCCCGACCGTGCTTATTCCGTAACTAAGGAAGCCCTGATTTAGCCCAGCTCTTCGTCGCCTCGGGGTTCATTTACCATAGTAAACTTCACCCCTCGGCTCCTCGATCTGAACTAAATCAGGGCTTCCTTGGAAGCGTCAGGCAGCGCGAACCCGCAAGGCGTCGCCGTCGAGCGTTACGAGCGCAGCGGAACCCTCGCGCACCTCGCCGCGCAGCAGCGCGGTGGAGAGCGGCGTGGAAACGCAATGCGAAACGGTGCGCGCGACGTAGCGAGCGCCGCTGCCGGCACCCATTGAAACGCGCGCAAGATAGAGCTTTGCTTCGTCCGACAGCTCGAGCGTGACGTTGCGCGCACCCAGCCGTTGCGCCAGGGCCTCGACGTGGATCGTCACGATCGCCTCAATTTGCGAAAGGCCCAGCTCCTCGAAGGGAACGATCTCTTCGATTCGATCGAGCAGCTCGTGCCGCAGCGCGATTGCGAGTTCGTCTTCTTCGAGATTCGTCGTGAGAATGATGATCGTGTGACGAAAGTCGATCGCCCGGCCTTTTGCGTCGGTGACGCGACCTTCGTCGAGAATCTGCAGGAGAATTGCCGCAACTTCCGGATGGGCCTTTTCCATCTCGTCAAAAAGCACCACGCAGTACGGCCGCCGCCGCACGGGCTCGGTCAGCTGACCGGCTTCGTCGTGGCCGGCGTAACCGGGCGGCGCCCCCAGCAGCCTGGAAACTCCATGCGACTCGGTAAACTCGGAAAGATCGACGCGCACCAACGCGCTCTCGCTGCCGAAGAGCGCCTCGGCAAGCGCTTTGGCCAGCTCGGTCTTACCGACGCCGCTGGAGCCGCGGAAGAGAAACGTTCCCAGCGGCTTGCGTGGATCGTGCAAACCGGTACGCGCGCGCCGGATCGCATTTGAAACGGCGGCAATCGCGGGTTCCTGCCCGATGACGCGCTTGGATAGCAGCGTCTCGAGTTCCAACAGACGATTGGTTTGTGACTCGGTCAATGCCGCTTGCGGGATTCCGGTCCAACGCGTCACGACGGCCGCGACGTCGGTGGTCGTGACCGGAGGCAACTCGACGGCTCCCTTGTTTGCAAGTGCGACCGATGCGGCCGCTTCATCGATCAGATCGATCGCCTTATCGGGCAAGAACCGATCGGCGATGTATCGCGCCGAGAGCTGCGCTGCCGTCTCGATCGCATCGTCGGTAATGGTGACGCGATGGTGCTGCGCGTAGCGCTCGCGCAGGCCTCGAAGAATCTCGGTCGTCTGCTCGATGCTCGGTTCCTCGACCATAACGGGTTGAAACCGCCGCTCGAGCGCGGGGTCCGACTCGATGTGCTTACGGTATTCGTCGAACGTCGTGGCGCCGATGCACTGCAGGTCGCCGCGCGCGAGTTCGGGCTTAATCATCGAGCTCAGATCGAGGGGAGCGCCTTCGGCGGCGCCGGCACCTACGAGTGTGTGCAGCTCGTCAATAAAGAGCACGATGTCGCGAGCGCTGCGCTTTACTTCCTCGAGAATGCGCTTGACGCGTCCTTCGAACTCGCCGCGATACTTCGTTCCGGCAACCAGCGGCCCCAACGAAAGCGCAAGAAGACGTTTCCCGCGCAGCGCGGCCGGCACATTTCCGGCGGCGATGCGCTGGGCCAGTCCCTCGACGACGGCGGTCTTTCCAACGCCGGGCTCTCCCACGAGGCACGGATTATTCTTGCTGCGTCGCGCCAGAATGGACGTAACCCGCTCGATCTCGCTGTCCCGTCCGATGACCGGATCGAGCTTGCCTTCGCGCGCGAGCTGGGTAAGGTCGCGCGAAAAGGCCGCCAAGGTCGGCGTTCCGCCGCGCAATCTCTTGCCCAGCCCTTCGAGGGGCGACTCATTCTCTCGGCCTTGCAGCTTCTCGGCAAGCAGCGCGCTCCCCGCGATCAGACCCGCGGCGGCCAGTGCGGCGCCGATCAAAGGCAACGCGCTAGCAGCGGTTCGCTTTTGGACACAAATGCCGCAGAGCCGTCGTCCCCCATACGAGACGACGCTGGGGCGGTTCGCGCAGGTTTCGCATAAGCCGTTCATTGCCGAAGTCTACTCAGAATTACATCGGCGGGTTTCGGCCGTAAGCTCAGGGCTCAACGCCGCGAGCAGGCAAAGCAAAGTGCCCTTCATAATACGCTGAAAGTTCCTCGCTCGGGCGCGCTCCACCCTGATGGAGTCGACGAGAGTGCGCTTGAGCAAGGGAGCGAGGAGGCATAGAGTGCTCGGCGCGGTGGCTTTTTGGATCGTTCTCGGCTTGCTAACAGGCCTCGTTGCCCGCTGGATCGTCCCAGGGGACTCGCCGGGCGTCATGACCGATATGTTCGTGGGCGCGGTTGGTGCGGTGATCGGCGCCTGGTTGTACGGCCCGTTTCGCCACGTGAACGTGAGCGGATTCAGTTTACCCAGTCTGGTCTGCGGATTCATCGCGGCGATCGTACTCCTGTACGCCGTGCGCATGTTTAGCAGGGGCCGGTCCTCGGCCTGAAGGGCGCCGCGATTCGTCGCTGGAAGCGCAACGCTTATGACCTACATCATCACCGAGCCGTGCATCGGCACCAAAGATAAGTCGTGCGTGGACGTTTGTCCCGTCGATTGCATCCACGGCAAGGATGAAGACGAGATGCTGTATATCGACCCCGAGGTCTGCATCGACTGCGGCGCGTGCGTTTCGGCATGTCCGGTGGAAGCGATCTTTGCCGATTCCGACGTTCCGGAAAAGTGGGAGAAGTTTACCGCCATTAACGCCGACTATTTCAAGAAGGCATGAACCCGATAGTTTCCAGCGACACCTTCGACGCGTTCTTCGCTTGGGCGCCGTGGGTCGTCGGTATCGCGATCTATCTCGTCTTCTATTTCGCCAAGCGCCGCGAAATCGCCACGAGCATCGCTGCAGCGCAAGCGACGCCCTCGCAAGCTCACGCGCCCCAAACCTTTGCTTGTTCGCAGTGTGGGCGCAGTGGACTCCGCGAGCAAATGGTGGCGCAAGATCACGGTGGCGCTGTCGGCTATAAATGCACCAACTGCGCCCAGGAAGCTCTGGTTTAGCTCAGCTCTTCGTCGGCTCGGGGTTCATTTACCATAGTAAACTTCACCCCTCGCCGATGCCTGTCCTGAGCGAGCGCAACGAGTCGAAGGGCGATCTGAACTAAACCAGAGCTTCCTATTGTGGCTGACCGTAATCGGCGAGGACTTCGTGGATGCGCGAGGCCATGCTTAGCGCCGCGTCCCACTTGCGCTGCCACATATTTCGTCCGAAGATCAGGCCGACGCAGCCGGCGGCCATGGCAACGTGCGCCTTGTGCACCGTCTCATCGTCTCCCATGCGGCTCCCACCCGAGACCAGGACGAGGCAGCGACCCGCAGACTTAACGACCTTGCGCAGCCCCTCGACGTCGTCGAATGATAACGTGTCGTAAGGTTTGGGCAACTTGGCGGCGTCGGCGGGCCTCCAAACCGGCTCGTTGAGCTTGATAACGTCGGCGCCCAACTCGCATGCCACGCGCGCCGCGTAATCGACGGCGTAGAGCGAATCGATCCCGCCCTTGGCTTTGACCGCCGAACCGCGCGGATAGGCCCAAACGACCAGCGGCATTCCATAGCGATCGCACTCCCGGCGAACCTCGTTGCATTGCGCGATGTCGACCTCTTGCGCCGGGCTGCCGACGTAGAGCGTGTAACCGACCGCGTCGGCCCCGAGCCGGATCGCATCTTCGACCGACGACGTGAGCGGGCTAAATGCTTCGTCGTCGGGCGGGATATTCGTTTTGCCGTTGACCTTGAGCAGCAGCGGCACGCGGCCGGCGTAATGCTTCTGATACTTTTCGGCTAAGCCGATGTGAAGCGCGACGCCCGAAAAGTTACCTTGCACCGCCAGCCGATAGATCCAGTCGGTATCCAACGCGTCGGGGTTGTCGAAGAAGTCGACCGGACCGTGTTCGAGGCCTTGATCGATCGGCAGCATCATCAACGTCCCGTTTGCCGGCCCGTGTTCGTACATGAGCCGATGAAGGCGCGTGCGTTTTCCGATCGAGAGGTTCATGGCGTCGAAGGTCGGACGAACGATCGAAGGCGTAACGGCAGCTGTCATAATGGCGGCGCCTTCGCCGAATCGCGAAGGTTATCCTGAGGCGGCGACCAAAAGGCCGCTCGTGATTGCGCGGGTCGGATTCATCGGTCTTGGAGCGATGGGCGAACCGATGGCCCGTTCGCTGCGCCGAGCCGGATTCGCAGTGACGGCATCCGTGCACCGGCGCCGCGAAGCGCTGGAACGCTTGCGCGCCGAGGGCGTGACCGAAGCCCAAGATCCCGCGGCCCTTGCCGCAAACGCAGAAGCGGTCGTTCTTTGCGTACCGGACGCGCCGCAGGTCGAGGAGGCGCTCTTCGGTCCGCGGGGGGTCGAGGCCGGAGCGGCGCGCGGCCTGCTGGTGATCGATATGTCGACGATTTCGCCGGTTGCGTCGCGCCGGTTTGCCGAGCGCCTCGCAAAGGCAGAGGTTGAGTTCGTGGACGCTCCGGTGAGCGGTGGCCCGGTTCGCGCCGCCGACGGCACCCTGACGATCATGGTGGGGGCGTCGGCTGCCGCGTTCGAGCGGGCGAAGCCGCTGCTCCACGCGATGGGGGTTCCGCATCATTTGGGGCCGGTCGGCATGGGTGAGACCGTCAAGCTGGTCAATCAGATCATCATCGCGAACGTGATGATCGCAAACGTAGAAGGGCTCGTCTTTGCAAGAGAGGCCGGCGCGGACCTCGCAGAAGTCTGCGCGGTGCTGGCCTCGGCAACGGCCTCGAACTACGTTCTCGAAAAGTGGCTGCCGAAAACCTGGCTGGCAGGCACCTTCGACGGTGGCTTTGCGCTGGATCTGTTGCGCAAAGACGTCGCGGCTGCACTCGACGCGGCTCGGGCCGCAAACCTTCCGATGCCGGCCACCGGGCTGGCGTACCAACTCTATACGAACCGTAGCGCTAAGGGAGATGGCGCGCTGGATTACAGCGCGATCGCAAAAGCCTATGACTGTAATTCAGGAGCTTAAGCCGCCGCGGGGCGCGTCGATCAAGGGTCCGGATCTCAACAAGAAAATCCTCGTCGTGGACGATGAGTCCGCGATCCTACAGACGCTGCGCTTCAATCTCGAACGCAGCGGCTACGCGGTCGTTACCGCCGGCGACGGTCGCACGGCAATCGCAATGGCGCAGCGCGAGCAGCCAGACCTGATCGTCCTCGACATCATGCTGCCGGTCCTCGACGGGGTCGAAGCTTGTAAGGAAATTCGCAAGTTTAGCCCCGTGCCGATCATCATGCTGACCGCGAAGGATCAGGAGATCGACAAGGTTTTGGCGCTCGAGCTGGGCGCCGACGACTACGTTACCAAGCCGTTTGCCCTTCACGAGTTTCTGGCCCGCGTGAAGGCCCGGCTGCGCCGGCAAAACTCCGTTGCGCCGGGACACGACGAGGCGATCGTTCTCGGGGAGATCGTTCTCGACCCATCGCGCCAACAGCTTACGGTTCGCGGCAAGGCGGTGGCTCTTGCGCCCAAGGAGTTCGGACTGCTTCGCGTCCTCATGGATAATCACGGTCGCGTCGTCACGCGACAAACGCTGCTCGATAAGGTCTGGGGCTACGATTTTGAGGGCGAGCAGCAAACCGTCAGCGTCCATATTCGCTGGCTCCGCGAAAAGATCGAGGAAGACTCACGCGCGCCGCGTCACATTCTAACCGTGCGCAGCCGCGGCTATATGTTTAAGGCTTGACGCCGGCGGAATGGTCGCTGCTGGCGCTTGCTGCCGGCATCGTCGCAGGCCTCGCGCTTGGACGAGTTCGCGCCCTGCGCCACGAGCCGCCGCCGGTTTCTGCGCCGCCGCCGCAGGCCCCCGTGCCTCCGGCAAGCGTCGAGGGCACGTTTGCGCCGCTGGTGCGAGCTTTGCCGCTCGGCGTCATTATCGTGAACCGCACCTGCCACGTGGAGTTCGCCAATGCCGCGGCGGGGGCGATATTCGGTTTCGATCCGGAGCGCGCGATCGCGCTGCACATTATCGAGGCGGTCCCCAACGTCGAGTTGGAGCGGCGAATCGCCGACGCGCTGCGGGGCGAAGGCTCGGTTGCCCCACTGATGCTCACCAGGGCACGGGTTGCGCGAACCTATCGCGTTTCGGTCTATCCGTTGACCGACGAGAATCAGGAATCCAGCCGCGTGGTGGTCATCTCCGACGATCAGACGGCTCTCGCCCGGCTCGATCGTGCGCGCAAAGAGTTTCTCTCCAACGTCTCGCACGAGTTGCGAACGCCGCTCGCTTCGATCAAGCTGATGTTGGAGACGGTGCTCGAGGTGCCCGAACAGGAGGCGCGGGAACTCTTCGTCCCGCAGGCTCTGGCACAAGTCGACCGCTTGACGGCGCTCGTCGGACAGTTGCTCGAACAGGCGCGTGCCGAGTCCGGACAGCTAAAGCTGGCATTGCGCGACGTCGATTTGGAAGAGGTCGCCCGCCCGATCGTCTCCTCTCTCGAGCAACAGGCATCAAATAAGGGCGTCTCGCTCGAGCTGGCGGCGCTGCGCCCGGTTCGCGTCGAAGCCGATCCCGACCGGTTGGCGCAAGTCTTCGTCAATTTGATCGACAATGCGCTGCGACATACCGCGGAGGGGGGGCGCATTCGAGTCGAGATCGATGCGCGCGATAGCGATGCGGTACTGCGCGTGCGCGACACCGGGGAGGGGATCCCGTATCGCGACCTTCCGCATATCTTCGAGCGTTTTTACGTCGTGGACCGGTCGCGAACCCGCAGTACCGGCGGCGCAGGCTTGGGGCTAGCCATCGTCAAGGGAATCGTCGACGCCCATGGCGGTGCGATTTCCGCAGAATCCATGCTCGGGCGCGGCACGGCATTTACGATCCGGTTGCCGATCATGCGCATCAAGCGTTAGACGGACGGGCATCCTCTCCGAGGGCGACGAACAAGGCAACGCGATGTTCGCCGATACCGCCGAGCCGGCCACAATTTCTACCGGGACGAAGCTCAACGTCGAGAATCTGGACGTTTACTACGGGACGTTTCAGGCGATCAAGAACGCATCGCTGGCCGTGCCGGTGAACCAGGTGATGGCGTTGATCGGTCCCTCAGGGTGCGGTAAATCGACTTTCATCTGAGCGCTCAATCGGATGCACGACTTGACTCCGGGGGCTCGCGTCGAGGGGCGGGTGTTGCTCGATAATCGGAACATCTACGCTCCCGAGATCGACCCCGTCACGA
>Ga0182024_10020006_pt1 | contig 12270 bp, 12 predicted proteins | sample P32metaG_FD_120480 | JGI IMG/M metagenome (GOLD analysis project Ga0182024, IMG submission 120480) | Permafrost microbial communities from Stordalen Mire, Sweden - P3-2 metaG (Illumina Assembly) | ecosystem: Environmental > Terrestrial > Soil > Wetlands > Permafrost | place: Sweden: Stordalen...
CGGGCGATCACCCCCAGACTGATGTGATCTGTAATTCGGGAGCCAGCGGGCAGCTCAGCGATAGTCCGGGCCATGCGGCGCTCTCCTGTCTAAAACAGAATAGCACGTTTATGTTGTTAAGTGAAGAGTATTGGACTTAAAACACATTCTCGACCTCGCGGTACGTGACGAGATCGTGCGCACGAATCAGGCCCTCGACCTAAGCATCCCACGCTCGGTGCGCGCTGTGGATAAGCGCACGGCAACTCCGAGGCAGGCAATGACGGCCATTGCGGCGCTGGGTCTCCGGGAACGGTTAATTGTCCGGCTGGCCCTTTTTGTCGGTCTTCGGCCTGGCGAGATATTTGGGCTCTGCTGGGGACATCTTTCAGCCGACAGCGCAGTAATCAAGCAGCGCGTTTACCGCGGCACGGTGGACACGGTGAAGAACGGCCGCCCTCGCGTCGTGGCGCTTCCGGTAACTGTGCGCGCCGACATCGAACGGTGGGCCGAGCTGTGCTTTGATCTTTCGCCGACCGCATGGGTCTTCCCGAGTGAAACCGTCGGCCGCCCGGGAAACAAGGACAGCGTCTGGCGTCATGGAATCGCGCCGGTCCTCCAGCCGTTTGGGCTGGACTGGATGAACTTCCAAGTGATGCGCCGAACATGGACCACGTTGGCGGCCGGGGCTGGAGTCGACCCGAAGGTACGCGCCGATCAACTCGGGCATGGCGTCGATGTCGACCTCAACGAGTATACGCAAGTCGATCTCGGACGTAAGTTGGCCGCAGTAGAGGCCGTCGAAAGACTGCTCGAAGGAACGGAATTGGTCCAAGCAGAAACGGTTTTGGAGATTTCCGGAGAGTTGCTGTTTTGAGCTTGCTTGCAACCAGTTGAAAACATGGAGCGGGAGACGGGGGTCGAACCCGCGACGTCCAGCTTGGGAAGCTGGCATTCTACCACTGAATTACTCCCGCGCTCTGTCAAATCAGCTATTTAGCTGAATCCGTTAGACTTCCTAGGCCGGGTCCGCGTCTATTCCATCCATGCCGTCTATCCAATACTACCCGTTTGGATGCCAAAATGGACAGCAAAACAGACAGCACGTCAGCCTGAGAACATCCCGTTCCGCGATTCCCCTGCTGTCCATTGATGCTGTCCATATTGCTCTCCAAAGCTCGTTTCAGGCACACTATAGCACAAGGCAAGGCCGACCTTGCAGGACCCAATACGAGATACGTTAATGAGGCACTGACCAATACGACAAGCTAACCGGCGCGGCGATGTCGTCAAAGACCGCTTCCATCCCTCCACGCATGAACTAGGGTTCATGCCGGAAGCCGGCGCCGCCTGACCTGCGAAGGAGAATCCTGCCACCAGTCAAATGAGATAAATCCATGGCGCAGCATTTCGAGCCGACCGTGGACTTGAGCTTTTCTCCCAAACGCCTGCGGCGCACCGCCGCTCCGGTCACAAGTGCGATGAGTATACAGGCTGCGGAAGGTCCATCGTACCGTAGCCGCCGTATTTTAATCCCACAGGGTAAATAGCTGATTTTACTCATCTTAACTTAACTGAAAATGCAACTTCGCAGGAACGGGCTGCATCTAACGAAGCGGATAACGACTTATGAGTAAACAATGGTTTCTCAAGTCAGTAGCGCTGCTGACAAGCACGGCGGCATTCTCTGCCGTGCTCAGCGCCCAAGTTCCGCAGAGCCCAAAGAGTCCCCGGAATGCCCTGCCTGGGATAGTGAACTATGTCGAAGGGCAAGTGTCAATCGATGGCAACGCGCTGAATAGCAGGCAAGACGGGAACACCCAACTAGAGCCGAATCAGAGCCTGACGACGGCTAACGGCAAGGTTGAAATGCTGCTGACGCCGGGCGTCTTCGTGCGTGTGGGAAATAACGGCGACATCCGGATGGTATCGAATGGATTGGCAAATCCTACCATCGAAGTCGTTCGTGGCGAGACTATGGTTGAAGTCGACCAACAGACGACCGGCGCGAAGATAGAAGTTCTTGAGCGCGGCGCCACTGCATCCGTGCTGAAGTATGGCCTGTACCGGTTCAACGGCGATCAGGGCAGAATCGAAGTCATCGACGGCAGGTTGCAAGTGACCGAAAATGGCAAGACAAAGGACATTGGCAAGGGCAAAGCGGCCCTGCTTAACGGTGAGCCTTTGAAGACCGTCGGTTTCGATCACAATGCCGAGGACGATTTGTACCGCTGGAGCAGTGTGCGGTCCGCTTATCTGGCCGAGGCCAATGCTGTCACGGCGCAGAGGATTTACAACGGCTACGCTGCCGGCAACGGCTCCGGCCCCTATTGGGACGCTGGCTGGTTTTGGGATCCTTATTTTGACATGTGGTCCTGGCTGCCATGGGATGGATTTTTCTACAGCCCGTTTGGATATCCGTTCTTCTCACCGGGTTATGGAAGGTACGCCGGCCGATTCGGATACGGGCGCGGATACGCGGGGCTTGGATATGCGGGGCGTGGTTTTGCGGGACGGTCCGGTGTCGGTTTTGCCCCGCGAGGCGGGTTCGCCGGAGGTGGTTTCCGGGGAGGTGGCTTCGGCGGCGGAGGCTTCCACGGTGGTGGCGGCGGACGCCGGTAAATCAAAGGCGCAGGCCCAAGGCGCTTACGCTGAGATTTTGGACCAAGCAGATTTCGGCCGGTTCTTTTCGACCATATGTTCCCTTTTCCGCCAAAGACCATGGCAATGTACTGGGCAGCGGTAGCGGAAATACCGCCGGTCACAGGCGACATGCCAAGAAAATACAGGCACTGTATTTTCAGGCGGTTGCTGAACCGCTAGCCTTGGAATCGGAGGACCGAAATCACCCCGTCCAACCAGCTTGATCTAAAGAACTGATGGTTATTGAGGTGGAAACGACGCTCGGCCGTCTGAAAGACCCTTTTTTCTGACAGCCCTGATTTTGCGATGAAAAATCTACGCAGCCCGCGGTACCCTGCCGTGAGTCTTTCAGAAGCGATCAATGGAGCTTATCTGCTCTCGACGAAGGACAAGAGTACGGCGGTTCAGGGCGAGGAACTGGCCAGAGATCTCGGCTTTAAGAGCCACAGCGGCCCCGCTTGCACACTCATTGGTGCAATGCGTCAGTATGGATTGCTGGAGAAGCAAGGTGGTGAAACGGGGCTTTCGCCTACTGCACAGCGGATCATTCGCAGTCCGGAGGGAAGCGAGGAACACGCCGCTGCAATCCGCGAAGCTGCCCTCATACCCAACCTATCCGGGATCTCTATGCGACCCACAGGGGCGAACCGGAAGACGCCATCAAATCCTATCTGAAACTGCGGAGAGGATTTACAGAAGAGGGTGCAGCAGTGGCTGCGTCGGCTTACCGGGACACAATATCCTTTGCCAAGTTGACCCGTCACTACGGAAACGGCGCCGCCGAGGCAGGGGAAATGCCGGGACGCGCGTTTGCCAAAGAGCCGGAGTACGGCATCGCGTCCGGTGAGGCGCCCGCCCCGCTCGACCAGAAACCGGATCATTCACTGCTCACCCAGACACTGATGATATCGATTCCCCGAAATTTCACGGTCGACTTCAACGTTCACGGTGATCGGATCGAAAGAGGGGACCTGGCCCGGATCAAGAATCAGCTGGATCGCTGGATCGAAGGACTGGAAGAGCTTTCGAATAGGCGAGGAGGACCACATCGGGAGAATGCAGGGTCACTCGGGAGAAATTGTGATCAGCACGCATGCCCTGGAAGCTTGAAAACGAATTCCGGAATGTACGATCCTTTTATCGTGTCAGCGTCATAGTGCAGAGAGGTGCCGGTCGTCACGAACACGATTCCTGCGCCAGAGTTCCCAAGTTCCGGCTTGCCGTTTCACGTCCAGAGGAACAACGCGGGGTAAAAAGTGACCGAAAAGCATTCGATTTCCGCGCGGGCCCCCATACGCTGCCGCGGAAGCCGGGCGCGGCCGCCTTCGGGCGGATCTTGCGCGCGCGCGGATCGGCTACCTGCGCTGTTCGTTCTCGATCTTACGTATCTCCTCGAGGCGCGCCCGCGCACCCTGATTATTCGGATTCTGCTGCAAGACAGCGTTAAGGATCTCGATAGCGGCCGCGTAGTTGCCGAGCTGCACGTTGGCCTCGATCAACGTCCGCCGAGCTTGTCCAGATGCGGGGTACCGCTCGACCGTGAACGCGAGCAACGGAAGCGCTTCCTTCGCGAGTCCCCATTCGAAGACCAAGCTAACCCCCAGCCGCTCCAGGTGAACCTGATCGAGCGCTGCGCGCCCGGCCTCCACCTCGTCGACGGTACGCAATCGCCCGATGGCCGCCTCTGCATCCCCGCGCACGACCTCCCGCACGAGTTCGTCATAGCCGATCGACGGCGGTATCGCCGTGCGGTGCTCGAGGGTCATCTGTGCGTCGGGGAATGCAACCTTCGGATCGCGATCGAGCCACGCCATGCTCGCGGCGTCCGCGCGAAGAAACGCGTCGAAGAAATGGGCCAGGTAGTCCGCCACGATGCCCTGACGGCGAGCGGTTTCCGGCGCGGGATCATCCCAATAGCCTGGCATCGCGCGCCGACCGGGGATCAGGCCGTAGGTCGTGAAGTCCACGTGACCCATTCCTTCGGTTACGAAGAGATAGCGATTCGAATGCACCGCCGTGTCGAATAGAGATTTCACGTCTGTATCCTGCGGCCGCCCCATGACCGACGGCGATGTGGCGTGCAGCCATGGCACTCGCAACGCCGCTGCATCATAGCTCGGGGAAGCCTGCGGCAGGCCCGACGGGTGTCGATACATAATCCCGGAATCGAAGCTCGCGAACGCGTCGACGTCCGGGTTGCGCATCGCAAGCAGAACGCCCGCCATGCCGCCCTGGTCGAAACCCAGCACACCGAGTCGATCGCCGCTCACGAACGGCAACTGCCGCGCTCGTGCAATCGCGAACTCGATGTCCCGGACCTGAGTCTCGAGGTCCTGCGCATCGACTCTTACCACCGTGGAGTTGGTCCCGACGAGTGGCGTGGTCACGACGACGAAGCCGCGCCCGGCGAGAAATTCTCCCAGTGCCGCGAACGCGATCGGCGATTCGTAATAGAGCCCCTGGCCCATTGCGATCAACGGAAACCGACCGGCCGCGGGCTTGGCGTTCTCGGCTGCCAACATGGGCCGTTGAAGCAGCGCTTCGAACGCTGCCGGGGCCAGTGAACGCGCGAGCGGCCCACGCGAGAACTTCAGCACGTCGCGCGAGCGACCCGAAATCTCCGCCGGCCACACGTCGTCGTCGGCAAGGGCCGCGTAACGACCGAAGCGTATCGGCTTCGACAGTGCTTTGGCCGGGTACCAAACGTAAACCCTGATCGGCCGGGTGTGCGTTCCTGTGCCGTCGCTCGCTGAGACATATCTCGAGCGGTCCTGCTCGACGAGCAACCGGAACCCCACAGCGTGCGGACCCGGCGCAAGTCCGAACCCGTCACCCGCGTTCGTGGGCTGCTGCGCAGACGCCGCGACCGACAGCAACAGTGTCGTGATCAAGAACCCCACGCGACGGCGGTTGACGCAGCAACCGCCGCGCCCGTGCGGCCGATCGTTTCGCGAAGCCAGAGATTTGCGGGACCGGCGTGATGACTCGGTGGTCTGAAAGATCTCTCCCATGCCAACCGATCCCAGGTGCGCCGTGATTTCGTGTCCGAGTTTGGTCCTAATCATGATGTGAACGAAATCTGGCTGCATATTTATCGCTACTATATCCGTCGAAAAAGCGCTGCGGAATACAGGAGCCATGGGATTCTTCGGGGGGTTGGGCATCAGCCAGCCTCAGCAAAGGGTCATTGCTTCTGCTCGATTTTGTGAAGGCTACCTCGAATTGTTATCGGGCAAGGAAGGCCTTCGGCGCATAGAAACAGGCGGATCACGATGGATCAATCTCTTTACGACGGGGGGAAGGACGAAGCGCGCCGTCCTCTCGACGGAACTGACAAGGATATGACGAGCGAAGACGGCCGGCGCGTACGAATGGAAGTGATCGCGGACGCTCTTACTGCGACGCTCTGCTGAACGCCGAACAACTGGACGTAGTATTCAGGCGGTCCGTTTCCGCGCAAGCCTTACCGCGCCATCGAAATCGAATCCACTTTGATCGTGTGTTTGATCATCTCGCCAGTTATGGCGACGGTAAAGAGAGATTTCTTCCCGGTTCTCCGGACGAGTTCGGCCGCTTTGGCATCCCGCAGAATCCAGGTTGAAGCTCAATCCATCTTGTTGCACAGCGGCGAAAGACTTCGTTTTTGGGCTCGGGGAACAGAGTCGGATTTCCAGATTCCCATCACGATCGACGTAGGTCAAAGAATCGGTCGGGTTTACATTGCGCTCCTCGTAGCCCCAGCATTTGGAGTCGACCCGGACTCCGGACCAGCTTCCGGCAAGCGTGAGCGTGGCTGACAAGCAAGCCAATGTGGTGAGACGCATCAGTAGTGCCGTCATGGTTTCGGGCATACTAATTGGCCCTACAAGCCAGTGTAGGGTTCGAGCGCTATCCGAAGCCATACAGTCTACACGGTAAGTGTGAAACGCAAATGTGGCGTATTCAGGGAAACAGTAATGCTGTTCAACTTTCTTAGTTGTGCCGCTGGGTTGCAGGTAGACGTTTCTCCGATGTGTCGCTGGTATAAATGGCATTGGCGCCAGCTCAAATGCCGCAACCAGGCGAGGGTGGCATGATCCCCTCCACACTTGTCCAACCGGGCGCCATACGCTTCTGGTTAGCGGTATTGCTTACGGGTATCGGAACAGGCGCCGCTGCCGTGGCACTGACCCGCTTGCTGGAAATGGTTCAGCAGCTTGTGTGGGGCGGCTCCGGCACCAATCTGCTCAATGCGGCGCGGCGCGCCGGAGCATGGCACCATGTTGTCGTGCTGCTCGGCGCTGGCCTGATAACTGGCGCGGGGCAGATCATTCTGAAGCGGCTGTCGAGCGGCAACGGAATTGATACCACAGCTGCTATCTGGTTCCATGGCGGACGGATGCCGGCTTTGCGGACACTCGGCAGCGCGTTGCTTTCTGTAGTCATCGTCGGAATGGGAGCGTCGTTGGGGCGCGAGGGCGCACCGAAACAGGCCGGCGCTGTATTCGCCAACTTCTTTTCGGACCGAACGCGCTTATCCGATGAACAACGCCGGCTTCTGGTGGCGTGTGGCGCCGGAGCAGGAATGGCCGCGGCCTACGGGGTGCCCTTGGGCGGCGCGCTTTTCGCGCTGGAGGTTATGCGCGGGATGCTCGCTCTGCGGTACGTGCTACCAGCCCTTTTTGCTTCTGTAGTTGCCACGGCCGTCTCGTGGATCGCGTTGCCCAATGCGCCCACTTACCTAATTCCGGCATATCCCAGCTCCATATCGAGTGTGGTCTTCGCGGTCCTGGCTGGACCGATTGCAGGTTTGGTATCGGTCGGCTATGTTCGGACGGTCACCTGGGCTGATCGAAGTAAGCCCAGGAGTTGGCGCCGATTCACTGCGCCGTTACTGGTTTTGGGTATGCTGGGTGCTGTCTCGATCCCGTTCCCTCAATTGCTCGGCAACGGCAAGGACATCTCGCAACTTACATTCACCAACCAAATACCGCCGCTTTTGCTTCTGGCACTGCTGGCGCTGAAGCCCCTCGCGACCGTGATGTGCGTACGCAGCGGCGCGCCTGGCGGCCTGTTCACGCCTTCCTTAACGGTAGGCGCTCTGCTGGGCGCCCTGCTGGGCCATGCCTGGGCGTGGATTTGGCCCGGTGTTCCCTCCGGATTGTTTGCGCTGCTCGGCGCAGCGGCCGTTCTCAGTGCCACGACACAGGGCCCGATCTCGACTGTTGTGCTGATGTTGGAACTGACCGGGCGGGATCGATCCTTTATCCTGCCGCTGCTGCTGGCTGTCGGCACCGCTACTCTTGTTGCGCGAAGCATCGAATCCCGGTCCATTTACGATGCCCGTCTCACCGACGAGGAGGTTGAAGCCCGCCGGAGATCGCGCGAAGCGCCCACTGCAATGACTATCCAGCAACTCTAGCTGGAAATACCCACGCGGTTACGATGGAGAGCGGGGTCGATCGCAGCAGCCATCTTCGCTACGTCAAGTCCGCCGCCCAAAAACTCGTTCACTTTCTCCGCAGTGACGAGGGGGCCGCTAATGGCATTGCTGTGTTCTATCACCAGCAGTTGCGTATGCGGGCGTCGCGCGAGCATCACTTTCACACGGCCCAGAGTGCGGACGTATTCGTCTTTTAGCATCCCTCGCCGTTCCGGCGTCGCGGGAAGCGGCTGATTACGGCGTACCAGCATGCGCTCCTGCGAATCGAGGACCTCTTCGAGATCGCGCTCGCTGAGGATCACTCGGCAGGCCAGACCCTGAGGCAACGCGGCCAGCAGTGGCGCGATAATCTTGATGACTTTTCCCCGTCTTTCGAACAGCCACCGGGAATCCTTCAGCAGATTCTTCACCGGCTCAAACTCGAGATAACCGTGGGGGTTGTCTTCGTCCGGTTCGCGCATACCGTCCGAGAGGACGTCCATGCCACCCGCAGCCAGCATTTGCATCAGCATGGAAGTACCCGAGCGCGGCAAGCCGGTCACCACGATGAGGGATTCCTCAAGCGGCGGCGTATCCGCCGTTCCGGCCATGAGCGGTGCATCAGGTGCGGCGAAAACAGCTGCAGCGCGTTCCACTCGTTCAGCTACCGGCCGGCGCCCCGGAAGCTTGGTCCCACGGTTCCTCATACGGCGCGCCAGGAGTCGGTGCTCGCGCGCTGTTTCGGCCGCTCCAAGGTGCTTCTCGAGCAACGCGGCGAGTCGGACGTGCGCTTCCGGAAAATTAGGATTGAATGATATGGCTGAGCGGAACGCGTCAGCCGCCCGCTCATATTCCTTCATTCCCGCTAACGCGCGCCCAAGCAGGAAATGGGCAAGGGATAGTGATGAATCCTCTGCAGAGCATCGAGAGCCAAATGCGCGGCCATGCCGAACTTCTTTCGCCGCAGAGCCATCCGGCACAAGCCGATATGGGCATGTGCGTTATCGGGATCGATAGCCAGCGCCTTTTCGTACACCTGCCGCGCATCGCGTCCGCGGCGCAGGCGCAGATATAGATCCGCGGTCTGCAGGAGCAAGCCTGGCCTGACCAAGTGCCCTTCCGTAACTCGTTCCAGCGCGGCCAGTGCTTCAAGATATCGCTTGTCAGCCACCAGGATCTGCGCTTTCAAATAATCGATGACAGGCGGTTGAAAGCGCGCCAAATTGCGCCATCGTGCGAGTTCGCTTCGCTCGTCACCGCTGAGAAGCGACTCGGAATCGAGCTCGGCATCTGCTGTTTGAGCAAGATCCCCTTCGGCGTCCTTTTTGCTCCGTGCACGTTGGAAGGCGATCTGGCGAAACTCCTCGATTCTTGTCTTCGACTCTTGAAACAGCGCCTGCCGGCGGTGATCGAGGTCGTCAACAATGCGCCGCATTTGCTCGTGAATCCCCAGTGCCTGGCAGGAAACGAACAACCGCACGGCGAAACGCTGCTCGTCGGGATCAGCTCGATAGAGCTCGCTGAAAATCTCGTGGGCCTCCAGGTGCCTCCCGTCGTCCTGGTATGACTCGCCGAGGTTATAGCGGAGCTCGCGAATGGTTTTGCATACCGCTACTTCGCGATCCCCATCCGGCCGTTCGATATAACCAAGCGCGATCATCTGCTCGAGCGCTTCGTGGGCCGCCAACGGATCAAGCCGTGCATGCGGAGGATGGCGTCCATCCTCGCCCGAAATTTCTTCCCAACTCGGAATAGACACAATATCCGGCGTCTTCACGAAGGCCTGTGAAAGCACCTTGCCATCCATGTCTCCGCCAACCTGTAGTCCGTACAGTGTCAGGACCGTGGGCGTAACGTCAAGGACCGATGAACCGTACAGCGATTCGTTCTGCTTGATGCCCGGCCCGCGGATGGCCAAAACGCCAAAATCGCGGTGCTCGATCGCAGGCCCCGCGGGGATGTCGGGAATTGATGCGGGACGCAGGTGATCCGGATGGAAACCATGATCCGACATAAGAATCACGGTGGTGTCGTCGCCGGCCTTTTTCACCAGGGTTCCCAACATCTCATCGTGGAACTGGTACGCCATCGAGACGACGTTTTGGTACAGCTCGAAGTCGCGCTCCCCGATCCATGACTGCCGCGGCGGATGGTACCTCATGAAGGCGTGGCAGAAGTGATCGATCGCTTCGTAATAAACCGCGAAGAAATCCCAGGATTTATTGCCGGGAAGCTGGTTGTCCAGCAACCAGGAGGCTGCCGCTTGTATGGTCATGCATTCCGCGAGTGTCCTGAGGAACCAGGCCAGGCGCTTGTCCCGATCCTGATCGATCTCCCTCGCCAGCGGAATGAACGGCTCTACCATGTCCGGCCGCAGACTGTCGGGATGTACGCGCAGACCGGCCAGCGTTGCGGCCATTTCCGGGGGATGAACGGTACCGGCTGGCAGAGCCCAGCCCTCGTGAAGAGGTCCGCCGGCGCGGTGGTATTGATCGGAAACCATCACGCCGTTAATCGGCTCGGCCGGATGGCTGGGCCACCAGCCGATCACGACGCTGCGCAGATCGTTCTGGCTGAGGATGTTCCACAACGCTTTCGATTTTCGGGAAAGGTTCGTGACCGGCCGAACGCCGCGTCCGTCCGGCGCCGGCTCGGAGAAGCCATGGATGCCGTGCTTAAACGGCCGCTTTCCTGTGGCGACGGACGTCCACAGCATCGGCGAGAGCGGAGGGTGGAGTGTCGCGATCTGACCGGTGGCGCCCTCCTTCACAAGCCGCTGCAGGTTGGGCATCCTGCCGCCGTCCATGAGCGGCAAAATCATTTTCCAGTCGGCGGCATCCCACCCGATCAGCAGAACCTTGCGCGAAGCCATTTGAGTGCAGGTTCGCCTATTGCGAGGCGACAACCTTCGCGATGACGAAAACAAAGTGCTGCTGGGGCTTTGCTCCGGGTACCGGCGTGCCCGCGAAATTCATTTGTTTGGCTGCGTCGACAGCTGCCCGACTGTTCGGATCGGACGGCTGTAGCGAGTGAGCCTCGACGAGTTGTCCCGATGGCGTCACGACACCGAACACACAGACCGCGTGGGCCGTCGCGCCAGGAGCGATCGAACCCCGACCGGAGATGACCGAGATTTTTTGCGCTTCCGCCAGGGCGAATGCTCGTCCTCTCGCCTTCATCTCCTCCGTGGGGACAAACAGGCTCGGATCGGCGGACGGAAGCTCCTTCAGGCTGTCAACGGAAATCTCTGTGACCGTTTTCCCCGCTTCGGTCACGATTACTTTGCTGGGTAGTAGACGACCATCAAGCTGCGGGGAGTTTGAGTAATCATACGCGTAGTAGCGGCCAGGTACTTGCGAATGCAGCCGGAGCAAACCAGACTGTGGGTCGACACATTCTTCGGTTTCCTCCCAGCTCCGCCTGTCGGTCGCGTTCGCGGATTTTCCGGAATCGGAGAGGAATATGCACATAAGTTGTGTACCGTTGAAGACAGCTCTTGACGTTCGGATCGACGATCGAGCCACGTTTCCAGCCGCCGGCATGGGATCGAATAAGGCTGCGCGCGCCTCCTGCAAGCGGAGCGGGATGTAGCTCCCCGTCTCTTCTCCATAAAGCATTCCGTTCGAGGAGATCCGCGTAATCGTGTAGTCCGCGGCCTTGGCGGTCCAGTGCAATCCCTGCTTGGGATCGAACACGTCTTCCATTTCCCAGGCGCCGTCATATTCAGTTTGCCCGCCGGAGTTGACCGTGAAGGTGACCCTGAGATCGTAACCCCGGCCCGCACTCTTCAGGGCGTAACTATTCCGCGCGCGGCCCAGCATCCGAATGGCGGCCGCTCGATTCGCGCCCCCGCCGGTTGGATGGACTTGACCGGTAGCCATTTCGAGAGGGTCGCTCGGTATCGGCGCGTCTTGACCCAACGCCGCAAGAGACATTGCTCCTCCCGCGACCAACCACAACATACCCTTTGAGACCATTGAATCAGTCCTTCCGAACAAACTCTCAGACTGCCCTAAACGTCCTCTGCGGGTGGCGGAAAGTTCAGCCTCGGCAGATATGGCTTCTTCCAGATTGCCGCGGATCCACCACCGGATCCGCCGCCCGAGCCACCGCCCGAACCGCCACCACCGCCGCCAGTTCCGCCGCCACCTCCAGCTGTTCCGCCATTGCCACCGGTTCCGCCACCGCCCCCATTACCACCGGTTCCGCCACCTCCTCCGAATCCACCCGAGCTGAAAAAAGTTCCC
>Ga0182024_10020008_pt1 | contig 12269 bp, 8 predicted proteins | sample P32metaG_FD_120480 | JGI IMG/M metagenome (GOLD analysis project Ga0182024, IMG submission 120480) | Permafrost microbial communities from Stordalen Mire, Sweden - P3-2 metaG (Illumina Assembly) | ecosystem: Environmental > Terrestrial > Soil > Wetlands > Permafrost | place: Sweden: Stordalen...
CCATCCGGAGCACTGACTTGGCGAACAGCGCGTTGGCGCTCGCCGAGCCCGATCCGTTGACGTTGGCGAATTTGACGACGAAATCGTTCGTCGCTTCTATCGGCTTCGGCATGATGGCCCAGCGTATGTCATTTCGATGAGGAATTTGCGCATGTCCCAGGCGCCGGTCGGACACCGTTCGGCGCACAGCCCGCAATGCAGGCAGACATCTTCGTCCTTGGCCATGATCCGTCCGGTCTTCAGCGAATTCCCGATGTACAGATCCTGGGTCAAATTGGTTGAGGGAGCGCTAAGCCGCGTGCGCAGCTCGGCTTCCTCGCCATTCTCGGTGAAGGTGATGCAATCCACCGGGCAGATGTCGACGCAGGCGTCGCACTCGATGCAGAGCGGCCCGGCGAACACCGTCTCGATATCGCAATTGAGGCAGCGCTCGGCTTCGAGGTAGCCGAGCTTCTCGTCATAGCCGAGCTCGACCTCGACCCTGATGTCCTTCAGCGCGATCGCGGTGTCGCGCAGCGGCACCCGGTAGCGCAGATCGTTCGAGATGTCGTTGTCGTAGCTCCACTCGTGGATGCCCATCTTCTGGCTGACGAGCGTGACCCCAGGCGCCGGGCGCTCGCCGACATCCTCGCCGTTGCAGTATTTGTCGATCGAGATCGCCGCGTCGTGGCCGTGGGCGACCGCCCAGATGATGTTCTTCGGCCCGAACGCGGCGTCGCCGCCGAAGAACACGTTGGGCAGAGTCGACTGCATCGTCAGCGGATCGACCTTGGGCATGTCCCAGCGGTCGTCGAACTCGATGCCGATATCGCGCTCGATCCAGGGAAAGGCGTTTTCCTGGCCGATCGCCACCAGCACGTCGTCGCACGGCACGTGCACGGGGGGGTCGCCCGACGGCACCAGGTTGCGCCGGCCGCGCGCGTCGTATTCGGCCTTGACCTTCTCGAACGAGATGCCGGTCAGCTTGCCGCCTTCATGGGTGAACTCGACCGGGACCAGGAAATTGAGGATCGGGATGCCTTCATGCGTCGCGTCCTCTTTTTCCCAGGGCGACGCCTTCATCTCCTCGAAGCCGCTGCGCACGACGACGGTGACACTCTCGCCGCCCAAACGGCGCGAGGAACGGCAGCAATCCATCGCCGTGTTGCCGCCGCCGAGCACGATCACCCGCTTGCCGATCTTGTCGATATGGCCGAACGAGACCGAGGACAGCCAGTCGATGCCGATATGGATGTTGGCCGCCGCTTCCTTGCGGCCCGGGATATCGAGCTCGCGGCCGCGCGGCGCGCCGGAGCCAACGAAGACTGCGTCCCAGCCCTCGGCCAGCAGCGCCTTGAGGCTCGGCACGTATTGACCGAACCGGGTCTCGACGCCGAGGTTGAGGATCTGGTCGACTTCCTCGTCGGTGACCGATAGAGGCAGGCGGAAACGCGGAATTTGCGTCCGCATCATGCCGCCGCCCTTGGCGTCGCCATCGAACATCACGCATTCGTAGCCGAGCGGGGCAAGGTCGCGGGCCACGGTCAGCGAGGCCGGCCCGCCGCCGATCAGGGCGATGCGTTTGCCGTTCTTCGCGGCGATCTTCGGCATGTAGGCGCTGACGTCGCCCTTATTGTCGGCGGCGACGCGCTTCAGTCGGCAAATCGCCACGGGCTCCTTCTCGATGCGGCCGCGCCGGCAGGCGGGCTCGCACGGCCGGTCGCAGGTGCGCCCGAGGATGCCAGGAAAGACATTCGACTCCCAGTTGATCGCCCAGGCCTCGGTGTAGCGCCGCGCCGCGACCAGCCGGATGTACTCGGGCACCGGCGTATGCGCCGGACAGGCCCATTGGCAATCGACAACCTTGTGGAAGTAGTTGGGATCAGTGATGTCGGTGGGCTGCAACAACCATCTCCTACCGGGCAAAGCCCCCGCCAACCCGGATAAACCCCTGGCGCGTTCGCGCGCCCACCGCCATGCGCCGGAGGTGCGGCACAACGGCACAGCGGGCGCTTATACCCTTACTGGCCACTGCCGTCATCCTTCCTTCGTATAGCTGAATCGAGCGCGCGGAATCTGCCGCAACGCCGACAGCCGCACAATGTCTCGAACAGCATGGCTGCGGCGCATGCCTTATATGGGAACGGCGCATTGCCCGGCGCAAGCCGGACGAAGAGAGGCTTACATTCCGGTGAGATGAGCCACCTTGGGCATCACCTCCTCGGCGAGCAACCGCATCGAATCGCGCCAGGCGCCGGGGTTCTCGCTGTAGTCGAAACAGAAGAGCAGGAGAGAGCCGAAGCCGCCGACCTCCTCGTACATGCGCTCGATCTTCTCGACGACGGTCGAGGGCGAGCCGATCAGCCAGTTGTGCGTCGCGCAGTATTCCGGGGTCACGTCGCTGTCGGCGACGTTCTCGTCGTGCTTCAGGAACTGGATGACGCCGACATCGGTCAACAGCGGCAAGAAATATTCGCGCATCATGCGGCCCATCTGGGCGCCGACCGAGAGTCGCCAGGCGGCCTCGTCGGTGCCGGCGACGAAGATCTCACGGACGAGCCGCCAATCGGCGCGGCGCGGCGTGCGGCCGCTGCGCCGGGCGCCTTCCTCGACCGACTCCCAATGGCTCGCGACATAGTTGGGGTTGAGGTTGAGGCTCATCGGCAGGAAGCCATGCTCGCCGGCCAGCTTCAGCGTCTCCGAGCCCTTGCTGACGCCGGCGACGCCGATCGGCGGATAGGGCTTCTGGAACGGCTTGATGTGCGCGCGCAGCGTGCGCAGCTGCGGCTCGATCTGCGACACCTGCCAATACTTGCCGATATAGTCGAACGGCTCGTTCTCGGTCCACAGCTTGAGGATGATGTCGAGCGCCTCGCGCGTCATCTCGCGATGCTGCCCGGAATTGCCGTCGACATGGAACATCGCCCAGTCGCTCGGCAGTCCGCTCGCGGCGACGCCGAAATTGAGCCGTCCCTGCGCCATGTGGTCGAGCATCGCGACGCGGTTCGCCAGCTCGGCCGGGTGATGGTAGGGCAACAGGAAACCGCCCGGCCCGAGCCGGATGCGGCTCGTCTCCATCAAAGCCTGCGCGATCAGCAGGTCGGGCGAGGGGTGCGGCTCCCACGGCGCGGTGTGATGCTCGCCGATCCACGCCTCGCTGAAGCCGAGCTCGTCGGCCCAGCGCAGCGTCTGCAGATCCCAGCGATGACCGTCGTAGAGGCTTCGCTCGGGGGGATGCGAGGGCATCGTGAATAGACCGTACTGCATCGAATATCTCCCTGCCGTCGCTGTGGATGATCCGTGTTGCCGCTGTGGATGAAATTGTGGGCGACAATCCACCTAAGGGCTAGGCGCTTCGGTTCTGCTCGCGGGGAATTCGGTAACGCTGTGTAACGGTGTGTAACAGAATCGTAAACCTGATCGCAAAATAGGCAGTTTCAGATTTTTTTGGTTGCTTTACTGGCAAAACAGTTGCCCTGGGCAAAAACCGCTTTTATTAAGGCGGCCACCGGACGGGGCGGGGCTCCCCAATCGCCCTAAACGGAGGGAGGTAACCATGACCGCAAGGCGCAGTGTCGAAGCGCGATTCCGGAAATGGCATGTCAGCGAAGAGGCGACCATCGATCATCTTGTCCGGTCGCTCGCCCCCGAAGCACCTCATCTCGACACCCGCGTGCATGACGCGGTGACCCATACGGGTCTCTGCGTCGAGGTGCAGGTGCGCAAGGCCTGGAACAACCCGGTCATCGGCCTCGCGATCTTCTGATCCTAGTGATCGTCTGATCCTAATGATCGTCTGATCTCGGGGCTTTCGTCTTTTTAGCGGCCGGCGGCTGACGAAGCTGCCTAGGGTGACGCGCGGCCATGCCGCAGGCCGTCGCGCCGCCTTGAGGTGCCGGAAGAATTGACCGGCTCCGCGCCCTTACATAGGGTTCGCCGCCGCGACCGAAGCCTGTTGCCGGCCTCATTCGCGCTCGAACCTTATGTGGAAGGGAAGGGGCCATGAAGCCGATCCGGCGTCCGGCCAATCCGTGTTTTTCGTCGGGGCCCTGCGCCAAGCGCCCGGGGTGGTCGCCGGCGGCGCTTTCGGGCGCGCTGGTCGGGCGCTCGCATCGCTCCTCGATCGGTCTCGCGCAGTGCGTCGAGGTGATCGAGCGCTCGCGCGCCGTCTTGCAAATCCCCGCCGATTACAAGATCGCGATCGTGCCGGCCTCGGATACCGGCGCGGTCGAGATGGCGCTGTGGTCGTTATTGGGCGCGCGTGGCGTCGATCTTTTGTCGTGGGAGAATTTTGGCGAGGGCTGGGTGGGGGACGTGACCGACCAGCTCAAGCTGCCCGACATGCGGATCATGCAGGCGCCTTACGGCAAGTTGCCGGATCTGTCCGCGGTTTCGCCCGACCGCGATGTCGTGTTCGTATGGAACGGCACGACCTCGGGCGTGCGCGTGCCGAACGGCGACTGGATCGCCGCAGACCGCAAGGGGCTGACGATTTGCGACGCGACCTCGGCGGCGTTCGCGATGCGGCTGCCATGGCCGAAGCTCGATGTCGTCACCTGGTCGTGGCAAAAGGCGCTCGGCGGCGAGGCGGCGCACGGCATGATCGCGCTGGGACCGCGCGCCGTCGAACGATTAGAGAACTACACGCCGCCGTGGCCGTTGCCGAAAATCTTCCGCATGACCGCCAAGGGTAAATTGATCGAGGGGCTGTTCCGCGGCGAGACGATCAACACGCCGTCGATGCTGTGCCTCGAAGACGCGGTGGACTCGCTGAAATGGGCGGAAAGCGTCGGCGGCCTCGACGGCTGCGTCGCGCGCGCCGAGGGCAATCTCGCGGTCGTCGCCGACTGGGTAGAGCGCACCCCGTGGGTCGAGTTCCTCGCCGAGGATCTGGCGACACGGTCCTGCACCTCGCCCTGTCTGATGATCACCGACAAGTGGTTCCAGAGCCTCGACCCCGAAACCCGCTTCACGACGTCGCGGCGGATGCTGGCGCGGCTCGACAAGGAGGGGGTCGGCTACGATCTGGCCACGCATCGCGCCTCGCCACCCGGCATCCGCATCTGGACCGGGGCGACCGTCGAACGGAGCGATGTCGCGGCGCTGCTACCGTGGCTCGACTGGGCCTGGGGCGAGGAACACGACGCCGCCAAGGCTGCGTGAAGGCGTAAAATTTACTGCGGAGGACGCGGAGGAACCGCAAGGGACGCGGAGCGTCCAGATCTATAGCGACCTCCGCGTCACCTCGGCGACCTCCGCGGTAAGATTCTTGCTCACCGCCTCATCATCTCCATGTGAATTTCTGGGGTATTTGAATGCCGAAAGTCTTGATCGCCGACGAACTGAGCCCGCGCGCCGTCGCGGTTTTCGCCGAGCGCGGGATCGCGGCCGATGTCGCGATCGGTCTCAAGCCGGATGTCCTGGCGGCGCGGATCGCCGATTACGACGGGCTGGCTGTGCGCTCGGCGACCAAGGTAACGCCGGCGCTGATTGCCCTCGCTGAGAAGCTCAAGGTGATCGGCCGCGCCGGGATCGGCGTCGACAATATCGACGTGCCGTCCGCTACTCAGCGCGGCATCGTCGTGATGAACACGCCCTACGGCAATGCGATCACCGCCGCCGAGCACGCGATCGCGATGATGTTCGCGCTGGCCCGACAGATCCCGGCGGCCGACCGCTCGACCCAGGCCGGCAAATGGGAGAAATCGCGTTTCATGGGGGTGGAGCTGAGCGGCAAGACGCTCGGCATCATCGGCTGCGGCAATATCGGCGCGATCGTTGCCGATCGCGCGCAAGGGCTGAAGATGCGGGTGATTGGCTATGACCCGTTCCTCTCGGAGGAGCGCGCGGTCGATCTCGGGATCGAGAAGGTGAGCCTCGACGAGCTGTTGGCGCGCGCCGATTTCGTGACCTTGCACACACCGATGACCGAGGCGACGCGCGGCATGCTCGACGCCAAGGCATTGGCCATGCTGAAGCCAGGCGCGCGGCTGATCAACTGCGCGCGCGGCGGCCTCATCGTCGAGGCCGATCTCGCCGCGGCGCTCGACACGGGACAGGTGGCCGGCGCCGCGATCGACGTCTTTGTCGACGAGCCGGCGATCGAGAACCCGCTCTTCGGGCGCGACAACGTCGTCGCGACGCCGCATCTGGGCGCGGCGACCGCCGAGGCGCAGGAGAATGTCGCGGTGCAAATCGCCGAGCAGATGGCGGATTTCCTGCTGACCGGCGCGGTCAGCAACGCGGTCAACATGCCGTCACTGAGCGCCGAGGATGCGCGACGCCTCAAGCCCTATATGAAGTTAGCCGAGCAGATCGGCAGCTTCGCCGGGCAACTGACCGACAGCGGCATCAAGTCGGTAGCGATCGAATACGAAGGCGCGATCGCCGAACTCAACGTCAAGCCGCTGACCGCGACCGCGTTGGCCGGTCTATTGGCGCCGCAGCTCGCGGCGGTCAACCTGGTCAATGCGCCCGTCATCTGCCGCGAACGCGATATCCGGGTCAGTGAGACGCTGCAGCCCGAGCCGAGCGACTATCAGATGCTGATGCGGATCACCGTGACCGGCGAAGCCGGGGCGCGCTCGATCGCCGGCACGGTCTTCGCCGGCGACAAGCCGCGCCTCGTTTCGGTCGAGGGGATGCCGCTCGAGGCCGAGCTTGGCGAGCACGTGCTGTTCGTGCGCAATCTCGACAAGCCGGGCTTCATCGGCGCGCTCGGTAACGCTCTCGGCGCCGCGTCTATTAACATCGCGACGTTTCATCTTGGTAGAACTGCCGCGGGCCAAGACGCCATCTGTCTTATCGAAGTCGATCAGCCGCTTACCCCGGCGCTGCTCGATGCAGTTCGCGGGTTACCCAATGTTATCCAGGTCAAGTCGATGAAATTCTGAGGTCCGGAAATGCGAAACCCCGGCCGGGGGTGGGCCGGGGTTTCGAGCTCCGTCGACGTAGGGCGGAACTGTCTTGCACCGTCGAGGGTGGGGGAAGTGACGATGCAGATTGCATTCTGTGAGCGTTCTCAAAAAGATGCAATACATATCCCTCAATTCAACTGGACAATTGTAGTTAAAGAAGTCTGATGCGAGTCGGGTATTGCACGATCGCTTGAGGACTGGGCGGCCCGGCACGGAATGCTCGGCGGATAGTCGCGGCACGGGCACGAACTGCTAGTTTCCGCATTTTATTGTTATTTTACAATAGATTACAAATAAATCCCTACATCCACAAATGAAGTGAAAACGCGGGCGGCATTTTTTGCGGCGGAGCAATCGCTTTCTCGCGGCGCGCGATGCAATATCGCGGCATGAACGACGCGCCGCACGCCGCCCTGCTGCCGACCGGACTCTATGACCTGCTGCCGCCTGTCGCGGAGCGAGAAGCCGAGGTCACCGCGCGGCTGATGGCGGTGCTGACCTCGCACGGCTACGAGCGGGTGAAGCCGCCGCTCGTCGAGTTCGAGGAGACGCTGCTTGCCGGCGCCGGGGCGGCGATGAGCGGCGAGAGCTTTCGCACGATGGACCCGGCCTCGCATCGCATGGTCGCAGTGCGCGCCGACATGACGCCGCAGGTCGCCCGCATCGCCGCGACGCGGCTCAGCCATCGGCCGCGGCCGCTGCGGCTCAGCTATGCCGGGCAGGTGCTGCGGGTCCAGGGCTCGGAGGTGCGGCCCGAGCGGCAATTCGGCCAAGCCGGCGCCGAGCTGATCGGCGCCGAAGGGCCGGGCGCCGATGTTGAGGTCATCGCCGTCGCGGCGGAAGCGCTACTCGGGGTCGGCGTGCCGAACCTGTCGGTTGACCTGACGATGCCGACGCTGGTCCCCACCATTGCCGAGGAATTCGGTATCCCCGTTGGCCAGCGGGCGGCGCTGCGCGCGGCGCTCGACCACAAGGACACTGCCGCGGTGGCGGCGTTGGCCGGCAGGGCTGGGACGCTGCTGGCCGGGCTCGTCGCGGCGGCGGGCGGCGCTGCGCAGGCGCGTCCCGCCTTGGAGGCGCTTGCCTTGCCCGAGCGGGCGCGGGCCGAGCGCGATCGGCTGGGCGCGGTGCTCGACGGGCTTACCGCGGCGATGCCGGCGCTGATGGTTACCGTTGATCCGGTCGAGAACCGCGGCTTCGAATACCATACCGGCATCAGCTTCACGTTCTTTGCCCGCGTCGAGACGCAGCGCGGCGCGCTGGGCGAGCTCGGTCGCGGCGGGCGTTACGACGCGGGCGATCCGGCGATGCCGGAGCCCGCCACCGGCTTCACGCTTTATACAGACATGATCCTCTCGACCTTGCCGAGCGTGCGACCGCGGCGCCGCTTGCTGCTGCCATTGGGCGCGGATCCCGGCGAGGCCGCGGCGCTGCGCGACCAGGGCTGGATCACCGTCATGGCGCTTGCCGCGGCTGGGGACTGGCATGCCGAGGCCGACCGGCTCGGCTGCGGTCATGTGCTCGAGGAAGGCAAGCCGGTACCGGCACGGGAGCGGCAGCGGTAGCGCCGCGGGAGAGGAACGCATGGCCAATGTCGCGGTGGTTGGCGCCCAATGGGGTGACGAAGGCAAGGGCAAGATCGTCGACTGGCTGTCCGAGCGCGCCGAGATCGTCGTGCGCTTCCAGGGCGGCCACAACGCCGGCCATACGCTGGTTATTGACGGTGTCGAGTACAAGCTGAGCCTGTTGCCGTCCGGCGTCGTGCGCGGGAAATTGTCGATCATCGGCAACGGCGTCGTCGTCGATCCCTGGGCGCTGCTCAAGGAGATCGACACGATGCGCGGCAAGGGGCTCGATATCACCCCGCTGAACTTGAAGCTCGCCGACAATGCCGCGCTGATCCTGGCGTCGCATGGCGCGCTCGACCGGGCGCGCGAGGAGCGGCGCGGCGACAAGAAGATCGGCACGACCGGGCGCGGCATCGGCCCGGCCTATGAGGACAAGGTTGGGCGTCGCGCGATCCGGGTCTGCGACCTCGCCGACCCGAAAGCGCTCGAGGATCGCGTCGACGAGGTGCTGCTGCACCACAACGCGCTGCTGCGCGGGCTTGACGCGCCCGAGGTGAAGCGCAAGGCGCTGCTCGCCGCGCTGCGCGAGGTGGCGCCGAAGGTTCTGCCCTATGCCGCTTCATGCTGGCGCATCCTCGACGAGGCGCGCCGCGCCGGCCGCCGCATCCTGTTCGAAGGCGCGCAGGCGGCGATGCTCGATGTCGATCACGGGACTTATCCCTACGTGACCTCGTCGAACACCCTGGCGGGGCAGGCGGCGGCCGGGGCGGGGCTCGCGCCGGGGGCGATCGGCTTCGTGCTCGGTATCACCAAGGCCTACACGACACGCGTCGGCAGCGGGCCGTTCCCGACCGAGCTGACCGACGCGATCGGTCAAAAGCTCGGCGAGCGCGGGCGGGAATTCGGCACGGTGACCGGGCGCCCGCGGCGCTGCGGCTGGTTCGACGCGGTGATGGTGCGCCAAGCGATCGTTTTCGGCGGTATCACGGGCATCGCCCTCACCAAGCTCGACGTGCTCGACGGGTTCGACGACATCAAGGTCTGCACTTCCTACCGCCGCAGCGGGCAGACCTACGATCATCTGCCGGCCGGCACGACCGCGCAGGCCGAGATCGAGCCGGTCTACGAAAGCTTTGCCGGCTGGCGCGAGAGCACGCGCGGCGCGCGCTCCTGGGCCGATTTGCCGGCGAACGCGATCAAATACATCCGCCGCGTGGAAGAGTTGATCGGCGCGCCGGTGACGATGCTCTCGACCAGCCCCGAGCGCGAGGACACAGTGCTGGTGCGCGACCCGTTCGCGGATTGAAATTGGGCCGAGCGGCAGATTGATAAATACTCACTTTGAGTATAAGTAAGCGATCGCCGCATGGCCCGATCAAAACAGCATCCCCACGAACGCGCCGCCTCGATGTCCGAGTTCTTTTCTCCCTATTCGCATCAATTCGCGCGAGTCGCCGTTTGCGTGCCGCGGGTCGCTGTCGCCGACCCGGCGAAGAATGGCGACCAGGTCGCGGCGATGGTCGCCGAGGGCGACCGCGATGGCGTCGCGGTCATGCTGTTTCCGGAGCTGTGCCTGTCGGCCTATGCGATCGATGATCTGCTCTTCCAGGACGCGCTGCTCGACGGGGTCGTCGAACAGATTGCTCGGCTGATCGAGCTGAGCCGCGAGCGCGCGCCGGTCATTGTGGTCGGGGCACCGCTGCGCTGGCGGGGGAGGCTCTATAATTGCGCGCTCGTTATCCACCGCGGCCGCCTGCTCGGCGTGGTGCCGAAGATATTCCTGCCGAATTACCGCGAATTCTACGAGCGCCGGCACTTCACTTCGGGCGAGGGAGTGCGCGGCGCGACGATGCTCCTCGCCGGCCAGGAAGCGCCGTTCGGCATCGACTTGCTGTTCGAAGCGACGGGGCCGGCCGGGTTCACCTTCCACATTGAGGTTTGCGAGGATCTCTGGGTGCCGCAACCGCCGAGCGCGGCGGGCGCCGCGGCCGGCGCGGAAATCCTGCTCAACCTGTCGGCCAGCAACATCACTATCGGCAAGGCGCAGATGCGGCGGCTGCTATGCGCTTCGCAATCGGCGCGCTGCATCGCCGCCTATGCCTATTCCGCGGCGGGGGGCGGGGAGTCGACGACCGATCTGGCCTGGGACGGGCAGGCGGGGATTTTCGAGCTCGGCGACGGGCTCGCCGAGACCGAGCGCTTCAGCGCCAAGGCGGAGACCGCGATCGCCGATGTCGATCTCGGCCGCATCCGTCAAGAGCGGATGCGCACCAACACCTTCGGCGACAGTGCGCGGCTGATCCTGGAACAGACGCTGCCGTTCCGCCGTGTCGAATTTGGCTTCGCCGCGCCGCAAGGGCGGCTCGAGTTGCGCCGCCGGGTCGAGCGCTTCCCGTTCGTGCCGTCCGACCCGGCGATGCTGCGCGAGAATTGCTATGAGGCTTACAACATCCAGATCCAGGGGCTGGCGCAGCGGCTGTCGGCGACCGGCTTGAAGAAGCTGGTGATCGGCGTGTCGGGTGGGCTCGACTCGACCCAGGCGCTGATCGTCGCGGCGCGGACGATGGACCGGCTGGGCCTGCCGCGACAGAATGTGCTGGCCTACACGCTGCCCGGCTTCGCGACAAGCGAGGGAACCAAGGCGAATGCCTGGCGATTGATGAAGGCGCTGGGGGTCACCGGCGCGGAAATCGACATCCGCCCGGCAGCTAACCAGATGTTCGGCGATATCGGCCATGCCGCGGGGCGCGGCGAGAAGCAATACGACGTGACCTTCGAGAACGTGCAGGCAGGGCTGCGCACCGACTATCTATTCCGCCTCGCCAACCATAACGGCGCGCTGGTCGTCGGCACCGGCGATCTGTCCGAGCTGGCGCTCGGCTGGTGCACCTACGGCGTCGGCGATCACATGTCGCACTACAACCCCAACGCCTCGGTGTCGAAGACGCTGATCCAGCATCTGATCCGCTTTGTCGCCCATGGCGGCGACGTCGACGGCGAAACCGCGCGGATCCTAGAGGACATTCTGGCCACCGAGATTTCGCCCGAGCTGGTGCCGGCGGGCGAGAACGGCGTGATCCAATCGACCGAAAGCGTCGTCGGACCCTATGCGTTGCAGGATTTCACGCTGTTCTACGTCACCCGCTTCGGCTTCGCGCCGTCGAAGATCGCCTATCTGGCGTGGAACGCGTGGCACGATCCGGCGCATGGCGCCTGGCCGGCGAATACCCCCGAGAAAGCCCGACCCGCCTTCGATCTCGGCGACATCAAACACTGGATGCGGGTGTTCCTGACGCGGTTCTTCGAGCAGAGCCAGTTCAAGCGCTCGGCGCTGCCGAACGGCCCGAAAATCTCGTCCGGGGGTTCGCTGTCGCCGCGCGGCGATTGGCGCGCGCCCTCCGATTCGCACGCCGCGACCTGGCTGGCTGAGCTGGAACGGGGTGTTCCCGACGTCTGAAATCCTGGCGCGCCTCAACGCGCTGATCGCGGAGGCGGTGCGATGGGGCCCGGCGGTGCCGGTCGCGATCGTCTTCGCCGTCGCGCTGTTGGAGGCGGTCGTGCTGCCGTGGCGGATATGGGCCAAGGGCGCGTGGATCCTGGCGGTCGTGCTGTGCGGTGTCGGCGCCGTCGCCCTGTTGCGCTGGGAGCAGCAGACTGGCCAAGGTGAGGCGACCGATCGGGTGGCCGCCGAGACCGCGGCGCTGCACGGGCTGTGGTCGCAGTGGGATGCGCTCTCCAAGACGCTGCCAGCGCCCTCGGGCAACAGCCCGGCGGCTTCGTTCGATACGCCGGACGATGCGCTCGC
>Ga0182024_10020009_pt1 | contig 12269 bp, 6 predicted proteins | sample P32metaG_FD_120480 | JGI IMG/M metagenome (GOLD analysis project Ga0182024, IMG submission 120480) | Permafrost microbial communities from Stordalen Mire, Sweden - P3-2 metaG (Illumina Assembly) | ecosystem: Environmental > Terrestrial > Soil > Wetlands > Permafrost | place: Sweden: Stordalen...
GCTTCGCCGGAATAGCAAGTCTCCTGGTTTGCGGCCGGGACTCCCCATCATCATCGGAAGGGATTTTCCTTCTCACATCGTTGCACGAAAATTGTTGCACGAAGGCATGAGCATCCACGTCTGTAATTCTTAGTCAAGGAAACAACGGACGCAGCAGACCATGATGGGCTGGCTCGAAAGCATTTTCCAGGATTTGCGTTACGGCCTCCGCGCGATGCGCAGGACGCCCCTGGTAACCGCGGTCGCGGTGCTGTCGCTCGCGCTGGGAATTGGCGCAAATACCGCGATTTTCAGCGTGCTCGACGGCTTTCTGCTCAGATTGCTGCCCGTGAAGAATCCCCGTGAGATCGTGCTGCTTTCGTGGTCTCCGAAAAATTCAGTCAATCGAGCCGAGCCCGATCATAGTTTCTCGTTCCCGATGTTCGAGCGATTCCGCCACTCGCCGGTTGGCGTGGCCGGATTCTCCTTCATTGATAATTTCAGCCTGGTTGCCCGAGGTCACGCGGAATTCGCGCGGGGCGAGGCGGTCTCCGGAAATTATCACTCCGTACTGGGCATCGCGCCGGTCATTGGCCGCGCCCTCACCGATGACGACGATCGCGATTCCGCCGCGCCGGTCTGCGTCATCAGCTATCACGCTTGGGAAACCCGTTTCGGGCGCGACCCGGCGGTCATCGGACAAACGATTCTCCTGGCAAATGTGCCGGTGACGTTGGTGGGCGTCGAGCCGAAGGAGTTCGTCGGCCTGACGCCAGGCTATGCGGCGGACTTCAGGATACCTTTCCGGGTCATACCGAAAATCGCGCCAAACCACGTTAACAAATCGATTTTTCTCGATCCCGGCGACGACTGGGTGAAGATCGCCGCGCGCGTCCCGCGCGAGAACGAGGCGCAAGCCCGCGCGGAGATCAACGTTCTGTTTCAACAGTCGCTGCCTCCGGATCAGCGGGGCGGCGTCGTGAGGTTCGGACACGGCGGCGAAGGATGGGACTTGATCGGCCGACAATTTCGCTCGCCCTTGCTGGTTCTGATGGCCGCCGTCGGATTGATTCTGCTGATCGCCTGCGCGAACGTCGCGAATCTGTTGCTCGCGCGCGCTCAAGCCCGCGAAAAGGAAACTTCCATGCGGCTCGCGCTCGGCGCAGGAACGTCGCGCGTGGTCCGGCAGTTTCTGACGGAGAGCCTGCTCCTCGCCGCGGCCGGCGGCACGCTCGGAATCATCCTGGCGTATCGCGCCGGCGATCTGCTGGCGCGTGGGTTCACCGATCTGACGTTCGATGTCCATCCCGATATCAGCGTGCTGATGTTCACCGGCGCAGTTACGCTTTTCACCGGAATTCTGTTTGGACTAGCGCCGGCAATCCGCGCGGCGCGGGTCGATATTCAGCCGGGCCTTCAGCGCGACACCCGCGCATCGAGATTCGGACTGTCGCATATGCTGATCGTGGCGCAGTTGGCCCTGTCACTGGTCGCCGTGGTGGGCGCGGGCCTGTATGTTCGAACTTTGCACAACCTTCGCATCACTGACCTCGGAATGAACACCCGCGATGTGATGATATTCAAGCTCGTCCCCGCAGCGTCAGGCTACACCAACGCTCGCGCTGCCGAATTCGCTCAGCGCGTGTTGGACCGCCTCGAAAGGATGCCGGGAGTCGCGTCCGTAGGGCTGGCCCGCAATCTTCCCTTGCAGGGCGCCCCATGGGACATTACCATCGACGTGCCAGGCACGCCCACTCCATCCGATCCGAATTTGCTCAAAGTGAGTGTGAACCTGGTGACTGCGGGATTCTTTGAAACGATGGGAATCCCGGTGCTGCTCGGCCGCGGCATCGAAGAGCGGGACCGTGTCGGCGCGCCTCGCACTGCCGTTATTAACGAGACTCTGGCGCGCGCCTATTTCCCGCATGAATCGCCCATCGGGAGACATTTCCTAGCGGAAGCTCAGGATTACGAAATCGTCGGGGTGGTCGGCGACAGCAGGTACGACCGCGTTCGCGGTGCGGTGTTTCCCTCGTATTTCGCGAGCTACGCGCAAAGCCCAAATTTCAGGGGGTTCGGCATCATACTGCGGACCTTCAGAAGTCCAAACGCCGTCAGCCGCGACGTCCGCCGCGCCATCGCCGAAATCGATCCCAACGTGCCCTTGTCTGATCTGGCCACCTTGGAGCAAACCATCGATCGCCTCCTCCGCCAGGATCGATTGTTCGCGGGCCTTTCGAGTATCTTCGGTGCGCTTGCGCTCCTGCTTGCCGCGATCGGTTTATACGGCGTCCGCGCCTACGCCGTCGCGCGCCGCACGCCTGAGATCGGCATCCGCATGGCGCTCGGAGCCGACCGAGGCACGATCACGCAGATGATCCTGCGCGAAACCGGCTGGCTTGCGCTGGTGGGCGTCGCGATCGGCCTCGGCGTCGCCTACGCTGTCACACGCTACATCCAATCCATGCTCTACGGCCTCGCCCCGCGCGATTTCACGACCTTCGCCTCAGCCGCGCTGGTTCTGATAATTGTCGCCGCGATCGCCGGCTATCTTCCCGCCCGCCGGGCTTCGAAAGTCGACCCGATGATCGCATTGCGTCACGAGTAGACGCGCCATCGCGGGATGGGCGGCGGATTTTACTACAATGGCGGGAGCCATGCGCTCAACCCTATTGCTGTTGACCTCGACCGGATTGCTGTTGACCTCGACCGGTCTCATGCTGGTGGACTTCGCGGCCGCCCAGACTCCCGCCGAAAGCGATCCCATCAAGACGATGGTCAGCCGCCTCGAACTGCCGCGTTACAAAGCGACTATACGCGGCCTGACCAAATTCGGCGACCGCCGGCAAGGGACGGACCGAAACCGGGCCGCGATCGATTGGATCGAAGCGCAGCTCAAGAGTTACGGCTGCACCAACACCGAGCGAATCCACTACGACTATCAACCCCCTCCGCCGAGAGGAGGTCGAGGCGCCGATGGCCGCGGCCGGGGTGGTCAGGGCCGCGGCGGCGGCAGAGGAAACGCGGCGGGCGGAGTCGTCCGCGGCGACCGGGGTCCGTCCGGCGTCAACAACGATCCCGATTTGCAGCCGGACGCGCACCTTCGCGAAATCAACTCGCAGCCGTCGACGCCCGGCCCGCGCGAAGAGGTTTTTTGCACCAAGGTGGGCACCACCCATCCGGAAGAGATGTACATCGTCGCCGCGCACATGGATGGCATCGGGTTTGGCGAAGCCGCTAACGACGACGGATCGGGCACGGCGCTGGTGATGGAAATCGCGCGCGTGTTCAGCAGTCCGGATGTCACCACCGAACGATCCATCCGGTTCGCGCTGTGGAACAACGAGGAGACCGGCTTGAACGGCGCCCGCGCCTACGTCGACCAGCGAAAGGATCTGCAAGGCAAGCAAGACCCGCCCGGGTCCGGAAAATATCCGGAGCCGAAGTGGCTGGGCATGATCCAGCACGACATGATGCTGTTCGATCACGGGATGCCGGGAAAAGACGGCACGGTGAGCGAACATCAGCGGCCGGAAGCGGACGTGAATATCGAGTTTCAATCGCAAGCGAAAATGGCTGCGCCGTCGGCCGAGCTCGCCTGGGCGTTTCTGGCCGCGAACGAAAAATACGCGACGGATTATCCGGCCGTGGTGGGGCCTCACATGACCAACACGGACTCGGATGCGTTTAAGGATCTGATCCCTTCGATCAGCTTGCGCGAGATGGAGCGCGTCTCGCAGATCGGCGGCGGCTGGGATCCGACACATCATCAGCCCATCGATGTCTACGCGCATTATTCGGACGGCGACTTCCGGCTCGGCCTGAATGCAACGCAGACCACCTTGGGCGCCGTCGCGCAACTCACCGGAGCGAAGCTGAAATAGTCGATCGCGCCTGCCACGCGGTTTCGTAGGACAATTTGTAGATGATCTCGCGCTATCGCTGCACGCTGCTTTTCGCCGCCTGTTTTTCGCTCTTCGCGCAACCCTCCGATACGAGCCTGTACAGCGCCATGCGCTGGCGCCAGATCGGACCTTTCCGCGCCGGCCGAGTGACTGCCGTGACCGGTATTCCCGGCAACGCCGCGATCTACTACATGGGCACACCCGGCGGCGGACTGTGGAAGACCATCGACGGCGGCATGGTCTGGACTCCCATCTCGGATTCCGTCCCGGTGTCGTCGATCGGCGCCGTGGCGGTCGCGTACTCGAAGCCAGAGATCGTTTACTTCGGAACCGGCGATGTGAGCATGGTCGGCGGCTCGGTCAACATGGGTAACGGAGTTTATAAGTCCGTCGATGCCGGTAAGACGTGGACGCACATCGGGCTCGATGACACCGAGCACATCGGCACCGTGTGGGTGGATCCGCACAATCCCGATATCCTGCTGGTCGCCGCGCTGGGGCGCACTTATTCGAAGAGCAATCAGCGAGGCGTGTTCAAATCTACCGACGGCGGCAAGACCTGGCGCAAGGTTCTGTATAAGGACGATATCACTGGCGCGGTCGACCTGGTCATGGCGCCCGGCAATTCGAAGATCGGTTACGCGGCGCTGTGGGAACACTACACCGCGCCCGGCGGCCGGGGCGGAATCGAATCGACGGGATTCGCCGGAGTCTACAAGACCATCGACGGCGGCGATACCTGGACGCAGCTCACCGAGGGGCTGCCCACGGGTCGATTGGGCCGTATCGGCGTGGCCGTGGCCGGCGCGGGCGAGAAAGTCTTTGCGATCGTCGCGGGCGGCGGCGGAGGCGGTGGTGGCGGAGGGGGTCGTGGCGGCGCGGCCAGCGGACTCTATCGGTCCGATGATGGCGGCGCGCACTGGAGCAAGAGCACCCAGGACCCGCGCATTCAAGGCAGCGGCTACTTCAGCCGCGTCTTCGTCGACCCCAACAACTCCGACGTGATCTACGTCGCGCAGACTTCGCTCTACCGGTCGGAAGACGGCGGCCACACCTTCGCCTCCTATAAAGGAGCGCCCGGAGGCGACGACAACCACGCGCTGTGGATCGATCCGGCCGATTCTCTTCGCATGATGATGGCGAGCGACCAGGGCGGCACCATCAGCATGGACGGCGGAAAATCGTGGAGCTCCTGGTATAACCAGCCGACCGGTCAGATCTATCATCTCTCCGCCGACAATAGATATCCGTATTGGGTGTACGGGACGCAGCAGGACAGCGGCTCGGTCGCCACGCTCTCCCGCGGAGACTATGGCGAAATCACGTTCATGGACTGGGATCCTGTCGGCGGGTACGAATTCGGCTACATTGTCCCCGATCCGCTGAATCCGAATTTGGTCTATGCGGGCGGCCCGAGCCGCGGAGTCGTGCGCATCGACCGCACCAACCGGCAAGTGGCGAACGTCTCGCCGAGCATCGCCGCCGGAAACAGCGAATATCACGTAGCCACCAATCCTCCGCTGGGATTTTCACCGCAGGATCAGCACGTCCTTTATATGGGAACGCAGTTTCTGCTCGCGACGCGCGATGGCGGCCTGCACTGGAAGCCCATCAGTCCGGATTTGACCAAGCGTGCGGACGCGCCGGCTCCGGCCCCCTCGACCGATACTGCCGGAGCCACGCCTCCGGCGATTCCCGCGCGGCCGCGCGCGCAGGAACAGCAGGAAACCATCCAGCCCAACAATCGCATCGCCGTGAACACTTTCGCGCCGTCGCCGGTCGCCGCGGGCGAAATTTGGGCGGGCACCAATAACGGCCTCATTCACGTCACGCGCGATGGGGGCGCGACATGGCTGAACGTATCGCCCGCCGGACTCGCAGCCCTCTCGCAAATCAGTATGCTCGAAGCTTCTCACTTCGACGCCGCCACGGCCTACGCCGCGGTCGATCGCCATGAAGAGAACGATTTTCGGCCGCACTTCTATCGCACGCGCGATTTTGGCAAGACGTGGCAGGAAACCGATGCCGGCATTCCCGACGGCTCCTTCGCGCGCGTGGTGCGCGAAGATCCCGTCCGCAAGGGCCTGCTCTACGCCGGAACGGAAAACGCCGCTTTTGTTTCAATCGACGAAGGCGACCATTGGACCTCGCTGCAACTGAACATGCCTGTCACCAGCGTTCGCGACATGGTAGTGCATGGCGACGACCTGGTGGCCGCCACATATGGCCGCGCGTTCTGGATTCTCGACGACGTGACGCCGCTGCGGCAGATCGATCGCAATGTATCTGCGTCGCCCGCCTTCCTGTTCCGGCCCGAAAAGGCGCTCCGCGTACGTTTGGATTTGAATCAGGACACGCCGATTCCGCCCGAGATGCCCGCCGGCCAGAATCCGCCCAGCGGCGCGATCGTGGATTACTATCTGGCGTCGCAACCCGCGCAGGACGTGACGCTCGCGATCTATGACAGCTCCGGTCAACTGGTGCGCGAGTATTCCACCCGGAATTCAAAAGATGCCGAGCCGGCGCCCGCGGAGCCTTCGCCGAACGTGCCGGATTACTGGCTGGCGCATCCGGAATCGCTCACTAAGAATGGCGGATTGAACCGCTTCGTCTGGGATCTGCGCTGCGCTCCTCCGCCCGTGCTTCGCCACGAATATCCCATCTCGGCGCTGTATCAGAATACGCCCGGCCTGCCGCTGGGAGCGATGGTGACGCCGGGCAAATACAGCGTTCGTCTTACCGTGAACGGACGCACCTTCGAGCAGCCTCTCGAAGTCGCCATGGACCCGCGGGTGGATGTTTCAAGCGACGCGCTGGTCGAGCAGCTTGCGCTAGAGCGGAAAATCCTCGACCTGGTGGCGTCGAGTTTCGACTACTATCGCAAAGCCGTCGCCATGCGCCAAACTTTGGCGGGCGATCAGAAGCAGGTCGAACGCAAGCCCGGCGGCGATGACGCCATCGCGGCGCTAAAGGAGTTCGATCAGAAGGCGCTGCGGCTGCAAGGCGGTGAAGGCGGTTTCGGTGGCGGCCGGGGAGCCCGTCAGTCGCCGGCATTCGCCGCGCTCAACCGATCCATCGGCTCGCTGGCTTCGGTGGTCGACGGTCAGGACGCCGCGCCGACGCCCGTCATGCAGACCGCTTATGAAACGTATTGCCGCGAATTAGCCACCGCCGCGCAGCAATGGAACGAGCTGATGAAGACCGATCTCACCAACCTGAACGGCGAACTCGCCAAGCAGAAGGTAGGCGCCGTGGCGGCGGCGCCACTGCCCGTGCCAGCCTGCACCAAATAGCGGCCGGTCAGGAAAGAATGCGCCTTGGGCTACCACTTGGGCGTTTCAATACCGAACTGCTTGGCGTACTCCGCGTTCAGCCGCTGCCAGCCGGCGAACTTCATCGCCTCGCCGCCAACAATGCGGCCGATGGGAGTTCCGCTGAGAAGGCGATCCAGCACATCGAAGGAGATGTGCCAGCCGGCGGCGCCCCACGAGATGAAGCGGCGATCGATGTTGTGCCACAGCGTCAGGCGCGTGCCGCTGCCAACAGCTTCCAGTTCCCACCGGGTATCGTTGTACTCAAGCACCTTGGGAGCGTCGGCTCGCGTCACTCTTGTTTCGAACGAAGTAGGCGTTCCCACCCAGGTGAGCTTCACCGTGGTTCCAACCATACCCAGGCTCCCATCGGCTTCAAAGGGCGCCCATTCGCGCAGATGCGCCGGGTCGGTTAGCGCCTGCCAAACTTTTTCCGGCGAATGGCGCAGTTCTCTGACGAGAATGAGCGTCCACTTTTCTCCGTCCTTCCGCACCTCCGCGCCGCTGGCCGGACCCGGTGTGTACTGCTCGCGATCGGTCATCTTTTTCTCCTTGCCTTCTTTTTCGTTTGTGTCGATTGATCCATGCGGTCGAGGTGGCGTTCGAGAGCATCTACGTGAGCGGACCAGAACCGGCGGAACGGAGCCAGCCAGACATCCACCTCCTGAAGTGGTTCAGGTTTCAGCCGGTAGAGACGGCGCTGTGCGTCCACCGTGGATTCCACGACACCGGCATCGCGCAACACTCGCAGGTGCTTTGACACGGTCGGCTGCGGCATACGAAGTTGACGCTCGATCTCTCCCACCGACTGTTGTGATAAGACCAGGAGGCTCAATATCGCGCGGCGGTTCGGCTCCGCAATGATTTCGAACACAGATTCCACTCTCTTGATATACTCCACAGAGCATATGCTTGTCAAGGTATATACAGGACCATCCGAGAGAGCTTCAGGCCGGCTCCAGGGCCATCAGCGCCGCGAGCGTCGCATGTTTCTGATCCTGGGTCCACGGCGGGCCGATCAGCCTGCCGAGCGAACCGATCGAGTGGAGCGATGCGGTGTCGAGGCTCTTCTCCGGCACGCCGGTGACAGGCAGGCGGCACTCCCGCGCCGCCCACACCAGAACTTCGCGGAACATCTCGCCCTCCGCCGTGTGAATCAGCGCATGCGAGGCGAGGACCTTTTGCAATTCCGGCAGCGCTTTGCCGGAGCCAAGCAGCACCCCGCACCCGGCGACCTCATGCCCCTGCGATCGAAACGATTTGACGGTGGCCGAGATCGCTTCAAGCGCAAGCGCCCGCGAGGATTCGATCGCGTCTCCCACCAGCGTCCCGGCTTGATCGAACGGCAACCCCGCGGCGGCGTGATAAGGCTGCTTTGAACCCGGTATTTCCGGATCGGCGATGACAATCCTCCGCCGCTCCAGTACTCGCGGCGCGGCAATCGTGCCGGAGACCGCGACCAGGGCGGCCCAGCCGGAATGTGCCCGGAACCCCAACGCGATCCGCATTCCCACGCTCTTCGATCACGCCGGGTCAGTCTCGATCCGGAGTGCCGCCTCTCACACGGTGATCCGCCGGATTCCTCCCTTGCGGACGCGTGGCCCGTTTTCGCCGCATGGCGGCTGCGCGAGCAGCGGAGTTCTGCCCCGCCGCAGTCCCCGCGCGAGCGGCTGGCGCGGACCCGTACGGAATCTGGATCTGGTTCACATCGGCGGCGTCCGTGACAAATTCGATGTAGACGTTGTCGCCCGCTGCGAGCCCGCTTGTCGGGACCTGCACGTTAATCTGGTACAGCCCGGCAAGTCCCGGCGCAAGACCCGCAAACTGGATGTTGCCGGGATTGCCGGTCGATCCATCGAGACCGTAGTCGTTAAAGAAAACCGACAGATTCCCGGCGTTGAAAAGATCTGACACGCTCAGCGGCGGACTCGACGGCCCCAGCGCGCCATCCTGGATCGCCGGCGTGACCGTGCCCAGGCCGGTCAGGTACAGGGAAATATATTCGCCCGGTTGCGCGGGATTCGCGGGAGTGACCAGCTGGCCCGTCAAAGCATGCAGCGCCGAGGCGTCCCCGATCCCGTTCGCCGTCTGCGAGAACGATCCCGGCGCCGAATCGCTGAGGTACATCTGCACCACATTAGATTTGGGTCCGTTGTTGGTCACCTGAATATTCGCCAGTCCGGTCTGGTTCGAAGCCACCTCGTACGGCACGATCACCGACAGTTGCGTCGAACTCACGTAGTAGATCGGACAAAGCGTGCCGTCAATCGACACGCTGACACCGTCCAGGCTGGTCGGGAACGCCTGTCCGCCCTGAATCGACGTCGTCCCCGGAGAGAGGCCGGTGCCGAACAGCGTGATCAGTTCACCCGGCGCAAGACTTGCGGTAATCGGCTGGTAGCTGGCGGCGTTTACTACACCGATCGGGTTCAAATAGACGCCCGGTCCAGAGAACGGGGGAGCGTGCAAACCCACCACCAGCGAATAGTTTCCGTTGGTCCCGATGGCGACAAACGCCTGTCCGCCATCGCCGAAAATGTACTGATACCCGTTGAGGTCGACACCGGTGGTTCCGTCGGCGTTCAGCTCGATCTGATCGTCGGTGCCGAAGTCGAAAGCGAATTGCTCCGGTACATTCAGCCGCTCATGAACGACGCCGTCCCCGGCGCTGTCGCCCGAGTTGCTGATCGCTCCATAGAACGAATCCGTTCCGAAAAACGAATCCTCCACGGCAGCAGTGAAATACAAGCCCTGGCTGAGGCTGTTCGTCCCCGTAATCGTCAGCCCCTTCACGCCGAAAAAGATGTCGTAGCCGCCGGCGGTCCATCCCAGGATAAAATTCCCGTCCGCGGACTCGAACATCGTCTTCGAGCCCGTGAACAGCGCGTTCATCGCGATCTCCCCGGTTGGCAATGGAATGGTCAGCGTCGCGCTTCCATCGGCGTTGAAGTTGTAGGTAGCGCCCGTGATCGTCTGAGTCAGGGTGTTGGCGATCTGATTGGACGCCTGTCCGTTCAGCGTGATGGCGCCGAACCCGCCCTTCCCGTTGGGAATCAGCTCGAACAGCGCATTATTGATCGCCGTGCTTCCCCCGCCCGTGAAATCCAATAAACCTGTCTGGTAGGGCGAAGTGAAACTCGCATTCGTGGGCGCGGATCCAACCGGTATTGCGACGAAAACGTCGTTCAGGATGAAGCCGTCGCCGAATGCCTCCGTGGAACTCCCCGTGTACACGCCCTGCGCCACGGCTCCATACACGTAATCGTTCGGGTCGGTGGGAAACAGAGGATTGGCGACGTAGCCCGCTCCATTCGCGCCGATCGCGTACGTCCCGGTCCCGCTTAGGGGCTGTGGCGCGCCGTTTGAAACGGTGTTGTCGACCGTGCTCCCGGTGATCGTATAATTTCCCGCGCCGTCGAACGTGATGCTGCCGAAGCTCGCCGTGACCTCCGACGGATTGAAGTTTTCATCGACATTCTGGACGGCGACATGCCGGAACCGGAAACTCCCCTTGAGCAGGCCATTCCCGCTGGTGTCCTGGGTCTGTTGACCGGCAGCGGCGGCCAGCCCGAAGACGGCCAGCGCCGCGATTGAAAAGGGAGATCCGCCGTGCCGGAGGGTGTTTCTGAGACAAGTTAGCTTTAGCATGAGCCTTCCCGATTTTAGAATGACGTGACGAAACTCCACTTCCGATGGCAAGGGGAGCCACTACACGCGGAGCCACTACACTAAGATGCGCCGGACGGTAATTTGCGTTCCTTTTAATCAATCCGCCGTTCTCCGGTAAACGTCCGGCTGGCTCTTTTCGTCAAGGAATTCGTGGTGCTCCGCCAGCGCGCACCCGGAAGCCGCCTCATATAGCTATCATCAGAGAGAATCTCATGTTTCAAACCCGTGGTCCTAACGCCAATTTGTCGTCCGTAATTTTTTTGCTGGTCGCGAGTTCCGCCGCATTGCTATCTCAAACTCCTGGCCGGCGTGCCGAGGGTCTGATTCGCGAAGCGGTGGATGAAAATAAACTGATTACGCTCGCCGGGAACACTCGCCCCGAGGCCAGCGCGCAGAACGATTCAGGCGCGGTCGCCGACGATCTCGCGATCGATCACATGATACTCCAGCTAAAGCGTTCGCCGCAGGAGGAACAGGCGCTCGCGCAGTTCATCGACAGCCTGCACGATCCCAAATCCCCCAACTTCCACCAGTGGCTGACCGCCGGCGAGTTCGGTCAAAACTACGGCCTCGCGGAACCCGATCTACGGACCCTCACCGGGTGGCTCGAATCGCACGGTTTTGTGATTAACTCGATCTACCCGAGCGGCATGGTGATCGATTTCTCGGGCAATGCGGGCCAGGTGCGGAGCGCCTTTCATACCCAAATTCACAATCTGAACGTCGCCGGCGTGCATCACATCGCCAACTTCGGCGATCCGCGGATTCCGGAGGCCCTGGCGCCGGCCGTGGCGGGCGTCGTCTCGATGAACGATTTCCGGCCGCATAAGATGGCTCGCCCCAAGACGACGCGTCCCGGATACACCTATTCCTTCGGCGGGCAGACGCTCCAAGCCGTGGTTCCCGCCGACCTCTGGACGATCTACGACTTCAATCCTCTCTTCGCAAAAGGAATCACCGGCACGGGCCAGACCATCGCCGTGATCGAAGACAGCAATTTGTTCAACTCCCGGGATTGGACCACGTTCCGCAGCTCGTTCGGGCTTTCGCAATACACTTCCGGGTCGTTGACCACGACGCATCCGGCGCCGGCGAGCGGTGTCACCAATTGCGATTCACCGGGGGTCAACGGGGACGATTTCGAGGCCATCCTCGACGCGGAATATTCCAGCGCGGCCGCTCCGGGCGCCGCCATCGTGGTCGCCGCCTGCGCCGATACCGCGGTGACCTCCGGCATATACATCGCCGGCGTGAATCTGGTGAATGCGAGCAATCCCATCTCGATCATAAGCATCAGCTACGGACAATGTGAGGCGGAAACCGGCGCTGCGCTTAACGCCTCCGTCAACGCGCTCTATCAGCAGGCGGTCGCCGAAGGCATTTCCATCTTCGTTGCGGCGGGAGA
>Ga0182024_10020010_pt1 | contig 12268 bp, 13 predicted proteins | sample P32metaG_FD_120480 | JGI IMG/M metagenome (GOLD analysis project Ga0182024, IMG submission 120480) | Permafrost microbial communities from Stordalen Mire, Sweden - P3-2 metaG (Illumina Assembly) | ecosystem: Environmental > Terrestrial > Soil > Wetlands > Permafrost | place: Sweden: Stordalen...
CGCCGAGATCGCCAGGAAACGCGAACGCAAGCAGAAGACGGATCGCCAGGATGCACAACACATTTTGCGTTTGCTAGTGAAGGACGACTTTCCGCAGATCTGGATGCCGGGTTGGGAGAATCGCGATCTGCGGCAACTGCTGTGGCATCGTCACCGGATGGTGCAGGCGCGTACACGCCTCATGAAATCTGCAACCTCGAGCACGACGCAGCCATTCTCCCGCGTAAGCCGGATGGAAGCGTTCTTGCTGCCGGAGTGCCGGTGAACGTTGGTGAGGCATTCCTGCACAATCCGGAAAAGCGCCGTTTCCATCTCCGGGCTAAACCGCTCCGACATCCCCGGCAAGTCTGTCGCAACCGCGATCCGGCTGCGCTCCTCAAAGCCTTCAACAAAGGTCCGAAGCGCCATACTGAGGCCCGCTTCATCAAGCATAGGAGGGTGCAAAAGGTGGGAGATGGTTCTCACCTCGCCCATCGCATGGTTGGTGAGTTCCACAGTTTGCTCGATGCGCGCGCGGTTCTCCGGAGAAAGCGAGAACTCACTCATCAACACGCTCAGATTTAGTTGTATAGCGGTGAGCGTTTGACCTGTGCTGTCGTGAAGTTCGCGCGCGAGTCGTCTCCGCTCCTCATCCTGGGCCAGCATCAGCTGCGCTGAAAGCTCCTGCAACTTTGTCTGGGCATCGACCAGTTGAGCTGTACGTATCCTGACCTCGTTTTCGAGGCCGTGCCGGGCTCTGTTCAGGGATTCAATCTGTTCGTTCAGCGCGATGAAGGGCGTGCTTGAGGTTGTCCGAAACGTGAGGCGAAGAAGAAGAATATCTTCGCCTGTCCAGGGAAGTCGAGCGCCCTCGAAGCGGCAGGCAATCTGCTCGTCTGCTTCGGAAATCACGTTAAGGGTAGGAGCAGAACTCATCAATCCTCGTCGCGAAGACACACGCTACAAGGTTTTCAAGTTAACGCAGAGCGGTTCCTTGGCGGAATACAGTCTTCACTGTTTCCCGGGTTGCTAAGGCGTATTCCTCTCGCCCCGCAGCACCGGAACCAGCGCCGAAGCGAGTTGAGTTTTCGCCAGGCATATGAAACCGGATTCCGCCTGAAGGTGTGCGAGTATAGCAGGATGTTGCTCGCTGATGAGAATGGACCTGCAAAAAGGCGCCGTGTCCTTCAGGGTTTTCGCGACCCACAATCCCTTTGACCCAGAAATGGAGAGATCAATGAGAATGACCTCAGGCCTCAGTTCTTCGGCCATCCGGACGGCTTCGTCGGCTTCTGGAGTTTCGCCGCAAATCTCCCACTCGGGAGCGAGGCGCTGCAGCAAAGACTTGATGGCAAGCCGGACCGCCTCCGAATCATCCGCAAGCAAGAGACGATGCATTGCACTCTATAAGTAGAACACGCCGAGCGGCAATAAGTTCTCCTCCGCATCTTCTGCTCGCGAGTGGCGCAGCTTTTAGCGATGTTTGCGTGCATTAGTTTTGCAGTGGGTGCCCTACTCTTGCTTTTTTTCGAGCCCACAGTGGTGAAAATTCTTTCATCCTTGTCGACCAGTCAAGCGCCGGAGTATGGTAATCGGCACGCGCCCCCCGCGACTTCAACCGGAGGAAATCTGATGCCGAATAAGAAGCATACTCTGGAGATAATTCTCCTACTGTCGATGTTCGCTCTCACCACTTTTCTGGCCTCGGCGCCAGCCTCTGCTCAAGCCCCAACAATACTGCATAGCTTCAATGGCGCCGGCGGCGTCGATGGTTACATCCCAACGGCACCCTGATCGCGGATAAATCGGGCAATCTCTACGGCACCACAACCTACGGCGGCACCTACAACGTGGTGGACTGCTGCGGTACAGTTTTTGAGCTTTCCCCGAATGGCAGCGGCGGCTTCGACTACAGTATTCTTTACAGCTTCAACCCCAACGACAAGGACGGCAACTACCCGAGCCCAACCGTGATTTTAGACAGCAACGGCAATCTGTATGGCACCACCTCCGCCGGCGGTACCGTCGATCAAGGCACCGTGTTTGAACTCTCGCCGCAATCTGGCGGAACCTGGAAAGAAACTATCCTCTACAATTTCATAAGAAACGGCGGCGACGGTCAGGAACCCCTCGCTGGTTTGACCATGGATCCCAAGGGCAATCTGTACGGCACCACATTTCTGAGCTCCACCGGTTGCGGGTGCGGAACCGTGTTCGAGTTGGCCAAGAGCGGCGCAGAATTTTCCTATATGGGATAGGATCTGTCTACAAACTATCCCCCAGCAGCAGCGGAAGCTGGAGCGATACCCTACTTTTCAGCTTTGACGGCAGCAACGGCGATGGCCCCGATTATGGCGCCCTCATCTTCGACGCCAAAGGCAATCTATACGGCACCACCCAGGTTGGGGGAGCCGATGGAGACGGGGCGGTTTACGAATTAACCCCAGCAGGTGAGGCCTGGACCCAGACTTTTCTAGCCTCATTCGACGGCACCGACGGGAATTTCGCCTACGGTGGAGTGATCTTCGGCCCCGGGGGAAATCTGTACGGCACCACCGAATACGGCGGCGTCCACGACGCCGGCGTCGTATACCAAATCAAACCCTAGCCCAGGCACCGCAGCGCGCACCACCCGAAAATGGGATGCCCCACTTCTCGCGTTCTATGCAAGAAGTGGGGACCCACGAAACCCGGGAGCAGAGGCCGGTTGAAGTTGACGCGGCCCGTGTGGAGCGGACACTCCTGTCCGCTGCCTTTGAAGTTGATCTTGCCTCTGATCTTGCGTCCACTATCCTTGCAGAGGGTAGGCGTGTGGCCAGCTTTAGCGATGTTTGTGTGCGCTATCCTTGCAGAGGGTGCCGCATCCTTGCGTTTTTGCAAGGGGTGGGCGGCGATGCTGCCAGCACAATTTCGTTTGCGATGCTGCGGGCCCGGCTACTGATGGCTGGGAACTTTGATCGTGATTGTAGAACTGCGAAACCCGTCGCCTTTCCAAGAGACTTTGTGTTCGCCCGCTTCAGCAAAATATTTGCTTGTCAGCAACTCTTTGCCGAACTCGTAATGCTGGCCAGCTTCAAGAGTTGTCCACCCGCCAGTTGGCATGGGACCGTTGCCAAGAATCCAGCCTGAATCTTGCAGTTCAACTCCGTCGATCACGATCTTCCATGAACCCGCCTTTACATCCACAGCGGAGTCCAAATCGTTAATTAACACGAATACGATCTGCACGTGCGCGGCTTCGGTGTTCCCGGGCTGGACCTGCACAAACTCAGCGGTAATTCCGGCGTGAAGTCCGGCACACTGAGCGTGAGCCGGGACAGAGATCGCCAGGCAGATCGTCAGTGTTACTGCAGTCAGGGCAGCAAAGCGCCCCATACTCGAAAGCTTCATACTTTGTCTCCCACCTGCGCACCTTCTAGTTTGCTCGTAACTGTTGTAAACGCGGCATGCACGTTTTCGCCCGCCTAACGTATTTTCGCCCCAAAAAATTCTCTGCCAGGCGGCAATTCCGGGGTTATAATTCCCGTCCAGGATGCCGCATGTTTACGTATAGCATCCCGTATCGATAGAGCTCCTGCAATCGAAAATTCCCCCACGAGACGTGCTCCTGACCCGAGCAACGTAAGACTTTTCCAAAAGGAGAAACCAGATGAAGACCCGGGTATTATTATTCTCTCTCGCGGCGGCCATTGCCTTCACTTTCAGCCTTGCGGTGCACGCGCAAGCACAGGCCCAGTACAAGATTTTGCTTTCCTTCAGCCAGGGCGGCACCAACGGCACATATCCCAGTTCGAAACTGATCTTCGATTCTGCGGGAAACATGTACGGCGTCACCGAGGACGGAGGCGACACTAGGCTCGGCTGCGCGTTGTACGAAGGGTGTGGAGTTGTGTTCAAGCTTTCACCCGCCGGCAGTGGCGGCTGGCACGATACTTCGCTATTTCGCTTTTCGACCTCGACCACCGGCGCTCTTCCTGTGGGTGGAGTTGTAGTGACGGCCGCAGGCGAGGTAATCGGCACGACCCTGAATGGCGGCAGCAGCGGGAGTTGTTCAGGGGCCGTCTCCGGATGCGGCGTGGTATTCCAACTGACCGCGGGAACGGGCATCTGGTCTGAGACCGTACTCCAATACATGGACACTTATTCCAACGGCGGCATTCCGGATGGGCTGATCGCCGATGCCAGCGGGAACCTCTACGGAGTTGATGCGGTCGACGGCGGTGGCACCTGTGGCGGGGGCGGTTGTGGAACGATCTATCGCCTGTCGCCGAGTTCCTCCGGAGGATGGGAAATGACCGTGCTCTACACGTTTACGGGAGGCAGCGATGGCGGAGGACCATGGGGCAGCCTGACGTTCGACGCGGTCGGAAATCTGTACGGTTCGACCTATGCCGGAGGCAACTTGGCGACGGGCTGCAACACCTCCTCCGGTCCCGGGTGCGGCGTCGTATTCAAGCTCTCGCCGACTGAGTCCGGGCCGTGGGACGAAACCGTTCTTTATACTTTCAGTGGCCTCGCGGACGGCGGCTATCCCAACAGCGACCTCGCATTTGACAGCGCAGGAAATCTTTACGGAACAGCCTTGGGTGGCGGAAAGAGCAATCCGAATTGCGACTTCTATGGCCTCTGCGGAGTGGTCTTCAAGTTGTCGCCAGCGGCTTCCGGTCCTTGGACTGAGAGCGTGCTTTATAGCTTTAGCGGCGAAGCCGACGGCGCGACCCCTTCAGCGGGCGTGATTGTGGACAGCGCCGGCGATCTATACGGCACGACGAAATTCGGCGGCGGCAACAATGATTGCGGCTCGTACGGATGCGGCGTTGTTTTCAAGATGGCGCAGGTCTCCGGTGGCAGATGGAAGGAAGTCCTGTTGCACACGTTTGATGGAGGCGATGGTCAGTCGCCGACCGAACCGATGACTTTCGGCAGCGGCAATAACCTATATGGCACGGCATCCGCCGGGGGGGGAGTTGTATTCGAGATTAAACCATAATTCAAAAGCCTTCCGGTTCAACATTCCTTCGGTGGAGGAAATTCCGCTCGCGCAAGTGCAGGCCATTCAGGTGGCGGCAGTTACCTCTAGAAACCTGGCGCGTGCCCGGATAGCTCCCTGCCGGTGGAATCGGGGCGGTTACACGCTCTGACCGTGGTCAATGAGCGTGATCGCGATTTTGCGTCAGCTATCGGATAGAATGGCCCACCAAGGAAGGTTGCGAATGGATGCGAGGCGGCGCGGCATTCAGATCACGGGTTGGTTATCGCTCATTGCTGGCTATGGCCTTGCGCTCCTACTCCGTCGAGGGATATTCATGGGGGTCTCGGGAGGGTTCGGCGCTCGCCCTTCCCAAGCTCTCTGGATACTCTTAGCCTACTTGCTGTTTTTCGCGCTTGCCATCTTCCTTTTCAAAGCTGGACGACGAGCACTGTCGATTGCGAAGGGCTGTTCTCCACCAAGGGCCCGGTTCGGATGGGGGAGAATGTTAGTGGGCGCGATTTTCATCGACAGTTACGCCGCGAGGCAATTCCACCTAATTCCGGCGCGTGGTTTCAAAGATTTAGAACCTTCTAACCAGACTCAAGCTGTCGCCATGAATGTCACAACCATTGTCATCAGTGTAGGTTGCCTTCTCTTGATCTTCTCTGGCATTTGGCGAGGTTTTCGACGCCCTCCAACCGAACTAAGCCCCGACGCCTAAAGCGGGTATTGCATTAAAAGTGGTGAGAGGATGAGCGCTATCGCGATTTTTCAACACTTGAGACAATACCTTAATGGGTGGCCGGAAACCTGTAGATGGGGATAATCTCGTATATCACTTATTCGATGGTTTCCACTCCCGCGCCAAACGTTCCCCCTGCGCAATTTGTTCGGGCGTCATCTTCGCGGCCAGTTGGTCGCGCGATTTCCCGACATCCATTCCGCGAGAGGCGAGGGTGAGCCACATGTACGCTGATACATTGTCCTGCGGAACACCTTGTCCCCCCGCGGAGTATAGGTAAGCGAGTTCCTGCTGGGCCAGGGCCAAGCCCTGATCAGCGGCCATCTTCTTCCAGCGGATTGCTTCGTCCTGGTCCCACTTCACGCCCTGGCCGCCAGAATACGCAACTCCGAGCATTAACTCTCCGTATGCGTTTCCCTGATCGGCAGCCTTGCGGTACAAACGGGCCGCCTCCTCAGCATCTTTGGGCACCCCCTGACCCCCGGCATACTGCAGGCCCAAGGCTGCCTGCGCGTCAGAATTTCCCTGATCGGCCGCCCTGCGGTACCAGCGCGCAGCCTCGCTGAAATCTTTAGGCACGCCGTCACCGGTGAAGTACAGTCTGGCCAGCAGGCGTTGCGCCTCGGCGACCCCTTGATCTGCGGCTTTGCGATACCACCGCGCCGCTTCGCTCGTGTCCACAGGCAGCCCTCCCAGTCCTTTCTCGTATGCACCGCCGAGATTGAACTGCGCAGCCGCGTTGCCCTGATCGGCAGACTTGCGGAACCAGCGCACCGCCTCACTGTAATTCTGCGCCACTCCCTTGCCCAGGCTGTACAGTTTGCCCAGATTCACCTGCGCGCTTGCGTTCCCCTGATCGGCGGCTTTGCGGAACAAACGCTCCGCCTCGCCGAGGTCGACCGGCATTCCTTCGCCCTCCTGGTACATCAGGGCGAGTTCCTCCTGCGACAACGCGTTCCCCTGATCGGAGGCTTTACGCCACCAGCGGGCCGCTTCGGGTAAGTCCCTGGGCACCCCTTTGCCGTAGTAATGGATGTGCCCCAGACAGTACTGCGCGCCTGCGTTCCCCTGATCGGCGGCCTTATGGCACCAGCGGGCCGCTTCACTGAAGTCTTTGGGCACGCTGGTACCCTCGGTGTACAGGAGTCCGAGCACCGTCTGTGCAGGCGCATAGCCTTGATCGGCGGCCTTGCGCAGCCAACGGATCCCTTCGCCGATGTCCTGAGGCACACCACTCCCGCTGTAGTACAGTCTCGCGAGGTCCTCCTGCGCCTCGGCATTTCCCTGATCGGCCGCCTTGCGGAACCAAACCAGAGCTTCCTTAAAATCTTGCGGCGCCTGCTTCCCATCGCGATATATCTTGCCCAGAGCAAGCTGTGCATCCGCTGCGCCGTGATCAGCCCGTTCGCGCAAACTCGTCAGCGATTCGGTGTCGGACTTTTGCGGCGTCTGCCCGAAACTAAATAACGTGCTCGCCAGTAAATACGCCACAATCAGCGTGCCTGTTTTACAGTCAGAGATTCTCATTAAGTCCCATTCCCAATCATTTGTCCGAAGGCTTCCATTCCTTCGCCAGATTTTGCCCCTTGGCAATTTCCTGAGCAGTCATCTTTGCAGCAAGTTCAGTCATCTTCGCGCCAAGCTCGTCGTGAGAAGATCCGCTACCCATTCCGCCTGAGGCAACGGTCATCCACATGTACGCTGATACTTTGTCCTGAGGAACTCCCTGCCCGGTCGAGTACATGAGACCAAGCCTATACTGCGCCAGTGCATTCCCTTGATCGGCAGCTTTGCGGTACCATCGCGCTACTTCGCTCAAGGCCTGGGGCGCTCCTTCCGCGTCGGCCTCCAGAACTGCGGCGAGATTGACCTCTCCCGTCACGTTGCCCTGGTCGGCGGCCTTGCGGAACCAAACCCCCGCTTCCTTCCAGTCTTGCGGCACCCCGTCTCCGCCCATGTACAGATTGCCGAGGCTGATCTGCGCATTTACGTTTCCCTGATCGCCGGCCTTGCGGAACAAATGCGCTGCCTCCTTGAAATCTTTGGCCACTCCCTCGCCGTCCCGGTACATGAGGCCGAGTTCCCCTTGTGCCGAGGCATTGCCCTGATCGGCAGCTTTGCGCCACCAATCGGCTGCCGCGCCGAAGTCCTTTGGTACTCCTTTACCAAAGTAGTACATGTGTCCGAGCCGGTACTGCGCGTCCACATTGCCCTGATCGGCGGCTTTACGCCACCAGCGCGCCGCTTCGCCGACGTCCTTGGGCATCCCCTCGCCATCTTCGTACATCATGGCAAGCATCACCTGCGCGCCCGCATTCCCCCGGTCGGCAGCCTTGCGGTACCAGCGCGCCGCCTCGCTGAAGTCCTTGGGGATGACTTCCCCCCTCTCGTACAACATGCCTAGCATCGTCTGCGCATTGACATCGCCCTGATCCGCGGCCTTACGAAACCAGCCGACCGCTTCACTCGGGTCCTTGGCGACTCCCTCCCCGTCTCGGTACATAGTTCCAAGAGCAGCCTGCGCCCGTGCGACGCCCTGATCGGCGGCTTTGAGGTACCAGCGCGCCGCTTCTGTAAAGTCTTTGGGTACACCTTCGCCGTGGTAATACCGGAGACCGAGATTGTACTGTGCAAACCGATTGCCCTGGTCGGCGGCCTTGCGGAACCAACGCGCCGCCTCTGTAAAGTCCTTGGGCAACCCTTCACCGTCAAAGTAGAGGAGGCCGAGATTGGTCTGTGCATCCGCATTGCCCTGATCGGCAGCCTTGCGGAACCAACGCGCCGCTTCGCCGGAGCCCTGGGATACGCCGTTACCTGCGTAGTACATCGCCCCGAGGCCGAACTGCGCCAATACATCGCCCTCATCGGCGGCCTTGCGGTACCAGCTCGCGGCTTCTCCCAGGTCCTTGGGCACCCCCATACCAAACAAGTACGAGTGCCCCAGCCAGTACTGCGCCCGGGCATTCCCCTGGTCGGCGGCCTTACGGAACCAAGCCGCCGCTTCCTTAAGATCTTGCGGCGCCTTTTCCCCGTCGAAATATGTTTTGCCCAAAGCGAGTTGCGCGTCCGCAGCGCCGTGATCGGCGCGTTCCCGCAAACTTCTCAGCGATTCCGAATCGGACGCTTGCGGCGTCTGGCCCGAACTAAACAAGGCGCTCGCCAGCAAAAACACCACAATCAGTCTGCCAGTCTTGAAGTGGAAGGCTCTCATAGTGATCCCCATTCCTCGGCCCGACATGTTATCGCTTTTGGCGAAGACAAACCAGAAATTTTCACCAACGGGCAAGCCGGAAACAATCAGCTGCGGAGAGGCCAAATGGGAGAGCAGTCTGGATGGTTTACGAAACCAGGCCATAGCACGTTTTGACAAATCTAAGCGTACCGCGCGGGTTCCAGATCAAAAAAGAAATCCACGGCCCCACTGTGACATCTAACCTTGCGCCCAAAACTAAAACAAGCAATGATTGTCGAGGCCGTGACCTCCGGATGAATTCAGCACAGTCCCAATTTCGGCGTTCGCAGCCCGGATTCTGACGCACAAGATTTTACCCGTAAGCTATTGGAAACAAAGATCGAATTCGCCAGTGTGCAATTGCAATCGCGCAAACCAGCATGAACACTGGCGATAAACGATACCGGGGGGAGGGGGGTACCGCTGAAAGGGGTCAAACCAACCGCATCCCTGAGATAAGGCAAGGATCTGTCGAAACTATTTCTTGAGACTAAAATTCACAGGCTCTCGAGCGCGTTCAACTCGAAAAATCGCCGTACATCGATCGCCCGGAAGCTCCGACTTTGCATGCTAGACTTGCGACTTGCCGACCGCACTCGATGACGTCAAGCGCCGGATATTCTGGATGTTCGCGCGCATCTGCTTCACGCTCTACCGTCGACTTCCGCTGTTTGGCACACTCCGCGCCGCAATCGGCATTATTCAACGTGACAATAAATTTCTGGTGATCCATCGCAACGATGGACGCGGACTGTGCTTCCCCGGAGGAATTTCCAGTTGGCGGGAAACGGCAGAGGAGACGCTGCGTCGCGAGATCCTCGAAGAAACTGGATTGAGCGTTACCGGAAAGGAATTGAAGCTGAAGTATTACAGCGACGCCGACGTTCCCTGCAACATCTCGGTGTTCGCAGTGCAAGCGAGCGGAGAACTGAAGAATTCCTGGGAAGGTTCGCCGCAATGGATGACAGCAGCCGAAATCGAGCCGAGCCTATTACCCAGTCAAAGGCCCGTACTCGAACTACTCAAGCAGATTTAAGGTCAAGCAGACTCGGGAAGCACGAATTCATTCGTGTCGTTAGAAATACTCAGGCGGAAACTTAGGGCCGAACAGGTTCCTGAACTACTCAAGCAGATTTAAGGTCAAGCAGGTTCGGGAAGGGCACGAATTCATTCGTGCCGTTTCGCCGCTCTAGTAAGGTCGCGCTTCAGATTCTCTGTTGAATTACAAGAAAAAAAAGTCAAAATCTTCCTAATGAGTGAAGAAGGGGATAGCGGGTTAGGCAGCACAGCCCACCTCCGGCATCGCAGCGGGGACGAGGGACGGGCAAAGCTGGGTGCCATCGAAGGCAGCATCGTGCTTGAACATGCCAAAAATCGCGTGCAGCAGCTTTCTCATGACCGCCACCAAGGCGACCATTTTGCATTTCCCGCGAGCCTGCAGATGCAGATAGAAGGCGCGCACCTGCGGTGCACAGCGCGTCGCAGTGAGAGCGGGCATGTAGAGCGCGCGGCGAATATGCCGGTTGCCCACTTTGCTGATGCGCGTCTTCTGATGCACCGAGGTTCCCGAATCATAGTGCCGGGGATCGAGTCCAGCATAGGCCACCCACTGCCGCACGTCGCAGTTGGCCGGGATCAGCACCAACTCGCCCAGCAACTGCAAGGCGCTGACCGCGCCGATGCCGGGCGCGCTCTGCAACAACTGAAAGCGGCGCTCCAGTTCCGGCGACGCAGCCAGGATCTTATGCGCCGCCCGGCTCAGTTTGGCGATGGCGGTTTCCAGACTGCGCACGCTGCGCCGCAAATCCTGCACGATCACGCGCAGCGTGTTCGCGCTCGCTCCCACGGCATGCAGACGGTTCTTCTCCATGGTGCACTGCTGGGTGAGGGCGTGAATGCGCCGCGCCAGGGCCGTGATCTGCAGCGCTTCGGCCGGCGGCGGTTGCCAGGGCTGAAACGGCATCCGCGCCGCATATTCCAGCAGCACCCGCGCATCCAGAGGATCGGTCTTACTTCGCTGCAGCAAAGCGCGCGCGAAATCTCTTACCGCCCGCGGGTTGGCCACCATGACCTCCAGGCGCGTGTCGCCGCGCAACGCCAAAGCGGCGTCCAGACCATACAGCCCGGTCGATTCCATGCAGACGCGCACCCGCTCGCCTCCCTGGGTGAGATAGCGGAGCAGTTCTTGGTGACCTCGCGCAGTGTTGGGAAACGAGCGGCAGGCTTGGTTCTTGCCGCCGCGGCGGACCATCACCACCAACTCTTTTGCGCTCACATCCAGACCACAAACATCCGAAGTGCAAACACCGGGGTTGTGCATGTCGTTCTCCTGGGACTAGGCTGGTTCCGGCTCCCCGACCCTGCACCCTCTCCGGTAGAGCTTGTATGCAGGCTGCCGTGCAAACGGCGCCGCGGATTCTCCTCGACCTTGGAGAAGAGGGCGGGGGGCCTATCTGAAGCCCAGGCTTCCGATCAACGATCGGGCCTCGCGCCTGATCGGCCTCCCCGGAACATGGTGCCTTGTGCCCCATGCCTCTCTACCACAAAATGGAAGATACAAGCGCCTGCGGTAAGCTCTCTGAACACGCGGGGAATGTTTTCGCAAGCTGGATCAGTCGTTGCCATCCAGACGAAGGCAAATCATCAGTACAAAAAAAAACCGCCACCGAAGTGGCGGGCAAATCGTCCGCTTACCTCGAGGCTCTAATCGCTCTTGCTGCTGCTGCCGGAACTGCTGCCCGTTCCTGACAAGCTCACCACTTGCGGCGACGATCCTGCTGCGTAGCTGACGGTCAGCGCGCCGCTGATCGCGCCAGTCACGCTCGGGCTGAACTGCACTCCCAGAGTGCAAGTGCTGTTCGCGAGAACGCTGGCTCCGCACGGAATACCGCCGCCCGAAGTCGAGATGAAATCCCCGCTAGCGACGACGCTGTTGATTGCAACTGCTGTCGGCAGATTGTTAGTAACGGTAATGACTGACACGGCGCTCGTGGATCCGACGGTCACGCTTCCGAAGTTAATCGAAGTCGGAGTCAAAGTGATATCCATCAAACCAGTTCCACTGGCGTTTTGGATCTGAGTGCTGATCGCGGCATTATCGATGACAGTCACGCCACCAATAATGGTTCCGGTGACCAGCGGAGTGAACGTGACCGTCACTGTGCAGGACTTGCCGGCGAGCACGTTCCCGCCGCAAGGCGCTGCGCCGCTCGGCGTCACCACGAAATATCCGCTGCCCGTAACGCTGCTGATATCGATCGTTGCCGCGCTCACGTTCTTAATGGTCGTTGTCTTGGCAATCGAAGTAGTGATTCCAACGTTTCCAAAACTCAGGCTCGCGGGC
>Ga0182024_10020011_pt1 | contig 12267 bp, 7 predicted proteins | sample P32metaG_FD_120480 | JGI IMG/M metagenome (GOLD analysis project Ga0182024, IMG submission 120480) | Permafrost microbial communities from Stordalen Mire, Sweden - P3-2 metaG (Illumina Assembly) | ecosystem: Environmental > Terrestrial > Soil > Wetlands > Permafrost | place: Sweden: Stordalen...
AACTGTAATTGCGCCTGCGATGACCGGAACATTATTGGTCGTCACAATACTTACACAAGGACTCGCCGATTCGTTGTTGCAGGCATCGATTGTGTTGCCGGCCATGGATAACACCCGCGTCGTCACGTTGGCCGGGACATTAGAGCCGGCAAGCGTAAAAGTGTGGCTGCTGGAAGGGTCGGTGTTGACCAAAACACAGGAACGGTTAGCATTGTTCAGGAAGCAGTACGCGAACTCATACGGTACGTTGGACTCCGGCGCGAAGCCGTTGCTTGCTGCCGTTGTATATGTGTCCGCGCTTGTCACCGTGGATGAGTATTCAGGACCTATGAGTGAGTCGTTTGCTATCTGCGTCGCCAGTGCTACCGGACGCTGAACATAGTTACCCGTACCGGCCAACTCGCCGCCGGCTTCTTTCATAATTCCGTAGAGCGGTATCGCGTTATATTGGTCCTGCGCGAGAGACCATATATGCTGCGGCGCGTTCGGACCCAGAATCTTCAGATGTTCCAGCATTTGCTGCGCAACCACGGTGCCAGCCATAAATGAGGGGGCGTGGTTCTGTAAAGTCACTACAGGAACGGTTCCACCGACCTGGTTCTCGTTGTCTTCATACACATACACCGGCGTCGGTCCTGAATGAACATATGCGTAAGTCACTCCATTTCCGGAATCGCCCGCAATGTCGTTGGAGTCTCCCCACGTAAACGCAGTGTCGGGGTTCCACTCCTGCGTCAGAGTGCCGGCCGAATTGAAGGAAGTCCCGCCAATGTACGGAGCTATCGAAACCGCGTCAAAATAAGGATTGGTGGGCAGGATGTGCTGTGTGAACTCATTCGTGTTCACCGCCTGCATGTTGACAATTAGCTGGAGTGCCGGCGAGAAATTGGAATTCGCCTTCATTGTGGACATTGCGGTGCGCGACCAGTATCCGTAGGACAGCATTCCATTAGTGGTCGTCGCAGACGAGAAATTCGGCATATCGATGCCCGCAAAATAGGAGTTCCATGGCTCGTTGCCAAACTCTATATAGATGTTCCCGATCATCGAGGTATAGGTCGCGGGGTGACCGTTGGCGATTCGCTTCGCCCCGTACACGGTGCCTGCGTCGCCAGCAAGAAAATCGATGAGATTGGAGTAATCGGAGGCTGGCCAGCTGAGGGGGATCGTAATCCAGGCTTTTGCGCCCAGCAGTTCGCACAGACCCAGAAAGTCCATCAAACCCTGCGCGGTGGATCCCGCATTCCTCCCGGAGTTAGTCGTCACATAGGTCTGACCCTGGAGCGATGACTGAAAATGTCTGCCAAACAAAGGATTAGTCCAGTCGGCCAAAGTTTCTCCGAGCTGGTAATCCCAGAGGCGAAGCGATCCGGGGTTGATCGCGGAGAGACTGGCGACCACCTCATCGCGGTAAACCGAAGTGTTGGAAGCGTTGAGATTCGACGTGCGCTCAAAATCGGCGTCATCCACGTAAGCGGTGCCGGTACCGGTATTACAGATTTGAACCTGCAACGCTCCGTAAACAACGCCGGTGGACTCGTTACCGCTGAAAGTTACAGTCTGCGTCGCCCACGTGGCACCCGGGGTCATCGCGTTCGAAGAAGGCGTAACCCCTCCGCTCTGGCCGGTCAAACGACTTAGCGCGACTGTGATGACAGGGTTGCCGGAGATCGCTATTGTCTTGAGGCTGAAGCCGAATGTCTGGCCGGTCTGGAGAATGATGAAGTCGTGCGAGTTCGTTGTGTCGATAAACGTTGCCGCACAAGCTCCGGCGGGCAGCGACAATGCCTGAACACCAGCCGAACCCGCTGGAATATTTGTGCTCTCCGTAACGGCTATGCCGGACAAATTCCACCCGGGGATACCCGATCCTGTGGAGTCCACCTGCAATGCCACACTGAAGTAGTCGTCCGTCGCCACCGGTTGCGGGAGCGGGGAACTGAACGTGTAAGTTGGACCAGCCGAGCCGGACGACGCCGTATTGGATGTAATAACCCGGGTTAATCCGGTATTTGCATCCGAAGACGACGCCGAGCAGCAGAAAAACGCGGTGGCGCCCGCCCAATAGTCAGAAGGCACAAGGTCGGACTGGTTGTAGTTCACGCACGTTATCGAAGTTCCCGATATGCAGCCGACGATTTCCTGCTGGATAAAGCCCTCAAAACCCGGATTCACCGTAAACAGGAGATTTTTGAAAAGTTGCCCGCTATCGTAATCGTTGGATGTGCTGACATTGACGCCGATCCTCATCGGTGATGTATTGACTAAGATCGATTCATTCAGCGACACGGTGGCCGCGTGCGCGGACAGGCATCCCATCATGCAGAAGAGTAGCTTCATGCCAGACGGGCGATGGGTCGGGAGTTTCGGTTTTTGTGCCAGTGTGATTCCCTGGTTGCAGCTTCGCTTGGGCATACGCCGCTGGCGCTTTTCGAATTTTAGGCTGTATCAGCAAATCACGAAACTGGTAAAATAACCGGGTTACACGCCTCAGGACGCTCTAATTCGCATAGCGCAATCTGCCCAACATAAGGAATTCACAAAAATCAGACCGGAATCCGTAGTTTTTGAGTTTTTGCGAATCCTGAAAATAACGGTTTCGGATGTATTATTCCCTTAACTTGCTGTCTCACTCCTGGAGTTCACTCCAAAGTGCTGGTTGTCCCATCGTGCGGAACTGCTTTCCGAGAATTGACACGGTATAATGATAAAGGGATGAGACGGGTTCGCTTGCGCTTGTTGCCCCGCCCGCTGCTTATTATTATGATGCTGCCCCCCGCTATGCTTTTTGGGCAGCTTGACGGTAGTCTGTCGCCAGGCGCTGCCAGCCCGGATCCGGTAATCGAAGCTGCGCGTCAAAAGGCCTTTTCGTTTACCGAGACTCTACCCAATTACATCGTGAAACAGTTCACTACGCGCTATCGGACGGATCCGGCAAGCCGCGACCGCGAGGCATGGAAGCAGCTTGACGTGGTTACGGCGGATGTGGTCTACGATTACGGCAGGGAGAGTTACACGAACGTCCTGGATAATGGCAAGCGAACGAAGGATATACAGCAGACCGGAGCCTGGTCGGAGGGTGAATTTGCGGGCATGCTTACGACACTTCTCTCGCCCGCCAGTGAAGCCCGGTTCAGCAACGGGCGACAGGTCACGATCGTCAATCGCCCGGCCTGGCGCTGTGACTATCTGGTCGAGCAACCGCATTCCGCGTGGCTCATTCAGGCTAACGGAGAGACGTACCGGCCGTCGTACGCCGGTGTGATCTGGATCGACAAGGAGACTTACCGCGTGCTGCGAATCGAAATGGCGGCGCGTGACATGCCGCGTGAATTCCCGCTCGATACTGTGAAGTCGTCGGTTGATTACGACTTTGTTCCGATAGAGGATCGCAAGTTTCTGCTTCCGGTGCATTCCGAGTCAGTTAGCTGCATACAGGGGACGTCGGAGTGCACGCGTAACGTGATCGAGTTTCGCGATTATAAGAAGTATGCGGCGGATACCAGCATCACGTTTGAAGGACCGGCACAGAGCAAGTAGCATTTGCGCCAGTTCTTCCGGCGCACCGGTCTAACGCGACGTGTGCTGGTGTTGGTCCTGGAATTCCTTTAAACGCCGTAAGTCGTCCGCTAACACCGTGCGATCGCGCGCCTGAAGACGGTTATCGTTGGACGACTTCGCGATGGAATCGATGACATCGTTCAGCAGGCCATTATCCCAGCGGGTTTGATCCAGATCGCCTTGCATTTTTGTCAGCTCGTCTTCCGTTTTTGTGAGACGCTCGAGTTCCTTGTCCTTCGCCACACCGGCCCAAACGTGCTCCAGATCTTCTCGCACGTGCGCGAAAAGATGGAGTCCCCACTGCGGGCCGCTGATTTGTTCCTCGCGTTGCTGATGCCAATCCTGGGCGGCCGCGCTGAATGCAAACGCGGCCAAAATGACGCCGGAAGTAAGAAATCGTCGCATGTTACCCGCCTCCTGAGCGCAGTATACGGCGGCCGAATAATCTTTGTCTGTGATGTTTCCACCCGACATTAAATTTCAAGCGCGGCCCCTGGTAACTAATGGCACATGTCATTGAGGCGCCAGCCCTATCCAGGTCTGATCGGGCCCTCTGCGTAAATATGAAGGCGCCGCCCGGCATTCCCTTTTTGTTAGCATTGTACGCTGGGGGACGAAAAGCTTATGCCCTATGACACAGGGGATGCACTGAATGGATCGGACGAGCGGGTTATCGACAGGCGAGCACTCTTCGATGCCATATCCCGGTTTTCACTCGGCGTGGCTGCGACTGCGGCCATTGCCGGGCAGGTGAAGGCCGCCCCGGCCGCGGAAACAAAGAGCGAGGAACTGGAGAATTTCAAGTACGATATCGAGAGCGGCAAAGGCTGGGTCGGCGCCGGCGGTTCAGCCAAAGAAGCAACCGTTGCCGAACTGCCTGTCTCGCAGACCATCGCTGGCGTCTCCATGCGACTTGAGCCGGGCGCGATTCGCGAGTTGCACTGGCACGCGCTGGCCGCTGAATGGGCGTATGTGATTGCCGGACGCTGCCGCACCACAGTCATTACGCCAAACGGTCAGGCAGAAACGGATGATTTCGAGGAAGGCGACACCTGGTACTTCCCGCGAGGTCACGGCCACGCCATCCAGTCCCTCGGCCCGGGTGAGTGCCATTTCCTGCTCGGATTCGACAACGGCCACTTCTCTGAATTTGGCACTTTCAGCATCACCGACTGGATAGCGCGCACGCCACGCAACATTCTCGCGCGGAATCTGAACCTGCCCGAATCGGCATTTGGACAATTCCCGCAGAAAGAATTGTATATCGGTCCGGGACAGGTTCCGCCGGCGGTCGAAGACATTCGAAATGCGGAACTGCAGCCCAGCCAGTCTTCTCATAAGTTTCGTCTCGGGAAAGTATCGCCGAGAGTTTTCGAAGGAGGGGAGGAGCGAGTCGTCAGTTCGAACGAATTCCCCATCCAGACCACTCTCACAGCCGTTCGCATGGATCTGAAGCCAGGAGCGTTGCGGGAACTGCACTGGCACCCGCACGCCGATGAGTGGCAGTACTTCGTGAAAGGCCGCGGGCGGGTCACCATCTTCGGCTCTCACGGTCGCGTGAGAACTGAAGAGTTCGGGCCTGGGCATGTAGCCTTCATCAAGCAGGGCTACGGGCACTACATCGAGCAGGTCGGCGATGAACCCACGCGGATCCTGATTCTGTTCAACAGCGGCGTTTATCAGGAGATTTCGCTCACCAACTGGCTGGGCGGAAATCCGAATTCGCTGCTGACCAGCAATTTTGGAATCAGTCCGGATGTGCTGGCTCGCTTGCCGAAGAAGGAAGTCGGGATACTCGGCAACAAGTCCTAGTCGGGGGGCGCATGCGGAATCGTAACTATTACTGTCTTACCGCTGCGCTGTGTCTGCTCGCGGCCGCACCGCGAGCCCTGTTGCCCATGCTTCAGGACGCGGGCGAATATCGTCTGCGCAGCGATACGCGCGTCGTCGAAGTCGATGTACAGGTTCGCGACTTGCATGGCAAGCCGGTACAGGGGCTGAAGGCCGAGGACTTCACCATCCTTGACAACGGCAAAAAACGCTCGTTCGCGATATTTCGGGAATATAGCGTCACCTCCGCGCCTGCCGGCCGAGCGGCCGAACCGCAGCCAGCCGCGCCGCCTACCGGACCGGCTCTGCCGCCGAACACCTTCACCAATCTTGGGGTTCCCAAACTGGCCGCCGGACACTCCACCGTGCTTTTGCTCGATGCCGTCAACGGCTGGGCCGATAACTATGCCTACATGCGCCAGGGCGTGACCGGCATGCTGGGCCGGATTCCCGCCGATGAAAAGGTCGCCGTTTACGTCATCGTCAAACAGATGGGCCTGGCCATGGTGCAGGACTACACCACGGACCATGCGCGCATCCTCGCTGCGCTCGATCGCTTTGTCCCGCAGGGCATGCGGCCCGCGCCGGTTGGCGTGGATGGCGGCGCAGGCATGCTTATGCCGGCGGCTTCCCATCCGCCGCCCCCACCGCCCGATCCCCGGGGCGACAGCGCGGAGGCATCACTCGGCGCCCGCAGGGCTACCATGCGTGCCGCCATCAATAAGAACGACGATCTGCAAAGGGCGTCCGAACAGGTCCGGCTCTCATTGAAGACACTGGCCGCTCAGCTTGTGGGCCAGTCCGGCCGCAAAAGCATCTTCTGGTTCACACAGGGTCTGCCGCCGGTTGTGTTGTGGGGCGATGGCATCAATAACACGATGGACAAAGCCTGGGACGCCACCATCGCATCACTCAACGACGCTAATATCGCGGTCAATACTGTCGATAACAACGGAATCGGCGGCCCGCCACGATTTTGGGGCCGCGGCACAATCCTCATGCAGAAACAGCTCGCCGAAGAGACGGGCGGAAAGTCATACTACTATCGCAACGATTTGGGCGGCGCGCTTGCCGAGGGCATCGCCGATTCGCGTGCGGGCTACGTTCTCGGCTTTTATCTGACCAAAACGGACGGCGAGTATCACACGCTGAAAGTTCGCGTAGATAAGCCCGGCCTCAATCTGAGTTACCGGCAGGGTTACGACTCGCGGGACGATGCGCCCACGAACACGCTGAAAGGCAAGGGCCCGGAACTGGAGTCCCTGCTCATGAACCCGTCGAATGTTTCGGCCGTGGGTATCACCGCGAATCTCAGCGCCTTGCCCGGAAATCCTGCGGGAACGCTGAACGTCCGGCTCAAACTCAGCCCGGAGACGCTTTCGCTGCTCAAGAGCCCGCGCGGATGGGGCGGTCAGGTGGACGAGTTGTTTATCGAATTCAATGCGGCGGGCCGCGAGGTCGGGCGCGTCACCGGAACCGGACATTTCGACCTGCCCTCCGACGCGCGGGAAGCGTTCGACACCGAAGGCGCCACGCTGACACAGAGCCTGCAATTGCCTACCGATGCGGTGAAACTCTCGATCATCGTTCGCGATACGTCCAGCGGACGCGTGGGCTCGCTCACCGTGCCGCTCGCCACGCCTGATATCATGCCGCAATGAAGCACCTAACCTGGCTGATCGGCCTGACGGTCTGTGCCGCAATCGCGCCTGCCCAACAGGCCCCAACCGAAGCCCCGTTGCCACCCGGAGCCGCTCGTCCCCAACCGCGTCCGCCCAACCCCACACGCGATCCCCACACGCCCGGCTACGTCACCGCCAAAGAACTCCCCGACGGAACCAATGCCCCCGCGAAGGAAGACGGTAACTTCATCCTCGGCCCGACACATCCCGCCGCGCCCGAAATGACCGCGCAGGAAGGCGTCCCCCAAGGCGCGGTCTACGACTTCACCATGGAGTCGAAGGACAGCAAATTCTACCCCGGCATCGTCCGCGAGCCCAACACCGTGGGCACGGCCGACCCCGACGATCCCGCCAAATTCCGCGTCCCCACCAGCCACCCCGCGCCCTGGACGCGCCGCGTCACCGTCTACGTCCCCAAACAGTATGTGCCCGGCGCCATCGCTCCGTTCATCGTGGGCGCCGACGGACCTGATCGCGGCCTCTTCACCTGTCTCGACAACCTCATCGCCCAGAAGCGCGTACCGGTCATGATCGCCATCTCGATTGGCAACGGCGGCGGCGATGCTCAGGGCAGCGAGCGCGGCCTCGAGTACGACACGCTCTCCGGAAAGTACGCCGAATTCGTCGAAGCCGAAGTGCTGCCGCTCGTCGAAAAGCAGTACAACGTGAAATTGACGAAGGATCCCGACGGCCGCGCCACCATGGGCGGCAGTTCCGGCGGCTCCGCGGCCATGGGCATGGCCTGGTATCGCCCGGATCTCTACCATCGCGTGCTCACGTACTCGGGTACTTACATCAACAACCAGTGGCCCTGGAATCCCGAAACGCCGCATGGGGCATGGAATTATCACGAAACGCTGATTCCTAATAGCCCGGTCAAGCCGCTGCGCCTCTGGCTCGAAGTGGGCGATCACGACAACTACTACGTGCGCGACGGCATGCACGATTGGGTGCAGGCCAACGAAAACATGGCTCGCGTGCTGGCGGCGAAAGGCTATCACTACCAGTTCGTCTTCGCCCGGAACGCCGGTCATACCGATGGCGCTACGAAACGGCAGACCCTGCCCGAGGCTCTCGAATACGTCTGGCAGGGCTATACGCCGGTTAGGAAGTAGCATAGCCCGCTATAAGATAATATTTGAGGAACAATTCAGGACGCGGGTACGTATCGAGTGTCAGCGGCGGGAATTGCAGCGAACTTTGAAACAAACCGTGGGGCCTGAAAAAGAATCGGCAGAGAGTCTCCAGGGCACGGACATCGTGGAGGAGATTCTCTATAACTCCGAGCGCGGCCAGTTTGAATTCCCTGAGCGCGTCATCGTGCCCGCCGTGTATCACATTTACCTTCACCCCGAAGATCTCGATCGCCTGAAACCCGTTGAACGGGTGATTAAGGAAGAATGCAAGAACGCTCTCAATAAACGCCTTCGCCAGCTGAATCGCAAGCGTTTTGGCCGGACAGCTGTTCAGTACGGCATTCAGGCTGACGATTGGGATATCCAGGTGCTGGCGGATTACCATGACGACGCCGCGACGGGCAGCGTCAAAGTCGTCTCCAGCCTGGCGCCCGCCGAGGAGTCAGAGCTTGTCGGCACTGTCACGGTCCGGGTGAAGCGCGGAGTTGCCGTGAAAACGCCTGCCAGCCCGCCAGTAACGGTTGCGCTTCCGCGCACCACCGATTCCCGAGAAACGAAGGGCGGCCGCGAAACGAGGAAGGCGCCCGAAAAGAACGCGTCCGAAACCCAGACTACCTGGGGGACGCTTTCCTGGCGCGACGATGAAGGAGACAAGGTTTTTCCCTTGCTGGGCCTAACTGTTTCGGTTGGCCGCGGCTCTCAGATGGACGCGGTGATTCGCAACGCCAGTGAAGACGTTTCCCGCAGGCACTGCAGTTTTCGACTCGACCCCGCCGGCAAAGCCTGGATCTCCGATGCAGGCAGTTCGAACGGTACGCAGCTCGCTGGAGTCCTGCTGGCGCCGAATATAGAGACTGCGCTTCCTGACGCCGCGCGTATTTCGCTGGCGAACGGAGTGGTCACTCTGAACTTTACGCGGCGGGGCGCCTGAAACGTGCAGCTTGCTATTCGTATAGCTTTCAGTATCGCGATTCCTTTGCTGGTTGCGATCTTTGTATGGATCGCTCGCGGCGAGAGGCAGTAGTTCCCTGGTGATTCTATGAGACGATCGTCTCTGTTAAAAGCCGGAGTCGCTACAGATCCTGGTCAGCGGCGCACCAACAACGAAGATCTTTCATACGTAAACGAACGCGAAGGTTTGTTCGCGGTGGTGGATGGCATTGGTGGCGAAGTGGCGGGCGAAGAAGCCGCCAGGACCGCAGTGGAAGCCATTCAATTCCGCTTCAAAGACCCCGGCGGCGATACAGAAGAGCGCATTCGCGAGGCCATTGCGCTTGCAAATAACCGTATCTATCACGCTACGCAGGAAAGGCCGGAACTGAGCGGCATGTCCTGCGTGCTGACTCTTGCCGTAATCGAGGGCCGCACTGTCACCATCGGCCATGTGGGCGACAGCCGTCTCTATCGGGTTCGCAACGGGCGCATGGAAAAAATCACGCTCGACCATTCACCCGTCGGCGAGCGCGAAGACCGCGGCGAGATCACAGAGGCCGAGGCGATGAGCCACCCCCGGCGCAACGAGGTTTATCGCGACGTCGGTTCCGAGCCGCACCAGCCTGGCGATCCGAATTTCATCGACATCTTTCGCACCTCGCTGCCTGCGGACGCGGCCCTGGTGATCTCAAGCGATGGTCTCACCGACATGGTTCCGCGCGACGAGATACTGCGCATCGTTGAAACATACGAAAAAGATCCAAATCGCATCGCGCAGGCTTTGGTAGACGCGGCAAATGAGGCGGGAGGGAAAGACAACATCACCGTGGTCTTCGTACCGGGCAGCGAATTTGCTGCCGCCAACGGACACTCCACCACGCGCCGTATGGGGCCGGTCATCCGGCAGAAGCCTCGCCTCGTGACGGATGCGCCAATTCGCGCGCTTCCTGAAATCATCGGCAAGGAACGCGTATCGCCCTTACGGCGGCCACGAATCTGGCTGCCGATCCTGGCCGCGATTCTGGTCGCGGGCGTCATTCTGTACTCGCTTCGTGACCGCTTATCCGTCGCAGTCCTCCATCTCGGCCCTGCCACTCTTCACGTCGGCCCCGGACTGCAGTATGCTTCGATAACAGCCGCCCTTGCCGACGCACAGGAGGGCGATAGCATCGTGGTTGCGCCCGGTGTTTACGCCGAAAACGTTCTGCTGAAATCGGGCATCGCCCTGCGCAGCGCCAAATCCCGTCTGGCTGAAATCCGGGCGGGCGGTACGGCTGTGAATGCGCAAACCGTTACCGGCGTGCGCATTTCCGGATTCCGTATCGGGCCCGATTCGACGAACACCCTGCAGATTGGACTCCTGGCCCGTGATGCCGCGCTTGAAATCGACGATTCCGAAATCTCGGGCGCATCGGATGCGGGCCTGGTGATTCAGGGCAATTCCACCGCACGCCTCGCGAACAACTTCATCCATGACAATGTCAAAGCGGGAGTGCGAGTCGAATCCGCCACAATCCCCGATATGCAGGGCAACCACATCTGCGATAACGGGCTCGACATAGATCCGGCGTCCACTCTGGCCGCGAATGCGAACGCCACAGGACCGTGCGTCGTTAAACCAGCAACCGAATCCGCTTCCAAATCGCACTCTACGGAAAAGCCGCGCCCCGCCGGCGTATCCGGGGCGCACAAGGATAAGGGACGGCGCCATGAGTGAAATGTATGGTGCGTATCGCGTGATCCTGACGCTGGCCGCGCGCAATCAATCCCGCGTCGATCTGGTCGAAAACAGTCTTGTTCAGAACCGCAAAGAGGTACTGAAACGTATTCTCATTGTTCCGGGCAAGGAAGATAACCGCGAACTAATTGATGCTGAGGAACAGGGTGCTCAGCTTCAGAGAGAAGCGCATGCCCGCAATTCCCACATCATCGAAGTCTACGCGAGCGGCCGGCTGAACGAGTATTTCTTCGTCTCGATGGAGTACGTGGAAGGGCGAAATCTCGAGGAGTATCAGAAAGCCCGCGGAGGGCCGCTCACCCCGCTCGAAGCCGCGTCCATCGCGCGCGAACTCTGCTCGCAGGTGGCTACTCTGCACGCATTTCTGCTCACGGTGGATGGCAAGACCCAGGCGTTTCTCCACAACGACATCAAGGCATCGAACATCCAGATCAGGAAGACGGATAACCAGATTCGCCTGATCGATTTCGGCGCGGCCAAGAGTGTCACTTATAGCAAGAACTTCACGCGCAACGATTTTGCCAGCGTTGCTTATTGCTCTCCCGAACGTCTCGAAAAAGGCCTTTCGGATACGCAGACGGACCTCTGGAGTATCGCCGTCGTGCTGTATGAGATGGTGGCCGGATGCCTGCCTTTCCGCGCATCGTCGCATCAGCAGCTTGAGCTTCTCATCACCAGCGGTGCGCCGCCCGCGGCACTTCCGGAGTCATGTCCCGCGAATCTGCGCGACGTTATTTATAAAGCGCTCTCGGCCAGCGTGGCGGACCGCTATCCTGACGCGGCTGCCTTCGGAGACGGTCTGGAGAAGTTCTGTGCGGCGCCGGATACGCCGATTGAAAACGTGACCCGCAAAGTAAATCCCCGGCCGGCCCCGGCACCGGGCACTGCGGGTTTCAATCGCACTCCCAGATCGGATACGACCTCGGCCGCTGAACCGCGGGTCGGAATGCCGGCCCCGATCGCAGTAGTGGGCGCGGCAGTGGGCGTCGCCATCAAACGCAAACCCCTTGGATTCGCTTTGCGTGCGGCCGCGGGAATCATTGCACTCTATCTGGTCTTCTCGGCCTGGAGCGCGCACGGCGAGACGCAGCGCCTCTATTCTTCTCTGACCAAAGAGGACTTCCCGTCCGTACCAGTCGCCAACATCGATTCTCAGGCTGATGAGCTCCAAAGTATTCGGGAAACTGTCTTCGGGCGTTACTTCGCCTTCACCAGTGACCTGCGCAGTGCAATCAAACCGCGTCTCATGGAGACCGCGGAACGCCCGATCAATGCCTATCGCACCGATCAGGTTCACCAGCCATCCACCGCCGATTGGCTTCGCGCCCGCTCGTGCATCAACTTCGCGACTGAGATCGACGGTTCGGACAAACTCGCCCGCGCGGAA
>Ga0182024_10020012_pt1 | contig 12267 bp, 12 predicted proteins | sample P32metaG_FD_120480 | JGI IMG/M metagenome (GOLD analysis project Ga0182024, IMG submission 120480) | Permafrost microbial communities from Stordalen Mire, Sweden - P3-2 metaG (Illumina Assembly) | ecosystem: Environmental > Terrestrial > Soil > Wetlands > Permafrost | place: Sweden: Stordalen...
AACGGGGGTGACGGCGAACGATTCGCTGATGGAGCTGCTGTTCATGATCGACGCGGCGGTGGGCGCCTCCGCGCACCGCGTGATCGCCGTGACGCCGTGGTTTGGTTACTCCAGGCAGGACAAGAAGTCCTCCCCGCGCGAGCCGATCTCGGCACGGCTGGTCGCCCGCATGCTCGAGTCCGCCGGCGCCGACAGGGTGCTGACGATGGACCTGCACGCCGGTCAGATCCAGGGCTTCTTCCAAAAGCCCGTCGATCACATGACGGCCCTCTTCATGCTCACCCAGTACTTCGGCGACCTCGGGCTCTCAGATCTGGTGGTTGTGGCGCCTGACGCGGGCAGGGTGAAGCTGAACAAGAAGTTCGCCTCGAAGATCGGCGCGGAGCTGGCGATCCTCGACAAGGAGCGCCCGGCGCAGCAGGTCGCCGAGATCGGCTACGTGATCGGTGACGTCAAGGGCAAGACAGCCGTGATCGTCGACGACATGATCGACACCGCGGGCACCCTCGCCGCGGCCACCCGCACGGTGCTCGAAGAGGGCGCCTCGAGCGTCTACGCCGCGGCCACCCACGGCGTTTTCTCAGGCGAGGCCTTTGAGAACCTCGCGGCCTCGGGCCTCAAGGAGATCGTGGTGACCGACACGATCCCGGTGCGCGCGGGGCATCCTGAGAACATCCGCGTGCTGCCGTGCGCGGAGCTCCTGACGGACTCGATCCGGCGCATCTTCACCGATGATTCGGTGAGCGAAGTGTTCGGCGGCGAGAACCAGCTGTTCTGACGCGTTGACGGTTCCCTCAGAGCCAACGATCCCACAAGCGGCTTCCCAGTCACGTGGCCTCGCGTCGTGGTGGGCGGCGATTCCGCGCGCCAGGCGTATTACGGGTGCCGTCGTGGGCATCGCGCTGTTCTTGGCGATCAGCGGCTTGCTGGCCAGGTTCCTCTCGGCGGAGGGCGTCGAACGCGACGACATATTCGCCGTCCTACAAGCGCAGGCGGCCGGGAATCTGCAGGGCATGCTCGACCATCAGGCCGGCTGTCGCAGTAGCCCGTCGTGCGTCCAGACGACGCGTGCGGACGCGCTGATGTTGCGCAGGAGGGGGGCGGTGAAGATCTTGACGCTGACATCCGCGACGGCCTACAGCCTGACGAGCGCCACCGGGAAGACCAGGGTGGCGTGGACGGTGATCGGGAAACCGCCGGTCGTGCAATGCGTGCAGGTGCGGCGCACCGGGAGCTTCTTGCAGGGCATCACGGTCACGCTGGTATCGATCAGCGCGCCGATCCCCAATGAAGGAGATTGCTAAGGAGATTGCTAGAGTCACGCTCCGATCATGGCCGAGACCACGACAACCAAGCTGGATGTGGGCAGCCGCGCGGCGGGCGGCTCGCGCGCGGTGCGCCGCCTGCGCCGCAGCGGCCGCGTGCCCGGAGTGCTTTATGGCGGTGGCGGAGACTCGGTGAGCTTCGACGCCGATGCGCGCGAGTTGCGTCTCGCCCTCGCCTCCTCGGGCGCGGTGCTCGATCTGAGTGTCGACGGCGCGAAGGCGACCCCGGTGGTGTTGAAGGAGACCCAGCGCGACCCCGTGCGCGGCGAAACAGTGCATGTAGATCTGCTGAGGGTGCGCTTGGATCAGGCGATCCACGCGGTCGTGCCGCTCGAGCTGACGGGTACCGAGGACGCGCCCGGTGTGAAGGAGGGTGGCGTGCTCGAGCAGCCCACGCGCGAGCTGAACGTGGAAGCGCTCCCCACGGCGATCCCGGAGTCGATCGTGCACGACGTCGGCGATATGCAGATCGGCGATCACATCGGGCTGGCCGACGTGGCGATCCCCGACGGCGTGACGCTCCTGGACGACCTCGAGGAGACGGTCGTCGCGACCCTCTCTCCGCCCCGCCTGCAGGCCGAGGTGGAGGAGGAAATCGAAGCCGAGACAGAGCTCGTCGGCGAGGGCGAGGAGTCGGGCGAGGCCGCGGAGGGCGCCGACGGCGAGGACGCCTCCGGCGGGGAGTAGCTCCTGCGACGCCCGTTTGGCGGCGGCGGTGGCGGAGCTATCGACTGGCTGATCGTCGGGCTCGGCAACCCCGGCAGCGAGTACGCCGGCACGCCCCACAACGTTGGGTTTGCGGTGCTCGACGCGCTCGCGCAGCGCTGGGAGTTGGGACGGCCGAAGGAGCGCTTCCGGGGACGTCTCGTTGAAGGACGCGCGGGCGGAGTGCCTGCTGAGACGCGCGCTCCGCGCGTGGCGCTGCTGTGGCCTCAGACGTTCATGAACGACACTGGACGCTCGGTCGGGCCCGCGCGCGGTTCCTTCAAGCTCCCGCTGGAGCGCGTGCTGGTCGTGCACGACGAGATCGATTTGCCCTTCGGCGAGATTCGCACGCGCCTGGGCGGAGGGCTGGCCGGGCACAATGGCTTGAAGTCGCTCGAGCGGGAGTTGGGCTCCACGGAGTTCATGCGCGTGAGAGTCGGTGTGGGCCGCCCGAGCAGCACCGACCCGGAGATCGTCACGGGATACGTGCTGGGGCGCTGGCGCCAGCCAAAGGCGGAGGTCGGCGAGCTGATCGAGCACGGGGTGGCGGCGGTCGAGCGGATGCTCGCGGGAGAGCTCGAGTAGAAGATGGCGCTGCGGTCGCTGCTGGGGCTGATCGAGGAGGATGGATCGGCACAGCGTCTGGCGCGGGAGGGCGGCCACGCGTTCGTGTCGGCCTCACTGCGGCCATACGCGATTGCGGCGCTGGCCGACAGCGGCCCGGTCGAGCGGGCGCGCCCGACGCTGGTGGTGGTCGGCGACGATCGCGCGGCGCGCGACATGGCGGCGGACCTGCGTGCCTGGCTTGCGCCGAGGCGCGTTCGCTACTACCCCTCGCGGGGCGTGGCGTATGAGTCGCATCTGACGCCGCCGGCGCATCTGGTGGGCCTGCGTGTCGCGGCGCTCGACGCGCTGCTGGCCGGCGCCGGCGAGACTGGATCCGAGGGCGAGCCCCCCGTCGTCGTGGTCAGCGCGGTGGCGCTGTCGGAGAAGGTGCCCGACCCGGCGCTGCGCCCACACTCCTTCACGCTGCGCAGGGGCGAGCTGCTCGATCTGGACGAGTGCGCCGCCGAGCTGGTGGCGGCGGGCTACGAACGCGTCGAGCAGGTGGAGGAGCGCGGGCAGTTCGCGCTGCGCGGGGGTCTGCTGGATGTCTTCCCGGCGACCGAGGAGCGCGCGGTGAGGGTTGACATGTTCGACGTGGAGATCGAGTCGCTGCGCTGGTTCTCGACGTTCACGCAGCGCTCGCTGGGGGATGTGGACGAGGTTGAGATCGCGCCCGCCGCAGAGCTCGCGGCCGAGCACCGCGAGCTGGCGGAGATTGCGGCGCTCGAGGATCAGGCCAACCGGCCGGACATCGCCGAGCTGCTGCCGGTCGAGCGCTTCGGGGCGCTGCTCGACCTGCTCGGCGCGGACACCGAGTTGCTGGTCGCGGCCGAGGAGGAGCTCGTGCCCGCGCTGAGCGACCACTGGACCGATGTCTGCGCGGCGTTCAAAGACGAGGATGCTCATCACCTGTATGTGAGTCCCGAGCAGATCGAAGCGGTGTTGCGGGAGCGCGCGCGGATCTGGCTGTCGTCGATCTCCAGCGGCCAGGAGATCGAGCTGCGCGCGCAGACCGCTGACACCGCGGCGCGCTCGCTGGGCGAAGCCGAGCCGGAGCTCGAGAAGCTGGTGCGCTCGGGCTACCGCACGGTCGTGGCCTTCCCCCAGCGCGGCGAGGGCGAGCGGGCGGCGTACAACCTGGGACGCCTGCAGGCGACGTGGCTGGGCGAGGGCGTGGCAGTGGATGTCGGCCACCAGGTAATGGAGCCGTCGCTGCGCTTCGCGACAGCCTCCTTGCGCGAAGGCTTCGTTGCGCCGGGCCTGAAGCTGGCGGTGTTTCCCGAGCACCGTCTGCTGCGCCGCCGCCGCGCAGGATTAAATGCGCGCCCACCCCACGGCCTGGACGGCCAACGTGGCGGCCAGGGCGGCTCCCGCCGCGGCGCGCTGCGCTCGTTCACCGAGCTGCGCACGGGCGACATCGTCGTGCACGAGGACCACGGGGTGGCGCGCTTCGCCGGCTTCGAGACGCGCACGATCGCGAACGTCACGCGCGATTACCTGTACCTGGAATATCAGGGCGACGACCGCGTGTTCGTGCCGACGGAGCAGTTGGCGAAGATCTCGCGGTATGTCGGCGGCGGTGGAGAGCACCCGCCGCTGTCAAAGCTCGGGGGCACACGCTGGGAGACGATGAAGGCGCGCGCGCGGCGCGCGGCGCAGGAGCTGGCGGGCGAGTTGCTCAGCCTGTACGCCGAGCGCCGGCGGCGGATGGGACATGCGTTCGAGCCGGACTCTGATTGGCAGCGTGAGTTCGAGGAGCGCTTTCCCTTCACCGAGACGCCCGACCAGCGCGAGGCGATCGAGCTCGTGAAGGCAGACATGGAAGCGCCGCAGCCGATGGATCGGCTGATCTGCGGCGACGTCGGCTACGGCAAGACCGAGGTGGCGCTGCGCGCTGCGTTCAAGGCGGCGAACGAGGGCAAGCAGGTGCTGATGCTGGTGCCGACGACGATCCTCGCTCAGCAGCACTACGGCACGTTTTCCGAGCGGCTGGCGGACTATCCGTTCACGCTCGAGCACGTCTCCCGGTTTCGCTCGGCGGCCGAGCAGAAAGCGGCGATCAAGGGCTTCGCCGAGGGCCGCGTGGACATCCTGATCGGCACCCACCGGGTGCTTTCGCGCGATGTGCGCGCAAAGGACCTGGGGCTGTTGATCCTCGACGAGGAGCAGCGCTTCGGGGTCAAGCAGAAGGAGCTGTTGCGCCAATTGAAGTTGAAGGTCGACGTGATCTCGATGTCGGCTACGCCGATCCCACGCACGCTGCAGATGTCGCTGGCGGGGCTGCGCAATATCTCCGTGATCGAGACGCCGCCCGAGGGCCGCCGGCCAGTGAAGACGTATGTCGGTGAGTATGAGGAGGAGCTCGTCAAGCGCGCGATTCTGCGCGAGCACGAGCGCGACGGGCAGGCGTTCTTTCTGCACAACCGCGTTGAGAGCATCGAGGAGACGGCCGAGCGGCTGCGTGCGATGTGCCCCGGCGTGCGTTTCGCCGTCGCCCACGGGCAGATGGGCGAGGGCGAGCTCGAGGAGGTGATGATGGACTACCTGCGCGGCGGCGCGGACGTGCTGGTGTGCACCTCGATCATCGAGTCCGGGATCGACATCCCGCAAGCGAACACGCTGATCGTGGAGCACGCGGATGCTTTCGGGCTGGCCCAGCTCTACCAGATTCGCGGGCGAGTGGGCCGCAGTCGCGAGCGCGCCTACGCGTATCTGCTGTATGACTCGGCGGCCGCGCTCACGCCGGAAGCCGCCCAGCGGCTCTCGGCGCTGTCGGACTACACCGAGCTGGGGTCGGGATTCAAGATCGCGATGCGCGACCTGGAGATTCGCGGCGCCGGCAACCTGCTCGGCGACGAGCAGTCAGGACACGTGGCGGCACTGGGGTTCGAGCTGTACATGCAGATGCTCGACGAAGCGGTCGCCGCCGGTGAGGATGGAGCCGAGGGGAATGGATCCCACCCACCCGAGGAGCCGGCTGAGCCCGTGCGCCTGGACGTGAACGTCGATGCCTATATCCCCGCCGATTACGTCCCCTATGAGCAGGCCAAGATCGAGGTGCACCGCCGCGTGGCGGGAGCCTTCGAGGTGGCCGATGTGGAGCGGCTGCGCGAGGAGCTGCAGGACCGCTTCGGGCCGGTGCCGGAGCCGTTGGAGAACCTGCTGGCGTTGCAGCGGGCGCGCATCAAGTTCGGCCAGGCGGGGGTGAGGACGGTCAGCTTCCGGGGGGATCGCCTGGCGGTCACGCCGGTCGAGCTCGACTCTACCCGCGCGAAGCGGTTGCGCGAGGAGCTGCCGGAAGCGCTGTACGAATCGGGGCGCTCGCAGGTCTCGGTGCGAGTTCCCAAGGAAGGCAAGGAGCGCTTCCCAACCGTCGTCAGGGCGGCGGATGTGCTGTTGGCGATCAGCCGCGAGGCCGCCTGAGCGCGCATGGCGACGCTGGATTGGCGATGCCGGGACGATCTTGAGGAGATCCTTAAGCACGATCCGCGAAGTTCCGCTAGAGTGCCCGCGTCGTGTCCAAGGCACTCCGCTTCATACCGGCGCTAGGCGCCGTTTTCTTTGCCTCGCTCGCCCTCGCGGCGTGCGGTGGAGGCATCCCCGGCGACGCGGTGGTTCAGGTCGGCGGCACTCCGATCACCAAAGCCACGTTCGAACACTGGATGGGCGTGGCGGCCTCGAGCAGCACGGGCGCCACGACCGCTGCCAAGCCGGCTGTCCCCGTTCCGCCGAGCTACACCGCTTGCATCTCCTACCAGAAATCGATCGCGCCGAAGCCGGCCAAGGGCCAGGCTGCCCCGACCGAAGCGTCGCTCAAGACGCAGTGCGAAACGCAGTACAAGTCGCTGAAGACCGAGGTGCTTGGTTTCTTGATCTCATCGGAGTGGGTCATCGGCGAAGGCTCTTCACTGGGGGTCAAGGTCAGCGACAAGGAAGTCAAGAAGGAATTCGAAAAAATCAAGACCCAGCAGTTCCCCAAGCCGGCGGAATTCGAGAAATTCCTCGCGACCTCCGGCCAGACCGTCTCGGATCTGCTCCTGCGCGTGAAGCTGAACATGCTCTCGCAGAAAATCCAGAAGAAGGTCGCGGAGGGCAAAGGCACCCCCACCAAGGCCGAGATCGCCAAGTACTACAAAGAAAACCAGTCGCGCTACGGAACGCCGGAAAAGCGCAGCGTTGAGATCGTCCTCACCAAGACCGAAGCGGCGGCCAAGAGCGCCAAGAAGGAAGTCGAATCGGGCAAGAGCTTTGCCAGCGTGGCCAAGAGCAAGTCGATCGACCCGACGAGCAAGGCCAAAGGCGGCCTGCTGCCTGAAGTGACCAAGGGCGAGGAGGAGGCGGCGCTGAACACCGCAATCTTTGCCGCCGGCAAGAACGTCCTCAGCGGCCCCGTGAAGACTCCGTTCGGCTATTACATCTTCGAGGTCAAAAGCACCACGCCCGGCACTACACAGACGCTGGCGCAGGCCGAATCGTCGATCAAGCAGCAGCTGACCGCTACTCAGCAGCAGACGGCGCTGTCCACGTTCGTGAAGAACTTCAAAAAGAAGTGGATGGGCAAAACGGAATGCCGCTCCGAATACATGGCGGCGGACTGCAAGGGGTACAAAGCGCCCAAGACTCCGGCGGGGCTCTCCACTGGTGCTGGTACGGCGACGCCGCAGACGAGCACGCCGCCACAGACCACCACGGTGCCGGCCAAATCCGCCGCTCCGAGCACCACAAAATAGCCCGGCCCCGGTGACGCCGGTGAAGCGAGCTCGCGGGACTCTCCCCGGCGATGGAGCACTCCGATGAGCCAGGTCGAGCGAGTCCACGCCCGCCAGATCCTCGACAGCCGGGGCAACCCGACGATTGAGGTCGAGGTTGGGCTGCGCTCCGGCGCTCACGGCCACGCGGCGGTCCCCTCAGGAGCCTCCACGGGCGAGTTCGAGGCGAAGGAGCTGCGTGACGGCGGCGAGCGCTGGCAGGGCAAGGGCGTGACTCGTGCCGTGGCGAACGCCAACGGCGAGATCGCCGCGGCGGTTGCGGGCCTCGACGCATCCGATCAGCGGGGTCTTGATCAGGCGCTGATCGAGCTCGACGGTACGCCGGACAAGTCCAGGCTCGGCGCCAACGCGATCCTTGGCGTGTCGCTGGCGGCTGCCCATGCGCAGGCGGCCGAGGAGGGATTGGCGCTGTGGCGCTATCTGGGCGGCGAGTCCGCGCGGGTACTGCCGGTGCCGATGATGAACGTGCTCAACGGTGGGGCGCACGCCGACAACAAGGTGGACTTCCAGGAGTTCATGGTGGTGCCGTGCGGCGCCGAGAGCTTCTCTGAGGGGCTGCGTATGGGAACCGAAGTGTTCCATGCGCTGAAGGGCACTCTGCGCGAGCGAGGACTGGGCACCACGGTTGGCGATGAGGGTGGCTTCGCGCCCGATCTGGACTCCAACGAGGATGCCCTGCGGATGTTGGTGGCGGGCATCCAGGCCGCCGGTTATGAGCCCGGGGCCGACGTGGCGATCGCCGTGGACCCAGCGACCAGCGAGATTTACCACGATGGCGGCTATGTGCTCGAGCACGAGGAGCGGACGCTCAGCGCGGCCGAGTTGGCCGACTACTGGGCCGACCTGGCGGTGCGCTATCCGATCGTGTCGATCGAGGACGGGATGGACGAGGAGGACTGGGACGGGTGGAAGGCTCTCACCGAGCGTTTGGGGAGCTCCGTGCAGCTCGTGGGAGACGATCTGTTTGTCACCAACACCGAGCGCCTGAGCCGGGGTATCGAGCTAGGAGTGGGCAATTCGATCCTGATCAAGGTCAACCAGATCGGCACTCTGACGGAGACCCTGGCCGCGATCGCGATGGCCCGCGAGGCCGGTTACACCGCCGTGATGAGCCACCGCTCCGGTGAGACCGAGGACGTGACGATCGCCGACCTGGCGGTGGCCACCGGCTGCGGTCAGATCAAGACCGGCGCGCCGTCGCGCTCGGACAGGGTGGCGAAGTACAACCAGCTGCTGCGGATCGAGGAGCAACTGGGAGCGGACGCGGAGTTCCCCGGGCGCTCCGTCTTTCGTCGCTGAACCTCCTCGCCGACTCTCCCCGCGCGACTCCCTAGCCTGACTCTCCCCGCTCGATTCCCCGCGCTTCTACTCTCCCGATTGGCTCTTCCGATGCAGGGATCGCTCGGGCCGGCGCGAATGCGAGAGGATGCCCTCCGCTTCCGCCTCAACCGGCCGCGCCGCGGCCCGCCGCTCCCCCGCAAACCGCGCCTCTACCCGCCGCTCCCCGGCACGCTCCGCCGCACGTCCCGCCCCTGCCCGCGTGCGCTGGGATCGGCTGGGTCGCGTGGCGATGTTGGGTGTGCTCGTGATCCTCGCTTGCCTGTACCTGAGCGCTGGAGTTCATCTGCTGAGCACGTGGCGCGAGGCGCGTGGCGTCAGGGCGAAAGTGACGGCGATGGAGCGCGAACACGAGCTGCTGCAGCGCCAGCACGAATCGCTGGGCAAGCCGGGGACGATTGAAGCGCAGGCACGACGGCTGGGCATGATGAAGCACGGCGAGCAGCCGTACATCGTCAGCAACTTGCCCAACGACTAGCCGCCGATCGCGAGTCTGTTGCCGCCAGGGCGCTAACCTCGGCGCGGGTGTCCTTCGAGAACGCGATCTACCAGTGGCAGCAGGGCGAGCGGCGACTGCAAGCCGCGCCGGCGCAGCGCGGAACCCAGCTGGAGCGCGTCACCGAGACGCTGGTCGCGGAGCTGCGCAGGCGCTTGGGCGGGAGGTTCAGCGCGCGGGAGCTCGTGGAGCTCTACGAACGCGGCACCGCATGGTGCTTGCAGGCGGCGATGAAGGTGGCTCCGGAGGACCCATGGGCGTGGGATTCTGGCATCGTCGTCGATGCCGCTTTCGCGAGATACCTGCGCGAGGCCACCGACTACGCCGGCGGCCGCAGGGAGGTCAACGCCTAGCACGCCGCTGAGCGGGGCTGGCCGATCTCCGATCGAGCCCTCGCTTGCTCTTCGACGCCTAGCTGTCGTCGGAGCCGGTGCTGCCCGTGCGGCGGATGACAATCCGGTCTTCCTCGACGAGCACCTCGATCGGACGGTGCCCGGCCCAGTGCTCGGCATAGATCGGGTTGTCCTGCACGGCGGGGTCGAACCACAGGCCGTAGCCCTCCTCGCCATGGTCGAAGGTGCCCTCGAGCGGACCGACGTTGTTGCGCGCCGGGCGACGACCGCGACCACCGCGCCGGCTGCGACGGCGGCGGGGAACATCTTGCTGGTCGCTTCCTGCTCCGTTCTCGCTCTCGTCCTCGTCCTCGTCCTGCTCCGGCGGTGCTTCGGCCTTGATGCGCTCGGCCTCGAGCTCGGCCGCCTCGAGCTCGGCGGCAATCAGCGCGTCGTCCTCGGCACGGAGGTCGATCTCCTCAAAATCTGTGGCCCCGCTGCCGGCAGCGCTGTCCTCGTCGCCGACGAGCTCGTTCTGACGCTTGAACAGCTCGATGTCCTGCACGCTGACCTCGAGCTGGTGGGCGACCCAGGCATCGGTACGGCCTTGCCGTACCCAGACGCGGATCTGGTTCAAATGTGGGCGCAAGGATCTACGAGCCATGGACGGTCCGGGAGACTAGCGCATAGCGCTCCTCAGCACGCTCGTATGTGTCCGCTTCACATCGGGATGGCTTTCTCCCGGCCCTCAGACTATGCTTCGGCGATCGGCTGTGGGGGCATACCAGCCGGTTGCCTGTAGGCAAACGAGGAAGGTGCACCTGAATGCTGGTCCTGACCCGCAAGTCCAACCAGAGCATCATGATCGGAGACGACGTAGAGGTGTCGGTTCTGTCTGTGATGGGCGACAAGGTGCGCATCGGTATCCAGGCTCCGCAAGAGGTTCCCGTGTTTCGCACGGAGATCTACCTGGAGATCCATCGTGAGGATCAGGAGGGCGCCGCACAGCAGGATGCTCGCGGCGAGGTGAACGAGGCCCTGCGCGAACTGGGCGACGGCTAGCGCTGCTCAGCGAGGTCTCTCCTCGAGCGAGGTCCTAGCCGAGCAGCAGGTAGAGCGTGCGGAACATGACCACGGTGACGATCACCGCGGTCGCGATCAGCGTGAGGACCAGTAGGACGAAGCGAACCGAGCCGCGCCGGTGACGCCGCTGCGCCTCTCGCTTGAGCGCGCGCCGCTCGGTCGTGTGACGCAGCGAAGCGCGCCGACGACGCTCGAGCGAGATCTCTTTGACGAATGCCCGCTCGAGATCGCCAAGGCTCTGGCGCATCCTCACGAGGTCGTCTTGGCGCGCTCGTAGACGGCGACGAAGCGCAGGTAGTTCTCGGCGATCTTGCGCGCGCCGGTCGCGCGGTCGATCTTGCCGTCGACGTAGGCCTTCAGCGGCTCCCACCAGATCGAGCGCCCGATCGCGAATCCCACGAAGCCATCCACGGGGGCTGCCTGTGTGAGCCAGTGGTCGACCTTCGCGTCATCGGCGCCTCGACCGAGGACAACGCACACGACGCCGTCACGCCCGCCCGTCCGTGCCTGGGCGACCAGCATCTCGCAGTCGGAGCGCTCATCGACGCCCTCGATCTTCCAGATGTCGACCTCGATCTTTGCGTCCTGGATATCGGCGATTGCCCGGCGCATCAGCTCGGGTCGCAGCTCTGAGTCATAGCGTTCCGAGTCGCCGTCCACGGCCCGCAACTGGACCTCCTCGGCGGGTACGAGCAGCTCGAACAGGAACTTGCGCTCGTTTGCTCCCAGCCAATCCGACAGCCGCTTCAGCTTCCTCAGCTGCTCGCTGTTCTCGGCGGCGTCACCATCGGGGTTGTAGCGGACGAGCACCTTGCAGAAGTCTGGATCGAAGCTCTCGATGTGCTTTCCGAAGTCCTCGCCGTACTGGAAGTCGAACATGTTCTGACCCGAGCGCTCGGCGGGCATCGCCAGCTTCAGGCCCTGCGCGCGCGCTTCCTCGGGCACGGAGCCGCCGAATTGCTCGTCGACGAGCACGCCGGTGATCGACCCGTCGGCGCCGGCAGTCACCGCCTGCTGCAGGCCCTCGAAGATCAGGTGCTTCGCGTCGGCGATCATCGCCGTCTGCTCGGGGTCGGGATCGCCCTCGATGCCGAAGAACTTCTTTTGGAATGACCCGCGGTGGTCGAACGCGAGAATGTAGAGCGGTTGGTCGTAGCCTGGTTTCATCGCTTGAGTATTCCAAAGGCGTGCGGGGCGGGGAGGAGAGGTCCTTACAGGGCGGGGAGGGGAGGTCCTTAGAATGCAGGAGAGATGTCCTCTGGAGCCGATCTGTTCGTGGTGTGCAAGCAGTGCGGATCGGAGGTCAGCCCGTACATCACGGAGTGCCCCTACTGTGGCCATCGGTTGCGCCGGCGTGCGCCCGATCTGCCGCGCGAGAAGGCCGCGGGCTCTGCGCGAGGCCTGGGCCGGCTGCGTCTGCCGCGCGTGCGCAAGTCCGGCTCGCCCGCTGCCGCACCGGGGCTCCTTCGCTCGCGCGAGCGCTCGGCCCGTCGTGCGGGCGGCACGCGTGCAGTCGACACCCGCGCGGGCACGCGGCCCTACGCGACGATCGCGCTCGTGGCGATCAGCTGCGCGGCTTGGGTCGCGTTCCACGCCAGGCCCGAGCTCTATCT
>Ga0182024_10020013_pt1 | contig 12265 bp, 12 predicted proteins | sample P32metaG_FD_120480 | JGI IMG/M metagenome (GOLD analysis project Ga0182024, IMG submission 120480) | Permafrost microbial communities from Stordalen Mire, Sweden - P3-2 metaG (Illumina Assembly) | ecosystem: Environmental > Terrestrial > Soil > Wetlands > Permafrost | place: Sweden: Stordalen...
GCGAAGCGTCTGCCTCTTAGGCTTCGTTCAAGTCGATCTTGAATCACGGGAGATCGGACTCTGAAGTTCAAAGCCGCGAAGCTGCAGCCAACGCACGGAATGCTGAATTCACGACTCGAAATGTTCGCCGATCAGATTCGTACCGGTAATTCGGCTTGTGACCGCCGATCCGAGTACTCGGCAGTTTGACGAAAGACGGGCCAAACCAGCGTGTGCACTCAAATGGGGCTGCCTCGATCACTTGCTCATGTAATCGACGGACCTCGGAGGCTCACCTGGGCCGCCGGACGGCCCTCACCTTCCCGCTAGGTCCTCCGCCGCAAAAGAATTGATCGCGGCCATCGCATTCCAAACCCGACACGCCGACACCAGCCGGCATATCGAGCTGCTCCAGAACCTCACCCGTCCGAGGATCTATTCGCCTCAGATCGCTTTCGTCACCTTCCCAAGTGCCGTGCCAAAGCTCTCCATCCACCCAGGTGACCCCGGTGACGAAGCGGCTGCACTCGATGGTGCGGAGAATCGCCCCCGTCTCGGGATCGATCTGATGGATCTTGCGGTCCCGATACTGGCCCACCCACAGCGTGCCTTCGGCCCAGGCAAGCCCGGAGTCGCGGCCGCCGCCGGGCGACGGGATGGTAGCCAGCACCCGCCCGGTTTCCGGATCGATCTTCCGGATACGATCCTCGGCGATCTGATAAAGGTGCTGGCCGTCGAAAGCCGTTCCAGCGTGCGCGGGGACATCGATCGAGCGGAGCGTCTTGCCGCTCGACGGATCGAAAGCGTTCAGCTTGTCTCCGGACGCAAACCAGACTTGCCGGCCGTCATAAGTGACGCCATGCACTCTCTCGGCCCCCGGAAAGGGCCCGTATTCGCGAACGATTTTGGCCGCTGATCGTTTCATGCTTCTATACTAGTCACTCGGCAGCGGGGCGGGGAGTAACAATGTCGTCGTGAATCCCGGCACGGGCGGAGTCATCCAACGGCGAGCCCGGGCGCGGCCGAACGCCTGCACTCTGCCTGCAGCCGCGAGCGAATCGAGCGCCCGCTGCACGGTGCGCTGGCTGGTGCCCAGTGCCAGCGCCAGGGCCGAGCTCGACCAGGATTCACCGTCGGTGAGAAAGGCCAGCACCGCCCCATGCTCACCTTCGACGGGCCGTGCGAGTACGACGACCTCGCGTGCACTCGACGGCGCCAGTAGAAACCCGCTCTTGGTCGCGCTTACCGTGGCGAGTGTCCGAAGCATTCTGCGCAGCCGCCCGATTTCGACACGCAACCGCGCGCGATGCGATTCGTCCACGAGTTTCGCTCCGAATGCGCGCCGAAGCAAGACATCCCGCGGAACGTCTCCCGGCCACGCTTCGCCCAGCGCGCGTGCGAGTTCGAACAACACCGGACGGCTTCGGAGCGACACCGCCTTGCCCGCAGCACCGACGACGTAACGGCACGCATCTATTACAACCAGCGCTTGGGAGGACTGCAGCGCTTCGACATCCTCCAGTAGGAGGGTCCGCTCCGAGCCGTTCGAGATCAGGCGCGCGGCAGGCGTGTTCAGCACAAGGGAAGCATTTTCCACCTCGGCGGTGAGCGCGGGGATATCGGCCTGGCTCGCAGCCAGCCTGGCGCGGGCGAGCGCGCCGCGCGCTGCCTTGGTTTTGAGGCGCCGGAGCGCGATCCCGGCAGCTACCAACTCGTGGACGGCCTTCAACACGGGCGGGAGATTCGTGGGGTCGAGCTGCGCGAGCATCTGTTCGGCCTCCTCGAGGCGACTGATCAGCAGCAGGCGCCGCACCTGGAGGTAGCGCGCGTGCGCGGCGTTGAGCCGGTCGCCATGCGCTTCAAGTGTCGCGCGAGCCGCTTCGAGCGACTTCACTGGCCAGCTCAGATCGCGCGAGGCGAGCGCGATCTCGGCTTCGGCGACCATGCACCTCGCCCGAGCTACAGCCTCTCTTGGACTGAAGGCGCGAGCGGCGCTTCGCAAGAGGGCCTTGGCCCGGACCAGATCGCCCAGCTGCGCCATCGCAATGCCGCGCAGCGCCAGTGCGGGCGCGTCGTCGCGCAGCGAGACCCGCTTTAAGGCGCCCAGTGGATCGCCGGCGGCCAGCGCGCGCGCCGCGGCCGTGATCAGCGAGTCCATGTCGATCCGAATCCCGCCACACTTGTCACTCCCAGCATTTCGACATTCAGGGTTAAGTTTATCTTGTGAGCACCAAGCATCAGGTTATATCGAAAACTGAGAGAAGCAGCAAGTGCCGCAACGAAGCGATTTTTATCGGCAGATGGACGCCGAAGATCCTCTTCTCGCTGAAAGAAGGGCCTTACCGGCACGGGGAGTTGCGCCGCAACGTGGGAAACGTTTCCCAGCGCATGCTTACCAGAACTCTGCGCAATCTGGAATCCACGGGATTGATCACCCGGCGCGCGACCAGATCGAGGGCCAGGGCCTTCGAGTATTCGTTGACCAAGCTGGGAAGGACGATCATCGCGCCACTCCGGGGTATGTGCCGTTGGGCCAAACGATACAGCAAGGATGTGAGCGCCGGCGTGCATGTTCCAAAAGCGCAGCCGAACGTTTAGGTACATATATGTTCCCAATTGCGCTATTATTCCGGGACTGTCAAACTGAGGCCGTGCTGAGCGTCTAAAAGAGGGGAAGATACAAATTCAAAGGAGAGACGTATGTGCCCAGTATGCATCGCAAGCACAGCAGTAATGGTCGCCGGCGCAGGATCCACGGGAGGAATTCTGGCGGTGTGCATCGGCAAACTCAGAAACTTTTTCAGAGCGAATCGTCTCGGTCTGTTTCAAAAAACAAAGGAGAAATAAGATGGCAACAAGCAAAATGAAAACGCCCGCGATCGTATCCCAGCAGGAATGGGACGCCGCGCGTCAGGAGCTCCTCGTGAAAGAGAAAGCCTTGACGCGCTCCCGCGACGCGCTGGCCGCCGAACGCCGGCGGATGCCGTGGGTGGTTGTGGACAAGAAGTACGAGTTCGACGGACCCAAGGGCAAGGTAAGCCTGCTCGATTTGTTCGAGGGCCGCCCTCAGTTGATCCTCTATCGCGCCTTTTTCGAGCCCGGAGTGTTCGGCTGGCCCGAGCACGCCTGCCGCGGCTGCTCCCTGGGCGCCGATCAGGTGGCCCACTTGGCCCATCTGAACGCTCGTGACACCACCCTCGCTTACGCCTCACGCGCGCCGCAGGCGGACATCGCGCGCCTGAAGACGCGGATGGGCTGGGACATGCCCTGGTACACCATCACCGACAGTTTCGACGTAGACTTCGGCGTCAATGAATGGCACGGCCACAACGTGTTCTTCCGCGACGGCGAGCGGGTGTTCCGCACATACTTCATCAACAACCGCGGCGACGAGGCGATGGGGACCACCTGGAGCTACCTCGACATCACGCCGCTCGGCCGTCAGGAAACTTGGGAGGACTCGCCAGAGGGTTACCCCCAGACCCCACCGTACAAGTGGTGGAACTGGCACGACAACTACGACGCCGAGGCCTCTCCTGACTCGAAGTGGGTCGACATAATAACCGACCCTCAAGAAGCCGCCCGAAAGCGCGACGCGGAGGCCAAAGCGTGACCGAGGTTAGCAAGGAGAGAACGATGACAGACGTCATGAGTGATGAACTTGGAGCGCCTAAAATAGTCGATCGGAGCACCTTCCACGTCGAGCTGGACGCATTGCGGGTTCGAGAGAAGGCTCACACAAGAGAAGGCGACGCCATTGTAGCCGCCCGCCGACGGCTCCCCATGGTGGAGGTGGACGGTGCCACACCGCTCATTGGCGAACGTAGGGCGGTGACAATATTGGATGTGTTTGAGGGACGCCGGATGCTCATCGCCTACTATTTCATGTGGCACACCGGCCACCCTGCGCCGGAGCAATGCGAGGGGTGCACCTGGGTTACATCGCAGGTCCGCGAGCTATCCTATATTCATTCTCGCGACGTCACCTTTGCCACGTTTTGCCAAGGCCCGTACGAAGAGAGCGCGCGGTACCGCGACTTCATGGGCTGGGAGATGCCTTGGTACTCGGCCCAGGACTCGCTCGACACGCTCTTGGTTGGACGCCGGGTGGGCATGATGCACATCGTTTGCTACATGCGCCAAGGATCCAAGGTCTTCGAGACTTACTGGACGACGAGACGCGGCGTCGAGGCGATGGATAACAGCTACCGGTTGCTCGACTTGACCGTCTACGGGCGCGAGGAGACGTGGGAGGACTCGCCGACCGGCTGGCCACAACGGTTTAATGGCAAGCAAGTTACCCGTACCGATGGACGTCCCACCGCCCAGTGGTCCCGCCTCGAAGCCGGACGCTCCGACAACCTCGGCGCCACTCCGCGCTAGAGGCGTCAGTCCGATGGCGCCGTCACCCGAGGCGGAGGTGTCGGTTGCAACTTGCGCCTCGACTCCCGTCCGGCCGGATTTGCTGAGCTGAACGAGCACGTTGAGCGGCATCCGTCCAAACCGGCTTGGCGACGACCGTCGTCTACACCAACGACGAGAGCCCCGAGCTGGTCCGCCACGAGGACCTGGAGATGTTCCGTTGAGCGTCAAGGGAGCGCGGCGTACCCTTCGGGAGAACCCGCGGTGGGCAGGAAGGCATATGGAAGTGATTGAAAAATTTGGCGGGGACGACGGGGCTCGAACCTGGATGGCGGACCGGCACCGAGTAGCAACGCGCGGTAACTGTATGAGTCTGCGTACGCGCGATGTGGCGATCTGGCAACCAGAGGCAACGTATTTCACCGGCATGTTTGCGCCATGTTAGCCCGGCCCGGCAAGAAAAAGGATAGCGTCGCGTGGGTTCCAACCGGACTCCCATGGTAGGACTTGCTCTTTGTGAGCCTGGCGTCACGAACGCTCCGAAGACCGACCGCAAATTCGAAAGCGGGTTTTCCGGTCCCTTAGGGCTGCACCTGGCAGTAAAACTTCCCTTGGTAGAGATTCCTCAAAGGAACGGGATCATTCAATGCTTGCAGCACCAATTGCGCTATAGGCATTCGAGGTTTGAGTTCAAGAGGAACGGTTCCAGCGTTCGCCAGTTCAAGGACAATCACACCATGGAATCCTGGAGCTACTTGTGTTGCAGTGGCGACAAAGAGCCCCTTTCTTCCCAAACCAGACTTACCCTCGACGAATGCCATAACGTCTGGAGGTAATGCCACGAACTCAAGCGTCGCCCCGAGAACCAGGTCACCCGGATGTATGACGAATCTTTCTTTTCCAGGCACGAAAATGAGTTCGCGGCCGATTGTTGAAAATAGTCTCTCGGCCGCTTCATCTTCGAGCTTGACGCTTGGCATTCGTACTCGCCGAGCAACCGCAAACCAATGACCAAGGTGGACGTCGAGGGATGCGGTCTTAATTGCTTTCGTGTTGAGCGGCGTCACGTCTATGTGCAGCGAGTCCGACGCATCCAACTGGAGGCGTGCGGAGATATGGGCCATCCCTAACACCCCTCCTTTCTTCAGATCTTCTTTACGAGCTGTAGGGCACTCGGTAAAGCTTGTCGACTCGTTGGCAGAGTTAGGGGGTCCCGTTGCAGTGAGTTCGATAGCCTTCAACACCAGGCGGCAAGTCTTCTCATACTCGTCGAACCTTCGATCTCTCTCCGGGATGTTTGCTTCGCGTTCTTTTCCATAAATGACTTGGTACGCCCAAGCTGCGGAAAGGATCTCTGCAAAGCAGTTCACTGGCTCGCCTGGACAACTTGGAGGTAAATCAAATTGGAGTCGTTGGATTCTCTGGAAGAATTGTTCGGTAAGCTTAGCTGCTTTTTCATCCGAGATTATGTCCCGCACAAGTTGATGTAGATCCGGCAACACAGCGCGCACGGCATCCTCGACCAGCTTGGTTAGTTGTGCGTCCACGGTCAGGGGAGTTGGAATCGGCCCGGGTGGCTCGTCTAGTCGTCCTTGCCACTTGCTCATGAACTCGATTAGAGGTTCGGCGAGTTCTGGATATAGGGCTCTCTGTTCGATGAAAAAATCAAGGCAGCTCGGTAGCCATTTGCTTAAGTGCTCGTGGATTATTTGGAGTCTGAATCTGAGGCCCGGATATCCCGACGGCAAAATAATGGGTTGGGGCCACGGCGCCAAATTCTTTAAGAATTCAGCCTGCGCGACGAATGTCGCGAATCCAACCATTCTGGTCGCAAAGAGATCTGCAATCACCTCTCGAACAGCAACTGTCACTCGCTGCACGAGATTCCTAACGGTGTTGCTGACTGTCAGTGCGTCCGGCGGGGCGCCTCCGCCAACCTGCTTGAGAACAGCGGTAACTTGGTCAGATCTTATCCCAACTTTCTGCTTCTTGAAGAGCGGTGGATCAAAGCTAAAGTCTAGAAAGTGTCCAAGTTCATGCGCCAAGATCGAGTACCCAAGAACGTCATGGGTGTCCAGCCCAGCGAACGAGAGTATCGCAAGTTGAGAAGGAAACTCCTCGCCTGCCTTTCCCTTAGAGCTTCTCTCCCACAGTTTCTGGACCAAATCCCCGCTGTTAGTCGCATGAAGTTTGTCTTGCGGGTCCATAACGCTAAGACTCAGCTTTTCCCGAAGATACCAGCTCAACGGTACAAACTGGAGGTTGTACTTCCACTGAGGCCGGACGACGGCGATTGGTTTTCCGTTGCCCGTGGGGAAGTACATCTCGGTGAGCTGCTTCAGGGCCACCTGAATTCCGGGCGGAGACTGCTGCGGAGAACTTGCCCACAAGTACCGTATGTAGGAATAGAAATCGTGAAGCACCAAGCCCAGGTTCTGGACTCGAGACAAATCTGTGTTGGAAGGGAGATCAGATTTTTCGACGGCCTGCTGAAGGTCCCACAACTCTTCAAGCACGTATTCGGCGATGCAGGAGAAGACGTCCCGGATCTTGCATGCCTCCGCCAAATACTCCTTGTCATTGATCCTGCTTAGCTCACTAGTCAAGGCGTGCGCTTGATACGTGACCACTCCAACTGAAGGCGAAGAGACCATCTTCTCAATCTGTTTTTGAGTAAGGGCCATTTAGAAATGCAGTGGGTGTTTGAGACCCGCCTATTGTCCCCGAAAAGGGAAACCAGTCGGTACAGTTTCGAGTTGTACGGTTTGAGTGTATGCTTCACACTCGCCCTCCTCCTTCAAATGAACGAAGAAGGACTTCAGGGCGCCGACGATCTGTGTATCTTCCACATCGAGCGCTCGCGGTGTCCCAAGCGTCTTAAGGAAGGCGTCGTATCTTACCAACTCTTTGTCAATATCTTCGCGAGTCGGTGACGCCGGTAACGACCAGCGTAACGTTTCAAAAGCGATGACGTATGCGTTGAGCGCCGGAAGATTATCAGGAACCGCACCAGAAGTTGCCTGCAATGCGAGTTGCCAAAAGGCTAGTGCATCTTTAAAAACTCCCGGCGGGACCGCACTAGTCTCGATCCGCCCGGCCTGCGAGATTCGCTCCAAGCAGTCAGCCATCACTGTCGCCATGTAGGTCCAATAACTGGGTCCGACAACATCTACTGAAAGTGTTTGAGACATAAACCGAAACCTCTGTGTTCAACGACCGCTTAACTCGGGGGAGTCAGTTTCGCCCGGCGTCCGCGCCTAGACAGACTGGACGAGTCTACCACTCCCTTACGGGTGCAAGAATTTTTGCACCTTTGCCGCAAGTATACTTGCAGACTACTTGCGAGTGCAAGTAAAATTGCATCTACCGGGTAGGAGGAGCACGACTCATGCGTGATCCACTTAAGGCTCGCGACAAACTGCGTAAAGCCGTGGAAAAGGAGTTCCTGCGTCTTAAAGACGCCAACAAAGGTAACTTGGAGAGAATCGCGAAAGAGCTTGGCGTGAAGCGGCAGCAAATGCAGCAGTACGCAAAAGGAACGACAGTTCCGGCGGACGTCCTTCTCATGGCCTTCCTGAAGCAAGGAAGCCTGATTCGGATCGACGACGAGGACGCGAAGCGCAGTGAGTCTCGGTGGTGGGAATTCTCGATGACCGGCCAGGATAAGGGTTTTCAGAAACCTCGTCCGAAACCCACTCAGATGTCTCTCTTCGATGCCCTTCAAGACTTGCAGGACGACCATCTCGAGGTGAAGATTCGCAAGAAGGACGCAGGGAGATTGGAGATAGGCCTGGAGATCGGCTTCAAAAAGTTAGGCTTCTAGCATGAGCCGTATCAGCCCGAGTTCACAAGTTTTCTCGTTGTGCACTCAGTGGGCCTCCGGGTACGACAAGACGCGACGATCTGCAATGCGGCCGCCGGGGATTTGAACCCGGGTCCCGGCATTGCACTGAGTGGCAACCTGCGGTAAACCGCTGACTCTACAACATGACTTCCGTTCGTTTTGGCAACCAGAAGCAACGCCAACCGCTGGCGTGGCGGCACGTTGGCTGCACAAGAGGTCCTGAACAACAAGTACTGCTGCACACTCCTGTTTCATCGAGACCTTGAAACCTATCTGTTCGCGCCGGCCCAGGGGTGCCATAGCGAGCCTCAGTTTGCGGCTCCGGTTGCATTGTCCCTGGCTTCGGACTGTGTAGGTTTCGGCGTGTATTACCGGTTGCGGCTGTCCAGTGGAGGCGCCATGAAAACGGCAAAAACGCGAGCTTGATCCCCGAAATTGCCTCAGTAGTCTGGGAATGTTGCTATAAAAGATTGGTAGATCCACATCGGCTTGGCCGGAGCAAGCTGGAAAGGTGCGTTTTGCCGTCACTTGGCGAAGTTGTAAAGGTTCGCAATCGCCGATATTTAGTAGAAGCCGTCGCCCCCGCTCGTGAACCTTTGTGGGAACAGACGCTCGTCGATCTTTCCTGTTTGGAAGACGACGCCCAGGGTGAGCACCTTTCCGTACTCTGGGAGCGCGAGCCTGACGCCCAGGTCTTGCCGGAATCCAACTGGAAGCACCTCGCCAGCAAGGGGTTCGACGCGCCGCACGTCTTTTCAGCGTATCTCCATGCGCTTCGGTGGAACCTGGTAACTTCCACGAACCCGCGACTTTTCCAGTCGCCGCACCGCGCCGGCATCCAAATCATGTCCTACCAGTTGGAGCCGCTGAAGAAGGCCCTCCAGATGCCGCGGGTCAACCTCTTTATCGCCGACGACGTTGGACTCGGCAAAACGATTGAAGCCGGCCTCATTCTCTGCGAAATGATCATGCGCCAGAAGGTGAAGCGCATCGTCATCGCATGCCCAGCCTCTCTCGTCACCCAATGGCAAGGCGAGATGGAGGCTCGCTTCGGGTTGAGCTTCGTGATTTTCGACCGGGACTATCTTTTCAATTGCCGCCGCGAACGCGGCTACGCCATCAATCCCTGGACCACCCATTCGCAGTTCATCGTCTCCCACTCCCTGCTCCGCGACGAACAATACGCCTCACCCTTGCGCGACTGGCTCAATCAGCACCGCTCCGGCTCCATGCTCGTGCTCGACGAAGCGCACCACGCGGCCCCGGCCAGCTCGTCCTCATACGCGATCGACTCCCAGTTCACCCGCGGCATGCGCGAACTCACGCCGCTGTTCGAACACCGGCTCTTCCTTTCGGCCACACCGCACAACGGCCACTCGAACAGCTTCTCCGCGCTCCTCGCCATGCTCGATCCACAGCGCTTCATCCGCGGCGAGCAGATCAAGGACCCGCGCTTACTCGACCAGGTAATGGTCCGCCGCCTCAAAGACGAACTTCGCGAAGCTGTCCCTGGACTGAAGCTGCCGAAGCGCGAGGTCATCCAGCACGATATTTCCGGCTTGCCCGACGACGCGCCCGATCTCGTCCTGATGCGGCTTCTGACCCAGTACCGCGCCTTAAGGGAGAAGCGCCTCGAAGGCAGCCGCCGCTCACAGCAGACCGCCGCCAACCTGGTTATCACGACTCTCCAAAAGCGCCTCTTCTCGTCCATCGAGGCATTCAACTCCACTCTGCGCGTTCACCGGAAGAGCATGGAGAAGCTTGCTGCCGCGACCGATAGTGAGCCCGAAGTATCGGCGGATCTTCTCACTGAGGTCAATGCGCCCGACGCCGATGACGACCGCGCGGACCGCCCAGAAGAAGAAGTCACCGAAGGCATCGAACAAGCCGTCGCCAGCGCAACGGAACGCTCCAAAGGTTCGCAACAAATCTCCCAGGAAGAGATCGCTGTTCTTGACCGTATGGCCGAGATCGCCAGCCAGGCACGCCGCCAGCCCGACCCCCGACTGACCGACGCCAAAGAGGGTCTCATCCCCTGGATTCGCAAGAACCTCTTCAATCCCGACGGAACCTGGAACAGCCGCCGGGTCCTGATCTTCACTGAGTTCACAGAAACCAAGGCGTATCTGCGCCAGCAGTTCGAAACCGCCTTCGCCAACACTGATCTTGCCGAAGAACGTATCGCCACATACCAGGGTGGTCCCTTCGGTGGCCGACTCGACGAAATCAAAAAAGCCTTCAATGCCTCGCCCGACCTTCACCCACTGCGCATTCTGATCGCTACAGACGCCGCCCGCGAGGGCATAAACTTCCAGAACTACTGCGCCGATCTCTTCCATTTCGACGTCCCCTGGAACCCGTCCCGGATGGAGCAACGCAACGGGCGCATTGACCGCAAGCTCCAGCGCGAAGACGTCGTCCGGTGCCATTACTTCGTTTTCACTCAGCGTCCAGAAGACCATGTTATCCGCACCCTGGTGCGCAAGACCGAAACCATTCGCAGGGAACTCGGCAGCCTGTCGCCCGTGCTCGAACGGCGGATTGAAGAAATGCTCGCGGACGGGCTCAAACCGTCGATGGCAACCAGCCTTGAAATGCTGGACGCCGGCGCCTCCGGCCGCAAAGCCATTGACGAAGAACTCGAGTCCGTTCGGAAACGTAAGGTGCAGCTCGTCGAGGAACTGAAGTCGCTCGAAGATTACCTCCAGGATTCCAAAGACTACGTCGGCCTCAACCCACCGGACTTTATCAACGCCATTTCCACCGCCCTGGAACTGAACAACTGCCCGCCGCTGGCCGGCGGACCCGACCGCTGGCGATTCCCTGAGATTCACGGCCGCGCCTGGTTCCGGGCAATGGACGCGTTGCGTGCCCCGAAGCCAAAAGATCAGGATTTCTACGAGTGGCGCGCATCGAGCCCCATCCGCCCAATCGTCTTTCAGTCCCCAACCCACATCGATGAGGGCGTGGTCCATCTCCATCTGGAGCACCGCGTTGTCCAGCGCCTTCTGGGCCGCCTCCGCGCGCAAGGCTTCGTCCACAACGATCTCGCCCGAGCTTGCGTCGGCCAGACCGACGATGCCATCCGCCGTGTCGTTCTCCTCGGTCGCATTTCTCTTTACGGCCCCGGCGCCTCCCGCCTCCACGACGAGATCATCGCCGTCGCCGCCCGCTGGATTGATCCCTTAGCTCGCAAAGGCCCACTCGTCCCCTACGCCGAAGACACCGAAAAGCTGACGCTAGCCGCGCTGGAGAAATCCTTCGAATCCGCCCGCGACCGCCGTGTGGACGAGGCCGTCGAACGCAAGTTGCAATCCGCTGCGCCGCTGGACGTGGCCGACCTGCTTCCCCACCTGCAGGCCCGCGCCGACATCGTTACTTCCACCGCCAAAGCAGTCCTCGGCACCCGCGGCCGCCAGGAGGCCGAAGCAATGCGCCGGATCATTGAGGACCAGCGCAAGCGCATTCTTGCCAGAAAAGAGGAGGTAAAGCGGAACGAAGCCCAGTTAACGCTCGGCTTCGACAAAATGGAACTGCAGCAAATGGAAGAAGAGCGCAAAGACTGGGACAAGCGGCTCACGGCAATCGGCCGCGAATTGGACGAGGAACCCGCGCGAATCCTGAAATCCTACGAAGTGCAGGCGCATCGCGTCGAGCCGATCGGCGTCGTCTACCTCTGGCCGATCTCCGGATAACCCATTATGGCAACCGACCCCATTATCAAGGACCACCAACTCTGGATTGGGTTCGTGCAGCCGGAAGGCCTCGTTGTCTCCCCGCACGCACTGAAGAACGCGCAGGCGGTTCTCAGCCACAATGTTGGCGTTCAGCAGGAAATTTTTCGTCGCCACACTGTCCCGGACTTCGACGGCAACCTGCGCCTGAAAAACTTCCCGGCCTTCACCCAGGAATTCTGGGGATGGCGCGAGTCCGACCTCACCACTCCACCCGACGATCTTTCCGCCCGCCTTCCCGAGTACGGCGAAACCCTGCGGCCAACCTGGGTCGTGCGTGGAGGCAAAGGCCAGCCCGAGCACCTGATCCTGGTGGAAGAACTTTCTTGGGGAACGGACTTCGACA
>Ga0182024_10020014_pt1 | contig 12265 bp, 6 predicted proteins | sample P32metaG_FD_120480 | JGI IMG/M metagenome (GOLD analysis project Ga0182024, IMG submission 120480) | Permafrost microbial communities from Stordalen Mire, Sweden - P3-2 metaG (Illumina Assembly) | ecosystem: Environmental > Terrestrial > Soil > Wetlands > Permafrost | place: Sweden: Stordalen...
CTCGGCCGCAACTTTGGGTTTCACCCCGCGCCACGAGTGGTAGTACTTGGCGATCACGATCGCGCCCTTCACCGAGATGCCCAGCCGGTCGAGTTGCTCGTAGTCCTCCGGCAGTCCATAATTCACAAAGATCAGCGGAGCGGTCACGTCGCCGTCGATCGAATACACGTTATAGGTAGGAAGTTGCTCCGATTTCTGATTCGATGTGGGATCGACCGCCAGAGACGGCTCCTCCAGCTTGGCGGTGAATTTCGTCGGCTCGATCATTTCCAACACTCGCACCTTCGGCGTGGGAAACAGCACATCAAAGGTTTCGATATGAGCGTCGAACCCCCATTCTTTAAAGCGTGCGAGAATCCATTCGGCATTTTCCTTGTCGAAAGGAGAGCCGACGTGATGCGGCCGCGCGCTCAGCCGCCGCATGTATTCCTTTAAGTTGGCCGGATCAGGAAGGGCGCGAAACTTTCCCTCCCACTCGCGCTCGGTCTGGCTGGAGCGGGGCGAGTAGCCGACCAGCGCAGGGTCCTCTGCGCCGAACGCCAGAGATGGAACGATCAGATTGAAGACCAACAGCACGGCGGCGAAGCGTCGCATGCGATTCCTTTCGTATCTTGGTTTCCTGTGGCGAAGGCGGGTAATTATAGCTGCAGAGACGCGGTTGGGTCCCCCCTGAAATGCCGTGACCAGGTCAGAAGCATGGTTTGCTCTTCACTGCGCGGCTTCCGCGCTGAATCATCCCAACATTTGCACCATCCACGAAATCGGGCAGCAGGATGGCCAGTACTTCATCGTGATGGAGCTGCTGGAGGGCAAAACGCTGCGCGATCGCATCCTGGGGCGGCCCTTGCCGACGGACGAATTGGTCGCTGGCAGTGGAGATTGCAGAAGGTCTGGATGCGGCGCATCGGAAAGGGATCATTCATCGCGATATCAAGCCGACAAACATCTTCGTGACCGAACATGGGCACGCGAAGATCCCGGATTTCGGGCGAAGGCCGAAGGCCGCAGCTCCCCAGAGTTCTGCGAATCTTCGGCCTTTCCGTGCATGCGGCAACTGAACTACAGCAGTCGATCCTGAACGGGCAAGCGGCCAAGTGAATTACCGGCTATTTGACGGTCACTGTGTCGCTCTTTTCAGTGCCAAAGTTGCCCGCTTTGTCTTCGCTAAAGTATCGAACCGTGTGCGTGCCTCCTGCACTGATTGTGAAAGCGGAAGAGTAAACCGTGCATTTCGACACGGCCCCCGTTGCACACGCCGAATTGTCAACTGAGTAATAGATGTGCGAGATTCCCGAACCTTTTCCGGTCGACGAACCTGGATCACTGGCGGTCAGCGTTACTTCGACAGCCCCGCTGCTTTCCGTCGACACCGAAATGCTCGTGGTGGGCGGGACATTGTCAAAGCAGATCGGGCCGTACTTCAAGTCTCCCGATGCTGTTCCGGCATTGTCCCAGGCTCTCAGGTTGACCGTATGACAGCCCTGACCGGCACCGTCGAGATTCATTGAGCCTTTATTGGAAGCAGAGTGCGGACCCGAGTAGTACGAGTTGCCAGCGCCAGGGGTCGGCTCCTTAAAGACATCCCCGGGGTCTTTGTCCCATAGAGCAGTGAAACCCGCCACGCCGTTCTTCGGAGAACTTGTCGCGGTCGTATCTACCAGACTCCAACTTACCAACTCAGAGCCGTGATACCAGGCATTTGTCTTCGGCCCTGTGAAGGTAGCCTTCGGTGCCCCTCCGTCCCACGCCAGATATGTGTTGATCGTCCACGCCAGCTGCAACATATTGGCCGAGCCCCAACCCGTGACTAAGTCGTAGCCTTTTGCAGCGCAGTAGAATGTGAGCCCGAATTCAAGAGTGATGTTATTCGAATTGCAATCTTTGGTGATGTCGTAGAAGGGGTAGTGATCCGCGTAATTGGAGTTGAGCCCTTCCGTGTAAATCATGTAATTAGGATTTCCCATGGGTGAGCAGGGTATGTCATCGCCGCCGCCGCAATGCGGTCCGACAATGTCGCCCACCGCCAGCAGGTAAGCATTTTCTTGTGCGAAGAACCCGGCCAGCTCAGGAGCGACGATGCTGGTCCCTCCCACGCCACGGAGTTCTCCGGCATAGTAATAATTCTGTCCAGCGTTGGCGTTCAGGGCGAGGTCCGGAACATGACGGTGGGTGCCTCCAATTCCCTTCTGATAGCCGGGTTGGGAGAAGACCACGCTCGTTCCACCGCCGCCGCCTCCGTGGTTCGACGCGCACGAGCCCGGCGTGGTGTTTCCTTGCCAGGCGACTTCTGAGACGTAATCGCCCGAGCTGTTAAGCAAAAGAGTCGTTCCGCCGGCAGCGACGAAGTTCGGATCCGACCCCGGATAGTCAACTGACACGTGGACACAATCATCGGTCGAGCCCGCATCGCCCGCCGCCGCGACCAACGACCATCCCTCTCCCGTCATCTCATTGAAGATCGGATGTACGGTATTGATCGCGACTATCGGCCAGCCATAAACTTCTGCGCCACCCCAGCTTGTGGACAAAACCCGCGCGTGGTTTTCGCTGATCATGTCGTTGTACATATCCACCGTGGTGCTGACCAGATTGTTCGCAGCTACATAAAAGAAGATGTGAGACGTGTCGGCTTCAGCTCCAAAGCTATTGGAAGTCGCTGTTGACCACTCGACATCCAGCGTTGCTTCGTCGCTGCAGCATGGCACCGTTCCATCGATATTGAAGATCGTGTAGTGGTAGGCCAGATACGGATACTGTTTGTGGAAACCTGCCAGATCGCTTGGGTTGAAGACTCCGTACGCAGCAATCGCAATTGACGTGTCGGGCGGTGAGGTACCGGGGTTGTTGTTGGGATTGCAGCAGTGGTGCAGGTTCTGAAGCGCGTTGTAATCGTAAGCTTCCGAGCTGTAGATGTTCGTCGGATCGTAGAATCCATCGGTAATGTTCGACTTCAAAGACGTTTGCATGCTTGCGCTGTAACTCCCGTCGCCATCCGCCTGTAAGGTTTCTCCTTCTGCATATACAGGCCCGGGAGAGTAATCGGGGCCGGGCACCGTTGTCGATCCAATCATCGACGGATGCAGTCTCTGGATGCTGTTGAGTCCGAGCACCCCGCTCAAGATCCCGGATAAGCTCGCGGGGATTTGCGGATCGCGGTCGTTCGCAAATTCAACTCTCGAATCAATCTGATATTGATTGAGGCTGACGCCGAAGGCTTTTTCGATAGTGCCTGCCTGTGCCTCAACATCCACGATGAGGCGATTGGCGTAGCGCTGCGTGACAGTCAGGCCCTGACTCTCGGCCCAATCCACCACTTCCTGCTCATCCTCCATCGCAGGCGCAAAGCGGGCGTTCCATTCATCCGCCGTTAGAAAGTGACGGAATTCGGCGGATCCTTTGGTTTGAAGGTCGACGAGGAATTGCTCCTCCTCTGCCAGATGAGGTGGTTGGATGCCGAGCACGAGGCGGAGTTTCTGACTGGGGTTGTAGGGGCCAACCAGCTTGGCGGTACCCTCAAGCAGCTGTGGCGGCACATGGCCGGCCAACGTGACCACATCTGCAGATTGAGTAAATGCGGGCAGAGCGATGAGCAGCATTAAGAAGCTGGCTAAGGTTTTCAAGGCGCTACACACGAATTGTGTTTGCCTTCTTGCGCGGCCGGCCGCCAAGAAGTGGTTGGAAACGTCGGTTGCGGGTTGATCGGCTCTCTCTGTTTTGCGGAGCGAATTGGACATCGAAGTAACCTCCTTAAAGATCTCGTTTATTCACAAATTTCTATACAACGCCGGACGATCAAGTGAAACGGCCGACCCTCCCTTCGTCCTGTCAATACAGAAAGCGGAAAACAGGGGCCAATCGCTTCATCGGGTTTTTCGCGCAACGTACTTCGCGCTGCGCCTTACGGTTAAGCTAATCGGGACCATGCGGAATTCACTCCGCAGTGAGCCATTCCCGCCCGTTGCCAGCGCAGGGCTTGCGGTGATTGGCCAACCCGTCGCAAAAACAATGCTCCCGAACAATCTGCAACGAATTCGCAAGGTGCTCCCCACTTGTCCCTTCGACCTGCAAAACTCTCGGAGTGCCCCCTACATCGACTTGAGCAGCGAATCCAGGCAGACCAGCGTGGTTCCGTCTTCTGCTTCCGCGTAGTGCCAATGCTGTGCCCTAGCGCGATGCCCCAGCATCGGCTGTCCGGTGGTGATGCTGGCGACCTCGCCCAGACTCAGCATGTCCACTTCACAGCCACAGTCTGGGCACCAGCGGCGGGTACCGCGACGCCTTCTGGCGATCAAAATCTGGTCGGTCTGGATGGTGATCTGTATCCTTTTGCGTGTCGTCGTTGCCTCCCCTCGAACCTTTACCCCGCTTCGATCTCGTGGTAGAGTGCAACCCATATCCGGTCCGGGCCGCTCTGGCCTGACGGGAAGGTGCCTCAAGTCGGCGTCAGAAGTCTTTAGCACGATCTTCAGAACTTCTTAGGATTTATTAGGGCCAGCCATGAGCAAGGAAACAAAGCACTTCTATGAGTTCGGCCCTTTCCGAATAGATCCCGACAAACGCCTTCTTCTGCGCGACAATCGGTCGGTTCCGCTGCAGCCCAAGGCGTTCGAGACTCTTCTAGTGCTGGTCGAGCACAGCGAAACCGTGGTTTTGAAGGACGATCTGATGAAGTCAGTCTGGCCCGACACCTTCGTCGAGGAGTCCAATCTGGCGCAGAACATTTTTGTGTTGCGCAAGACGCTGGGAGATGCGGCCGGAGAACACCGTTACATCGTCACTGTGCCGGGGCGAGGCTACCGGTTCACCGAGAGGGTACGCTTAGTTCCTGACGAGGACGACATCGTGGTGCAGAGCCGCTCGATAACCCGGGTGTTGATTGACGAGCAGAGTGAGGAGAAAAGTTCGCCCCACACTACGTGGCGTTGGGCTGGACTGGTCGGGGCGGTGATCGTCGCCGTGCTTGGCGGCACGTGGTACTGGTGGTCCCCCAGGGGACCGAAGCTCACGGGCAAAGATACTATCGTGCTGGCCGACTTCTCGAACCACACCGGTGATCCGGTTTTTGACGACACGCTCAGGACGGCGCTCAGCGTAGCTTTGGCTCAATCGCCTTTTCTGAATGTACTCTCTGATCACAAGGTCGGAGCCGTGCTGAGGATGATGACGCGGGCCCCCGACACCACTCTTACGGCCGATGTTGCTCTCGAGGTTTGCCAACGGGCGGGTAGCAAGGCTTACATCGCAGGGTCGATTTCCCGTCTGGGCAACCAATATGTGCTGTCGCTGGAGGCCGTGAACTGCCAGACCGGCGACACAGTCGTGCAGGAACAAGCGACGGGAGCCACGAAAGAGAAGGTTCTGGATGCACTCGGCGATGCGGCAGCAAGGTTGCGCAGCAAACTCGGCGAGTCACTGGCCACCGTGCAGAAGTTTGACGCGCCGCTCGCCAAGGCGACCACCCCTTCGCTGGAAGCTCTGAAGGCTTACAGTCTTTCCTGGAAGTTTCTTTACCGTCAAGACCCTGCGGCAGCCCTACCTTACTCTCAACGGGCGATCGATCTCGATCCCGGTTTTGCTATGGCTTACGAGCAGATGGGAATCACTTACTTCGGTTTGAATGAGGTGGAGCGTGCGAGTGAAGCTTTCACTAAAGCTTTCCAATTACGCGACCGTGCCAGCGAATGGGAGAAGCTGGAAATTGACGCGGACTACTACGGCTATGCCACCGGAGAACTGGATAGGGCGGTGCAGGCGCTTCAAGTAGAAATCGAGATCTACCATACGCGCCAATACAACATGCTGGTGGATCTTTATTCCCGGCTTGGCCAGTATGAAAAGTCCAGCGAAGCAGCCCGTACTATGATCCAGCTTGATCCGGACAACACTTTTGGCTACGTCAATCTGGCAGCTCACGGGTTAGCTTTGCAACGTCCCGACCAGGCGCAACAGGCCATCGAACAGGCGCATGCGCGAAAACTGGACGATTACCTGCTCCACGAATATCTCTACACTCTCGCTTTTATAAGGATGGATTCTGCCCGAATGGCAGAGCAGCAGAGATGGTTTGCGGACCAGCCCGTGTACGAGAACTATGGGCTGGCGCTCGCAGCCGATACCGAAGCCTATGCCGGTCATCTGAACAAGGCAGGGGAGCTTGCCCGGCGAGCGGTTATTTCCGCGATGCGGGCGGATAATAAAGAAGACGCGGCCATCTATGAAGCCAACGGAGCTCTGGAGGAAGCCGCTTATGGCAATGCTTCGAAGGCCAAACAATTGGCCGCAGAAGCGTTGGGATTGGCCCGCGCCGGCCGAGGCGTTGAAGCCGAGGCCGCACTTGCCTTCGCCATGAGTGGCGAAACCGCGCAAGCCGAATCTCTGGTCCAAGATCTGAACAAACGCTTCCCACGGGACACCCAGATTCAGTCGCTATGGTTGCCTGGGATTCGGGCGCAGTTGGAACTTAACAAGAAAAATCCGCCCGCTGCCTTAAGTATCCTGCAAGCTGCGCTGCCCGTTGAGTTCGCCAACATTCCATTCGGCAACAATACCTCCTGCCTATATCACACCTATCTGCGAGGAGAGGCATACTTGGCCGCCCGGCAGGGCGCTGCTGCTGCGGCCGAGTTTCAGAAAATCATCGATCACAGCGGCATCGTCTGGAACTGCTGGACGGGGGCGTTGGCGCATCTGGGCGTGGCGCGTGCCAACGCCTTGCAGCCGAGAACCTTGCGGGGAGCCGATGCTGATGCCGCCAACGTCCGGGCGCTCGCCACCTACAAAGATTTCCTCACCCTCTGGAAAGACGCCGACCCCGGCATTCCCATCCTGAAGCAAGCGAAAACCGAATACGAGAAGTTGCAATAGCAACTCTCGTGGGGCACGGAACCAGTACGATTTTCCCGGCTAGTCCGCCTCGCTCAAAAATGAGATGAGCCTCTTGAATTTCATGCAACCTCATCGTCCGAGCAATCGGAATCGAGAATTCTTGGCGAGCAACATCTTCAGCGAGTTGATGAAGTCGTGAGCGCGATCGACGTTCCCGCTATGTCCTACGGGAAGACACCTCAGCAAGTCGTTGATTTCTACAAGGAAGCAATCCGTCGCATTGATGCCCTACCGGGCGTGAGCAAGACCGCGTTCGGTAACGTCGTTCCCTGGCGCGACGGCGGCTGCGTTCCTGGTCTGCAATTATCCGCCGACGGACACGTCCATGCTGCCGGCGTAGAGGATCCCCGCCCGCAGTGGCGGGTAATCTCTCCCGGATTCTTTGCGGCGCTTGGCGTTCCTATCATTGCCGACCTGCTCACCCGCAATCCTATCTGGCGTTCTCCTCGATGCATTTCGAGGATGTCACGAAAGCTCCCGCAAGACAGCGACTAATGCGTCATGCTTCATTTTTGCTGCCCAGGCTTCCGGGGTTGCCCAGGGTTCGGCGTCAGGTTCATGGACGGGTGCGCCGCGGTGGATGAGCAATTCGACCAGCTTTTGTCGTCCCCAACGGCATGCCCATCCCAGAGGTGTCGACTTGAGTAGATCGTCTCGCAAGTCCAACCTGGCTCCATGGTCGAGCAGCATCGATGCGAACCGCGCACGGTCTCCATCTTTCAACGGGCCGCGATCCGCAGCTGCATAGTGAAGGGCACTTGCACCTAAACGAGTTACATTTGGGTTGACCCCGTGTCGCAATAAGGCCGCCATGCTCCTGAAGTAACCGTCGTTTTCGGATTCGTTAGCTTTCGCACCGCGGATTGGCTGAATGAGCACCCAATGCCATCGCGAGTCACGAGCGGGCCACTCCAGATGCGATAGTGCCAACTCAACAATCTCCGGACACCCGTGGTCGGCTGCCGACCAGACCAGTTCTCTAGCCACTTCTTCACTGGGATCTGCCCCAAGCAAACGCTCTGCGGCGGCGACGTCATGCAACTCAGCGAGCATATACGGCTCCACTCTTGCGCCTCGCTCCAGCAACAACTGCTTTACCGATTCATGCTTATGAACCCAGGCGTTGCGGAGCGGCCATCCTGAGGCATACACATTCGCGTTTGGGTCCGCACCGCGATCCAGCAGGAGCTTGGTGATGTCTAAGCGCCCTGCTAAGGCGGCGTACCAGAGTGGCATGCCCCAACTGGGAGTTGGCTCTTCTATTTCCTTCAACATGATGCGCTCATCCACATCGGCGCCCAGGTCCAGCAGTAATCGAACGGTCTCAACCTGCCCGTGATTTACAGCCAGGGTGAGGAGACCACCATCGGAACCAATCTGCCTCAACAAGTCTGGCGAAGTATGAATCAATTCCTGGATACGCGGCCCATCCGCTACGGCAACTGCAGCACGGACGGTAAGGTCTGCACCGTGCTCCAGCAGTAGCCTGGCGATGGCTGGAAATCGTTGCGCACTCTGGTTGCGCGGATCGGCGGCGAGGGCGGCGCGATCAAGGGCAGTCAGCCCGTTCAGATCTTGCTTGCGTACTCTCGCTCCTCTCTCTAGCAACCATGTAACAAGTTCGGCATTGGTCTCCTCAGCCGCGGTATGCAGCGGCGTCGCACCACTCCGATCGCAAGCGTGAATCATGGAGCGGTCTGCATCCAACAGACGCATGGCTGTCTCATTGTCACCGTTCGAGATTGCGGCCTTGACCTGATCCTGCACCGGAGAAATTGTGGCGTTAGGGCAGCTCATCTCGGCGCGGCGGTGCAGTTCCTCTTCCTCGATCACGACGACCACGTCGCCATATTCGCGATCTCTGGCAATCGCCAGGGCAGACGTAGCATCACGGTGCGGCCAAATACCTTTACGAGCGTCCGCCCCTGCCTTCATCAGCAGACGCACCATTGGGACATCGCGGCGCAACACCGCGTAGTGCAGCGCACGATGCTCGTCGCTTTCGGACATATCCATGCCGATCAACTCGGGACGGGATGCAAGCATGGACTGAACCCGTGTGAGATCGCTGGCTTTTACTGCCTCCGCAAGCCTCACTGTGTTGGCTCCGTCGACAAAGGCTTTCAGTTTGGGCCAGCTCTCATAGCCATAAGTCCGCGCCAGTATTCGCTGTGCATCGTTAAGTGCAAACGTAAAGGGATCAGGGTTGAGTTCGAATTTTTGGATCTCAGCAATGTTGCGGAATCGCCCGAGCGATAGTGTTCGAGCAGGTCTTTCGCTTGCTTTCGCAGTTGCTCTAAGTTTGGGCGCTGTGGGAGACGGCGCGTTGGCGCAGGATAGGAAAGGCTTTCGGACATGACGGATCTCCTTTTCGAGCATTGCCTGGCGTCCGCGTAACAGGCGAAAAGAAGATTCGTCCTAAAATTGTCAGCATCGTTCTCATCGGTAGGCTAAGCCTTCTCCGCGGACACGGCGGCGTCCGATACGCCAATTTCATTATAAGCGCCGTAGCCGCGTCCAGCTTGCCGCCCCAATTTTCGTTGCGGCGACTTTAGTGGGAAGATCACGGGCAAGCAGGAAATAATCCCAAGGTGAGGTTTGCCGACCAACCAGGACTTGGCCGTTCGTCGAGGGGCAGGCCTGAACTCCCATCGTATGAAATGATCTGTCTGCCGCACTGACCACGAGGGTCGTTTGTTGTCCCTTCTACTGTTGAATATTTATATGAATATTCAACCAAGTGCTAACATGCAGGTATGGCGAAAAGTCGGGCGTATCTGATTCGCAGCGACAAACAATTAGCGGCATTGGCGGCGGCCGCGCGCCAGGAAATTGTGGACGTGCTCGAGCAAATGGGCACCGTCTCCGTCGCTGAGTTGGCCGCGGCGCTGGGCAGGCCGGCCGACTCTCTGTATTTTCATCTGCGCACGCTCACCCGAGTTGGCCTGGTGAGAAACGCCGGGTACCGCGCGCGGCCCGGCGGCAAAGAGGCGCTCTACCGCACCGCTGCCCCGGAATTGCGGGTCCAATACGAGCCGCGCGACGCCGCAAATCGCAAAGCTGTATCCGCCATTGCCGCGTCCATGCTGCGCCTGGCAATCCGTGATTTCAGGCGATCGTTTCAGCGGGGCAACGTTCTCGTTTCCGGCGCACACCGGGAACTCTTGTCCTTGCGCAAGGTCGGGCGCCTTTCGCGCGCGCAGCTTGCCCAGTTGAATCACCGCATAAAGGGATTAGTGCAAGAAGTTTCTTCGCCTCGCGGGCACGGCCGTCTCTATGCCGTGACCGTGATTCTCACGCCCTTAGACCATCGCAACGAAGTTGGCGGAGTGGCGAAACCAAAGCAGCGAACGACACAAGGAAGGAAAAAACAATGAAGAATGTCTGGCTCATTCGAAGTGCTACGGCAAGTGTGGCTGTGCTGGCCGGTGCTGTCTTCGGAATCGACCAACCCCCGCGGCTAGCGGCCGCTCAAGCGGTGAAGGCGCCAGTCGCCGGAATTCCCGGCTGTGGGTCTGCCGCTTTCCTCACTTTCGAGCAGGGCAGGCTGGCCGCCATTGATTGGGTTGATCGCACAGCCAATCGAATGCACACGCGCGTGGTCGAGACACAATCGCACATCATCGACGCGATGATCGACTTGCGGCCGGATGAGACGGCGGCTCACTCTTCCGCGGCAATTTCCACATCCGGCGAAGAAGGCGAACCGATGAAGGCCGCGCATGATTTGGGGGAAGGCGCGATTTACTGGTCGCCGCGGATCCCAAGCCCCATCGAGCAGGCTATCGCGCGCGCGCGCATCCTGGACAAACCGTTATCCAAGATTCCCGGCGCGTCGTTGTTCAGTGACTCACGGCCGGAAATCACGGTCGAGCGCGTTGATCCCACGGACTGGGTTGTCGGCTACCAGGACAAGAAATACCTGGTGCTCACCAATGAACACGGCTGCATGTTGTCAGCGACTATACCGGACTACGGCGTGGTCATCGAGCGTCGCGCCAGCTATTCCGAGGACAATTATCTGCCCTGGCCGCCATACTCCACGCCGCCGGACAAGGCCTATAGCGCGCAGGAGGTGAGCATCCGCGCCCCCCAAGGCCATGTTTTGGCGGGCACGTTCACCGTTCCTGCGCACAAAGACAGCATTGCCGCTGCCGTGTTGATCACGGGTCTTTCGCCACACGAACGCAACAACGGCGATGCGCCCTGGATGCCATTTCGCGATATCGCCGACGCTCTGACTCGCGCGGACATAGCAGTTTTGCGGGTTGATGACCGTGGCATCGGCAAGTCCACCGGTGATAATGCAAAGTTCACAAGCTTCGATAAAGCCGATGACGTACGGACCGAACTTGCGTGGCTGCGCGCGCAGCCCGGCATTGATCCGAAGCGGATTATGCTGGTTGGCTACAGCGAAGGAGGATTGATCGCCCCGATGGTCGCTGCAAAAGATCCTTCGATCGCCGGTCTAATTACGCTCGCAGGTCCCGGGGTTCCTGGAATGGAGGTCGCTCGGTATCAAGTGGAGCAGCCCATCCTCAAAGATCCGAGGATTCCTGAAGCCGATCGAGAGAAAGAGTTCGCGAAGCAGCTAGAAGACGCATTGAAAGATCTTTCGGCGCACGAAAGTAGTTTCCTCACGATCGATCCCATCCAATACGATCGCCAAGTGCGCTGTCCTGCGCTCATCATTCAGGGTGGCGCGGATGCGACGGTCCCGGTGCGCTCGGCGCAGAGAATCGCTTCAGCAATGGGCGACGGCGGCAACTCGGATGTCACCGTGCGCATTTATCCAGGCGTGAGCCATTCGCTTCTGCCTGATCCTGGTGGCCTCTCAACCGGATGGGCTGCTTTGCCCGCATTTCTCACCACGCCCGATCTGCTCGATGAGTTAACGCGCTGGAGCGTCGCCAAGCTCAAGACAATGCATGGCAAATAACGAATTTAGGAGAAGGGTTGAACCAAGCTGTTAGGTGAGGTGTGGGATTTTTTGGCAGCCAGAACGAGTATTTCCGACTGAAGAAGGTCGGAAGGGCCGACGAGCCACTCGGTGGCGTGCCGCGGATGGTGGGCGAGTGACGGGCTACTCTTACCTAACTTGGTAAGGCAGGGTTAGCCGACTACCCATCCGAAACTGGTTTGTGGTTCAGTATCTGTCAGAACTCATGGCAATCGGCGAATCTGGGGCGAAGGCTATGGCTGCCTCCCATCGTTCAACTTTTTGGTGAGAATTTCAGCCGCTACTTCGTCCGTACTACCGAACACAACCTTGTAGGGAATGCGGTCGGGATTGTTAACTGCCATCCTGAGGAATACGTTCCAAGGCTGAATGTTGATGGTTCTCTTCCTTGCCTTCAGGATTTGGTATAGCTCAGTCTCA
>Ga0182024_10020015_pt1 | contig 12265 bp, 11 predicted proteins | sample P32metaG_FD_120480 | JGI IMG/M metagenome (GOLD analysis project Ga0182024, IMG submission 120480) | Permafrost microbial communities from Stordalen Mire, Sweden - P3-2 metaG (Illumina Assembly) | ecosystem: Environmental > Terrestrial > Soil > Wetlands > Permafrost | place: Sweden: Stordalen...
CTCTTTATATGTCGCGCGCTTTCAGGCACCGAGCGCCCTTGCGCTTGATCCGCGCCCTTCGTCTAGCGGTCCAGGACATCGCCCTTTCACGGCGGTAACACGGGTTCGAGTCCCGTAGGGCGCGCCAATGCGCAAAAAGCGCCCGTCATTCCTGAATAACTAGCAAACTCAAGTGCTTCGTCCTGCCCGGTGGTATAAAACGGTGGGATGATCTATGCGTTTGATGATGGGGATCACCAAGAGCCGTCACGGCACCACGTACCACGCAATCAAGAAGGTCCCCCCGCGCCTTCAGGAAGCCGTCGCACGCGTCCTGGGCAAGGACAAGCAACGGCAAGTGTTCTTGAAGCGTTCGCTGCGCACAAAGGACACCGCTGAAGCCAACAGGCGCGTCAAGGTAGTCCAGATTGAGTTTGACCGCATCTTGGAGCAGGCGCAGGAACTGCTCGCTGAACGTCCACTACGTGACACATTATCGGATGCGGAAATCAAGCTGCTTGCAGATCATCACTACGCGAACATGCTTCATGCCGACGACGCTGAGACGCGCGAAGGGCTAGGACGCGACAAGACGATGCAAGCTATTGCCAAGCAGCTTGATGCTGCTGGCGTCCGCTACACGATGCCCATTCCGCCCAGCGAGCACACACCGCAATTCGGGCTGTCTGATGCAGACATGCAGCGCCGGATTGCTGACTTACAATTTGAATTGCCAATCATGAAAGCGGCGCTTGCGTCAGGCGACGTGTCCAAGATTTCCGAATACCTTGGCGAATTGCTAGACTTGTTCGGGATCAATGTAGATCGCAAATCAGAAGCGTACCGCCGAACTGGCCTCGCGGTGCTCAGACGGCATGTGGCCGCGCTGGAGGCAATCCAGAAGCGCACTGAAGGGCAACCTATCGAGACACCGCCGCTTCATCAGGTTGGCACAACAGACCCAGCCACCGGCGAGACTTTACGGGCCGCCCTTGAGGGCTGGAAACGTCAACGCGAACGGCCCTTGAGGACCCTTCAGGACTACGAACGGGCAATCAACCTGTTTGTCCAGCTACATGGGGACACGCCGGTAAACCAGATTAAGCGAACCCACGCGCGACAACTTCGTGAGGCATTGCAGAACGTGCCCCGTAAGCGAACTGGCAAACTACTGAAAGCGCCACTGCCGGAAATCGTTGAATGGGGACGCCAATATCCAGAGGCTCAGAAAATTACTCCAGCTACCATCAACAAGTTGCTCGGGGGCGTTCAAGCCATCTGTCGGTGGGCCCGGAAGGAAGACCTCCTGCCTGACGATTGGGCCGATCCATTCGCGGAAATACGGTTGGAAGAGGACGAGAGCGAACGCGCGCCGTTTGAACTAGACGAACTAAAGACAATCTTCAGTTCCAGCGTGTTCACGAATGGCGAACGTCCAAAAGGTGGACAGGGTGAAGCAGCATATTGGCTCCCCCTCCTCGCATTGTTCGGTGGTGGCCGCCTGAGCGAGCTTGCGGGCCTCAGAGTGTCCGACATAGCCCATAACACGATGATTGGTGCCACGGCCATCCACATTCACGCCGAGGCCAAGGCAGGCAAGAGGATCAAGACGAAGAAGTCGGAACGCTTCGTACCGGTGCATCCCCAACTTGTTCAACTTGGCTTTCTCGACTTTGTCTCTGCACAAGCAAAAGCGCGCGGCGAGAAGGTGTGGCTGTTTCCGCAAATAGCCCCTGGGACCACTGGAGCCGCATCCTTCTCAAAGTGGTTCGGACGCTACATCGGCGCACGCGGTATCACCGATGCTGGCAAAGTGTTTCATTCGTTCCGCCATAACCTTATCGACGCAATGCGGGTGGCTGGAGTGAGTGCCGAAGTCAACACAGCACTTGTCGGGCACGGTGACGACAGCGTGCATGGTAACTACGGTGCCAAAGATGTAGCCGTACGATTTCGACACAGGCTAAGCGAAGCCGTTGCAAGCGTTGCCTATCCCGGACTTGATCTATCGACGCTAGCGAATGCCGGGCCTCGAACAGGGGCTACAGCGCCTTGCTAGTTGGGTTTGCTGCTTTGTGTAACTGACACAGCGCGGTTCCCCAAACCAAGCATAGGGAAAGAAATGCCAATAGCTGCCGTAGGACCGGTAACTCGACCGTGGGTTCAAACCGGGCTCGACCCCTGGTTCAATCCCCACCTGTCCCCTGCTGGAAGCGCTCGCGCTCATGAGGTCGTCGGGCCGGTCTTGCTCGCTATGGAGCAATACAAGCGCAAGCGCGCGCTTAGACCCCAGGATCGGCACACGCATTACAGGGTGCTCATCCCGCTCACTGCGAACCTGATCCAGCACTATCTCAACGGCAGCCCCGGTGATGGCATTCCCGTGCCACGGTCCAAGAGAGACAACGCACTTGGCGGAAAGACTAACCGCTATGAGCCCTTTTCATTCCCGCGCTCATTTCCAAAAATGCTGGACGCACTGTGCGCGCTCGGGTTTGTTGAGCAGACCATCGGTGGTCAGTTCAGGCGCACCACAGTAAGGGCTGGTGCGAAACTGATTGAGCTAATCCAGGAACACAAGGTCAACCTGGAGGACCTGAGCGAAGGAGACGGCGGAGAAATTATTATTCTGAAACGTCCAAAGCGAGGGTATTGGGACGACGGCAAACGCATTGATTACCGCGAAACTGACACGACGCGTCGCTTTCGAGAAGAGTTGCGTTCCATCAATCGGTGGCTCAAAAAGGCCGACATTCATTTTGATGCCACTACTTTCGAAGAACCGGTGAACGCGCAAGTTCGGCAGCTACGTCGGCACTTCACGCTCGGAAGGTTTGACTGTGGTGGTAGGCTTTTCGGGGGATTTTGGGAAAACTTGACAAAGGGCGAACGCTCACGAGGCATTCGCATTGAAGGCGCACCGGTCGTCGGCTTGGACTACTCCCAACTTAACCCACTTCTTGCTTATCATGTGGCTAATGCAAATCCGCCGCCCGGCGATGCTTACACGCTTCCCGGCCTTGAGAAATATCGGGATGGCGTGAAGAAGATTTTCAACGCGATGCTTTTCAATCACCCTTTGGAGAAGTTTCCGAAAGGAGCAAAGGTCATGTTTCCGCGCCGAATAAAATGCCACGACGTGACCGAAGCCATACTACGGCTCCATCCAAAACTGAAAGGCGTCCTCTCCAGCTATGAGATTGGTCACCGTCTCCAGTTCCTTGAAAGTAAAATTATGATGGGCGTCCTAGGCAAGTGTCAGAGGCGCAACATCGTTGCCCTTCCGGTCTTTGATTGCGTAGTGGTGAAGGCGTCTGCGGAGAGTGCTGTCAGAGAAATCATGCGTCGAGAGTTTAAGGCAACCACGGGTCTTGAGGTCACTGTGAAGCGAGAGTTGCCTGTCCAGGGAAGTGTGCAGGTTGAAGCGGCAGGAGAGATAGACCCAGGCTCAGGGCTGTTGTGAGCTTTCGAGCGCTTCAGCGCCTAAACGTACCTTTTGGGGCCTTTAGGGCCTGTAGTACCCTTCAGGGCCTTCAATATCCTTCAGTATCTATGGATATAGAAGGTAGCCACCATGACGGTGCTCTAGGGGGGCGAGGGAGAGCATATAGGGGGGGCACGTAAGCGCACCCCGTAAGCGGCCTCGGTAGCGGCTATATCCCGGTTCATATGAGCCAATCGCGTCCGGGGAAACAGGGGCACTTCATTCGACATGAAGGCTTTTGGTGACTCAGAGGACCCCGTGGAGTCGATTGCAGCCCCTGGCCGCTAGGGGTGGTAGCCGCGAGGGCAAAACGCACCAGCGGACTCGCTAGAGTCACTACGGGCCTTGTGCCCCCTGAGGTACATCCTGCAAAGGCCACTACCACCTCGGCTCCGGCTGATAGGCCGTTTCCTTGACCACTTTTGTGGCGTCGCCGCGTCGTTGATATTTGCCGATCAAAGCACCCTCTTCCGCATCCGCAACGGACTTCACGCGGAACAGGTGCCATCTCTTATCTTTGGTCGGCGACAGTCGGTAGGTCCTGCCGTTGGCGCGGCAGTACCAGTGCTGCGATTTTTGAAGCTGGGTCCAAGCGCAGTCTGCGCCTGACAGCAGTCGTTGTTCTTGCGCTAAACGTTCCTCGTTACGCACTCGCTCAAGGTGCTCTCGCCATTCCACCCGAACGCGTTCCTCTTCGCGCTCCAAGTGGTCCCGTAGGAGCCTAATGATGGCTGGAAGCTCTGTGCCCTCAGCCTTCTCTTTGTCGTACAGCGCCGTGCAACCGGTTCGGAAATCCTCATCAGGGTAGAGAGATTCCTCCTCCTCAAATGCCATTAGACGCTGAGCTACGTCCGTCTTCGTAAGCTGCGGTCCGGGCATCCGGTCGAGAAAGTCCCGCAGGTCCTCGATAGGTATCCAGCAGCCAACCGCCGATTTCAGCAGGACCTCGCGCTGTCCATCCCACTTCTTCCAGATCGAGTTGCCCCGATCTATTCGCCTGACAATCTCCTGCGCTAACTTGATGACCGAGTGCGGATCGCGGATGTGATGTAGAGAGGGGCTCTTCACATAATCAAACAGCAACTCCTTAACGGCCCAAACGCGTTCGTCTTCTCTCATTGCTGCGTTCCAGCTTGGTAGCGACAGCTACGCCGCGCCGCATCAGTTAGTGGGATCGACGCGTCTAATCTCGTTCTCTACTTGCCAGAATAGCCGGCACTCCAGGGTCGTTGCGGATTGTCCTGGTCTTTTCTAAGCACGCACTTCAAAGGCTGATCGCTTGAGACGTAAGTTGGTTGGCAAAGCGCAGTCGTTACGTAACCGACAAGCAACCAGCCGCAATCCGGTAAGCCGATAGGCCGAACGCATGTTGCGGAGGGACCCCATAAGAAATTGGTGTCCTCAACAATAACTTCGGTCTGATCCCTGACCTTCGTGCAATCGCGGTTAGCAAGTACGAAGGCGGCTTCTCCCTCTTCTTTTAGGAGCGTTTGGAACCTCTTAAAAACATCCCATGATGGGCAAACGTACCAATCGGAATCCATAAAGCCATGCTGCCCCACGACGCGAGCATGAATGGTATCAGCTTCGCTGTGAGCAGCCGTAGTCACCAGCAGGCTCGCAGCAATTAAAACAGCGCATTTTAGAAACCTCGACATTGCTTAGCCCTTCACCACTCGGCCAGGAGGGACTTTGACGCTTTAGGCGCAACTCCGAGGAAGGCGGAATAGGGACTATAATCCCTGGAGACTATATGCCGGATCGTGTGCCATTCTGCAAATGCGGAATTGGTGCGGGATACTTGGGAAGAACGTTCGTCGGCTGCGTCAGCAGCGCGACATGACACAGGAGCAGCTTGCGTTCGACGCTGAGATTGACCTGACGTATCTTGGGGGCATCGAGAGGGGCAAGAGGAACCCGAGCTTGCTTGTGATAGCCCGGATTGCTGACGCGCTCTCGGTGCCACTGCCGAAGCTCTTGAGCGAATAAAATCATATTGAAGCTCACGGGTGCGTTTTGCCTGTCGGCGTCCTCTCGACGGTGAAAGTCCTGCGCCTGTGAGTGTTGCGCGCGTTTATCTTCGGTCCGCTTTGATCCCGATAGCAACTAAATAGCGGACACCGGCCCATTTCCGCGACGGGCCAAACACGCTCATCGCGAAATTGAAAACTTATCGCGTTCGGTAAATCGCAGTGCGCTATACATAAACCGATTCATTGCCGCGGGAGAGTCGATGACAGCCGCGCTATTATGGGCGACCCTCGTTTGCCTTTTTTCTATCAGGTCGAGATTATACTGTTCACCAAACTCTCCGCATTGCATTTTGAATTGCATGTAAAGAGTATTGACGTATCTCGACATCACGTCATTGTGGCAATAGCCAGCTATCAAATACTTCAAGGTGGCAATTGCTTTATCGCAAAACACTTCACTTGAAGTGCTCATGCGAAAGCCACCGTGTACGATCCTGTTTCGAACCGTGTATATGAATTGCATATTGTCATTTATTACTTGACCAGACAGTCTCCTTTTGTCCACGTTGTCCGATAGAATGTGACGAAAGGTGTTTGATCTCTCCTTCACTCTCAAGCCGAGGAACCGCAAGAAACTCCTGAATAGCGTATTTCGAAAGGGCGTTGCGCTCCAGCAGCGCTCTTCAAAAAAAGTTTCTGTCGAAGTCACAATTCGTCGAATGCAATCGTCAAAATCCGATGTGAAATACGAGTCCATCGCATCAATAAGGTGATCGACTGAACGCGCGCGAATGGTTCTGGCAATATTTGCGCTTGGTGGAAAAGGTGCGAAGCTGATGGGCCAGCTTAGCTGCATTCGTCGATTGTTTACCGATAAGCTAACAACGCGAGCTTCGAATATCGCGAACGTCCGAGATAACAAATGCCCTTCGTAATATCTGTTATCAAGCAGACGCCTATTGATAGTGGGCATGCACGGCGCCAGATAGCCAATTATAAATTTCTCCTTGAATGGTATGCGCAATCTCACATCGTCCCAAAGCTGTTGCGATATTCGACGATGAATCTGGATGTGCAAGACGTTTCCGTACTGATAGCCAAACACATGGGCTCCATGGAGCCAGAATTCGAAAGGTAAAATTGTTCCAGGAAAGATGAAGTTTGCCGTGAGTATGCTCATGACCTTACGCTTATCCTTTACGTAAGGCTCACCAACGTAGAAGCTTTTGGGTGGTAGGCGGTTGATGTGAAGATAAGCGATCCGGTTCAGTAACGCTGCGAATATTTGCTTTCTAGCAGCGAGCAACGCTGGGTTATCTTCGGCGTTCGACCTCACCGCGAAAACCGGTATCGCGCGGTCTCGTAATCCTAAAAGTAGGGCTTCCTTGGCTTGCTTGACGGATTGCATATCGTGGGCTCTACCCCCCGCCTCGTTACTATCGCAGTCGGAGCCGGATTTTCAAGGCAAAGAGGTATGGTGTTGACCGGCCGGCCATTGTCGCAATGGGTTAATCGCGTCGATTTTGCCCTGTCGAGCCGATGTCTGCTTTACGCTTGAGAGCACTGGTCCAGAACAATAGGCAATACCAGGAGCGCACTTTGCACTGGTGAATTAAACAACAACACTGCGACCTTTAACGTAATTTTGAAAGTCGGGTAGCCAGGAGATTTCCTAGAATCTTCGCCCAGGAGGGACCCGTGCGCTTCGCGCTTGTCGCCGCGACGGCAGCGTACTGCGTAAGCGCTCTGGCCTAAGGTTTTCTTGAGTTTCTCCGAAGCACTCTGAGGCGAGCTTCGGCCCTATCAGCCGCACAGGTAGATCAAGGCACTTGCAATGATAATGCCAAGAAGCGCTTCATAGGCGTCGAGCCCGAAGAGGACGGCGAGCAACAGCACGATGACGACATAGTTCATTGAGACCCCGCCATCGATCCGCCTAACAGTAGCAAGCGAAGACGACGCGGCATCTGAGTCAAAATGACTCACGACAGCGGAGAGTTTTTGCTTGGCCAACTGTTGGAAGAACGCGCATTGTTCGAACAGTCAGTTAGACTGGGAGAGCCAAACACATGGCACAAGCGCGCCTTACTCTAGTCACGCCAAGCACCGTAAATCGAACAGTCATGCCGAAGCGGCTTCCCAATGCCGCACTGCGAACCCGCGAGCACCTGACTGAGGTCGAGGTCGACGGGCTAATGGCCGCAGCCAGGAAGAACCGCTGGGGGCATCGAGACGCCTCCATGATCCTGGTCGCCTACCGGCACGGCTTCCGCGCGGCGGAGCTTGTGGACCTTCGATGGGATCAGGTCGAGTTCGCTTCGGGAGCGCTCCACGTCCGTAGGGTCAAGAGAGGCACCCCGAGCACCCATCCGATCCTTGGGGACGAACTGCGAGCCCTGCGGCGGCTACAACGCGAGCAGCAGCCCGCCTCCCCGTTCGTGTTCACCAGTGAGCGAGAAGCACCCTTCAGCACCGCTGGCTTCGCTCGCATGGTGGAACGCGCAGGCGCTGAGGCTAGGCTTGGCTTTAAGGCGCACCCGCACATGCTCAGGCACGCCTGCGGCTACGCCCTGGCCAACAAGGGGCATGATACCCGCGCCCTGCAAGCTTATTTAGGCCACCGCAACATCCAACATACGGTGCGCTACGCGGAGCTTTCGCCGACGCGGTTCAAGGATTTTTGGCGACACTGACAGCGGTAAGCAGAAAGGGTACGTCGTAGGTCGCACCGCCTAACTGGCGGTTACGAAGTAGATGCGGCTCAGTTCGGACAGCGTCAGCCAAGCCATTCTTTGTTCAACGATCGAGACCAACTCTTCAATAGCCAATGCCAGTGGACTGCAAGTCTCCACATCCAACAGCCATCTGTCAGGATAGTATCGCGCATAATTTCCCGCGATGAAGAGAGCGATGTAAAGGTAACCAAACTCATTAAGAGGCATCGAGCGTGGCCAAAACCGGACTTCTTCGTCAGTCCACGAGGAGCCGTGAGGAATTGAGAAGCCGGGGCCACCGCGAACTGCGTCACTCGTTACCGTAAACCATCCACCATTTGGCAATTCGACCAAATCAACATGATGTACAGCAACCGGAGCGAACATTACGTTGCCAAAGAACTCAGCAGCTAGCGGGCCGGGGTGGATGGTAACTTGGGTAACAGTCCGTGCGGGGACTTCTTGGCTGTATACGCCGACATTTACTCGTCCTCGTAAAGTCCCAGGGACAATATTTTGCATTGCCAGATGCTCCATCATCCCCGGTAGAGCGAGAAGACAATCGAGCAGTGTCAGCCCTCCTTCTGGAATGAGATCTAGAGGAGTGTCTCCGCTTCCCAGAATTACGCTGGTGGTAGTGGTGGTGCCTGTCCCCAGATAAGTGGTCGCTTTGCCCACCAACGGCATTTCGCGACACGAGTTATGCCAGAGGTGAAATGTTCCCATCCGGCCATCCGCTCCTATCATGGGCAGTGCTGAAAATTCGGCTGCGGCGTCGACGAGCAGCTTTCCCCGGACTGTTGGACCTGGCTGATGGCTGAATAACAGCCCATGATGCCGGTGCTGCGCCCGAGCTTTATCCAAGCTGCTCAATCCGCTCTGTTTGAATAAAATTTCCGCTAAGGCGAGCGACATGAGCGAGTAGTAAAGCAGTGTGGGTTTGGTTGCGAGCGACACTGCTGCGGCCGCGTTTGAATACTCGCGTGCCTGGGTTAGGCAATAACGCAACTGCGTCGCCTGCTTGCGAGCGTTGCTATGCCAGTGAGGCTTGAGTTCGTGTAGACGAATGATTTCGTTCTCAACAACGGATACGTTTTGAAATCGGCGGAGGTTCGCCCAGGCGTATCCTCCAGTATCGTTTGTTTTGATCGCTCTGGCGTGTCTGATGATCATGGCAGCGCAGCACTATCGTATAGTAGCGCCCATAGCTTAGACATTAGTTTCGTCGGGTGTTCCGCCTCGTCGCGGTCATTCGGAATGCGACTGGCGCTGCAGCAGAAATGAACGCACTAGTCAGGCCAGCCTGCGATCCGAGAAAAAACTCGCCGCCGAGGCTCTCGAAGCGCTCGGCAAAGTCCGCTTTCATTGTGTCCTCTGCATTTTTTGCCGATTGACCGTCGGCAAACGCTCTCGACGTGAGTTTCAAGCTCCATTGTAGACGACCAGCAGGCGGGAGTGCTGCGTTATGGTCGTCACGGCGACGTTTTGGATCACGAGAAAAGCCGACCTTTACCAATGTTTGATCATGCAAGGCCACCGCTGAGCGACCAAGCAAATGCGCGACGTCACCATTCAACTGAAGCATGTAAAGAAAGTGCTCTCCGTCCTCGTATTCATTCGTGCGCGGTCCGAAGCTTGGATTTATGCCTCTGGATGGAGCGAATATGTTTTGTAATGGGACTTCCGCGTGCTGATTTTCAGCGACTGCAGGTTCTCCAAAGACACTGACCGGCAACACGGGGAGCCCGAGACAGTTACGGGCTTCTTCCGCTGTCAGCAACTCGCCACGTGACGCAATCACTCGCGCGCGCTCATGTGTGTAGGTATTGGGTGCAAGATGTTTGACCTCGATACGACGCGTTACCCTCCAAGCGCGCTTGACTGGGACAGCGTAGGTCCACCGCTCTTCCCAGCCATTAGCGAGTTTCCTATTCAGACCTTCTAGTGAAAGGCGTTCACGGTCGGTTATAGGAAGCGGCGTAATCTCGAGAAAGCCCAAAGCCTGTCGCCGGTCACCCGCAGCCGTTTCAGCCGCGTCGGCCCCATAAATCAAAACTAGGTCCTCAGGTTGAGCCTGCTCGATGAACCGCTCGCGGTCGCCGGGTCGAGTGAAGCCAAGATAGCCTTCATTGCCGGGATCGAAGCCCCAGAATGCCTTTAGCCAAACCCTAGGCAATGGAATTTGCGTCACGGTACGCGTCAACTGTCCATTACTTCGAAGGAGGTTTTCACGTGCTAGCGCCGATGTAATGTCGCCAGAAGAGGCAGCGGACCTACCGCTCACCGGATTGTCGCTCTATCCAGACCTAGCCTTCATCCAATCCCAAACCTTTTTGTCATAGAGCCCATAATACGACTGGATTTGAACGACGAGAGTGCCACTGTACGGCTTGCCAGCTTCTATTCCAATTTCCTTACTGAAATCTCGCGCAGTTTGATCGGCAGAAGTTGCAACGATCCACTGGCCTTTGCTCAGACGATACACGTTCTCCGGATACCTCCTCACAAGTGAGGCCGATAAAGTTTCATTGTTTATCGCGTCCGGTTTTCTTATGATTGCGAAAAGCGGCATTGCTCACTCCGGGGGAACGTGCCGCTTGCGCTCTGAGCGCTTCATTGCCGGTATTACGCGCTTCATGAACTCGTCAAACAACGGTACGGTGAAAGCCGTATCTCCGTGTGCAGGACTGTAAATCATACCTTTTTTAATCAGTCCACTTCGCAACGGCGCCACTGATCTTACTTCAACCTCAAGAATGTCGGCGACTTCGCCTGAGCGATGCGCCTCGGGACCTAGCTCGGCCATTGCACGCAGATAGTCTTTCTCACGAGGAGTAAGACGGTCGAAGCGCACCCGGAAAAAGTTCTCATCAAGTCGGTGGATGACCTCTGCGTGTGCGGATTTCACGACGCCTAGTGTGATCGGCGACCGCGTTGCTATGTTCCAGGTATAGTAGCCCCACTCTTGCAAAAAATAAGGGTATCCTTTTGTGAGACGATAAATCTCATCAAGCGCAGCACTATCGAAGGACACCCCCTCTTTTTGCACAGGAATGCTTAGTGCGTTCTTCGCGTCGAACGCCTTGAGCGCACCAATTCTGGGAAACTCGAACAACCGTTCTGCATACGACTTTGATTTTCCCACAAGACCTACGAGTTGCGGTAGCCCGGCGCCGATAAGAAGCAGCGGCAATCGCTTTTGTGAAACCTGATGGATGGAGAGAATTATGGCACTAAGCTCCTGCTCGGTAAGGTACTGCATTTCGTCTATAAAAATTGCGACGGGAATGTCTCTTGCCTTTCCAGCCTCTCCAATAGTTAGCAAGAGTTCGGGTAAGTCCAGTTCCAAGTCACCGCTATCAGCAGTGCCGACCTCGGGATCCACGCCAATCCCAAATTCAACTTCGCCGTACTTCACTTTGAAAGCGCTGCCGAAGCTCCTTAACACCCCAAGCGCCCTTTTTACTTTGTCATTCACGCCCTGCATTCGATCAAGCGACAATAGCAGCTGCCGAAGCTTCGGGATCAAGAGGTCAGGTAGCCGCCTACCCTCGGGAGCTTCGATTGAGATTGACTTGTAATTCTCGGCCGCCGCCATTTCCTGAAGTCGGTTTAGCAAAACGGTCTTCCCCACTCCGCGCAGGCCGACGAGCAAAAAACTCCTAGCTGCCCGTTCGAGCTTAACGCGCCCAAACGTGAGCTTTGCTTCGTCCAACACGTCTGACCGCCCTACTAATTCCGGGGGAGCGGTCCCGGCGCCGGGCGCGAAAGGGTTCTTCAGTTTGTCCATGTTTCAACGGAGTTTATCAAAGTTATCTAAGTTATCAATAAATGGGATAACTTCGTCGTCCCTGCCACTCCTTTCTAGCCTCGATTGCGACCAATTTCCTAAGCGCGCTGTTGTCGGTGGTGTAACATGGTGGTATCAATCGCGTCGGCAGGATAGCGTAGTTATTACGATTTGACGGGCTTTTCTGGCTCCTAGCGTAGTGTCCCGTAGGGCGCGCCACCCAAATCATCCGATCCATCTGGCCATGTCCGACGCTCTCGAACTCCTCACTACCCGGCGCTCCTTCAAGGCTGGCGAACTCGCCGGCCCTGCCCCTTCGGCCGCC
>Ga0182024_10020016_pt1 | contig 12265 bp, 10 predicted proteins | sample P32metaG_FD_120480 | JGI IMG/M metagenome (GOLD analysis project Ga0182024, IMG submission 120480) | Permafrost microbial communities from Stordalen Mire, Sweden - P3-2 metaG (Illumina Assembly) | ecosystem: Environmental > Terrestrial > Soil > Wetlands > Permafrost | place: Sweden: Stordalen...
GTATTGGCAAAATTATTCAGGGCCAAAGTCCCATTGTCAGTGACGGCTGAACTCGCAGACAATGCATTCGTGGCCTCTGCATTTAAAGTGGTTCCTACATCGATGGTCGTTGCGCCTGAATAGCTATTGGTCGTTCCCGAGAGAAACAAGGTTCCTCCGCTCAGAATCAACCCCCCTGCTCCTGAGATCCCTCCGGAAAAACTACCTCCATTGGTAAGAGTTAGAATCCCAGACGTTCCTCCTGTTGTCACCATGCCTGATCCCGTAAAGCTTGTGAGTGTTGTCGCAAAATTGTTCAGAGCTAAAGTTCCATTGATCAGGATAGCAGTATTCGGAGAAAGGGAATCGGCGGCTCCCTCTTGTAAGGTAGCTCCTACATCGATGGTCGTTGCACCTGAATAGGTATTGGAGGTCCCCGAGAGGGTGAGTGTTCCACCCGTCAGAATCAGGCCTCCTGCTCCTGTGATCTGCCCTGAAAAGCTTCCTCCATCTGCAATGGTCAAAATTCCGGATGTCCCTCCTGTTGTCACCAAGCCTGATCCTGAAAGACCTCCAATTGTATTGGCAAAATTATTCAGGGCCAAAGTCCCATTATCGGTGACGGCTGAACTCGAAGAAAATACACCCGCTGCCCCTGCACTTAAGATCGCGCCTGAATCAATTGTTGTCGTGCCTGAATAGGTATTTAAAGAAGATCCGTTCAAGGTGAGGGTACTTCCCGGTAATGTCAGGGCTAGTGAACCTGTCAGCGCTCCACTAAATGACCCCCCATTACTCACTGTCAACGTCGGCGCTCCACTCGACGATGTGACCGTTCCTGAACCCGTCAAGCTATTCATCGTATAATTAAAACCATTTATATCGAGGGTCCCATTGTCCGTGATGGGAGAGCTCGAAGAAAAGGCACCCGCAGCCCCCTGCTTTAACGTAGCACCTACATCGATGATCGTTGGGCCCGAATAGGTATTAGAGGTGCCCGAAAGAGTCAGTACTCCACCCTCAATAGTCAAACCTCCTGTTCCAGAGATCGCCCCTGAAAAGCTTCCTCCATCTGCGACGCTCAAAATTCCGGATGTCCCTCCTGTTGTCACCAAGCCTGATCCTGAAAGACCTCCAATCGTATTGGCAAAATTATTCAGGGCCAAAGTTCCATTGTCGGTGACGGCTGAACCCGAAGAAAACACACCCGCTGCCCCTGCACTTAAGCTAGCTCCAGAATTGATCGTGGTAGTCCCCGTATAGGTGCTTAAGGAAGATCCGCTTAAGTTGAGAGTGCTTCCTGACAATGTCAGACCCAGAGAACCTGTAATTCCTCCGCTAAATGTCCCTCCACTACTCACTGTCAGCGTCGGCGTTCCACTCGATGATGTGACCGTTCCTGAACCCGTAAAACTATTGATCGTAAAGCTAAAACCATTAAAATCGAGAGTCCCATTAACGGTATAGACAGTGTTAGAGGGAAAACCTGTCGAACTCCCTGCTTGAAGCGTACCCGCCGACACCGTTGTCAACCCTGTATAACTGCTCGTTCCCGCAAGGACCTCGGTACTGGATCCCGTTTTTGTGAAGGTACCGCCCGACCCTTCTAGGGTACCTGAAAACGTAGAAGGAGAAGTCACATTTACTGTCAGTCCATTACTTCCCAGGTTGACGATTCCAGGTGCGCCACCGGTTAAATTCCCGATCGTTTGGGCAGAAGAAGCTCCGCTAATGTCGAATGTTCCATTGGCAGCTACAGCCCCTGTGGGTGCCAACTGACCTGCCCCTGTCAAAGCGACGGTAGAGGTTGCACCCACTGTGGTGCCTCCTGTGTAGTAGTTGGTTGCCGTGAGGGTTAAGGTACTCCCTAACTGATCGATAGAGCCGGTAGTATTGGAGATCGATCCAATCGATCCATCGACTGTCCCTCCATGGTTGAGCGTTAAAGTAGCACCTCCAAGTAAGGCCGTCGCTCCCACGGCTGTATTCAATTCGAAAACGGTATTATTAAAGCCATTTAAGTCGAGAGTCCCCCCTAACAGATCAAAGAAAGAAGATGCGGAAAACACATTGGCAGCACCCGCTTGTAAAACACCACCTGCTATAAAAGTTTCCCCGTTATAGGAGGTCGCCGCTGAAAAAACAATGTTCCCCGGACTACCAGTGGTCGGGATTATATCGATTCCATCATTCGCGAATTCTTCACCAATCCCCAACGTAAAAAGCAATCTCCCGGATGAACCTTGCTGAATGGTTGTCCCTGCATATGTTAACGTGAGCGGAACATTGACGGTCACATCGGCCGTGCTCGTATTTCCGATCGCATATCCCAAGACTGTCCCATTGAGCGTCAGTACACCTGGGAGTGTGTTAAGAAAAAACGTCCCTGTGTTATTAAAAGTGAGAGCTGAGACCGTAAAGTTCGCATCGACTTCCACGACATAATTGTTAGCCGAGACTGAGAATGCAGCCGTATCACTCGATGTTTGAGGAGGCCCGCCGGTCGGAGTCCAATTACCCGCAGTACTCCAGGCTCCACCGCTCACGCCCTGCCAAGTATATTCGGTTCCGCTGAGAGAAGCCGCAGAAAGCATCGATAAAATAAAAAAGACTTTACGTGAAAACAAAGTAATTTTCCTCTTAGAAGTTTCCGCCGATTCCTAAATAAAACGTATTGTTCCGATACATACTATTCCATTGAAAATCATACCGCGCCTCGATTTCGAAGACCTTTTTGATGGTAAGAAGGAAATCCAATTCGAGCAATAACGTATCACGTCCAGCTCCCATATTTTTTACCGATGCCGATTGAACAACCGGCATATTCACCGTTTTAAAGTGGATATCACGAGAATGATCCAAGAATTCACGCTGCCAGGCTACGACAAGCTCAGGGAGAAACGTGATGTGTTTTCGTCGAATTGCATAGTCGAGTCGCAGGCCTAATGACGACCTGAGCGATTGGATCTGCTGACTATTCACTTGGATGGCGTAATAGCTGGCATTTTTTTCTATAAAACCAGTCACATCCATCCAAATGTACTGGACATTAAGCAGAGGAATAAGACGGAGATTTCTCGGAAATGTTTTAAATTGGAGATGAGAGAAAATATATTCCGCTTCCATTAAAGCATCGGCACCCGTGCCCAAGGTTGCTGCCTTGGCTGTGAAGGGCGTTAATGAAGTCCCTGTTTTACGGTAAAAATGGTAGACATCAAAAGAACCTCCAACGATGCCGTTGACAATCAAATATTTTAACGAGGAAGGAACCCAGGTGGCATATAAGCTTTCATGGACATGATGTAAATTAAAATGGCCTTCCTTCTGATGGTTCGTTGCTGTTGTGTAGGTGTACTCGCAGGCCAGACCTAGCCCCCAATGACGGAAAGCATAATCGTATCCCGTCAAAAATCCGAGACTATTGTAGTCGCAACCGATTTGATCGACCCCTCTCGATTTCACAGTGCCGAAAGAATCAAGGGGGCCGATATAAAATCTCGAAGGATAGATGTCATGCTTAGGAGCTGCTACCTTTCCTCCGAGCTGCCGCTCCTGACTCGGAACTTGGTCAATATTACCTAAGGTAGGGATCAGGGGATCGGCTTCAGCGACTAAAATGTCTTCTTCGCAATTTGCTGCTGTTTTATTGTGAGCTTTACTCGCCTTTGTATACGCTGCATTATAGCGCTCTTTATATCCTGCATCAAAATCGCGGGAATGGCCCTGTTTGTAACACCATTCATGCAAATTGATAATGCGGCTGCTCAAATGCATAAGCTGATTTCCCAACTCGAAGTTCGTGATATTCACTGCCGTCATCGGAATATAAACAGCCGACCCTATTGTCGTCGGCGACACAATTGTCGAGGCCGGTTCGAGATCCAACAAAAACTGAACATTATTGGATTGATAAATCAGATTGGGGGTTAAGCCTAGCGGAAAATTCAAATAATCAACTTTTGAAAATGTTCCTGAAATCCCTCCTGCCGCTGTAATCAAATCGACCGTTTGCCCAGGCTGGATATTGCTTCCAGGCAGCGCATTGAGAACCAAGGTATTTCCAATCGTAGCAGCGCCTTCCGTCGAAATATTTCCAATACCGCCAGGAAGAGCAGAGACATCGAGTTGAAGAGTTCCTGTTTGTGTATAAGTCTGCGCACTGATTTTAGAACCGGCCACGAGAGTGCCTGCATTATAAATATGATGGGCCGTGTTTGAAACACCAGGAGGATTCACCAGAGTTCCTTTTTCTGCAATCATGACATCCGCGGTTGGGGCAAGAGCGCTGCTCGTACCCAGCTGCAGAGTCCCATTCACAATCGATATCGGGCCTTTGCAGCTATTCGTATTTGTCAGTGTTAAATGGGAGCCTCTATCGAGAGTCAATTCTTCCGAGGACAAATCACCGATAGTCCTGTCCTCTGGCGCAAGATTCACAGGAACATGGTTTCCCATGAGAGAAGCTGTAGACAGCATGGATAAAACAAAAATGGCTTTTCGAGAAAACATTCTCAGTCCTTAAGTTACGAGTGCGCGAACCTCTTATCTCTGCTATAAAATAAATAATTAATATTGAAAACAAAATTATCTTGGTGTTAGCGAATAATAGAAATGTTCTCTCCTGGTAGTAAAAAATTTATGAAAGACGAACTTTCATCCACCAGCACAAGGCTGGTGGTGTTCTCGCTCGTCTTTCATAAAAAGGGCAAAAGATTATTTTGCGGATTATAAGGCAAGAAGGGGTTAACAATGGCTAGAAGTCGAAATTATCATGATGAACTCATCAAATCTCTTAAAGATCATGAGGAAGCAGTAGCTTATTTAAATACCGCTCTGGAAGAAAGCATGAAAGGAGATGAAGAATCTCAAGAGCTTTTTTTGAAAGCCTTAAGTAATATTGCAGAAGCGCAAGGTGGGTTAGGCCACCTTGCTAAAAAGATTCGAGTACGTCGAGAAAATCTTTATCGTATTCTTTCGCCAGAAGGAAATCCTGAACTTAAAACTTTTACGTCTATTCTTTCTGCTTTAGGTTTTAGTTTGCAAGTCGCCTAAAGATATTAATGTCGAAGATCTCGCAATAGATCTCTGTAGGTCACATCGATGTATTTTGGGAAATCAGTTTGTTTCCAATGCTTCTCATGAGCAAACGTTTTTCCTACATATTCTCCAGCAGCGCTTCCCCAGGGAGAGTCTGTAAACGCACAGGCAGCGGCCAGCTCGACGAGATGGTGATCAGCTCGATCATTGACTTGAGCTTCGTAATAACCCGCATTGACGGTGATCAGCTTATGATCCCATGTACTGCGGAGTCCAAAACCTTCCAGCATTTCAGTAAAAGCATAGAAATTCATGCTGGAATTAGTATGTGCAACAACATAAGCAGTCCCATGGTGGATATCGACTTTGGGAAAGTTTTTGTCCCATTTTTTCAAAAGCTCGAGATCTTTTTTCACACAGGTCGCATCATGGAGCCGGGCAGAGATCGCAAAATGCATCCACAGAGCTTTGACAAGCGCATACTCGGTGTCTTCTGAAGGATAAGAGATCATGGAAATAATGGTCTCTAAATCGCGCAGGGCTTCTTGAGGAGCGCGCATGACGAGATAAAGGAAGGCCCTTTCTTGGAGAAGAGTGATTTTTGTCGCTGTATCGGATGTGTGATGCAGACAATGGCGGAGCTTTTCCAAGGCATAGTCAGGATCCTTTGCCATCGATTGAAAAATTTCTCGGACACCTTCTCGGTGTTCAATCGGAGTGATATGGGCATGTAAAGCGCAAACAGACAAAAGAAAAATCGGTAATACAGATCGCATTGAAAGCCTCCTGTTAAGACCCAAGAGCTTAACGATTCAGGAGAGTATTCGTCAAAGATTTAAAGAGGCTCGACTTCCACATGTAGACCATCCCAAACAATAGAATAGCCTGAAAAAGCTACATATTGATCGATGACTTCTTTCGTAACAACTAAATCCTGAAAGAGGGCTAGCGATAATGCAGTATTTCGCACTTGGGCTTTAGAAGGTCTTGTTTCTGGGTTGGAGGAGTCAATGAACGTCCAGAGGGTAAGATTGATGTAATCTTTTATAAAAGCCTCTCTGTCCGTCGGTTTTGCACTGATCAAATTATTTTGCATTAATAAGTTAACTGTTTTTGTTGCTACATCGATCATTTGTGGTGAAGCACTTGGAGGTTTTTCGTTTCTATTTGGATGAGGAGTTGTCGATACTGCTGTTGCCATAGGTGTTCCTTTGCTGAAAGGCAAGAGAACTTAAGAAAAGCGGGTTTTCAAATCAAGCTTTCTCTTTTCTAAGACGCTCGATACGGAGTTCTAAAGAAGGATGGGTCGCAAAAAAAGCGATGAGGCCCCGTCGTTCCTGGTGGGAGATCTTCATCGATTGGAAGGCGGGTTTCTCCACTTTAACATCGCGGATCTCTTGCAGTTTTTTCAAAGATTCTAAGGCAGAGATCATTTTATCACGGCCGGCCAAAGAGGCTCCACCTTTGTCAGCCCTGAATTCCCGGTAACGGGAATAAGCGGCGACAACAAGCGATCCTAAAATCATGAAGACGATCTGGAAGACTATAACTAAGATATTAAACATGAGATATGAATTACCAGATGATTTCCCTCGGTTGCCTATTCCTGACAATGCATACGCCAGGACGCGGGCCAAGAACATGACAAAAGCATTGACGACTCCTTGAATGAGCGTCATGGTGACCATGTCGCCATTCGAGATGTGGGAGATCTCATGGCCGAGGACTCCTTCGAGCTCGTCTTGGGACATCCGGTTGAGAAGACCGCTGGAGACGGCAACAAGAGAGCGGCGGCGGGAAGGCCCGGTGGCAAATGCATTAACTTCAGGAGAATTGTAAATGCCGACTTGAGGCATCACGGAAAGGCCTGCTGCGCGAGCTAACTGATGGACTGTTTCGACAAGATGTCTTTGGGTAGCATCAGCAGTTCTGGGATCGATCACACGGACGCCGAGCATCCACTTGGCCATCATGCGAGATATTGCGAGAGAAATAAAAGCGCCGCCAAAGCCCCAGATGAGGCAAAAGATCATCAGAGATTGATAGTCTAATCCATGCGCATTTAGAAACGGCTGGACATTCAGAAGATTTAAGATGATGGAGATCGTGGTGATGATGAGAACATTAACGATCAAGAATAAGAAGATTCGTTTAAAGAATGTCATGTGCCTTTCTCCTATGTACTACTTCTATTAAACACGGTTAAATCTTAACAGTCAAGCTATGTAAAGCTTTAATTTTAAACAGACAACGATTGCATATTAATATTGGTTTATGCGATGTATCTCCACATAGCATTTAATTTTTGTACATAAGCCGGCATTAAGCAGATAGGGTGAGTGAAGAAATGCAATCTTTTGATTCTCAGCTCCATAAAAAAGCACAGCCATATTTTAAAAATATGGCGAGCATTTTTTATGGAGCTGAGAATCAAAAGATTGTGTTTTTTCACCAGCCGATCTGCTTAATGCCGGCCTAAGACGCTGGAGAGCAATGCGCAAACTCGTCAAGGGATTGTTTTGGCCGCAACGAAAGAGCAGCACCATCGAAATCAAAAAGGCTCTTTCCGAAAATAATACTTGTTATGTCCTAATTACCTGCACCGAAGCTACCAAGGACGGAAAGATGGAAGTCGAGATGACCTACGGAGGCGATCCCATCTTGGCTGCTTACCTTGTCGAAAGCGCGCAAAACATTATAGATACTGACATCACATGACGCCAACACTTTCAGATCTCAAGAAATGGTACAGCCAGAATATTACAAAAATTCAGCAAGACTATTTCACCTTTTTAAAAATCCCTTCCATCAGCACAGATCCCGCCTATCGAAAGCATGTCAATGAAGCCGCTTCCTGGGTCGAGGGCTACTTAAGAAATATCGGTTTTAAAACAGAGCTGTGGCAAACAAGCTTTCATCCTGTTGTCTTTGCCTCGCATCTTGTCGATCCTAAACGTCCGACTGTTTTGATCTACCACCATTACGATGTGCAGCCTGTCGATCCCATTGAGAAATGGAAATCTCCTCCTTTTGAGCCCACGATCCGAGACGGCAGAGTCTATGCGCGGGGAGCCTCTGATAACAAAGGACAATGTTTTTATACACTCACTGCTCTGAAAGCTCTTTTCGAGCTCTGCAAAAAAATCAATGTGAACATCAAGGTCTTTGTCGAGGGAGAAGAAGAGTGCGGGAGTCAGGGAGCTTTAGAGGTCCTGAAGACGCATCACCAAGATCTGAAGGCCGATCACATCTTAATCGTCGACGGAGGACTTCCTGCCGCAGGGCGGCCTGCCATTACATTGGGCTTAAGAGGAATTGTCGCTCTCGAAGTGAGCTGCCGTAATTCTAACATCGATCTCCATTCGGGCATTCACGGCGGAATTGCTTTAAATCCCAACCGCGCTCTTGTCGAAATGCTCTCAAAGCTATGGGACAAGAAGGGAAAAATCGCCATTCCGGGTTTTTATAAAAACGTCGTGAAGCCCACAGCCAAAGAGCTCAAAGCGTTCCAGAAAATTGTCGATCAGAAATATCTGCGCAAGCAGTTTGGCATCCGGGCGTTTAAAGGAGAGGGGGGATATTCCCTATGGGAATCGAATGCGATTCGTCCTACTCTTGAGATCAACGGCATCTCCGGCGGATATGCAGGACCTGGCTTTAAGACTGTCATTCCTTCGACAGCAATTGCGAAAGTTTCATGCCGCATTGTCCCTAATCAAGATCCAGACCAAGTCGCAAAATCGATTGCGAATTACTTGAAAAAAATTGCACCTAAAGGTTTAGAAGTCAAAGTGACATGGGACCACGGCGGCAAAGCATCCCGCAGTTCGCCTGATACTAAGATTGCTCATATTTGTTCAGATGCTCTTGCCGAAGTTTTTGGCAAGCCGTGCGGAAATATTTTATGCGGCGCCTCCGTCCCGCTCGTTGCAGATTTGGCCAAGGTTTGCAAAGGAGAGGCCGTTGTGATCGGCGTCTGTCTCGACAGCGATAATTTCCATGCCCCGAATGAACACTTTGGACTCGATCAGCTCCAGCAAGGGTTTTTAATGATCGCCAGAATACTAGAGAGGCTAGCTTCATGAGAATGCTTGGGATTGCTTTATTGCTTGCAACATGTTTGCTCGGATTTTTAAGATATGACCATATTTCAGTGTGGTCGGCAGGAATAGGGATTGCTTTAGGAGCGGGTCTTTTTTTATCCCTGCTCGCTTCCAAGCTTGAAACAACTCCTGCTCCTCCTGAGCCGCAGAATAATCCCTGGCAAGTCCGATTTCATGACCTTCAGGCCCAAACGAACCAAACGATCGAGAGCTTAAATACAGAGGCCAAAAAACTGCAGCAGAAACTGTTGCGGTCCGAAGAGAGATGCACCTCGTATCAGAAACTTGTCGATGTCCATCAAAATGAACTCGACCAGACCAAACATGAAGGCGGGCAGCTGGGCCAGCAGGTCATTGAAAAAGAAAGGAAAATTGCCGAGTTGCAATTAGCGCGCATGGAGCCCGAACTTTTCGATACGGAGAAAAGACAAACGGAGAGTTCTTACCGCGAGCTGAAAAAGCAATTTGAAGAGAAATCGCAAGCTCTAGACCAGGCCCGGATCCGACTATTCCGCGTTGAAAGCGAGCTGCTTCTTTTCCAAAAAGAAAAAGAAGAGCAAACACGTCTTCCCAATCCTGCAGAATCGACCCTCATCTTGCAGCTCAAACAAACCGAAGAAGAGAAGAAAAAACTCGAAGCTGAGCTCATCTCTTTACAGCAGATCGTCTCGGAGCTTTCGCTAGCAAAAGGTAAGACAAGAAAAAAAACGACTAAAGAAGAGTCAGAATCTCATAACCTGTTGGGGTGATGAGGATCGTGTGCTCCCACTGAGCGCTGGGTTTTCCATCGACAGTCCGGGTCGTCCATTGATCCACAGGATCGATAATCCCTTCTCTTACTCCCGCATTGATCATCGGCTCAATCGTAAAGGTCATTCCTTCGACTAAAGGAATTTCAATATTGTTGTAATGGTGGGGGATTTGGGGAGGTTCATGGAAACCCACCCCGACGCCATGGCCGACGAATTGATTGACGACGCTGCAATGGTGCTCTCTTGCATAGTCTTCGATGGTTTTTCCAATTTCATTCACAAGAACACCCGGCTTTAAGATTTGGATAGCCCGTCTTAGACACTCTTTTGATACTTGCACTACTTTGTGTTTTTCTGGAGAGACTTTTTCAATCTCGACCATCGCACTGCAATCGCCATAATAGCCGTTTAAAATGCAGGTGATGTCGATATTGACGATATCGCCTTCGACGAGAGGCTGATCATCGGGAATTCCATGGCAGATCACGTCATTGAGAGAAGTGCAGATGCTTTTGGGAAAAGGAGGCTCTCCATAGCCTAAAGGCGCAGGGATCGCCCCCGCTTTCTGATGGAGCTTATCTGCAAAATCATTTAGCTGATTAGTAGTCACACCTGCCTTGGCCATCTTGCACGTGGCTTGAAGAATCGAAGCAGCCAGCTTGCAAGAATTTCGGATCCCTTCAATCTGCTCAGGGGTTTTCAGAAGAATGTCGAAGTGTTTTTTGTATTCACGGGCTAGCCCCTTGAAATCGGTCTGCGGCATCGCAGGATAATGGCATTTCTTCCATTTCTGACCGCTTCCGCACCAACAAGGATCATTTCTGTTTATCATCATTTGACAGCACGGAAACCCGGTCTTTAGGACTGGGAGGAAGTGCTGCTCCCTTAAAATATTTTAAAATAAAATAACATTTAACTATATTTATTGCCCTATGAAGTACACCGTTAGTATATTTCTTGAGACAATTGATAAGGATAAGCTGAAGTTTATAACGCTTCAGGATGCCTATCACTTGGCCTGTAATCAGATTGTTTCTAGTGTTGTCGAGTATAGATGCTGGAATCGTGTCGCTTTGCATCATTTGGTCTACAAGAAAATACGAAAAAACTCCCTTTTGGGCTCTCAGATGGTCTGCAATGCTATTTTTTCCGTTTGCAAGGCTTATAAAGCGAAAGCAATCGGTAAAGATGAACCAGTCCCTGTAATTCAGTTTCGTAAAAATAGAAGCGTCCATTTCGATAAGAGAACCTATTCTATAGAAGGAAATATTCTCTCTCTGTATACCCTGGAAGGACGCATTTGTATTCCCATGCGAATGGGTCCTTTTCAGGAGACTTATTTTTCTAAAGGGATTCCAACAGAGGCCGAACTCATCTGCCGGAAAGGCCGATGGTACTTCAATCTTGTTTTGGAACTTCCTGATCCGCCAAAAACCGAGAAAACTCAAATGATTGGCATTGACTTGGGAGAAAATGTGCTGGCAGCAACCAGCAACGGAAAATTGTATGGCGGAGGCAAGGTCCGTCATGAGAGAAGTAAATATCTTGCCAAACGGCGAAGACTTCAGTCCAACGGTACTCAGTCGTCTAAACAACTGCTGAAGAAGATCTCTGGCAAAGAAGCCCGCCGTATGAAGCATATCAACCATCAAGTGAGCAAAAGGATAGTCCAGGAGGCTGTCCAGCAAGAAGCGGGAATTATTGTTTTGGAAGATTTGACCCACATCCGGGCCCGGATTAAAGCGGGGAAGAAAATGAGGAGTCGTCTTCATCGGTGGGCTTTTAGAGAACTCCAAACCATGATTCAATACAAAGCAGAAGGCCAAGGCTTTCAAGTGCTTTATGTTAATCCAGCATATAGTAGTCAAGAATGCTCCCAATGTGGTTGTTTGGGTATCCGACAAGGACACCACTTTAAATGCTTATGTGGACACCAACAGCACAGCGACTTGAATTCAAGTCGAAATCTCTGTAGGTTTGCGCAATCTATAGGTCGCGCAACGTGCGCTGTAAACCGCACGCAGGTGGCAGCTCTTTAGCTGACTATAAAGCTCCTTCCTTTAGGAAGGCGTTGTTTACAGAATACTTCTTTTAAGACGAGGCCTACTGCAGGAGCTGTGACGCCTGCCAGCGTACGGTCTTTGCTTGTTAAAATCGCAGGGATCTCTTCTGCGGACAATTTTCCACAGCCAACATAGAGGAGCGTTCCGACAATATTGCGAACCATTTTATAGAGAAAATTGTTTCCTGATACCCGAATTTTCAATCGACCATCCAAGGGCTCGATCACAATATCAAAAATCTCCCTCACGTTATCTTCCTGCCGTTCATTCGTAAACGCAGAAAAATCGTGCCTTCCCTTCAAAAAAAGGGCCGCTTTTTTCATCTCTTCCA
>Ga0182024_10020017_pt1 | contig 12265 bp, 9 predicted proteins | sample P32metaG_FD_120480 | JGI IMG/M metagenome (GOLD analysis project Ga0182024, IMG submission 120480) | Permafrost microbial communities from Stordalen Mire, Sweden - P3-2 metaG (Illumina Assembly) | ecosystem: Environmental > Terrestrial > Soil > Wetlands > Permafrost | place: Sweden: Stordalen...
CCCGGATTCACGCTCATCACCAGCACATGGTGCACCATCGGCAGCACCTCGACGACCATCTCCACCGGAGTCGCCGGATTGATGACCACCCCCGGCAGCATGCCGTGTTCCGTAATCCTCTGCAGCGTCCGGTTCAGATGCCGGCACACCTCCTCCTGCACGCTCACCATGTCCGCCCCGGCCTCGGAAAACGCAGGAATGAACTCGTCCGGGTTCTCGATCATCAGGTGGCAGTCCAGCGGCAGCTTGGTGATGCGCCGCAGCGCAGCCACCATGGGCGGCCCAAACGTAATGTTCGGCACAAAGTGCCCATCCATCACGTCCACATGGACGATGGTCCCGCCACCCCGCGCCGCCGCCTCCACCTCATCGGCAAGATGGGCGAAGTCGGAAGAAAGGATCGAAAATGCCAGCTCAATCAATGGTCGCTCCTGCCAGCCAGTTTACCAGCGGAAGGACAGGAAGCCACTCCGAAGCGGGTGGCCGATTGAGATTAGTATGGCTCGTCAGAGGGGGCAGACATGATCTCGCGGCGTACGATCATCTTCTTTCTGATAGCAGCGGCTTCGTTCGGCATTCTCACGTATCGGTCATGGGAATATAACCGTCCATGCAGAGGGTGGAGGCACTTTCATCCTTCTGGCCAGACGGAACCACCAGTGCAACAACCAGATGGAACGTTCACCGTTGGTTTTAGTCCGTGTGATCTCTGGCCTGAAACAACCTTGATGGAGAATCTGCTTGCACTGATCGGCTTTTCAGCGAGCGTGGCCTTCATCGCTTGCCTGATTCAGGATCTCCTGCGATGGCTCAGGCGGCGAAGATAGCTCAGGCGGCGTGAACGCCTTGGCCGCCTCGCGATCCACCTCCGCCATCACTCCCGGCTCGCCGATCACAACCCGCGCCGCGCCGCGCAAAATACGCCGCACCGGCCAGTTGCCATCCGCATTTGGTAGAAAGATCTCCCCCGCCCGCTGCTTCTCCGGGCGGTAATACCACCGCCGCAGCAGCGAAAGATGGTCACTCATCTCCGCGAGATCGCCATCGTGAACCCGCTGCTCAAGCGAAGCCAGCACCCGCTCCGCCCGCAACTCCGGCGCATCTACCACTTCATCCGGCTCCAGCGGAACCGCCTGCAGCATCAGCGGCTGCGCAAACAGCGAACTCCCCACACTCGTCTGCTCCCGCACCGCCCGCACGCCCAGCGTCGACAGCCGCTCCGGCCCTGTCTCACCGGTCACGATGCATCCGCCCTTCAGCAGGAAGATGGCGGCCTCTTCCGCATGCCCACCCTCCCGCTTCGCCGCGCGCTGCACGATGACCGCGCGCAGCTCCCGCACCAGCCGCACAATCTCCTCTGCCAGCGCCGCTACAGCCTTAACCTTCTGCCACTGCGCATGCAACGCTGCCGCCTGCTCAAACTCCATCTCCGCCGACGCCCGCTCGCGCTCGGCCTCGATCGCGGCCAGCATGCTCTCGCCGCGCGTGTCGAAGAACGCCTTCACGGCGGCCGCCTCCGCCGCATACTCCTCCGCTGAGCAAGCGTTCTGGCAGGGCGCAAGGCACTTCTTCATCTCCCCGTATGCGCAACCGGGATGCTCCGGGTACGGCTCCAAATCTTCATAACAACGCCGCAGCTTGAACAGGTTGAGCGCCTCGTCGCAATATCGCTCCGCAGCTGCCCGCGAGGGAAACGGCCCATACATCAGCGCCAGCCCGCGCCGGCTCAACTTGTTCGTGACGTAAACCCGAGGATGGACGTTCTCCATCGCCAGCCGCAGAAAGAACGGCGTATGCAGCCGCAGCCGTTTTCGCGCAGCCTCATACCCAAACTCCGCCGCCGCAGCGCAATAGAGTACAAGATTCGACTCGAACTCCGAGCCCGTCACGGACCACTCGATGCGTGCCACCTTCTCGCGAAGATTCAGTCGCTTCGAGAGCAGCGGCCTGCCCTCGGCATCGACGGCCTCCGGAGCCGCCAGCAGCCGCGCCATGCGCCGCCGCAGGTTCGCCGTGCGCGTCAGGTACGGCTCATCCTCCCCCCGCGCGCCGCGTAACGCAAACACCCCCGGCGCCTCCGGGACGTCGCGCAGCACCTCCTGCGCCCGCTCCGGCTCAAACTCCGCGCTGCACTCGAACTGGAACCCCGGTCTCACACGAGAATTGTAGCCGCGTTTACTTTGTAGCCGGAGCCGCAGCCACCACCTCAGCCGGCGGCAAATTGCTGACGGACGACACGGGAATCTCAATCGCCCCCACCTGGTCCGCTTCGACATCATGCATGGCGATGCGCAGGGAATAATCACCCTTCGCCGGCACGCTCACCTCATGGTGGAAGGGCACTCCCGTCTGTCGGAACTGGTCATACTCCGCCGGAGTCACCGTCGTCTTAATAGCGTTGCTCACCCAATCCACCAGCTTCCCATCGGCATCGAAAACATAGCTGACGAACTCCAGCGTCTCGTGCCGATTTCCATCCGGCGTCTGGCTGAAGTGGATCGCGCGCGGGTCGATGGCGAAGTCCACCCGGTAGCGGCGATACGGTCCGACGGTCCCTTTGCTCGCAGTATTGCGCGGAGCGAGGTCCTTTTCGCTGCTCGCGCTCACCGGGTGGACACCCACGGTGAACAGCAGTTGCGTCGGCTCCGGGCCGCCATGCATCAGCGCAATCCGCATGGAGCGCGCAACGGTGGAGGCCGCTACGTTCGTCGAATTTCCAAGGGGATCGACGTCATCGGCGAAATATCCGCGGCGATAGGTCAGGTTATAGCCTTGCTCCTTCAGCTTCACTGCGATGCTGCGGAACTTCCCATTCCAGTTCGCATCGGTCGGCGTGTAGGCGATCGTGTAGTAGTTGGCGCCATCGTCGATGGCCTTGAAGATGGCCCCGGTCAGGTCATTCGTAATGACGGACACCTTGCCCCCGGTATCGTCCGCCATCGAGTACATCGTGGAGTGCTCGTCATAGGTCTTCTGGTCATTTTTGTTGAGGGCCGATCGCACCGCCGCGCCCCCCCGGCTCCGGACCGCCGCGGCGTTACTGTTGGCAGCCGTGAAGAAGGAATTTACTTCCACGCCCTTCACATCGATGGGATACACCGCCACCTGGCTGCGCGACAGCAGCGCCGTCGTCTCGCGAAACTCCGCTTCGGTGCTGGCCACGCCGGAAAACATGGAGAAACCTGCTTGGTCCGTGTCCGGCAGCACGTTCACCGGAAAAGATCCGGAAAACCAGATCAGGTTCTTGCGGCCGGGAAAGGTGGCGAGATAGTGGGCCAGCGCGTTCAGCTCGTTCAACGTATATTTCGCGCGTAGCTGCGACTCAAAGGACGCCTGCCGTATCTCAAAGTCCAGCATCTCGGCAGACGCAGGTGAGCCGGTCGCATCTTCCACCATCTCCGAGGGCGTCGGGGGGGCCTCGCTGCCGACCTTGCCATCCAGTATTTGCGAGGCCACCAGCCCTCCCTTTTTGTTCACCGCGTCCTTCAGCACTTGCGGGTCATCCGTGAAGCCCTGCAGCAACATCAGCTTGTCGGTCATGCCGAAGATCGCCATGCGCGTCCCCGGCCTCGCATTCGCCAGGTATTCGTTGATCTGCTTTATCATCTGCGCCTGGTTCTCCAGCGGCGTATTCAGCCGGTCCAGCACCAGGACGTTCAGCGGCCCATCGAACTGTGCCGCGGCGAAGTTGGAAAAGATTCCCGGCGGCAGCTTGGCGGGCGTCGCCATCTTCGCCGCCTCGGCGCCCGCGAGGGCCGTATGCTCCTCGAAACTCTTGAACGTCTGCGAGGTGCCGCCCTCCAGCAGCGAGAAGTCCTCCGCCTTCAGCCCATGCGCCGGCTGCCCGTTCTTATCGGTGACCACGATATCGACCAATACGAGCCTGACGCCAGTATGCAGCGTCGTGTGCGAATCCTCTTGCTGCGGCTCGTTCGTCCGCGCGGAACCACTCCGGGACCTTTGACCAAACGCGGGCACAGCAAGAATCAGTGCAAAGAGAGCGAAAAAAACAGGCCGCATGAGTTATCTCCAGAAAGCGCAAAGCGGGAATCAACCAGCAATTATAGGCCCATGTTTCCACAAATGCTCAAACCGAAAAGGGTATAACTTTAGCTATGCTGGCGGGACATCAGTCCCGCGTGAAGGGCCTTTGTTCAATTATTTAAGGGCAGCACTTAACTACTTCACGGGAGAAGAAGCAGCCGCCGCCATCGGCTGCAGGCCCTGCACGGAAGCCACTGGCAGCTCGATCGCCCCCACCTGGTCCGCTTCGACGTCATGCATGGCAATGCGCAGGAAATAATCACCCTTCGCCGGCACGCTCACCTCATGATGGAAGGGTAGTCCCGTCCGCCGGAACTGCTCATACTCTGCCGGCGTCACGGTCGTCTTGATAGACGTGCCCACCGAGTCGACCAGGTTCCCCTCCGCATCATAGACATGCGTAACGAACTCCAGCGTCTCATGCCGATTCCCATCCGCCCCTTGGGTGAAGTGGATCGCGCGCGGATCGATGGCAAAGTCCACCCGGTAGCGGCGATAGGGAACCTTGCCCACCTTGCCGGCCGTGTTGCCGGGAGCAAGATCGCTTTCGGTGTTGGCGCTCACCGGCAAAACCCGCGCCGTAAACATGAGTTGCGTCGGCTGCGGGCCGCCGTGCGTCAGCGCCAGGCGCATGGCAGAGGAAACCGGGGCCGCCGCGGCTGCCAGGTCACCCTTCGAACTACCCAGCGCATCTGGATCGTCGGCGAAGTAGCCCTTGCGGTAGCTCAGGCTGTAGCCCTGCTGCTTCAGCTTCACCTGGATGCGGCGGAACGCGCCGTTCCAGTTCGAGTCGGTTGGTGTATACGCGATGGTGTAGTAGTTGGCGCCATCCGCGATGGCGTCTTCCACCGCCTGCCGGAGGCCGTTGGTGTCCACCGCGGCCTTGCCTCCGGTGTCGTCCGCCATCGCGTACATTGTGGCATGCTCGTCGGTCGTCTGCTCCCCGTAGGTGATCAAGTCCTTCTCCAAAGTGGTTGAGGCTGGGCCCTGGCGGCCGCTGAGGCCGGTACTGGTAGCCACGTTTGCGGCGTTGAAGTTGGAAATCGTCGCCAGGCCTCTGGCGTCGATGGGATACACCGCCACCTGGCCGCGAGAGAGCAGCGCAGTCGTCTGGTAAAACTCTTTTTCGGCGCTGGCGGTACCTAAAAGGGGACTGTTGGCCCACTCCACCATGTTTCCATACGGACTGCTGGCAGAAGCCAGATGTCCTGTGAGTGCATAGGAGGTATTCATGTTCTTATTGAGGTCCGGCATGATGTCGATGGGGAAGGATCCCGAGAACCAGATGAGGTTCTTGCGCCCGGGCAAGGCCGCCAGATAGCGGGCCAGCGAGTTCATCGCATCCAGTGTGCGTTGTGTGCGCTGCTGCGTCTGAGACGAGGTATTGATCGTCTCAAACATCTTCATCATCTGAATCGCATTCGATATGTTTTCCGGCAGCTTGCCCCCATATAACCGGAGCATTTCATCCCCACTAATGTCCGATGGCTTCAGCTTTTCGCTGTTTCCCTCCCCACCGATATTGTCATCGCGCAGGGGTGAAATATAGAAGCTGCCCTTCTTGTTTACCGCGGCCCTCAACAGCTCCGGGTCGTCGGTAAAGCCCTGCAGCAGCAGCAGGTGGTCAGCCAGGCCGAAGATCGCCATCCGCGCGCCCGGCCGTGCCGTCGCCAGATACTCGTTGATCTGCGTCTTCATCTCCGACTGGTTCTCGACCGGAGTGTTCAGCCGGTCAAGCAGCAGGATGTTCAGCGGCCCGTCGGCCTGGGTTGTCACGAAATTGGAAAACACCCCGGGCGGCAGCTTGGCGGGCGCCGGTATTTTGGCCAGCTCGGCATCGGTGAGCGCCGTATGCTCCTCAAAGCTCTTGAACTCCTGCGGGACGCTGCCTTCGAGCAGCGTGAAATCTTCGGCCTTCAGATTGTGGACGGGGTGCTGGCCTTTGTCAGTAACCACGACATCGACGATCACCAGCTGGGTGCCGGTGCGCAGCGTAGTGGTGGGGAGGCTCTGTGGCCTCGGCGAATCCGTTTGAATCGAAACCTTCTGCAATCCCTGCCCGAGCACTGGCGCTGCGAAGGTGAGGGCGAAAACAGCAGCTAGAAGACGGGGCATAGTGCCTCCGGAATTAGAAAACATTGTAGGCCCGCGCGGTGGTTGTTTGAAGACTTTAAGACTTTTAGTACAGGGGGTACTTACGCTCCGGCGATGGTCATGCCCTCAACGCGGATCGTCGGCGCCGCCGAGGAGCTGCGGAAGACCAGGTCATTACCGATCGCGACGATATTCCGGTACATGTCCTTCAGGTTTCCGGCGATGGTGATCTCCTCGACCGGATACGCCAGCTCGCCGTTCTCGATCCACAGCCCGCTCGCGCCCTGCGAATAGTCGCCCGTCACCAGGTTCACGCCGAAGCCCATCGTCTGCGTGACGTACAGCCCCTGCTTCACGTCGCTGATAATGGCTTCCGGCGGCAGCGTCCCCGGCTCGAGATAAAAGTTTCCCGCGCCGATGCCCGGAGCTCCCGCCAGTCCGCGCGATGCGTTACCGGTCGAGTGCATGCCGAGCTTGCGCGCCGTGTAAGTGTTCATCATGTAATTCTTCAGCACGCCGCGCTCCACCACCACCGTCCGCCGCGTCGGCAGGCCCTCACCATCGAACGGCTGCGTCCCGAACCCGCCCACACCGTCGAACACCATCGTCCCGTCGTCGACGACGGTGATATTGTCGCCCGCAACCTTTTGCCCAAGCATCTCCGCAAAGAAACTGGCTTGTCTGTAGATCGCATCGCCGTTCGCCGCTTCAAAGACATTGCCGATGATGGAGCGCGCAATCTCCGGCGAAAACACCACCGGCGCCTTCTGCGTCGGCACCCGCCGCGCGCCGAGTCGCCGCAGCGTCCGCCGCGCCGCCTCTTCGCCGACAGCCTCCGGCGTGTCTAGTTTTTTTGTAGTCCGCGCGCTGGAGTACCAGTAGTCGCGCTGCATCCCGCCGGTCGCCTCCTGCGCAATCGGCACGCAGGAGAAGCCGCAGTACGACTTGCGGTACTCGCCTTGAAAGCCGCGCGAGTTCATCAGGATCTTGTGCGAGGTCGACGCATCGAACCCGCCGCCGCCAGAATTCTGGATGCGCGTGTCATATGCCATTGCCACTGCTTCGGTCTGCCGCGCGATCTCAATGCGCTCGGCCGGCGGCATCGCCTGCACGTCGTCGAAGTAGAGGCCCAAATCCTCGTCCAGCTTGCCGAACGCTCCCGCCTCCGGCAAGTCGGCAAACGGGTCCTCGCTGGTGATCTTCGCCAGCTCCAGCGCGCCGCCGATCAGCCGCTCGATCGACTCCCGCGAGAAGTCAGAGGAAGATGTGCTCGCCGTCCGCTGCCCCACAAACACGCGCAGCCCAACGCCGCGCGAGGCTGCTTCCTTCAGCGTCTCCACCTGCCCCAGCCGCACCAGCGCGGAGAACTCCTCGCCCTCATACACCACCACCTCGGCGTCGGAGGCGCCGGCCTTCAGCGCCTTGGTGACGACGTCGGATGCAAGCTGTGTGAGATCGTGTTCTTTTAGAATTTCAGTCTGCATTGGTTTCTTCGAGCTTCGTCCACTTACCAGTGCGAGCGGCGTCGACAATGCGACTAACGCGTAACGGCAGCATTGGATGTCTCTGCTGTGTCTTGAATGTAATTAGTTCCCAAATCGGAAACAGACTGAAACCTTCCGGCCCAAAATAACGGTCCCATTCGTCACCAAGTTCGGTTAGGTCTACGCTAAACTTCTCGGCAAAATCTTGGAAGAACTCGACAGCATCATCACCGTCCATTCCAAGATCAAAGTTAATACTTTTGGCATTCGATATCTTATCGATGCGCATTCCTCGTTCTTTGGCAACGAAGTCGAGCACACGCCGCTCGACTTCATCAGTCGGCGTGTGCAATATCTCGTTCATCGAAAGCTCTCCGCTAGCTGACCGGTGTTCCCGACGCGCGCGCCATGCGCCCATCCGTCGCTAGCTTGAAGTGGGCCCCCGACGTGCAGAATTCGGAGTCGCCCTTCAGCCTGTGTGCCGCGTGCGGGGCAGGGCCGTTCGCGACGAGCCGCTTATTCAGCTTCACCTCGCCGTGGCAGTCCTTGCAACGGAACTCCGTGTCGCCATCGACCAGCGCTTCGGCGACCGACTTCACCTTCCAGAACGGTTCATAGCCACCAGCGGCCCGTACCCTGCGGCGCTTCACTTCACACTCGAACAACTTCTCCTGCATTGCTGCTGTCTTTGTCGCCATTTTATTGTCCTGTTCCGCCTACTGTCATTTTGTCCAACTTGATCGTCGGCATGCCCACGCCGACGGGCACGCTCTGCCCTGCCTTGCCACAGGTGCCTATACCCTCATCGAGCGCGAGATCATTGCCGACCATCGATACATACTTCAGCGCCTCCGGCCCATTGCCCACCAGAGTCGCGCCCTTCACCGGCCGCGTGACCATACCGTCTTCAATCAGGTAAGCCTCGCTCGCGGAGAAAACAAACTTGCCGTTGGTAATATCCACCTGCCCGCCGCCGAAGTTCACCGCATACAGCCCGCGCTTCACGCTCTTGATAATGTCCTCGGGCATGTCGTCGCCGTTCAGCATGTAGGTGTTCGTCATGCGCGGCATGGGGATGTGGTGGTAGCTCTCGCGCCGCCCGCTGCCAGTATTCGGCATGCCCATCAGCCGCGCGTTGAGCTTGTCGGAGAGAAAGCCCTTGAGAATGCCGTTCTCGATCAGCACGGTCTCCTGCGTCGGCGTTCCTTCATCGTCAACGTTCAGCGAACCGCGCCGGTTCGGCATGGTGCCATTGTCAACGACGGTGACCTTACTCGAAGCCACCTTCTGCCCGATCAGCCCGGTAAACGCCGAGGTCTTCTTGCGGTTGAAGTCCGCCTCCAGCCCATGCCCTACCGCCTCATGCAGCAGAACCCCCGGCCATCCCGGCCCAAGCACCACCGGCATCTCACCCGCCGGCGCCTCCACCGCGCCAAGCTGCAGGATCGCCGTCCGCGCCGCCTCGCGCGCATAGTGCTCCGGCGATTTGTCGCCTTCAAATGTGTCCAGCGTCACCCGACCGCCGCCGCCGCTGGTGCCGCGCGCCGTGCTGCCAGAGCCATTATTTCCAGCCCCGTCCTTCGCGATGACAAACACATTCAGTCGAGCCAGCGGCTGTGTATCGCTCGCGAACGTTCCATCGGAAGCCGCCACCAGTATCCGCCGCAGCTCGTCCGAGAAGCTCACCCGCACCTGTGTAATCCGCGCATCGAACGCCCGCGCCGCCTTGTCCGCCCGTTCCAGCAGCCTCAGTTTTGCCGAAATCTCCGCATCGCTGGTCGCACCGGTCACCGGATACAGCGACGGCGGTGTCTCCGTCCGCCGGAAGCCGCTCATCCGCTCCTTCGCCGGCCCGCTGGCAATCAGCGCCGCCGTCCGCGCCGCGCGCAGCAGCCGCTCGCTCGAAAGGTCGTCAGTATAGGCATAACCGGTTCGCTCTCCCGAGACCACCCTTACTCCGCAGCCGACGCTGATGCCCTGGCTGGCCGACTTCACCAGCGACTCGTCGATCCCCAGCGAAATCGACGTAACCGACTCGAAATAAAGGTCGGCATAGTCCCCGCCTGCCGAAAGCGCCTCTCCCAGGCAGCGCTCCATCAGCCGCTCGGAAAGGCCAAGTTTTTCGATGAAATAGCGTTTGTGGTCGGATGCGAGGGGAGTCATCTCTCCTTATTCTACGCTTCTATCGGCCCAACCAGGGCCGGAACGCGGACCAAGCCCGGCCATATGCTACCTTCCTAGAACATGAGCAAGCACATGAGCACGGAAAAGCCTCCCGCCGACCTGCGCTACCCGATCGGCAGGTTCGCCAAGCCGGATACGATCTCCAGCGACGATCGCATAGGCGCAATCATCACCCTCTCCGAGGCGCCGGAGCTTCTCCGCAACGCCGTCGACAATCTTGGCAGCAGCGAGCTCGACACCCCCTACCGCGACGGCGGATGGACGGTGCGGCAGGTCGTCCACCACCTCGCCGACAGCCACATGAACGCCCTTAGCCGGCTGAAGCTCGCGCTCACTGAAGAATGGCCGATGATCTATGCATATAAAGAGGCTTCCTGGGCGGAGCTGCCCGACAACACCGCGCCGGTCAATTGGTCGCTCGATCTGATTGAAAGCCTGCACGCCCGCTGGGTTCTGCTCCTGCAATCGCTCGACGATGCGCAGTGGCTGCGCGGCTTCCGTCATCCCGAGCGCGGCCCCATGAGCATCGAGAACGCGGCGCTCCTTTACGCCTGGCACTGCCGTCACCACACCGCGCACATCACCCACCTGCGCGCCAGCAAAGGCTGGTAGAGCCGGCATGACGGCGACCCCACCGCGCCGCGCTGGCTCCGCAACGCCAAAGCAGCCGGTGGAGCAGACACCGGACCAGATCGCCGCCGCTATCGAATCCTTCCTCGCCGAACACCCCCAGGCCGTTCTGCTCGAAGATGGCAAACGCCTCTTCGATATGCGCGAGGCAAAATACTCGCTCGACCCCTCACATGCCCGCTGCACCCTCCATCTCTGGAGCGAGGAGCGCAACCTCGTCCGCCGCATCGGCGCGGCCACCCTCCGCAACGGCACACTCCGCCTCAGCACCCACCGCTTCGGCCAAACCCGGCCACAGATGCTAGAGCTCGTCGGCAGCCGCGATCGGCGCACGCCCTCGACGCGCGAGACCATGCGCGTCCGCTACCTGCGCGTGCTGGAGCGGGTTCTGCTGCGTGCTTTCCCCGACTGGAAGCCCGACGCCTTCCGCACCGCTATGGACCTCGAGAAGAGCTTCGGTCCCGCCTATGCACGCGGCACTCTGGTGCGCGGGCAACAGGCCTGGGCAGTCATCGGCGTCAACGAAGACGAGACCCAATCGACCATAGACGGCATCCTGACGCTGGGCATCCTCTGGCTGCACCACTGCCGCGAGAGCGCCGGCGGCCGCAGGCTCTTTCAAGGACTGAAGATCATCGTCCCTCGCGGCATGGGAACGCTCACGCTCTCGCGCCTCGCCTGGCTGAACCCCGCCGCCGCCCAGTGGGAGCTATGGGAGCTCGACCAGCCGAGCGAAGATTTAGAGCAGCGCGACGCCGCCGACCATGACAACCTGCGCACCCGCCTCGTCCACGCGCCCAATGAAATGATGGCTCAAGCCCGCTTTGCTGAATCCGCCGCGCGCGTCTTGCAACTCTTGGCTCAGGCGCAGCAGGGACTCTCTCCGGCGCAACGAGAAGCTGAGCAACAAAGAATAGATCAGCGCCTGCGCAGCGCCACCGAGCTCGCCTTCCTCCTGCACGGTCTAGAGTTCGCGCGTGCGCGCATTGGCGTCAACGCCGAGTCCTTCAACCGATCGCAGCAGATCACCTTCGGCGCCGGCGCGAACGAGACTGTGCTCACCGAGCAGAACGAAGCCGAGCTCCGCGACCTGGTCGCGCGCCTCTTCACCCGCCGCACCGCCGGCGGTGACCGCCGCGACCCGATCTACCGCATGCAGCCCGAGCGCTGGCTCGAATCCATCCTGCGCAAGGACGTCTTGCTGCTCGATGAGCGTCTCAACCCCAGCCACGTCTACACCCAGGTCCCCGCCTTCGCCGCGTCGGACCGCGGCATACTCGATCTGCTTTCGATCACCAGGGACGGCCGCCTCGCCGTCATCGAGCTCAAAGCCGACGAAGACCTTCACCTCGCGCTGCAAGGCCTCGACTACTGGATCCGCGTTCGTTGGCACCACCTGCAAAACCCCGACCAGGCCACCGGCCTCGGCGAGTTCCAGCGCCACGGCTACTTCGACGGCGTGCATCTCTCGACTGAACCACCCCGCCTCTACCTCGTCGCTCCCGCGCTCCGCGTCCATCCCGCCACCGAAACCGTCCTCGCCTACCTATCCCCCGCGTCGAATGGAACCTAATCGCCCTCGACGAACGCTGGCGTAAGCAAATTAAAGTGGTCTGGCGTAAGCAACCACATCCGAAATAATCTTGACAATGTACATACAAATTGTGTACATTGTAGGAAGTTGTTGACACACCTGACACACCTGACACACCTGACACACCTGACACCTGACACCTGACACCTAACACCTAACACCTAACACCTAACACCTAAAACCTGACACCTGACACCTAAAACCTGACACCTGACACCTAAAACCTAAAACCTGA
>Ga0182024_10020018_pt1 | contig 12264 bp, 11 predicted proteins | sample P32metaG_FD_120480 | JGI IMG/M metagenome (GOLD analysis project Ga0182024, IMG submission 120480) | Permafrost microbial communities from Stordalen Mire, Sweden - P3-2 metaG (Illumina Assembly) | ecosystem: Environmental > Terrestrial > Soil > Wetlands > Permafrost | place: Sweden: Stordalen...
CGCTGGTGGATTTTCCGCCGCATCCATCGGCAGTTCGGATGGAAATTCTGGGCCTTCATCTCCGGCGGCGCTGCTCTTGATCGCGACACCGAAGAATTCTGGGGACGCCTCGGCTACGCCGCCATTCAAGGCTACGGCCTCACCGAAACTACGTCGCTCATAAGCGTGAACCACCCTTTTCGTCTGGGCAAAGGCTCAATTGGAAAGGTGCTCGCCGGACGCGAAATCAAACTCGCGGCAGATGGAGAAATTCTGGTTCGCGGCGGCGGAGTGGCTGCTGGCTACTGGAGTGGAACCGAGCTTCACCCCGTTGCTACTGAGGACGGATGGTATCGTACGGGCGACGTCGGCGAACTTGACTCCTCGGGGAATCTTTACTTCAAGGGAAGAAAGAAAGATGTCATCGTCACCCCCGCGGGGATGAACGTTTATCCCGAGGATCTCGAAGCCGTTCTGCGCCGCCAGCCCGAGGTGAAAGATGCTGTAGTGATCGCCTTGCCCCGCAATGGCAACGCGGAACCTTGCGCCGCGCTCATTCTGCGCAATAGCGCGGCCAATCCCGAGACTGTCATAAATCGTGCCAACGAATCGTTAGCTGAATATCAGCGCGTGAACACCTGGGTCGTCTGGCCGGAGGAAGATTTTCCTCGCACTTCAACCCAGAAGCCGCTGAGAAGCGAGATTCAGGAAGAGGTACGAGCCCAGTTGTCCCAGGAACCTTCCAATCACATGCCTTCGAGTTCGCTCGCGGAATTGATTGGACGGATCACCGGGCGAGCGCCCGCGCGACTTTCGTCGCAGACAAATCTCGAATCCGAATTAAACCTCAGCTCGCTCGATCGCGTGGAATTGCTGAGCGCACTCGAAGATCGCTATCAGATCGACCTCAGCGAAACCCGGTTCGCCAACGTCACTACGGTTGGCGAACTGGAACACATGTTGCACGGCAAACTTCCTCAGCGAACGCCTCACCACTATCCGCGATGGGTGCAGCGTTGGCCGGTTACGTGGATCCGCCTTGCCGTCCACTACCTGTTGCTGCGTCCCGCAGTCTTTCTCTTGGGTTGGCCGCATGTAGACGGCCGGCAGAATTTACGAAGAGTGAATGGGCCGGTGCTCGTGATATGCAATCACATCGGAGACGTCGATCCCGGCTTTGTGCTAACCGCGCTGCCGGCCCGTCTACGCCATAAGCTGGCGATCGCGACTGGTGGTGAGGCGCTCGAGATATTGCGCACTCCCCCAGGAACACGAGGAATATTTCGAAGGGCCTACGATCGCGTGAAGTGGATTCTCGGAGTGTCGTTGCTAAATCTTTTTCCCTTGCCGCGCGAAGCCGGATTTCGTGAGAGCTTCGACTACGCCGGAGAGTCTGTCGATCGCGGCTATAGCATCCTTGTGTTCCCTGAAGGCCGTCACACTACGGACGGAAAAATGCTTCCCTTCCGTACCGGCATCGGCCTGTTGGCGAACAATCTGCAAATCCCAATCGTCCCTATGCGCATTGATGGACTATACGAAGTGAAGCAAGCCAGAAAAAAATTCGCTCGTCCCGGACAAATTAAAGTAAAGATCGGCGCACCCGTAAAACTTGCAGAACACGATCCCGAACAGATTGCCAAAGAACTGCACAGGATCGTAGAACGATTGTGAGGTTCACCACAGAGACACGGAGCCACAGAGAAAAACCTCGAAAATTTGAAAGCCTTCCCAACTTTCTCTGTGGCTCTGTGCCTCTGTGGTGACAGCCAAGGTCGTCGCAAGATGCGTACAATCCGCTATAATTTGTGGCCATGAAACACAAACAACTGTTCATCGCTGCGGTATCGTTCACCATCGTTTTCTGCGCGCTCACTAGCGCAGCCAAAACTGTGGTTGAAATGAAAGATGCCCAGGGCAAAAGCGTGGGCACGATTACACTGTCGGAAAGTAAAAGCGGCGCGAAGGGCGCGGGGGTGGTACTCGATATAAAGCTGCATGATCTGCCCGCGGGCACGCACGGCATCCACTTTCATCAGAATGCCAAGTGCGATGGTCCCGACTTCAAGTCCGCCGGCCCGCACTTCAATCCAGACGGCAAAAAGCATGGCCTGCAAAGCCCCGAAGGCCATCACGCTGGCGACATGATGAACCTCACCGTCAAGCCAGACGGCAAAGCCACCATGAAACTCACTGACGCTGACGTGAATCTGAAAGATGCCAGCGATAGCCATTCGCTGTTCAGTAACGGCGGAACGGCGGTCATCATTCATGCCAAAGAAGACGACATGAAGACTGATCCGTCGGGAAACTCTGGCGATCGCATTGCCTGCGGAGTAGTGACGAAGTAACTTTGGTAGCGTCGGCATCTTGCCGGCTCCCGAGGGCATCCTGCCCTCGCAGGCTCGAAGCTGGCTAATGGCCTGGGCCTGCTGCCGGCGGCTTAGCCGGAGCTATGTCAACCTGAACCGCTGCGGCGTTCTCTTGTTTGCGAGTGTCAACTGACACCACTCCAAGCTCCCCATTCGGATCCAGCGACCGCACCGTCTGCGTCTCGCGAGTTGTACCGCCAGCTCCGGGTCGCACAATATCAATCGCCTGCTCCGTAACCCGCAAGCCATCGCTAGGCAGGCCCGGGTTTCGCTGCTCAATCTGCTTATCAGTAGATTGCACACCGTCATCGCCCTTGCGATGAACCGTTATGACCCGCTGCTCCAGGCGCAAGCCGTCCGCCGGAGATGTAGGATCGCTCGCATAGGTTTCCACCGTAGCGCGTTTTTCTCCAGCGGCATTTTGCGATTCCTTACTCACGGTCCGCTCAACCACGGATAAGTTTCCGTCAGTCCCCGGGCGCAACACGCTCTCTTCTTTGGTGCGATTTTTGCCGTCATCCTTAATCGTCCCTTCTCGAACTTCGTTTACTTGCCAGCTCCCATTGGAGTCAAGCAACGAAGTAGATTTGTGAAACTCCACACTATGGTCGCTGGTCTTGGTTTCGCGTTCCGTAGTCTGCAAGGAAGCGGTTAACCCGCCATTCGATGACGGCGTAAGCAGAGTGCTTTTTGTCTCCTGCACGGTGGGACTGATTTGCCGAACGTCCTGAACGTCGCGCTGAACAAGTTGCAAAGCCCCATTAGCGTCAGGATCCGAAGTCGAGCGCGTGACCTTGACTTCACCTCCCGGCAAGCTGCGCTTCTCCTCTTCGGTCACCTGAACCAGCATTTTCCGGCCGTCGGAATCTCGACCAAAACTGCGCTCGATGGTTCGCACCGTGTTTGCGTCGACTTTCACCATCTCCTTTTGCACATCGAGGTAAGGTGAATAGTGCCCATCAGTTCCCATGGTCTCGATGCTTTGATTGTCAACAGTGCGTCCGCCAGACTGGGTGTGGCTCTCAGATGTCCTCGTCGGATTTAAATTGCTGGGCAGTTCCTGCTGGGTTGTGGCCGTCCAGGATTGTGCGGCGGCGCCACTTGAAGTGTCAGCTGCGTTTTGCCCCTGCGCCAATGCGAATCCTGAAGCCACACAAATCATGAAAGAAAATAGGAAACAACGGAGAGGGGATTGAAAATCGAATTTCATGAAATCTCACGCGTCCGAAGGCTACCAGCATTGGCAGAAACACATCTCTAATGTGAGAATACCCCTAACGCTGAACCGTTTTCTAGTGGCGCAATGTAAACTGGAGAGCCGACGGAGAATTGATTAATGATAAGTCGCAGCGGCAGTTTTGAGGAGTGCTGTAAGGTTTTAGAAGCATCCGATCGCTGCGTGCCCACAGCAAACCCCGCTGAAAAAAGAGTTTTGGTTGTAAGATTTCAATAATCCCGGAGAGGTGGCCGAGCGGTTGATGGCACCGGTCTTGAAAACCGGCATACCCGGAAGGGTATCGGGGGTTCGAATCCCCCCCTCTCCGCCATTACCTTTGTAATCTAGCAGATACGGTTCCTACTATTGCACACTCTTATTACTCTGGAGATGCAATGGCAAACCGAACCGTACACCTCAGCAAACTCATTCAGACTCCCAAAGGGCCCCGCTACTGCCCTGCTGTGATGGCAGCAAACGGACGCGTACGCCCGGATGTCGTAATCGTTAACGAAAAAGAAGAACGCCATCCAGAAGGCGCGTATTACATCTCATGGTACGAAGGCAAGAAACTGGTCAGGAAAAGCGTCGGCAAGGACGCGCAGGATGCGGCATTCCAGCGATCCAAAAAACAAGCTGAGTTGAATGCGGCTAATTACGGTATCGAGGCAAGAGCTGAGGCGTCGGGTGAACCGCAAAACGGCTCCGACAGTCGCCGTCTGATTGCGGCAACCGTGGCTCAGTTCTTAGAAAAAGTGAAGGAACGAAAGAAGCCCAAGACGCACGCCGCATACTCAACAGCTCTGAACTACTTCACCGAGAGTTGCCAAAAGGCATATCTGGAAGATGTGAACCGGGACGACATGTTGGACTTTTGCACGTTCCTGCGGGATGTGAAGAAACAGTCTCCGCGATCCGTGCACAATAAGTTTTCGACCGCACTGGGCTTCCTTCGAAAGCACGGCATTCATGAACTGGTCGGCAAAGAGGACTGGCCGCGCTATGTCGAAGAGGAGCCTGAAGTCTACGAACAGGAAGAACTGGACACGCTGTTCGCGGCTTGTGATGCGCAGGAGCGATTGTGGTTTGAGTTCTTCTTGATGGCGGGAATGCGTGAGCAGGAAGTCATGCACACGTTTTGGTCGGATGTGAACCTGAAGGCGAATATAGTCAGGGTCACCCACAAACCAACTTACAACTGGACACCGAAGGCCTATAAGGAACGCTCGATACCAATCCCCGAGAGGCTAGTGGTTAGCCTGCAAGCGGCAAAAGCAAAACATGACAAGGCGTGTCCCTTGGTGTTCCCCACTGCTGGCTGTCGCCCCAAGCTGGACTTCTTGGATTGTCTGAAAGCCTGCGCCGAGCGTGCGGAGCTGAATAAGAATGATTTCTGGCTCCACAAGTTTCGTGCGACGTTTGCAACGTGGCATATTTGGTCTGGGGTCGATCTACGAACCGTCCAGTTATGGCTTGGTCACGAAGATTTGGAAAGCACGACCCGTTATCTGAAGCCGTCGCGCAGCAAAGCAACCCGAGACAAAGTGAACGCTACGTTCGCTGGAGGTGCGCAATGAGCGACATCAAATTCACCGCGCAAGAGCAGGCCGAGATTGAGACGCTGACCTTGACGAAGAAGATTGCGCGTGATGTGAAGGGCGCACTCACGGCGAAGCAACTGGCCGTGATGCTGAACATCAGTCCGAAGACGGTGTTCAAACTTGCGAAGGCGGGACGCATCCCGTCTTTTCGGGTCGGCACTTCTGTTCGATTCGATGCCCGACTCATCATCGATTGGTTGCGGAGGCAGAGACGCTGAACGAGCGGCGGTATTATTTCGTAGACGAAGGAGGATGAAGGCCAGCCTTGCAATGGCGTTGGCGCCTGTTTTTCGACAGTTGACTATTGCAGCTTCGCGTACTCGGCCTTGGCTTCTTTCAGGATGGGGATGTCGGGGTCGGCGTCTTTCCAGAGGGTGAGGAAATCTTTGTAGGCGGCGAGGGCGCGGACGCGTGCAGCACCGGCATCCGCTCCCTGCGAGGTTCTCGACTGCAAGGCATTGGCGCGAGCCACGCCCAGATGCGCCAACGCCCCGGTCCAGCAGTTTCCCACGAGACCACTATGATCGAGAATCTTCTGAAACTCAGCAGCAGCAGGACTACCCTGTCCGGATGCTATGTATGCTTCTCCTCGAATGTACGCCGGAAAAAGGCAGGAGATTTTGGGGACGAACCCACTGCTTCCGTATTCGATAGGTAAAGCTGTGTGCAGGGTATTCAGGGCAAGAGCTGGGTTCTTCCTATCCAGAGCCAATTGTGCCTGAATCGCGGGCAGCCAAAGCGACTGTATCTGGGTATGCAGCGGGAAGCGTTTCCGCAAGTCTTGGGCCAAGGATTCGGCTCGTGCCGTGTCGCCCGCTATGGCAAACGCAAGCGGGGCTTCAACCTCGACGCCCTGACTCGCGGGAGCAAGCCTCAAAGCCTCTGCCGCCCTCTGCCGGGCATGCGCGGCATTGCCGAAAGCAGCTTCTTGCACAGCAGCGTCAGCCAGATAGCCCGCCGCAGCTTCTTTGTTGTCCACTCGCACGGCAGAGTCCACACCCCGCTTGGTCAGTTCGCGCGCCTTGTCCAGATGACCGGCGTACCCTTCGGTATCTGACGCGAGCGCCAGTCCAACGTTCTCATATTCAGGCTTGCCCGCAAACCACTGTTGCTGTTCCGCCATCGCGGCGGAGTCCGCCCCGAGGAAGGCGAGAGCATAGAGAGCAACGTGGGGGAACATCACAACGTAAGGGTTCATAGCGTCGTGTTTTCGTGTCTGTGTCTCATGGATGATCTGCCGCGCCTCGTCGAAGCGCTGCAAGGCAAGGAGTTCAGTACTGAGTGCAAAGTATGGAAACGGATGGTGGGGCACAAATCGAAGGCTTTGGCGTGTCACCTCCTCCGCCTCCTCATACCGACCCTGATACATGTACACAAAACCCAACATGACGTGGGGGCTCGGGCCCATAATTTTGAATTCTTCGAGCCGAGGGTAAGTCTCAACCACCTCTCGTAACGCCCGTTCCGCCTTGTTCAATTCCCCAGTAATTTCACTGTAGTATGAACCTTCAATCGTGAGCTTTTCTCGCTGGCTGGCGTGCTCACGCAATTTGAATGCACGAGTTAGGTATTCACTCTTGCGTTCATCCTGCATCGACATGAAGCCCGCCATCCAACAACCTAGCGCGAAGTTCGGGTCGAGCTCGATGGCACGTTGATAGTCCCCGCGACTGTATGCCTTCAGAGCTTCGAGCGAGGAGGTGGTGGCTTGTTCGAGCGGCACATCAAATTTCTGCACTGTAGCCAGCGATTCGCCCAATTCGCCTCGCAGTTTGGATGCCCCCTTGCCCAGCGCGTCTAGTACCTTCTCCTTTGACGCCGCTGTAACTTGTTGCAGTGCTAGCGTATCTCCGCTCTGGCAATTCACAGCCTTCAATCCGAGCACGTACTCGTTCCCCAGAGTCGCAATCGAGCCAGCGATATACGCTTTGCTATGCGCACGTTGGCAAACCTCACGTGTGACCTCGGGTGTGAGTGGCGTGTCGGGAGGACGGGTCATTAACTTGAGCGTTGCGCCGACCCTATCGTCGGAAAGAAGGTTCAGAAAGGGCGATTGTCGCAGGGAAGCGATGAGCGCCGTCTTCAGAGAGTCGTCGAATATCGCGTCTCCGGTACTGTTGGCAAAGTCTGCGAGGACGATTGTGTCCTTATCGGTGAGTTTGGATATTTGCCGCAAGTGCCGGTAGTAGATAAGCCCGCCCATCACCAGCGCGGCAATCACTCCCGTCACCACTACTCCCAGCGACAGCTTCTTCCTTTTCAATTGGGAACGTGCGCTGGCTGCCGTCGTCTGGGCGGTGCGGAGCTTCTGCGGCAGCTCCCGATTCCCGACTTCATCCGTGTACAGGTTATACAGATGGACGCGGAGCCCATGCTTGACCTCGGCCTCTCCCAGATCGTGCAACGCACTCCTCCACCTGCTAACCTGGCTCAGTACCTCGGCTACGGTCGCTGACACAAGGATGTGTCCCGCATCGCCACAATCCATAATCCGCTGTGCGATGTTGATACCGCCGCCCGCAACATTGCGATTGGCATTAATGTCGGCCACGCGATATACCGGTCCAGTGTGAATCCCCACGCGTAACTGAACTGTAGGCGGATCTCTCAAGGCACGGCTCAACTCCAAGGCGCACCGCACTGCAGCTTCCGCATCTGCGAAAAAAACTAGCGCCATCCCATCGCCGGTGGGAAGCCTGACCAGTTGATCGCTGGCCTGAGCCTTGATGAACTCCGCCGTTGCTCGAACCTTGTTTTGCAATTGGCGTAGCCTCTGCTCTTGTTCGTCCATCGGCAGATTTGAGTAGGCCACGATGTCCATGAACAGCACATGTGCCATCTCCAGCGTGAGACAGGGCTCCGATGCTGGCAGTACTTCTGCGGAGAGGTTGGAATTCGAACTGGAAGAAGTAACCGGAATTGCCTCGGCGTGACCGTTCGCGAGCCGGTCGCGCTTCAGCCTCTGTAGCTCAGCACGCATATCTGAGGCATGCTGATAGCGCAGTTCCCGATCCTTCTCTATAGCGCAATGAATGAGCTCTTCGAGCTTCGCTGGTACATTCGGATTTAACCGAACCGGGGCCACGGGAGCCCGATTCATTATAGCGTCGCATACAGCCCCGAAGCTTTCCCCACGGAAAGGCAACACGCCAGTGGCCATTTCGTACAGGACGACGCCGAAAGAGAACAAGTCGCCGCGGGCATCCACATCCTTGGATAGCAATTGCTCAGGGGACATGTAAGCGATTGTTCCCACAGCCACTCCGAAGCCTGTTATGTCATCTTCGATAGTGACAGTGGATTGTGTCGTCACATTTGCATTACTGAAAGGCTGTATTACCTTTGCCAAACCAAAATCCAGAATCTTGGCGTCACCACGCTTGGTCAAAAAAATGTTCGCAGGCTTGATGTCGCGATGAACGATGCCTTTCGCGTGGGCCGCCTCCAGTGCGTCGGCAATCTCGATGGCCAGCGACAGGATCAACTCGGTTTCCATCGGTCGGCCTGCGATGCGGTGCTTCAGTGTCATGCCGTCGAGATACTCCATCGCGATGAAGTGCCGGCCTTCCCGCTCGTCAATCTCGAACACCATGCAGATATTAGGGTGGTTCAGCGCAGACGCCGCTTGTGCTTCGCGTTGGAAGCGGGCAAGAGCTTGCGCATCCTTGGCGACTTCATCGGGTAGGAATTTCAGGGCGACGAAACGATGCAGCTTTACATCTTCGGCCTTGTAGACGACACCCATCCCTCCGCTGCCGAGCTTCTCGACGATGCGGTAGTGCGAGATGATCTGGCCAATCACTGAAGCAGAATCGTACGTCTGCGAAACCGGCAAGTCAACAAACGGCAGCAAGTCGGCGTTATTTAAGCGCGATAGTTGGCGAAAAATCGCCGTTACACTCATTGACACCCCGTGAGTACTGGCCCGGCTTGTGGCCGCCGTTGCACTACGAGTAACACTTCTCCGTACGAAATACCCATAGACAAGCCTTGACCAATCTGGGATTCTAAGCATGCATCAAGAGCGGGGTGCTACGCGGCATCTCCGCCAACCGAGGACAGGACAGCGTTCCACGGTGGCCGCCTACTAGGCAGATGCGGCAGGTGGAAAGGACCTGCAAACGAAATCACATGAAAATCGAATGTAAGACCACGCCTGATGTATTGGTGCGTAACGAAGGCACTGTGTTCCTGTTCTGCCCGCTGACGCCACAGGCAAAGGAATGGATCGACGAGCATGTTCAATCCGATGCCCATTGGTTTGGCAACGCTCTCGTGGTTGAGCATCGCTACGCTTGGGGATTGGCTGAAGGTATGAAGGACGAAGGACTGCTACTCGCATGACTGCATGCCGAAGTAGGGTGAATCAACTTTCACATGAGCCCGGAACTGGAGGGAAAAATGTTTAGGTGCGAGCGGTGTGGCGTAAATTCCGCAGACGGTTTCATCATGCCCGATGGAACGTGGTTGTGTACGCCGTGCGCGATGCTGACGGACAATGTCGATCAGAATTCGCTGTCGGCGGTGGCTCAGGCGAGGACCGTGCAGGAAAAGATCGATGCATGGCGGAACTGCAACGGAATCCAGACATCGCCAAAGAGCAACGACAGCGGCGAAAAAACCATGGCGGAGAAAACCAAGTTAGTAGCTGATTTTATTTCGGTAGAGAATGTCGGACCAAATGAGCGCTCTGAATTCGCCCTCGGGCTGGCTGTGGCACTGCTGCTGCAACTCTCGACAATCGAGCAAATACAAAATGCGCTTGCCACAATAAAGGGAGGTTACTCGTGAATACTGACGGCGGGATGCGCGTTGATCTTGCGCCGTCCGCTGCCTTGCTGAGGCATCTTTTTCTCGGCCTCAGCAAACTTGTGATCGGCGTAGCGGAGGAAGATCAGCCCGAGAACCGGGATGGAATATTCGGACGACTTCAACTTGGAGTTGGCACGAAGTTCGTCCGCAGCGTCCCACAGACGTTTCTCCAGATCAGAGTGATTCGCAGGCATGATTTTTGAGACCAATCTAGACTGATGATATTAGCAACCCGAGGGGAGGATACCGCCTGTCAACGAAAGAGTATAAACCCAGAAGCGAAGTTTGAGGGGTGAGGCCGTTGGTTTCAGGATAATCCCTTCCGACGCCACTTCCTTACGAGGGCAGCGGCAATCCTGCGGTCGCGCTCGTTCTTGTCTTGCAGGCTCAGGTCCGCGTATCGCTGGCGAGATTCACCCCGTTCATCCTGTGGAGGCATCTCCTGTTCCAATCGAGGATAACGCTCATTTTTCGTACGAAAGACGCCCGCCATTCGATGCCGCAGCCACAACCAGATGAGAATAAGCAGGGCAGCGACTGCGAAGCCTGAAAGCGTGACCATGGTGGTTCGATTCTAAGCGCACATGATCTGCGTTCAAGGTCACACGTCACAAGGCGTAAAATATTGAATGGTCAGCCGGAAAAAGATCAATCTCGAAAAAGTGCTGGCGTCCCTCGATACGACCTGCCCGAAATGCGGGAAGGTCATTACACCCGCCGAGATGCAACGGATTGATTTTGAGCGGATGAAGTGTCCGGCGTGCGGAGCACTATTTGCACAGGGTCGGAAGCGATGAAATACATCTTCCAAAACGAACGACTTCGGCTTCCTTCTCGTTGGCCGGAAGCAGCATTCGCGTTTGCTTGGATTGGTGCCCTTTCGGTTTACTGGATACACATAAAGATGAATGTGCGCTTTCAAGCTCTTCTTAGGTGGGGAATCGGACTAACTTTTCCGGTATCGTTGATCTATGTGACGGTGATCTACATCGCTGCCATCGCTGTGATTCTCTGGGCTGGACTCGGCATTTATCTCGCGATAACAGGCGGCCTCAAGCTTCGAGGACTCTTGCGTGGGCTGTTGGTCATCTTGCTTGTGGTTGTTCCTTCGCTCGTCGCCGGAATCTTGATCAAGGGACTATTTCGGCCTCTGGTGGAACACATGACAGTATGGTTGCCATTGTTCTTTGCTTTGTGGCTGTCGACAGGAGTGGCACGCCCGTTGCACCCCGCCGCAGGTCACTCTCCGTCCTGACTACGTTTCTTGTGGCAGTCATGAAAGCAGAAGATTGATTCGCCGGGATACTCGTCTTCCGTAAATATGCCGGGGCAACTTTCACACATTCCGCCAATGCATTCCTCGGAAATCGAGGTCAGGACTTTTGGCTCTTGACCCGGCGCGAAGCGCGTACGCATCATTACCGTTATTGTAACGCTCATCGAATGTCCGGCGTGCAGGGAACGGTTTGCCCCACAGCGACAGGCAAGCAATCGTCTTGAGCAGCGGAGAAAGACCGCAGTCTCATTCGGGGGATGAGAATCGGGATTGTGGAAGAACGGCCTTCCTGCTTCTCAACTCTGTGAAAACAAAACTAAATAAAAACTTTGCTTTTCCTCCGCTAGCTGATGTCATAATTAGTGACAATCTTCCCGTACTTCTTGGCTTCATTCTTCGTTAGGCTGCGCGGGCGAACTTTCTTACGGGAGCAGTCAGGTATGAGTGTTAAGAAGAAACGCGAGTTTGACCCCAATACATTTCTTGCCACCATCGGCGAGGGCAGGAAAATTGTCCCTTTTCAAAATAAACAAACAATTTTCGCGCAAGGGGATGCGTGTGATGCGGTGTTTTATATCCAGACGGGCAAGGTTAGACTCACCGTCGTCGCGAAGAACGGCAAGGAAGCTACGATAGGCATATTGAATCCGGGCGCTTTCTTCGGAGAAGGCGGTATGGCAGGACAGCCTCTGCGCATGGGGTCTGCAACCGCAATGACGGATTGCGAACTCATGCGAATCGAGAAGAAAGCAATGATGCGGGCTCTCCACCGAGAACACGCTTTGTCCGACATGTTCGTCGCTTATTTGCTGACCCGGAACATCCGATATGAAGAGGATTTGGTTGACCAACTCTTCAATTCCAGCGAAAAGAGACTAGCTCGGATTCTGCTGTTGCTGGCTCACTTCGGTAAGGAAGGCGTGCCCGAGACTGTAATCCCTAAGATTAGTCAGGAGACCCTCGCGGAGATGGTGGGCACAACTCGCTCGCGGGTTAGCTTTTTCATGA
>Ga0182024_10020019_pt1 | contig 12264 bp, 10 predicted proteins | sample P32metaG_FD_120480 | JGI IMG/M metagenome (GOLD analysis project Ga0182024, IMG submission 120480) | Permafrost microbial communities from Stordalen Mire, Sweden - P3-2 metaG (Illumina Assembly) | ecosystem: Environmental > Terrestrial > Soil > Wetlands > Permafrost | place: Sweden: Stordalen...
GACGCCGGGGATGTTCTTCTGGCTGAGGCGGTCGTCATTGGTGATGAAGAGATCGGCTTTGGCGGATTCGGCGCAAGCTAATTGGATTGCGTCCGCGGGACGGATGGCGCGGTCTTGACGGATGTTCGCGTAGGCTTCAGCGGCGCCGAAGTCGAATGACGATATGGTGACATGAGGACCGCTGAATAGGGTTCGATAGCGCTCCGTCAAGGCGGCGTTGCCGGTGGAGAGCGGCTTCACCAGAACCTCTCCGACGGTCATGGCGCTGGTGAAAAGCCGGTCGTTACGGCGCAACATTCTGCGGCGCAGGTCAGCGACCGCTTGTCCGAACTTGGGGCTGTCCTCCAGCAAGTAGATGAACAGGTTGGTATCCCAGAAAATGCTCTTCACTTGGTGTCGGGTTGATCAGGGTACCAGTTGGAGCGCAGATCTCGAACGTATTCGTCCGCGTCAGTCGAGGCCCACATTTCTTTGCCTACGCCGCGCATTTGGAGGATTGGATCGTCTTCTTCTTTCATGGCTGACTCCTTGGTGCAGAATTCCTGTACGTACCAGTCCAGGAGGTAGTGGTATTGAACGGGCAGTTCCTCGCGGGACGGTTTCATTTTTCCCTTGCGGGACGCATGGGCTAAATCGGTGTTGGGCCGGAAGAGTCTGTAGGTATCGTTGGGAAGCTTGTAGAACATGCGATACCGGGCAGAGTTGGGTTCGAGGTTGGCAACGTTGTGCAGGTAAATGTGCGCTTGGATGCCAGGGCGAAGGACGGGGCTGGCGCGCTCGGCTTTGACGCGATCCAAGATTTCTTTGGCTGAGAAGGATTCCCGGCTTTCCTGTTCCCGGTGCAGCAGGGCGAGAGCGCACCAGGCTTCGTCCGCTACTAGCATCGTCTGAGTTATTTTGGTGGCGTGGCTGGGCATGGTGTGGCCTCTGGTAATGATTATATGGGGTTTTTGGTGGGATGTCAATATGATGTGGTAATGGAGGTAATAAACAACGATCTGCTAGGCTCCGGAGCGGTATAATGCCTTATAAATGAAGAGCTTCACCTTTCTCCTGTTCGCGATGGCTAGCTTGGCCGACGCTCAGCCTTATGATGTTGTGATACGCAATGGCCGGATAGTGGATGGCACGGGGTCGCCGTGGTATTCGGGCGATATCGCGATTCAGGGCGGGAAAATCGCCGCCATTGGGCAGCTTGCGCAGGCGGAAACTAAGGGAACCATCGACGCTCACGGCATGGTGGTTGCGCCGGGGTTCATTGACATGTTGGGGCAGTCCGAGCTTACGATCCTGGTGAATCCGCATTTGCCGTCGAAGATCTTCCAGGGCATCACCACCGAGATCACGGGCGAGGGCGGCTCGGTTGCACCGCAGAATGACATGATGATCGGCGCCGATCGTGCTGGCTACGATCATTTTCACATCAGTCCGGACTGGAGGACTTTCCGCGAGTACTTCGCGCGGCTGGAAAAGCAAGGCATGGGCATCAATCTTGCGAGCTACGTGGGCGCGACGCAAGTTCGGCGGATGGTGCTGGGGGACGCGGACCGAGCGCCGAGCGCGAGCGAGCTGGAGCGCATGAAGGGATTGGTGAGAGACGCCATGCGGGATGGCGCCGTTGGGCTCTCCACAGCGCTGCAGTATGCGCCGGCTCCTTACGCGAGTACGGAAGAGCTGATCGCGCTCGCGACGGAAGCCGCGAAGCTGGGTGGAACTTATGCGACGCACATGCGCAGTGAAGGCGATGCGATTACGGCTGCGATTGATGAAGTGATCCGGATCAGCCGCGAAGCGAAGATTCCGGCCGAGATCTGGCATTTGAAAGTGGCGGGCAAGAGCAACTGGGGGCGCATGCCGGAGATTGTTGCGAAGATCGACAAGGCGCGCGAGTCCGGTGTGGACATTACCGCGGACACTTATGCGTACACGGCTTGGTTCAATACTTTTTCGGCGTTCATCGCGCCCTGGGCGCACGATGGCGGCGATGCCAAACTGATTGAACGGTTGAAGGATCCGGCCATGCGAGCTCGCATCCGCAAGGAAATGGTGGCGCCAAGCACCGCCTGGGACAACGAGTGGCAGGAGATCGACGGACCGGAGGCGATCCTGGTGAGCGTGGTGCACAACCCGAAGCTGCTGCCTCTCCAAGGCAAGACTATCGCCGAGATTGCAAAGCTCTGGAACAAGGATCCAATCGACACCATCTTCGATCTGCTGATCGCCGACGACGCGTACACTTACGTAGCAGTATTCGGAATGTCGGAGCCGGATGTCGCGCTGGCTTTGGAGCAACCATGGGTATCGGTGTGCAACGACTCGCAGGGGACGGCTCCGGACGGTGTGCTGGGAGGCGAACATCCGCATCCACGCGCGTACGGTACGTTCCCGCACATTCTGCGCAAGTATGTGCGCGAGGAACACAAGCTTTCACTCGAAGACGCTATCCGGAAATTCAGCGCGCTGCCGGCTCAGCGGATGCGGCTGACCGATCGCGGAGTTTTGAAGAAGGGCATGTGGGCCGACATTGTGATCTTCGATCCCGCCACGATTCGCGATAAGGCGACGTTTGAAAATCCCAATCAGTTATCCGAGGGAATCCAGTACGTCTTGGTGAATGGCGTCTCCGTGATCGAGAACGGCAAACAAACCAACGCGTTGCCGGGAAGAGTGCTGCGCGGGCCGGGCTTCGTGCGTTAGCTATTGATAAAGCAGCCGCTCGCGGCGTCTGGGGCTGACAGCACGCGTATATCACGGGAGAATCCCGCCAGCGCATTGGGCAGCCGGCTCAAGCAAGACAACTGCTGCGCGCGAATGACATGCTGAAACGATTTCTCCGCAAGAGGAGCTTCAGACAATCATCCCAGTCGCGATTCTCGGAATTCAGCAAACGGCTTAGTTAGTTCTCTGCCTCGATCGGTTCGTGTTCGGCACTAACCAACGTCGTCGTTCAAGGTCAGGTGAAATATTCTCAGGTTGTGCTTGTATCGGCCCCACTAAAGTCTACCTGGCCAGGGGATACCCGCCTTGTGGGGAGCGGGTTTGCCTTGAGAGGTGAGGTCTGAACCCATCGCATACCAGACCGTGTTCGCCGAGGCCCCAGTCGGGATAAGGGCGGAAGGTTTCGGCGGCAGAAGATGAGGAAGTGCTCATGACAGGCGCAGTGGCATCAACGCAAATTCGTGCCGCGTCGATTGACGGCGACTGATCGTTGGTCAAGCTGACTGTTAGATTTGCCTGGTCAGGGCCAGTGCAATCAGCAATCGGCCCCGCAGGCGCTTCCACGATGAAATTCACCTGATATAGACCAACCTGTCCTGGTGTGAGGCCAACAAAAACGGGATTCGGTGCTTGGAGGGGGGTACTCTTCAGTGCAGGGACGGTTCCCCCGCTGTACGCGAACGTAACAGCGAAGTGGCCTAGGACTTTAAGAGCGGGTGTCGGCGACGGGACGCCGGCGGCAACCATCGACGACGTAGCCCCCAAACCGAGGGCGTACATCACAAGTTCTTCCCCAATCTGAGCCGGCTTAAATGCGGATACAAGCGTGCCGTCGCCGTGTGTAACGACGCTCGAACACGCGACTAGGAAATCGGGCTGAAGGGGATTCGCCATAGTAGTATCACACATCGTCAAAATGTGAAAATTCTGAGGTAGCACCAAAACGATGAAGGACTTGCTAGCGTCAGTGCCATCCGAGATCACAACCGTCGTGACGTGCACAAATGGACTGCCGCGACCATAGTCCGAAAAAAGGCCGAAAGGAATCTGTACCGTTAGTGCAGTCACCACGCAATCGGGCGAAGAGACGTCGGCGGGAAGACAGTTGTTTACCTGCTGCACGGAAAAAATGGGCAATGGTTCGACCTTACTCGGTGGTACCTGAGATATCGTGGCGGAGAAGCCAGCCAGCGCAGTGGGCAAGGGCACCTGAGTGGCACGTTGGGCTAACGCGCCAGGAGGAAGAATGGTCTTTGCCCCGCTAAAGAGAAATGTCATGACCTGCCCGGGTGCGATGCGCAGAATGAGCCTCGGATCGAAGTAGCCGGCTCCAACGAGTGTGATTCCTGTTTGCGCCCAACAGCAGAAAGCCCCGAACAATACAATTAGCGAAGAGAGCGTAGACGTTCTAGCGAATATCATGTTACCCCCATTCGGTAGTGGGTCTATTTGAAATCGACCCCTCTTGACCGTTTTCGCAATCCATGCAACGCTTAGGTGTATGCCAAAGCGGACACGCAATACTCCAAAACTTGATACGGTCCAGAACGCACGCCGTGTTTTCCTGGAAGCCACAGAAACCGTAGAACTTACCGTCGTTCAGCAAGTCATGCGCCAAATGGGAGCCAAGGGCGGGAAGATCGGCGGCAAGCGCAGGCTTGAAACCATGACCGACGAACAGCGCAAACGTAGCGCACGTAAGGCCGCAAAAGCGCGTTGGGCAAAAGCGAAGAACGGCCAATAAAACCGGCTCTGTAACTGCTTTCCCCTTGACTATGCGAAAGCGGTGTCGTATAGTTGAGTCATGGCCAACGTAATCAGCACGGCGAAGAAAATCGCGGTCATCTCGGCGCTGGTCGAAGGGTGCTCGGTTCGCTCTACCGTTCGGCTGACTGGCGTGTCGAAGGGCGCTGTCCTTCGGTTGCTGGTGAGCATCGGTAAGGCTTGCCAGGAGTATCTTGACGTGACCATTCGCAACGTACCGGCGAAGCGCGTCCAAGTCGATGAGATTTGGAGCTTTTGCTACGCCGAGCAAAAGAACGTGACGCCTGCCGTGTGGGACCGCGCCGGTTACGCTGGGGACGCTTGGACCTTCACCGCGATTGACGCGGATACGAAGCTGGTCATCAGTTGGGCCGTAGGCGGGAGGGACGCGGGGTGTGCGGCGGACCTCCTTCAGGATGTAGCCGGTAGGTTGTCGGATCGAATCCAGTTGACCACGGACGGCCATAAGATGTATTTGGTTGCCGTTCCTGATGCGTTTGGAAATCAGATCGACTACGCGCAACTGGTGAAGGTTTTCGGCAACGATCCTGAGGGACAGAAACGCTACAGCCCCGCGCAATGTCTTGGCACCCAACGCATCGAAGTCATCGGCAACCCCGATCAGAAGCACATCTCTACCAGCTTCGTGGAACGTCAGAACCTCAACATGCGGATGAACATGCGGCGCTTCACTCGCCTGACGAATGCCTTCAGCAAGAAGCTCGACAATCACATCGCAATGATTGCGCTGTTCCACATGCACTACAATTTTGCGCGCGTGCATCAGACGTTGCGGGTTTACTCCGGCGATGGAAGCTGGCTTGAGTTCTCATGTTTGGTCCATTACTGAAATCGTCTCATTACACCAGAAATACGGACGATTGCTGCTTAGGATTAACGGGTTTACTTTGCCGAAAATAAGGCCCCTCCGTTATCGCCAGATATACCACCGACGAACCAGGGCCTTCCATTTAGCGTCAACTCGTCTTCTGATACAAGAATGATCACTCCCGAGTACTGGAATTTCCCTAGAATCTTAACGACATTGGGTCGTAAGTAGTCAATGAAAAGCGCCTTGTCTCCAAACTGATCGTAAACGATAAGAGTGGACGCGCTCGGTCGCTCTAGCCTCCAATAGTCAGAGTGTCCTTTATTCAGGTGAAATGCATTCTTGGATATTCCGGCTATGATTCTGTTATCCTTTCCGAAGATTTCCGCATCCACCGAGATGCTCCCGTCTGTTGCTTTGTGGATGGTTAAAACATCGCGCCCGGCAATAGAGAACACAACCTGCTCGTGTTTGGTTGTATAACCTAAACTGGAGTTGCCCAAGTAGACCTTCAATGCGTTGGTGGGAATACGACCGAGCGCACTTTTCAGAAAAGCCTGCCCCTGTAGGCTTAAGTCTTCCGGATTAATTCCTGAACCTTTGAGGCGATCCGTAGCATCCTGCGGAATAGGATCAATACGTAACTGCGGCTCCGGTTTTCCAGATGGCACTAAGAGTGCGTTCTCCTCGATCATTGAGGGTTTCGGTTGCTGTGGCGGCATCGCCTTAGTGGCGCTGCCATGCGGCTCCTTGGAAGAGTCTTTGACTGGGGATGGAGAGGAAGTTGTTTGGGGCGGTTGGGGCGCCCTTGTCTTATTTTCGGCGGATTCGTTCGGCAACCTAATCCATATCGCAAGTGCCCAATATGAAAAGCCCACAACCGCCAACGCTATTCCCCGTAGCCAGAGCCTCCACGGGGCTGGTGTATCCGCGACTACAGAATTGCCTAGCGCGAGTGGTACCGTTAAGGCGGCGGCTAGCATCAAAAGCCAGAATAGAATCCCGCCTTTCAACTTTTCCGCCTTGTCGAGCACGACCAAGAGGATTGTAAGAACGATTCCGCCGACCGCCAACAGGAGTTCAAGCGATAGCTTCCGCATGGTCCCAACTCTAACAGAATCCTACCAGATGCGAAAGCGCTGCCGCTTGTCAAGTGCGAAAGCGCTGTGGGAATTTCAAATAGACCCACTACCGGGAAGCCGTTGGCGGGAAGGGATTCACGAAACGAATCGGCTCGGTCCAAGAACAGTAGGTCAACCCCGCTACGGTCAAGAGGGAGGCGGATGAAGCTTGGATCAGCCATCATCCGATTTCGTTCTCGGCAATTGCATGCTGATAGGATAAAGCGAGTCTTCCGAGGAGGTCGGACAGCATGCGTAAATTGGAGATTCTCTGTATTGTTTGCTCCGTTTTATGCGCGGACAGTAGCTGGGCGCAGCAGCCGTCTGCTTCAGCGGGCGCCGTTGTCGGTGTGGCATACACTGTCCCAAATACCGCATTTCAAGTCGCACCGGGGCAGGTGGTTTCGTTGATGGTCTACGGGCTTGAGTACCGCCTCACTCAACCCGTGCAAGCCCCAGGTACGCCGCTGCCCAAGTCGTTGGCGGGATTCTCCGTCGACTTCCAGCAGTTTCAGACAACTATTCCGGTCCCGATTCTCGGAATTCAGCAGACGGCTTGTTTCTCCGCTTCGATCGGTCCGTGTTCCGCACTAACCAACATCGTTATTCAAGTCCCGTACGAGAGCCTGCCCGATTGCCTCGTCTGTGGGATTCTAGAGGGCGCCCGATTTTTCCTGGTTTCAGATATGGGCCAAGTGAAAGCTACCGTTGCTGTCGATGTGCCAGGCGATAACATTCACATAATTGACCCTCGAGACTCGACCTCGCAGCCGTTCCAAAGTGGTACTCAGCCGCAGCTGTCGGAAAAGGTGATCCTACATGGCGACGGCACATGCGTGGATTCGACTCATCCGGCAACGCCTGGCGAAGAACTGGTCACATACGTGTTCGGCCTGGGGCTGACCGATCCATCTGTCAAAACCGGGCAATCGTCGCCGGCGAGCGCAGTGCGGTTTGACCCAAATTTGGCGCTCACCCAAAGCGGGATTGGATTGTTCTTCGATTTTAGGCCCAATGCGCCGCCGAGCCGTCCGTCACGGTATGTGGCGCCAGTCCTGGTTGCTGCAAACTACATCGGGCTGGTACCTGGTTTGGTTGGTCTCTACCAGGTGAACTTTACGGTTCCTCCGGTTCCCGCGGCAGCACCGCCGTGTAATGCGGACAATCAATACTCCAATTTAACCGTGAATCTGGTAGGCGCATGGTCGTTCGACGGGGGCGGTATTTGTGTTAAAACGCACCAATAGCTAAAGGGCTTGATGAAAATAAACTGACACGATGTCTGGCAAGTCCTGCGTGGACCGGGCGCCAGTTATTGATAAAAGGCAAGTCGGAGACTTGCCCTACGGGGAGTTATTGATAGAGCCTGCGTTCGCGGCGCAGGAAGGCCGGGACTTCGAGATCATCCACTGGTACGGGCGGAGGTTCCTCAATGACCGGCGCTGGCGGAGGCGGCGGGGTCATGTCGCGGAAGAGCGGTCCGCTGGCGAGGACTGGTTCCAGGATGGGAACTGGAGGCGGGGAGGCCGGCTCAGGCATTATGGCTTCGGCGCCGACAGTGACGCGGCGGGCCAATTGCGGAAGGTTATCGCGCTGGAATCCGGTGGCGATTACCGTGATCTTCACTTCGTCCTTCATGGATTCGTTCAGAACCACGCCGAAATTGATTTGTGCGTCTTCATTGGCGGTGGCGGCGCGAATCAGCGAGCACGCTTCGTTCACGTCGTGCAGGCTGAGGCGGCTGGAGCCGGTGATGTTGATCAGCACGCCACGCGCGCCCTTTACGCCGCCTTCTTCCATCAGCGGAGAACTGATGGCTTGGCGCGCGGCTTCGATGGAGGCATTCTCGCCGGAAGCGGACGCGGTGCCCATCATGGCGTAACCCATGCCCAGCATGATGGCGCGGATGTCGGAGAAGTCGCGGTTGATCAGACCGGGCGTGGTGATGATGTCGCTGATGCCCTGCACGGCCTGGCGTAGGATATCGTCGGCAGTGCGGAAGGCTTCAAAGAAACTGGTTCCGCGGGGGACGAGTTCGAGCAGGCGGTCGTTGGGAACGGTGATCACGGTATCGACGGTGCCACCGAGTTCGGAAAGGCCGCGGTCGGCTTGTTTCATGCGGCGCGGTCCTTCAAAGGCGAAGGGCTTGGTCACCACAGCGACGGTGAGGGCGTTCAGTTCCTTGGCCAGCGCGGCGACAACGGGCGCAGCTCCAGTTCCGGTGCCACCTCCGAGTCCGGCAGTGACGAAGACCATGTCGGCGCCTTCCAGAACTTCGATAATGCGTTCGGTGTCCTCGAGAGCGGCCTGCCGCCCCAAGCCGGGATCGGAACCGGCGCCGAGGCCGCTGGTCACCTTGGCGCCGATCGCGAGCTTATTGGGAACCGGCGACGCTTTGAGGGCCTGCACGTCGGTATTGAGAATGTGAAATTCGACACCGGTGAGCCCCTCGTTCATCATGCGAGCCACCGCGTTCGAGCCTCCGCCGCCGACGCCGACAACCTTAATTTTGGTGCCGTGCAGAGCTTCTTCTTCCTGGATGATAAACTTCGTCGCGTCCATTTTTAAACCCTCCTGTCATTCGAAAAACATCACCGACTCCCTTACGGTCGCGGTTCGGTAACGGAAAAATCACCGACTCCCTTACGGTCGCGGCTCGGTAACGTGCTCTTATCGAAATAGCAAGCCCACCAAACCGGGAGCTCTGCGTTTACCCTCGCGCTTCATCTTCCAGCGGGCTGAGTATCGGGCGAGGCCGGCTGCGGCTGCCCAGGCCGGAGTACACAATTCTTCCGGAAAACTCTCCATGCCGGCTGGCAGCGCAATGCGCGCCGGACAATTCAACACACGCTCGGCCATGTCGCACATGCCGTTGAGTAATGCGCCACCACCGGATAAAATAATTCCCTCGAGCAGCTTCTGCTCCATCCCGATGGTGACCAGCTCGGAACCGACGTGGATGAACAGCTCTTCGGCGCGCGCCTCGAGAATCTCATTCAATTGTTTGCGGGGGGCCTCGCGGGCGGGCCGGCCTTCTAGCGACGGCACCTCGATGAAACTGTGGTCCGAGGTGAGGCCGAGCATGGCGCATCCGTATTCCACCTTGAGCCGTTCGGCGTCGGCGTACTGGACGGTGAGGCCTACCGCGACATCGCGTGTCAAATGGTCCGCCGAGATAGGGAGGCTCCGCGCCAGCAGCACAGCCTCGCCGTCATAAACCACAAGGCCTGTGGAGTGCATCCCGATATCCACCACGGCCACTCCGCGCACGCGATCGTCCTTGGAAATTCCGGCATACGCGGCGGCCACCGGCTCAAACACGGTCTCTTCCACCGCATAGGAGGCTTGATGCACAGCGGCGCAGATGGAATCGTGCTCCTGCTCGGAAACGGTGACCAGGTGGACATTGGCTTCGAGGCGCGAGCAGACCGAGCCGCGCGGATAGCGTTTTCCGGACCGGCCGTCGAGCGTGAAGTCCTGCGGGAACAGGTGCAGGATGGCGCGATCGTCTTCCAAGCGAACTTGTTCGCTGCGCTCTACTGCATAAGCCATATCCTCAAGGGAGATGGGACGGGGCCTTCCAAATTCATAGATCCCGCGGCTGTTGTGCCCATCGATGGTAACGCCGCCGATTCCCACCACCATGGCATCGACGACGACGCGCGCTTCGGCTTCGGCCTGACGCACCGAGTCCTGGACAGATCGAGTGAGGGCTTGCTGATCGGTGAGGCGGCTCTTGTGCCAACCGGCGGAGGGCACTTCGCCGTGGCCGAGATATCGGAGGCGCCCTTCTTCCATCGCCAGGATGACGCAGCGCGTGAAAGCGCTGCCAGCGTCCAATCCGACGGCGAGTTGAGGTTTCTCGGGCATTAATTGGCCGCCGCGACCCCCGTGATTCTGTCGTCGAGCCGCAAATCAAAGGTTGTAACTTGCGGGATTCTGCGGTGAATATCGGGATAGTGATCCAGAAAGTTGTGCAAGCGGGATGCGAAGTTACGTTCGCCGAGCATGAGCGTTACGGCTCTTCCGTCCAGCTTTTCGGTGACCTTCAAATCGTCCAGGTCAGTGACATCGGCTTCCGAAATTTTGTCGGCCAGGGTGCCCAGTTCCGCAATCAGACGCTCGGCCCTGCGAACACGAATGCCCCGCTGGGCCGGGCTTTCGTCCGAACTAACGCCAGCCAGCAGTGGCAGATGGAATGCGGCTTTCGGGGGCGGATCGAGAATTACGCCTTCTTCGTCAATCAGCGCCCAGCGCTCCATGCTTTCGGCGCGGAGCTTCACAAATGCGGCGGGGCGGCGTTCCTCAATGCGCACCTGGATGCGATTCGGCCAAATCCGCACGATGGAGGCATCGCGCACCCATCGGACATTCAGCAGAGCCTTGCGGCGCGCGTTGAGTGGAAATAGGAAGACACTGCGGCCCAGGTCCGGATCGAAGATTCTCAAGATCTGCGCACGCGAAGCGTATTTTACTCCATGCACTTCGAGATTCGGACTTTCCAACCCGTAATCGGCTGGGCCAGGCAGGAGGAAACGCGGATCGCGGATCAGGAATTGCTCGAAGCGTTGCGAGGCGTAGATGCAGGTGGTGAGAAGCAGGCTGGCGCCGATAATGATCAACCCGTAGCGAAATATCACACGCACAGCCGGCGCGCGCCGCTTTTTGTCCTTGGCTTGGGGCGCCATCTAAGCCGCCTCCCGTAATTTCTCGAGCACGCGTTCACCCACCTGCCACACGTTGCCGGCGCCGAGGGTGATTACCAGATCTTTATCGCGCGCATTCGCGACCACGGCCTCGGCGGTGCGTTCGATGGTTGCCGTGTATTCGACGCAGCGATGGCCGAAATCACGCATCCGCTCCGCCAGTGCGCTGCCCGTGACTCCTTCGATGGCGTGCTCCGAGGCGGCGTAAATATCCAGCACGTACACCACGTCGGCCTGGTGAAAACTCCGGGCGAATTCGTCCATCAGGTGCTGGGTGCGCGTATAACGATGCGGCTGGAAGACGGCGTGAATGCGCTGGAATTTGCATAATTGCGCGGCCGCGAGTGTGGCGCGAATCTCAGTGGGATGATGGCCGTAATCATCGATTACGGTAATGCCACGCTCGGAACCGCGCGTCTGAAAGCGCCGTTCCACGCCCGAATACAGGGCGATGGCTTCGTGAATCGCTGCCAGCTTTACATCCAGTTCGAGGCCGATGGCGATGGCTGCCGTGGCATTGAGCACGTTGTGAATTCCCGGCACGCGCAGGAGGAATTTTCCTAAGTCGTGGCCCCGGGTATGGACCGAAAAGCGGCTTTCGAAAGGCCCGCACTCCATGTCGACGATCCGTAGTGTCGCTTGATGGCTGCGTCCATACGTGATGGCTCTGCGATTCACAGCCGGAAGCAGTTGCTGCACATTTTCGTCATCCAGGCACAGAATCGCCGCGCCGTAAAAGGGAACTTTTTGAACGAATTCGAGGAACGCGGCGCGAATCTCGACGATGGACGGGTAGTGGTCCAGGTGTTCGCGATCGATATTCGTTACGACCGCGAGAATCGGGCTCAGCTTCAGGAATGAGCCATCGCTTTCGTCGGATTCCACCACCAGGAAATCGCTGCGACCTACGCGCGCGTTCGAACCACCCATGGCGGCGACTTTTCCCCCTACGACTACCGTGGGATCCAATCCGGCCACATTCAGAACGGTTGCGGTCATGGAAGTGGTGGTGGTTTTTCCGTGACTGCCGGCGATGGCGATGCCGTATTTCAGACGCATCAGCTCAGCCAGCATTTCGCCGCGCGGGATGACGGGGATGGACAAGCGGCGCGCTTCCTGAACTTCC
>Ga0182024_10020020_pt1 | contig 12264 bp, 8 predicted proteins | sample P32metaG_FD_120480 | JGI IMG/M metagenome (GOLD analysis project Ga0182024, IMG submission 120480) | Permafrost microbial communities from Stordalen Mire, Sweden - P3-2 metaG (Illumina Assembly) | ecosystem: Environmental > Terrestrial > Soil > Wetlands > Permafrost | place: Sweden: Stordalen...
ATTGGGCCTCGCCAGATCCGTGAAGCCTCCGGCCATGGCAATCGCATCGAGCACGGTAATCCGATTCTTTATCCGGTAAACATCCGGCTTGCGGACTTCGCCCAGCACCGAGATCTTGAGACTGTTGATCTGCTTGACCATCACATTGACGATGGGCTCCGATATATAGACTCGCAGTCTCTCGGTGATTTCCAGTTGCAGCTCCGCGGCAGTCTTGCCGCTCGCCTCCAGCTCGTTCGCCAGCGGAAGGGAGATCTTTCCATCCGGCCGTATCACCACGCTGGTCGACAGATCCGGCTCTTTCCAAACAAACACGTCAATGACGTCCTCCGGGCCCAGGCGATAATCGCGACCTGCGCTCACCGGTGTCTTGGTGGAGGAGTCACCCGCTACCGCAACATGAGCGAGGCCGGCGAATAGACAAATCGTTCCGAATGCGGTGTTCCAGTTCGTCGTAAGTTTCATTCAGACCTCTGCGTTACCAGCTCGTGCACGGAGTCACTCAGGCACTTCTGGTTCCATCTCAAAATTGAAGAGCTCGCGGCCAGCGGAGGGCGAGCGATCGGGCGGGGCACAACTCCATGCGTGTTTAAGATCTGCACGGTTCTTTGGGACGCGCGGCATTCTAAGGTAAAGACAGCGATCGTCTGCAAACAGAGGCGGCATTCTAAGGTTGGTAAAAGAGCGATCACCCTGCAAATGACCAGATTCGGTCACATTTTTCTTTGCACGGGTAATCGCGGCGAACGCCAGCTGAAAAAATTGCGCGATTGGGCAAAATTTGCGCTCAGAGTAGAAATTAGCGCCTCCGACGAAAAAATCTCTAAAGGCCGCGCTGCGGTCCCGGTCATCTTATATTGCAATGTGGGGCAGGCTGGCAGCCTGCGGCGGGTTGGGCAACCCCGCCTGGAGCCTCCTAGGCGACCGCAGCACGAGGAGCCGCACCACAAAACGCAAACTCGCCTCTCCGCTACGGCGTGGCGACGTTCGCTTATCCGTGGGCCGGGCAAAGAGTGGAACGCAACGTGCCCCTGCAAGTGCCCGTGAGAAGTAACAATATGAATTCCTTTCGTTCGTGCGTTCTCTTTTCCTTCTTCTTTCCGCTGTGCGTCTCGCCCCTCCTGGCGCAGACCGTCACCACGACTCAAATCCTGCAAACCGATCCGAGCATCGTCTATACAGGCATGTGGTACAGCGACTACGAAACGCCGAACATCGGCGGCAGCGCAACCCTGACCAACGCGAAAGGCGCCACCGCGACCTTGTCCTTCACCGGAACCGGCATCACCTGGATTGGCGTACTCGATCAATACTCCGGGATCGCGCAGGTGTATCTCGACGGCACGGCGAGCATTGTGGATACGTATGGTGCGAACACCATGTACCAGCAGCCTCTGTTCAGTGTGCATGGCCTCGCGGCCGGCCCGCATACTCTCTCCATTCAAGTCCTGCATCAAAGGGACGGCGAGACGCAGGGCTCCTGGATCTGGATCAACGCGTTCAATATTGAAAACGGGTCTGGCATTGTCGGCGGAGTGAGCGCAACCGCTGGACGCGTCGAACAGAATAATCCCGCCGTCACCTATTCCGGAAACTGGTATCTCAACACCAATCCCGCAATGAGCGGCGGCTCGGCTGCGCTCGCGCTGGACTCCGGCTCCGCCGCGACGATCTCGTTCACCGGCACGGGCATCAACTGGATCGCCTACCGCGATCAATGGTCCGGCATCGCCAACATTTACGTCGACGGAAAATTAACGGCAACGGTCGATACCTACTCCGCCGTGAATCTGGCGCAGACGGTCGGCTATTCGGTCAGCGGATTGAACTCCGGCGCGCACACCTTGACCATCGCGGTGACGGGAACGCACAGCGCAAGCTCGGGCGGCTCCTGGATCTGGGTCGACGCGTTCGACATTTCAGGCCAATGATCCGCCGGTCGTCTCCTTATGCCTGAGCGGGCGTTGGTATGCAACGTGGTGGGCGCGAGGCCGAACTTTATGAAGATGGCTCCGGTCGTCATGGAACTGGAGCGCCGCGGCGTCGCCCAAAGACTGGTGCACACCGGACAGCATTATGACCAGGCCATGTCGAGAGTTTTCTTCGAGGAGTTGGGGATGCCGCAGCCGGACGTTGATCTGGGAGTTGGCTCCGGCACCCACGCCCAGCAAACCGCGCGCGTCCTGATCGCCATCGAGGAAGATTGCATCCATTACAAACCGGCGCTGGTCGTCGTCGCCGGCGATGTGAACTCCACGATCGCCAGCGCTCTGGCCGCGTCCAAGTTGGGAATTGCAGTCGCGCACGTCGAGGCAGGGCTGCGCAGCTTCGACCGCGGTATGCCGGAGGAACTCAACCGGATCGTCACCGATCACCTCTCGGAACTGCTGTTTACCACCGAGGAAAGCGGGAATCGGAATCTCCGCTCGGAAGGCATCGGAGACGACAAAATTCGCTTCGTCGGAAACTGCATGGTGGACTCGCTGCGGCGGCATGAGCAGCAAGCCGTCCAAAAAAGGCCGTGGGAGAGTCTCGGCCTGCCCGCAGACGGTTACGTCCTGGTGACGCTGCACCGGCCGTCGAACGTCGACAGCGAACCGAGGTTGATTGAGCTGCTGGGCCTGCTCAGCCGCATTGCGGAGAGGCTGCCGGTGTTGTTCCCGGTCCATCCGCGCACCCGGGAGAGGATTGCCCACTGCCGCCTGCCCGCGTCGCTGCGCCTGCTGGAGCCGCTGCCCTACATCACATTCCTGGGGCTGATGGCGCGGGCCAAGGTCGTGCTGACGGATTCGGGCGGGATTCAAGAAGAAACTACCGCCCTCCACGTGCCCTGTCTGACACTACGGAAGAACACAGAGCGGCCGTCCACGGTAGAGTTGGGGACCAACCAGCTGGTGGGAGACGATCTGGACGGAGTGGAGCGGATGATCGAGCGGATTGTGCGAGGCGAATGGACGAAGGGCGTCCTGCCGCCGCTGTGGGACGGCCAAGCTGCTGCGCGCGTGGTGGATGGCATCGAGACATTCTTGGATGTTCCAGCTTCATGCCGATGAGAAAATCCAATGCATTTCCGGTTGGTAGAGTTTCGTAAACTCATCTCGCTGCATGCGGTTGACGTGGACTAATCCTAAAAGTGTCCGCCACATATGGGACTCAACTAGATTGTGCTGGCTACGGAGCGTCACTTGACCAAATGCGGTTATGTTGAATGTCGGCGCAGGCGTCTTAGTCCACAGTTCAGGGCTGTGAGTTGGTCCTTCTCGCCGCGCAATTGAAGTTACGGCCCGAAAACTGCAAGCCAGTTGAGTCTGTGCGAGCCGGCATCAACGGGCTTCGTTGGTTCGGTAAGCCGGGCATCGAGAGGCATTGCGAAATCATGCAGGATCTAGTTATTCCCGTGGCGGAGACAATTTTTTGGACGGCATTCATTTACACCGCTTACGTGTACATCGGTTATCCAGTTCTACTCGTCGCGTGGCGAAAGCTGCTCCCGTGGCCTGTTCGCAAACGCTATCAGGAGCCTACGGTCAGCATCGTGATCGCAATGCATGACGAAAGTCGCCATGTGCATTCGAGGCTGCGCAATTGCTTAGAGCTCGACTATCCCGCTAATCGGCTGCAGGTGATCGTATCCCTGGATGCGCCCACGGATGGCACCACTGAGTTGGTTCAATACTTCGCGGACCGGAACGTAGACATTGTCTTTTCACCCGTGCGACGCGGGAAATCGGCGGCGCTCAACGCGGGTGTCGCGAAAGCAACTGGCGAGATCATCCTGTTCGGAGACGCGAGGCAACGCTTTGAAAAAGGGATTGTGCGCGAGATGGTCGCCAACTTCGCGGATGAGTCTGTTGGAGCAGTTTCGGGCGAGTTGCTTATCCTTGATGCACAGGGGCGCGAAAGCGCATATTGGCGATATGAGAAGATGATTCGCGCGCTGGAAAGTGACATTCATTCGCTGCCTGGAGCCACGGGAGCAATCTACGCAATTCGCCGTGAGCTGTTCAAGCCGCTGCCACCGAAGGTAGTGCTCGATGACGTGATGATTCCCATGCGGATCGTGTTGCAGGGGAAAAGGTCGATCTTCGATGCGGCAGCCCGCGCGTACGACACCGCCAGCGAGACTCCCGAAAAGGAGTTCAAGCGGAAGAGGCGCACGCTGGCTGGTAACTATCAACTGCTGTTCGAAATGCCCGAACTCCTATCGCCATGGCGGAATCCGATTTCCATTCAATTTTACTCTCATAAAATTGGCCGACTTTTCGTGCCTTACTGTCTGGTCGCCTTTTTTGTCTCGAACTTATTCCTTCATAGTCCGTTTTATTTGATGGTGTTGGCGTCTCAGGTCCTGTGGTACGGCGCGGCGTGCGCCGGTTGGATGGTATCGAAATACGACCTGCACCATCCCGCTTCTCCGAATCAAGCGAGGACAAGTGAACCATGTTTACAACGCTCAGAAGGTTAAGTCTATTTTCGTATACGTTCCTCCTTATGAATTTGGCTGCTGTCGCCGGACTGTTCCATTTCCTGCGCGGCTCCTCAGGAAGTTGGGATTCAGGCGAGTATTGGCGTATCGGAGGAGAGACGGACTCAGGCGCAGTGGATTGGGCTGGCTTTTCAGAACACAGCCGCGCCCAACTGCGTGAGTTGCCAGTACCGTTAGACACGCGCAGCACTGGGACCCGTGGAACCCGACCTGGAAATAACGGGGAGGCCTGACAGCGGCAACGGAGACTTCTCCGCCAATTCGGCCAAACTACCGCGGGCACTGGCCATCGGCTGCGACGGTGAAAGGCGCAGCGATATTCCCAAACCGTGCCTCAACCCCGTGCCGGTGACGCAAAACCGAACACCCCGATGCATCGCGAAAATTAATTTCGGGTGGTTCAGGAAACAAACCACTCCCTCGCGGGTCTCATTACCAGGAGGCCTCAATGGCCAGCAAAAATACTGCAGTTTTTGGAATTTATAAGACAGTCGGCCACGCCGAAAGGGCGGTCGAGACGCTGACCACAGCGGGGTTCTTGAACAATGACATCTCCGTGCTCCTCACTGACGCCCAGACCACTCATGACTTCGCCCATGAGAAGAACACTAAAGCCCCCGAAGGCGCCACCGTCGGCGTCGCCACTGGTGGGATTATTGCAGGCTCGTTGGGCCTCCTGGTTGGACTTGGCGCACTGGCGATTCCAGGCATCGGTCCCCTGCTCGCCGCCGGCCCGATTGTCGCGGCGCTCGCCGGACTCGGAGCGGGTGGAGCGGCCGGTGGCATCATCGGCGCCCTGGTCGGCATGGGCATACCCGAGTACGAAGCCTTGCGCTATGAAGGACATGTCAAAAACGGCGGCGTCCTGATGTCGGTTCACTGCGATAACTCCAAGCAAATTACCCGCGCCACGGAACTGATGCGCGGCACCGGCGCCGAAGACATCTCTTCCACCAGCGAAACCGCCAGCGCCCACGCTTCCAGCCACGCCCGTTAGGATATGTTCGGAGCGGCGCACTCGGCCGCGCTGATTCGACGAATTGCCAGTCCCCTTGAGCGAGCTTCTCGAAGAACGTCTTCGCCGCCGAGATTAGTCCGCCACCTTGGGAGGTAAGCGGTGACGCCGGACTGCTCCATTTGCGGTGAACCGCGAGTCCAACTCCAGCGGAGTGCGAAGGCGAAGGAACATAAGCTTCGCCCGCGCGGAGCGGCGCTGACGTGCTATTTCTTTCAGCGAATCGAAGGCCTGTAAATCAAGAGGTTATGCGTTCTAATCCTACTTGGCGAGCCAAGTTTAATGCGCTACGAAAACTCTCTGCCCGCTGAAAATGGCCAATACCCCCGACGTGCGCACCGCTGGGTAGTGACGGCTTACCTTCCAGGCTGAAGAAGCCTTCCGGTGCGTGCCGCCCCCGGCGGCCTTACCTGCGCTTTGTCGCAGTTCGGGTTCTTGGTATCCTTGCGGCTGTCGAATTCCTGGCCGCCGGGTTGTGAGCGATTCTCTGAGTGCAACACATCTTTGACCATCTGAACCAATTTCACCGCCACAAACGGCTTCTGCATAAAGGCCCAGCCGTAATTGAGAACCAATAGACTTCCTTTCGCTCCCCCCGACATCAACATCACGTGAATGTCCGGTCTGGCCTTCTTCAACGCCTCGCCCAAGTCCGGACCTGACACCGGTACCATGTCCACGTCGGAAAGGAGCAGGTCAATCTTCCCGTCCGTTTTTTCCGCCAACTTGAGGGCATCCGGTCCGCTATCGGCGGAAAGCACCCGAAAGTGTGCACGTTTGAGGATCGCTACCACGGCCTCGAGAACGTCTTCGTCGTCATCGACCACCAGAATGGTTTCGACGGCCCCCCTGGAAGAGTCCGGCATGATGCCACCTTTCAAAGACAAAAAAACGCAGTCTTTAGCTTCAGAGAAACTTATCTCACGGGATTGTGAGAACGGCGGCTCAGCGGTCGATAGCGAGTTTCTGAATGTTAATCGATCAACCACTATGCACCTCATGGGCCATTGTTTCCGCTCTTTCAAGACCCCTCGGTTGGGTCGATCCCGTACCGGAGAATGAAATCGTATCCCAAAGATTTGAAAGACCGAGAGGTAGCTGGAGGAACCTTTCTTGCATAGGCATGAGGCGTAATGAATTTGCTTCAAGCACGTGAGTAGTGTAGAGCGAGTGGCCGGTGCAGATATTTGCTGTCGGCTGCGACACCCTGAGGTCATTTCCGGCAGAGATTGCTTGAGGCCTCCAGGTACGCGATTCGCTCCTGCTCGGCGGAGTGATTGCTTGGCTTCTTCTGCTCGAAGGCGAATGCCCCGTTCTCGAAGAACTCTTTCTGCCAGCGTAGAAGACCGTGGGCTGCAGACCCGGTTCAGCGCTGAGCTTCGAGATCGGCTCCTTGTCCAGCAAACGCCGCCTCAGGATAGCGACTTTCTCTTCCGGCGTGTAGTGTTCCGTTGCTTGTTCATGCGTTCTCTCCATTACCTTACCGGGAGAACGCCTCCCCCATTTCCAGCTGAACCGGAACCATACAATCTCTGGCTCGCCGAAGATCGGTCATTCCGCCTGGTGGTTTCTATATTCACTCTGCACTCGCCGCCATTGCGCGCAATTCGCACATTCCCCTGTGTTAACGGAGTTATCAAAGTGCGCATCACTTCCAGCCGCGCGCCCTTGGGAACGGCAAGAGGCTTCGTGAGGATGTAGTACATCTGCCAGGTGAAATCGCAGCGACGGCGTGGCTCGAGGCGGTATTCCTTGCCGCGCAAGTGGGCGTGCGGAAACAGGCCCAATGGATCCATCAACTTTCATGCTTCTTCCGTTGGCCCCTCGATTGCACGTTCTGAATCATGGATATCCGCTCAAAATGACAACTCCCACAGAACTGACCATATCCGAAACCCCGGCATCTCCCGCCGGCTCCACCGTGGAGGAGTTGCTTTTGAAGCTCGCAGGCTTCGAACCAACCATCTTGCCGGTCTTAAGCATCTATCTCAACACGCAATCCGACCAGCATGGCCGGACGCCAGATGTTCAACCGTACCTGGATCGCGAATTCAAGTGCCTCGCGCGCACGTTGCCCGCCGGCACTCCGGAACGAGAAAGCTTCGATCGCGACGAAGAACGCATCCGCGCTTTCGTCGCTGAAGAGTTGGAAACTTCCGCAAACGGACTGGCGATTTTTGCCTGCTCCGGAAAAGAATTCTTCGAGACGATTCAATTGACGGCGCCCGTTCACGAACATCGGATCTACGTTTATAATCAGCCGCACCTCTATCAACTGGCGCTGATCGACGACGAAAATCCGCGTTATGCCGCAGTTTTCACGGATGCGAATCGGGCGCGCATCTTCGTGTTCGGGCTAGGCAGGAAGCTTGATGACGATCAAGTAAAGAACAGGACGATGCACCGCGTGAAGGTGGGTGGATGGTCCCAGGCTCGCTATCAGCGCCGCGTCGAAAACGCTCAGTCGCAACATGCCAAGGAAGTCGCCGAGCATCTGGTCGAAATCGTTCGTAAAGATCGAATATCGCACATCGTCATCGCCGGGGATTCCGAAACCGTGCCGGTGTTAATGGAGCACCTACCGCAGGAAATCAGACGCATGGTGGTTGAAGGACCGAAAATCGCAAACCACGCCTCGGAACAAGAGATATTCTCCGCCACCATCGACACGATCAAAGAAGAATCAGCCAAGACCGAATCGGAGAAAGTAGACCTGCTGTTGCAGTTATATCGGGCGCGGGGGCTCGCCGTGGTCGGACCGGAAGCGACGCTGGAGGCGTTAACGAATGGCCAGGTCGATGAGCTCCTGCTAAGCAAATTGCTCGAACGAACTAATGAAGAGCCCGCAATGATCGATGCCATGATGGCGCCGGAGATTCCGGATTCGAGCGGCGGCACGGAGAGCGACCAGCCGCGGGAAGCTTCCTTGCCGGATTTGCTGGTGACGAAGGCTACGCAGACCGGCGCCGCAATAACGTTTATTGAGGATTCCACGTTACTCGAAGCCGTTGGCGGTGTGGGCGCTATTTTGCGCTGGCGCAATCCGTAGGGACCTGCAACCGAAGCGACGGGTGGGCAAAACACAATCGACACAGTCGAGGTTCATGAGGAAGCGTACTAAACCAATACACGTCAACCTCGTCGTGAAGGTTCAGACTGCGTTTTCATGGTCTTGCTGAGTTTCGCCTGGTCGTTCAGCCGGGTGGTGGTCTTGTTCTCGTTCGGCGCCTTCTTCTTCGATCCTTGGACGGACGCCTGTGAAGCGACATGGAGTGGGTCTACTGGGGGGGTGTTTATGGCAGACATGACACTAGGGGGATTCACACGGAAGCGCGTCTGTTTCAGGCTTTCGACTGTAACCATTTCCTTGACTAATGGGAAGCCAGGAGTGGCGATATTGCAACCATTCTATTTCCCGACAAACATTCGACGCTCCCGCATGACCATTCTTGGTCAGGTGACTTTGGGCGGCCGACATTCATAGGGCTCGATCGGCGTGAAGTTCATGATCCAAAGTTCCGGCCGCATGGATGGGGGGACGCTGGACTCGCGCTGATGCTGGAAACGGGGCCGGCAACTTAGGCGCGAGCATATTGGCCGCTCGATTGCCCGTCACAGAGCTGGATGTTCGGATGTTCAGCGAAACAACCACACCTAAACACGATTGAAGGAGAAACTCATGAACAAACGCAGGATCATCCCTTCCATTGGGATCGCGCTGCTCTTGGCGACCGCATCGTTCGCGCAGCAAGTGAAGACTGACTACGACCACGAAATCGATTTTGCCAAGTACAGGACGTACTCGTGGGAAAAGGTTCACACACAAGACTCGCTATGGGTCGACCGGATCAAATCAGCCGTCAATGAAGCCCTCGCAGCAAAAGGCTGGACGGTGGTGGAATCGGGTGGTGATGTTGCCATCGTCGCGATGGAGATGAATCAGAACCACAGCACGCTGAATACTTACTACGATGGTTTTGGAGGCGGCTGGCGCTGGGGCGGCGGCTTCGCCGGAACCACGACAACCGTGAACACCTATCAGGTCGGTACCCTCGTCGTCGATCTGTTCGACGCCAACACCAAGAAGCTGATATGGCGAGGATCGTCCAGTGACACTCTTTCCGACAAGCCCGACAAGAACATCAAGAATCTTGATAAGGGCGTGCAGAAGATGTTCGATCATTTTCCACCGAACTCGAAGAAATGATCGTGGTCTTGTGGAGTGGGCGGCCAGGGAGTCTCAATCCGTCACATTTCTCTCGGTGGTGACGATGGCATACGTTTCCCCTGCGTCATTCACCAACGCGGAGACAATGAGCGATACCTGAACGGCTCGCCCGTCTTTCGCGATCCGGCGTGCGCGCAGCGGCTCCAGAACGCCGGGTTGGCACTGTTGCTGGAAAGCGGTCAACGCCTGTTCCCGCTCGCTTGCCGGTATCAGATCGCGAATATTCATCTCCAGCGCCTCGGCTTCGGTCCATCCGTACATCCTTTCAGCCGTAGGGTTCCAGGCTAGAATCCGACCCGTCATGTCCTGCACGACGATGGCATCGCGGGCGTCGCGCACCACCGCGGCCAGGCGCCGCAGCCCTTCGGAATCCCGGAGTGCCGCCTGCGCCTTTTTCATGATGGAAATCTCGGTAAACGTGATGACTGCACCCTCAATCACGTTCTCCAGGGTGCGATACGGCCGGATGCGCAGCAGATACCACTCTCCTATATTGGTCTGCACTTCCAGTTCTTTCGGAACCAGGCCCTCCAACACTTCCTGAATATCCGCGCGCAACCCGTCATAGCCCGCCAGATTGGAGCGGATCTGATCGACCGGACGCCCTACATCTGTCTCGATCAAGTTGATCAACGCCGCCACCGTGGGAGTGAAGCGAAGAATGCGGAGAAGATGGTCCACAAAAATGGTGCCGATGCCGGTGCCGCTCAGCAGATTTTTCATGTCGTTGTTGGAGCGCGATAAGTCGACCACTTTGGCTTGTAGTTCGTTGTTGACCGTGGCCAACTCCTCATTGACCGATTGCAATTCTTCTCTGGAGGTTTCCAGTTCCTCGTTCGTGGATTGCATCTCCTCGTTCACCGATTGCATTTCTTCGTGGGCCGAGCGGAGCTCCTCGTTGGAGGTCTCCAGTTCTTCGTTAGCCGTCTGCAGGTATTCCTCCTTCGCCCGCAACTCCTGTTTCAACCTCACGATATACGCGTCGAGATCCGCGCTAAGCGCTGCCGCACCTTCCGCGGTATCCATGGCAGCCTCGACGGACTGCTTGGGGTCCGCTGCCAACTCCTCCTCCAGAATGATCAGAAACAGGCCACGCGGTATGGCCCCTTCCGGATCAGTGGGCACCGGAAGGACGGTCAGATTGACGGTCGTAAAATCGCTGTCGTTTTTCACCCTCAAACCGGGGTGGCGCGTTACAACCCCTAGCGACACGGCCCGGTGCAAGGCGATCGTCAAATCGCCGCGCAACCCTTCGCGAGCCATCCTGAAGATATTCAAGCTGGCCTCCCCTGGAGTCGGTTCCAGGTACCGGCCGGTGCGACCCAGCAGGTAAAGGATGTCGCCACGTTCATTGACCAGCGCGCCAACTGGGGAATAGTGCTCCAGAAGGGCCTGTTCGGTAATCTGGTGCAAGGGAAGTTTGTTGTCACTCAGCGCGCCGCTCCCCGCCCGCCGTGCGATTTCGTTTCCCGGCGGGCGCTCGAACAGTCCCGGGATGCCCAGGCGATGGGGGCCGAAATCATGTGCTTTACGCTGGTAGATCCTCGACTTGCGCTCGATGGGCGCAAAGAGGTTCACAAAGTCTCCCACGCTCTCAGAGGAGCCCAGCACAAGCATTCCGCCGGGGTTCAACGCGTAATGAAACAACGGCATGAGCTTTTTTTGTAGCTCCGCGCCCATATAGATCAAGAGATTGCGGCAACTGATGAGATCGAGTTTCGAGAATGGTGGATTTTTGATGAGATCGTGCTCGGAAAAAATCAGCATGTCGCGGACGATCTTACGGATACGGTATGTACTGCCATCCGGTTGCTCCTGGTCGAAAAAGTGGGCTAGCCGCTCCGGCGAGACGTCAGCAATGATGCTGGATGGGTAAACGCCAGCGCGGGCATGGTCGATCGCTTCGCGGTCGATATCGGTGGCGAAGATCTGCACCTTGAAATGATCTTTCACCTCCTCCATGCGCTCCCGAAGCAGCATGGCGATGGAATAGGCTTCCTCGCCGGTGGAACAGCCGGGGACCCAGGCACGAATAACCGAGTCTGGCGCCTTGCCTGCGAAAAGCTGCGGGATGACCTGTTTCCGAACCTCGTCGAAAATTTCGGCATCCCGGAAGAAACTGGTGACGCCGATCAGGAGTTCGCGAAAGAGCGCGTCCGCTTCGCCCCGGGTGAGCTGCATATAGCGCAGATAGTCTTCCAGCCCCTCGATCTGGTGGACGGCCATACGTCGCTCGACGCGGCGTACCATGGTGCTCCGTTTGTATTGGGAAAAGTCGTGACCGGTCTGGGAGCGGAGCAGGAGAAAGATTTTTTCCAGCCCGTCAGGTTGCTGAGTAGCCTGCGAGGAAACTGGAACGGGGTGAGCCCCAAAAGCGTGGGCGACGTAGGCGAGGAGTTTGGCCGGCATCTCGTGCGGAGGCAACACAAAATCCACCATACCCGTGGCTATGGCGCTGCGGGGCATGCCGTCGTACTCGGTGGATTCGGGTGTCTGCGCCATCACCATGCCGCCCTCGCCCTTCACCGCCCTGAC
>Ga0182024_10020021_pt1 | contig 12264 bp, 9 predicted proteins | sample P32metaG_FD_120480 | JGI IMG/M metagenome (GOLD analysis project Ga0182024, IMG submission 120480) | Permafrost microbial communities from Stordalen Mire, Sweden - P3-2 metaG (Illumina Assembly) | ecosystem: Environmental > Terrestrial > Soil > Wetlands > Permafrost | place: Sweden: Stordalen...
AAACGTGGACGCATTCGGTCACTCGGCTGGAAAGGATTGTTCGATGCAACGCACTCGACAATGGCAGGCTCGCTGAGTAAGTTTCCCGCTGAGATCTCTTTCCAATGGCTTCGGCCCTGAAAATTATCAGGAACCGCAACGCCGACAGCGTCCAACAGAGTGGGTGCAAGGTGAATCAGGCTGAAGGGTTCCTGAGAAAGCCGCATGCCAGAAACTTCCGGCGAACGAAGAAGTAGGGGTACATGAATTAACTGTTCAGGCAAACTCATCGGGGAGTGATAGCGCCTGCCGTGTTCGAGAAACTCTTCCCCATGATCCGCCGTCACGGCGAATACTGTTCCATCCCAGCGCTGAAACTTTTGCAAGGCCTGCACCAGGCGCGAAATCTGCTTGTCTACCCAGAAAATGCCGGCGTCATAAAGCGCAATAATCTCGTCACGGTGCCGTTCGAGCCTTCTCGCGCCGATATCGCCCCGGTTCCAGAAAGAATTTAGAAACCGTGCCCGACGCGGAGTAATGTCCGATTTGCCCAAGGACGACAGCGCTTCTGCCTGGGGATAGTAAGGGTGGTGTGGGTCCATGAGGTGCAGCCACAAGAAGAAGGGCTGCTCTCGAAGTCCGCTGAGCCAGGAGCATGCCTCATCCACCAAGACGTCGGCTGGGGGATAGCGACGAAGACTATCCATGGAGACATTTTCACGCCGCAAGCGCCACTGGCAGTACCAAAAATAAAGCGCGTCGTAGGTAGCCCCAGTCAGCCCAGTTCGCCGCGAGTCGGCTTGTATTCGACGATTGAAATCCGACAGAAAGTTCGTGGCCGGAACGGCCCCAGGCACGGATTTGTCGGCAGATCCCGACTCCAGAAAATCGCGAAACGTGGCGAAGCCCTCCTCGTACCCAAAGTGAGGGCTGAGATAAGGATTGCCTGCAAGAAAAGCGGCCGTCGTATATCCAGCATCGCGAAGCGAAGTAGCCAAGGTGACTTCGTGCGGGGCGATGCCCAGAATGTCGCGCCCCAGCGCCAGTGGATAGCGCGAAGCCATGATTGCAGGAAAGGAAAAATAAGTTGGCGCGCCGGCGACGATGGCATCGGAAAAAACAACGCCGTTCTGCGCAAGTGCGTCCAGAGCCGGGGTTACAGGGCGCGAGTATCCCAGAAAACCGACGTGGTCGGCTCGCAGGCAATCCACCGTGACTAATACGAGGGAGTGTTTCTTCATCGACTGGAAACGTAATTCGAAAAGCGGCACTTTGAGTGTTTGTTTTGAGTGTTCGTCTTGCGTGTCTGTTTTACCGATGATGATCTGGCAGTCGCAATAATGCTCTCAAATGTAGCCCAAATCTCTGAGACGCTGCTCCAAGACTTGCTCTTCCGCCTGATCGAGTCTGCTGGCTTCGTCTTTAGCTATTTCCTGCAGCAGAAAACTGAGTAGCGCTTCAAGACTATCGAATCGATCCGTTAGGCGCTTCTCCGCGGCCGCGCACAGATCCTCGGGCAAATTGACCGTCCGGTACTGGGTCATCACGCGTTTACCCTTTCTTTCGCATACCGCGCAGCCTCAACCACGCACTTCGAGCAATCATTCGATCGTCCGCATCGAGCACATACGCAATAGACAAGCTTCCGAACAGCGCATACGCCAGAGCCAACGCCAAGAGAATGACGAGCCACTGATGGGCGATCGCAGCCGTCCACAACCGCAGCAATGTCACCGCAACCGCCGTGAACACCGTCGGAATCAACAGCGCATAGTAACCTGGATTATAAGGAAAAATTCGCAGTGCCTTGCGCACTTCGTAAAGATTCCAAAGATTCTGCCCGACATTGACGACTGCGGCAGCTAATGCGGCTCCCACGATGCCGAGGAGCGGAATCAGCGCGACGTTCATGAGAACAGAAACTCCTGCCATGGCAAACTGGACCTTCATCAACCGCTTCTGGTTTCCGGACATCAACAAAAGGTAACCCACCGAGCCCACACCACAATTCACTAGTTGCCCGACCGCGCCTATCACCAACACAGGCCGGCCTGCCTCAAAATCCGGCCCGAAGATACGCATCAGCGGGAGCGCAAAAACGATCATGACGAAGCCCAGAGGAAGTGTTAGTCCGAGAATCCACTTGGTGAGAGTTTGAAAAAGCTTCTCCAAAACGTCTTGCCGCGCCTGCGCGTGCAGGTCCGCAATTACCGGAGCAAAAATCTGATTGACCGATTGCAGGATGATCGGAATAAAAGCCGACAGCGTGGAGGCAAGGACATAAATTCCCAGGACGCGAGCATTCAGGTAAAGTCCGAGGATTATTTTGTCCGCCTGGGTTGAGAGAAAATCGACAACGTTCATCCCAAAAACTGCGGCAGTAAAGGATTTGACGTCCGAGTCGAGTGGTGGCAAAGCCGAGAATGAAAAGCGAGCGGGCGCGGGAGTAAGCTTCCAGGCCACCACTACAAGCAACGTGACCACGGCCACGTTACTGATGATCTGCGCCGACAGGTAGCCCCACATGCCCGTGCCCAGAGCCAGCAGCAGAACCGTGAGAGCGATGACCAGCGGACTTCCTACGAAGTTCGTAATGACGGTGCGCTTCGTTATCTCCTTGAATCCCGCGAGAACCTGGCAATAAAAAACGCTGAGAGCGCCAAGAACCGATAGTGCCGCAAAAAGAGGGAGATACTGCGACAGATCGGGAGCATGGTAAAGATTCCGGCTGATCCAGCCTCCGTAAAAGATCAGGCCAAGAGCGAGCGCCACGTTCAGGAAGACTACGATGCCGACGCTCCGGGTCAGGAGGCCGCGCAACGCATTCCAATTCCCTTTCGCTTTATAAACGGCGACGTAGCGTGCCGCTGTTCCGTGCAAGCCCAACGTTCCGAACAGCTGAGTGAGGCTCACCAGCGTCATGCCGAGGGCATAGAGTCCCAACTGTTCGGCACCGAGGACGCGGGCCACATAAATCTTGACGAGATAGCCCGCCGCCATGGTGAACAGCGTGCCGGCAAAAAACACCGCAGAGTGCCGGGATATTTGGCCGAGAGTACGGCCGAATTCACGGTCAAGAACGTCCGTCTCCGCCGCGGGCGGCGTAGTCGGCGGTGAGTCGGCGGCCTCATTAAAGTTTGCCTTCATGAACTGTGGTTGCGCCTGGTTTCAGACAGCTCTGGTTAAGGAGCCGATACAGAACTAGCGATATTCGCAGGATCGGGCGAAGGAATCGAGTCCTTCACTTCCTGATGAAAAAAGAATTTCTTGCGCCCTAAAGTGAATTTATAAGCGAAACCGGATTTCTTGATGCCTCGCAGCGCGGCTGGATTTGATGCAGCGCTGAAGATCCACGGCACTTTGCCCTCGGAATTCAACTGATCTGCCAGGGCTGCAATCGCGCACGCAAACAATCCACGGCCCCGGACTGAGGCTGGAGTGAAGCAATCGAAGATCATTACTGCGTCCGCGCAAGGCGCCTGTAGAGTCCGCTCCAGTTCCGGGATTATAAAGCCCTCGAAATCCTTCGCCCAGCAAAAGTGGACGGGAACCCCCTCGGCACTGAGTAATACGAATCCGCGATCTCCCTCCGACCGCAGCCGTGGGGCACAGCGCAACAGATAATCCAGAGTGGCTGGGTCGTCCGCGTAAGTCATGGCCGCTAGTCCCAATAGATCGGAATCGAACTTACGCAATTTCAGACCGCAAGCTTCTTCGGAATTCTCGGCTCCAGCGGCCCATTCGAAGAAAAGCACTTCCTCGAAGGAATAAAACGAACGTGAAATCCGCCGCGGGGCCGACCTCAACATACCCGCGAAACCAGTATCGCGAAGACGCACCTTCATCTTTGCGAAATGCGAAATGACTTCTCGCAGAAAGCTTTCGATCTTAGGCGAAGCTTTAGCGACTGAGGCTGCTGTATCGCGCACAACCGCACGAACATGCCCTGAAAATGACTCGTTCAACACGAGATACAGAGTCTGGCGGTCCACGGTTGCGAATTGATACTTGTACTCCTCAGCCCCCAGGCCGAGATCCACCACGTCGATTTCAGCACGATCACAAGCAAACTCGAGGATTTTCGCAAGAAGACAATACCCCGGAGAGAAGTCTTCGAAGTTACTGTTTACCGTCCCTTGGTACAAGAACCAACTCCCGGCATATTGGAATCCGAAATCCCAAGCGCCGGGAATCTCATCAATCAGCAGGCGGCTTACGGTCAGCCATCCGGCGTGGCACAATTCCTTGGATAGTTCTCGGAGGAAAGCACGCCGTTCCGATCGGTTCTGGTTGCTGATACGACCTGTCATCAGGAAACGAGCCACATGCGCTCGGTGGAAGGACTGCAACATCGGTTCGATTTGCTCCCACTGCGTGTCGTGCCGGACAGAAACTTTGCCCATCTTATCCAGGTCGCGCAGGCAACGCCGGAGCTTTCTCTTTTTGCTCGTCGCCTGTTTCAGCGCCGTGCGTTCTTCCGGAGAACCCATTAACACGCGCGCACAGAGATAACCCTCACGGGAGTGCAGATGGTACCGGCAGCTCGAAGCGGCGGCCGAAATCGCCGTGACAGAGGATGAATCTGCCGGCAGATTCGCCAACACAACCTTACTGATGTTCCGTTTCGTCAGCTCAGCAAGAACCGCTTCCACAACTTCCTGCCGCCTGCCCGGCTCGCTCAAAAAATCACAATAGTCCGCAGTACTGCCCGTAAGAAAGGCGACCCCAAGAGGGCCAGTATTTTGCCAGGCAAGCGCAACCAGGCCGACTAGCAAGTCGTTTTCATAGGCAAGAATTAACAACGGCTTCAAAGTACTCGCATAGGCGCGCTGAACGGCGACCGCCCATTCATAGGTGTAGAACACCTCCGGACGCTCGACGCGCAGGGCCAGTTCGTTCCAGGACCGTCGCAACTCCGGGTCTTCCGGAATCTCCTCCCGCACCACTATGCGCAAGTTTTAACTTCTCCCGCAGCGCTTAATTTTTTATACATTTTCCGATCAGGCGGCATGGAGCACTTGCCGGGTTCCAAACATGATCTCATCCAACTGGGCAGGATCCGCTTCATGCCAGATCCGGTCCGTCGACTGAAGAGATCGGTGCGCCGCGACCATCTCGGGGATCTGTTCAATGCTCTCAGGCGAATTTAGTATTTGGGCCACTCCGAATCGCGCGAATTGTTGCAGATACCCCAAGCCCATGAAGTCCAGCCAGCCGCATAAGAAAAACGGTATCTGCCGCAAAGCACATTCGACAGCGACACTGGAATCGACCGTCACGCCGCACCAGGTGCGCGACATGATCTCCTCTGGGGGCACTCCGCTGACGATCTCGATTTGATCAGGCCCAGCTTCTGAAAAAATCGACGCTACCAGTGCTCTTCGAGCCTGATTGCTTTCGAACGGATGCAGCTTGACGATCATCTTCCGTCCGCTGCTGTGTGCGGCGCGCCAGAGGCGAGGCAGCACCTCGCGATAGATTTCGTCGGCGCGGCCGCCTTCGACCTCGTACGGTTGGGAAAAAAAAACTAACGCCCCATTGCGGTGATCGCCTTGACCTGCAGCCATGTTGTTTCCCGGCGCTCCCGGGCAGATTTTTTCCGGCTCGATAGCGCTGGCACGTTGCAGGTAGTCTCTCTCCATCTCGCCCTTCACCAGATAGGAATCCGCGAACGGCATTTTGAAAAGAAATCCACCATCGAGGGCGCCGTGGCTGCAGTATGCCGCGTTAAGACCGCTGCCGTGCGCCAGAATTAGCGGCAAGCGGGTGTGGTAATTGAGGTCATCCCCGCACAAGACGCCCTTCACCGGCTCAGACTCCAGCAAGCGCTTCCAGGCTTCTCGAAGACGCAAGCCATGTTCCAGATGCGCTGGAAAATAATCCCAAAGTCCGGCCTTCGCCGCCACGCGGAATTCATCGACCTCCGCCAACATCGCGCGCCGGAGTTCCTCCCACGAGTTTCTAAGCTCGATGGTCTGTTCGTGAGTAGCGCTCGAAGGCGCGGCGTAGGCGGACAAGGGAACAACCGTCACATTGTCCGGAACGCGAGCCGGCACCGCGCTGCGGCGAGTGGTCGCCAACAGAAATCGCCGATGCGGCAACTGTGCAGCGTAGGCGAGTGTCGATCGCGTCACATTCGAGTACGCAGACGGCAACAATACCGCAGGCTCCGTCAGCTTTGCCCGTTTATGCATGGTCAGGTGACGCCGAACCCGGTAATCCATGTCCCACTTATCGAACGCGATCTCAGCAATCTGCGCAGGGCGCAACTTCCGGGCGGAGCGCAGCATGCGAGCAACGGTATGCGCGGGACCGCGACGGTCGATCTTCAGATAGCGCAGAGGGCGCTCCAGGATCTGTTCGAGAAGTCTCGTGAAAAGATGCTGACGGCTAGCCACTAACTCAAATTGCCCGCCAGGAATTTCGCGCCGCAACTGTTGCAGAAGATAGAGCCCACGCAGATCGTGATAGCTCAAGACCGCAAGAATTTCCCACCAGTCCAACCCCATGCGATCCAGAAGCCGCCCTCTTCCCCGCTCGATAAGCTGGTTGACCCAGCGATAGCCATCCGTCTGTCTTTCTAACTGGTAAATGCTGAGAACTCGCGCACCCGATTGGCGACTCCACTCCTCGTAGGTATAGGAACTTGCGAAACCCAGATCGACGATGAGATCCCAGCGCGAGCGGCGACAGGCATCGTCCCAAGGAGAGTCTTCGGGATGTAATAGAAGAACCTTCAATACCGTTTCTCGTTCCAACTTCTGATTTCGTGCATTCAGCGAATCAGCATTACCGCCTCAAAAGCCTCCGCCGCCTTACAGCCCACTACGCTGCCCCATCGCTGAGCAATCGCCGTCAGTGCTTCCGGAGACCGAGGATGCGGAAACTTTCGAACTTCGCTTTCGTATTGCAGCATGCCTTCCAGTTTCAAGGACAATGTGGACTCGATGTTCACGAAAACATTCGGCTTGAACACCGGCGCGAGTTGCTGAAAGGCCCACTCCGTGGAAGACGCGATCTCGAACATGTAAAGCTCCCGCACGGGACGGCCTTCCATAGGACGAGTCGCGGTGAGCACGGCGCGGCTCACTACCTGGTGATCCACATTCAAATCGCCACCGTGGTGCGTATAAACCGCTGTCGGGCGCCAGCGCTCAATCAAACTCTTTACCAGCTTGATCACATCCAGCAATGGAAGTGTGTCAAAGCGGTTGTCAGGCAATCCGTGCAGAGACAGTTCCTTCACCCCAAGCAGATCCGCAACTCGCTGGCTGCAATCGTGCAAGCTGGTCAGGTCCGCGGGATCGGCCTTCGCACGCTGGGCGTGCCGCGACGTAATTCCCTCGCCCAGTATCGCCACATACACCATGTGCCCCTCGCGTGCCAGCCGGGCCGCGGTTCCACCACATCCTAGCAGTTCGTCATCGGGGTGTGCGGCAACGACCAGCACATTCATAACGTAATCCGTTGCTGATCCTTCAGCAGGATCTCGCGGCTTGTGGGACCCGCGTTGAATAGCAAATCGACCGCCGCCATAAAGGGCTCAAACCCCGAATACACCTGCGAGTACACAGGGTGATGATAATCATCATATCGGACGGCGATGTTGTGCTCGCCGAACAATTCCTCCCGCAAATACTTTCTTCCCATCGGGCCTGAGAGGTAAACCGTGGCCCCAAGCTCGCGGCACAGGTTCAACACCAGTTCATCCTTTTTGCCGCGGCCCTTCATCTGCGAACTGAAATAGATTTTCGTGCGAATGCCGAAGACTTCGAGCAGATATCCAGTGACCTCGCCCATAAGGTCCGCGAGCTTAAGCCACGTGCGGGTGTAGATATCCCGAAAAAAGCCAGCGTGCAAATCAAAGAAAGGTGCGTGGGAATAATTCAACCGCAACGTCTCCCAGTGCTTGGATGCCCATGGTTTCTCGCGCGATATTTCTAGCTCATGGATGGAAAGATTGCCGAACTTGCCCGCCGTCTTGACGGGAACTGTGAGCCAGCACCAACCTTCACTTAAGCGAACTTTATTTCGATTGGTGAAGCTGTTTTTTTCGAACTGAACGTGATCGAGCACAATGTGAACGTCGGCAACCGCAATGCGCTGAAAGTAGCCCAACCACGGCAGGTATGCAGGTTGATTGATGGAAACGATCATTTTCTTTCAAATCATGTTCTTTCAAAGTCATGTTCTGCCAAATTATGTTCTGCCAGATCACGTTCCCTCTTAGCGCATCCCGTCACTTTGGGAATGCTCCACAAGTTCCCACGTCAACGGAGTGCCGCATTCGATATCGCGCACTGCTTGACGGCCCAGAACTTCGGACAGATGCCTCGGGTGAAGCCCGTTGGCCGGCCGGATGGAGCGAACATTCTCCGCCGTAAACGGCTCACCTTTTCTGATATCGCGTACGACGAACAATGACCGGCGGAAGGGGAGTGTGTTCAGTTCGTTGGGAGTAGGTCCGTACTGAATCTGCCCCAGCGACGACTCGGCCATTCGGACCGCCTCGACCAGCGTTTTGAATTCTCTTGGCTCCAACGAAAAAGCGTGATCGGGGCCGCCTTCCGCGCGCGAGAGCGTCAAGTGTTTCTCGATTAGCACAGCGCCGAGAGCCACTGCCGCTACCGGCACCGCAATGCCCGGCGTGTGATCCGAGAGCCCGACCGGCAGTCCGAATCGACGCGCCAGATCGGGGATCGAGCGCAGGTTCATCTCCTCCGGCGGCGCTGGATAAGAACTCGTACAGCGCAGCAAAGCCAGTTGCGAGGCCCCGGCGTTGCGTGCTGCGTTAACAGCTTCGTCGATTTCCTCAAGGGTCGCCATGCCTGTCGATAGAATCAAAGGCTTGCCCGTTCGCGCCATTTTTTCGATGAGTGGCACATCCACCAATTCAGGGGACGCCACCTTGTGCACGGGCACGTTCATGGCCTCAAGAAAATCCACGGCAGATGGATCAAACGCGCTCGAAAACAAGTCGAGTCCAAGATCATTGGCCGCGGCTTTCAGTTTCGGTTGCCATTCCCATGGAGTGTGGGCCTCTCCGTAAAGATCATGGAGAGTGCGGCCGTCCCAGAGCGTGCCACCGCGGATGCGGAAACACTCGCGGTCGGAGCGGATCGTAATCGTATCGGGCGTGTAGGTTTGCAGCTTGACGGCGTCGGCACCGGCCTCTTTGGCGGCGTGTACGATGCGCAATGCCCGGTCGAAATCCTGATTATGGTTGGCGGAAAGCTCGGCGATAATGTAAACGGGATGGCCTGCTCCCACTGTTCGCCGCCCGATCTGCAGAGTTTCGCTCATGCCTATTTCGCTTCTGCAATTCTCGCCACCAGTTCTTCCGGCGTGAATGGCGTCCCGCGCCCACTTCGGATGATAGCAAGGGAACTCGGCCCCTCGTTGAGAATCAAGTCAAGGGCGGAGGCAAACGGAATAAATGGCGGAAACAATTGCCGATATTCAGGATGTTTGTAGTTTTGAAAGACGGTCTCCACTCCGGCGTCGGTGAGCACGTTCATTTCGCGAAGAAGATATTCCGCAGAACCGACCGGAGAAACGTACTGAGTTGCCCCCAGTTCTTCACAGATATTCGCCAGCAACTCTGTGCGCTTCCCTTCCCGTCCGAGAGAAGATGCCGATATCAGGGGAGTGTTTACCGCGAGCGACTTCAGCACCCATTGCAGCAAATCCAGATTCAGATCAATCAGAGGCATCCCGGAGGTGCATGCTTGAAGAATCGAGGATAGCGCCGGAAAGTGCACGTTAAAAAATGAGGCATGGCTGTAGTTGAGTTCGATAGCGCGCAAGTGCTTCCGCGAAAAGTCCGAGTCGCGAATTTCGACTTGCTGTATTTTTTGTTCAAGGCGGCCTCGGAAGATCACAGGGACCGTGAGCCAAAGCAGTCCGGTGGGCGTCTTGATACGGTTGCGCTGTTGCCAGGACTGCTTCTCAAACTGCACGTTGTCGAGAAGGACGAACGTGTCGACCTGATCGACCAAATCCAGAAAACCCAGCCACGGCAAATAAGTGGGTTGCGAGATGGCGATTTTCATTCCTGTCCCGCCCGGCTGGGAGAAGATCTGTCCTCCGCTTGTGCGCAACGCATAGCCTCCACAACTCTCTGCGCACCTTTTCCGTCAATCACTCGTGCGGCGTTCTCGACGAATTCGCGGCGCAACTCCGAATCACCGATCAGGCGCCGCAATGATTCAGCCAGAGACTTTCTCTCTAACACGTCGAACCAGCCTCCTGCCCATGCCGCCTTCGCCCGGCCCCAGGCCTCAACGCTCTCCTCATGATTCCTGGCAAGGGTGATGAGAAACATCGGCACTCCCATAAACGCCAATTCGCAACAAGTGACGCCGCCAGCTGAAATCGCCAAATCTGCGTGAGAAATTATCTCTGGCATGTTATCCACGTTCGCCAGCAATCTAGCGGCATGGGAAGACTTCGCGGTTGCTTTCGTGAGCGACTCCATATGGGGATTACTAGCGCCGATGACGACAGTGATCTCGAGGCAAGGATCGCTGATCTCCTCGAGGGCCTGAAGGACACATAGCGTTACGTTGTCTTGATCGGATCCTCCAAACGTGAGCAGTATTCGTCTCGCAGTAGTGGGAGTGCTCGGACCTTGTCTGGGAAAATCCAGGAACTCGCGGCGCAGCAATGCGTAGTGCGGACCCACCAGGAAACAAGTTTGGTCGCCGCGGCTTGCGTAGAGGGAGTCCGAAGCATATGGGTTTGGGTTCAGCACTACGTCGCATTGGTAGGGCGCACCTTCTCCGTGATCATCCACCAGCAATGAACGGGTCGTGCCTACCTTCACACTCTCGCGATATTCTCGCGAAAAATGGTAGCCATCCAGAACTAACCACTGGGCTTTGTATCTCCTGCATAACTCGACAGTCTGGGCTGCGTCTTCTACTGTGCCGGGTTCAGCAGAAACCTGTAGGACATCTGCACCTTCGGCGCGGAGCCGCGGTCCGAGTTCCTTCGCGCCCGCAGCAAGGGCGAAGGCGACGCGGCCACCAGCATCTCGCCACGCCTGTGCCAAGGCCACACACCGCATGACATGTCCAATGCCGATCTCCTCGCCCGCATCGGCCCGGATGAGTAAAGTTTCAGTCGACATCGTAAAGGCGGTAGATGGAAGCACCCCTTCAAACGGTGAAGACGTAGTCATACCTGAACTTCGACTCAATGACCTTTCCTCCGTCGTCCAAGTCCTTGTGGCGGAAATGACTCTTCAGTCGCAGGCCACAACTCTCGGCTAGCGGAATGAATGCCTCTGGTTCAGTATAGAAAATCTCGGCGGAGTTCAAGATGATTCGCTCGCTGCCGAGGACCGCCTTCGGCCAGCGACGGATCATGCCGAGAAAGGTTCGAATTCCATTATGTCTCAGCAGGAACCAGAGATACGCAGCCATCGAATTTCCGCGGTACCTACGATAATGTTCACCCTCCTCGGCCACCGGCATCTCGCCCACCCAGATCGTCGCGCCCGGACGTGCAATCCGTGCAATCTCTCGCAACGAAGCTTGTACGGCTTTTGCCGTGGAGAGATAAAATAACGCGGCATTACAAACGATCTTGGACGCGATCGCCGACTCAAGGAGCAGATTCTGAGCGTTGCTTGCGATAAAGGATACGTTGGATGTCGCACCCTCCAACCTTATTTTTTCTTCCGCTGTGCCGACAATTCCTATGCACTTTCCGGTGCAACCGGAAGCCATCCTTAGCAAAGTAGCGTCGCCGCATCCGATGTCGACGAGAGTGTCGTCAGGCCCCGGTCGAATCGCTTCCAGGATCTGCTGACTCACGAATACTGTTAAGGCAGTCTTATTGGGGCGCGCCGCCAATTCGTGGATATCTGCCGACTGTGCCCTGAGCCGATAGGCATCCACAAAGTTGTCGATTCGAAAGACCGGCATGTCTCGCTTCTAACCCTCGCGCAGAGCCTTCTGCCTTACATGCGAATTCAGAAGAGCAAGTTCGGGTTGGTTCTCCATAAGGTCCAGCACCTCGTTCCAACGAACGTTGTCCCGATTCCCAAAATGCCGGTAGACAGCGCGTATCATTTCCAAATCCTCGGCCGTGTCCAGAGTCCAGCGATACTGGCTGTGATCCTCTTGATCGGTGACCGAGACCACGTTGAACAATTCGGGGTTCTCATACAAGTAGGGCGTGACGTGTACTCTCTGATGTTCTTCCGAGGCGGCGTTCCAGGCGCGCTCCAAAGCGTCGGCGGTGAACATCTCAACATCCAGGCCACGCGGGTAAGTCAAG
>Ga0182024_10020022_pt1 | contig 12264 bp, 18 predicted proteins | sample P32metaG_FD_120480 | JGI IMG/M metagenome (GOLD analysis project Ga0182024, IMG submission 120480) | Permafrost microbial communities from Stordalen Mire, Sweden - P3-2 metaG (Illumina Assembly) | ecosystem: Environmental > Terrestrial > Soil > Wetlands > Permafrost | place: Sweden: Stordalen...
GGCGGAATGCGGCGGCTCCATACTGGTCCAGCAACTTCATCAACTGCGCCGTCTGACTTCCCGCCGATTCACCTTGCGCGAAGGCCAGATCCAAAAGCGTTTGGCTGTCCGGCGCGGCGTGCTCCAGACGCCCAGCGGGCGTGGAGTGGAACGCTTTGCGTTTGATCTTGAGCACCGCGTCCTGATGCGCAGGATCGAGCACGGGCTGGTGGCGATCATAGCTGCGAACATGACGAGCGATCTCGACAGAACCATCCAGAATGCGCACGCTGGTATCGGAGGCAAGCAAGGTTAACTGCCTGCCGACCGCTTCCGGCGGGATCGAATAATCGTTGAGATCGAAGCGCACATAGATGGTCTTGCGGGAACACACCGTCTCGATGCGATTGGTGGGAAACGGATGCAAAGCGGGAGGCAGCAGACGAGATTGCTCTTCGGCGAACACCTCGGCGACGGTGCGATGGTCGCCTCCGGGCCAGCGCCGCCGATGCGCGACTTGATCGCGCCACAGCAGAGCTTGGTGATTACATTCGGCCAGCGTGGTGAAGGTACGGCCCGCCCAGAACGAATCGCGTACATAACGGATGGCCCGTTCCACGCGTCCTTTCTGATTGCCCGCCCGGACCTGGCAAGGCCGTGGCGCGAAGTGATAATGCGCGCTGAGGTCCAGCAGCCGCGGATGAAACAGGATCTGATTGCCGCGCCGTTCCAGCACGGCGCTCTTCAGGTTGTCGTAAAGAATCACACGCGGTTGGCCGGACCAGGCTTCAAACGCATGCACGTGTCCGCGCAAAAAGTTCTCCATCGTTTGATCGAAGAAGAACTCCAGATACAGGGCCCTCGAATAGGAAAGCGTCACCACGAAGCAGGACAAGGCTCGCTTGGCGCGGCCCACCATCACGTAGCCGAAGTGAGCCCAGTCCACTTGCGCTTGCTCTCCTGGAAACATGTACAGTTGCAGGAACGGCTCGCGGATGCGGACGCAGCCGGCCCACGGCGCGGCGCAATTGTACGATGCTGCCAGCGTAACCGCGATCGCGTACCATCGCGTAGATACGCGTGGAACGCAGGCGCGGATGGCGTCCTAGCGTGTCGCGAATGAACTCGATGTAGGGATCGACGACGGAGGCCCGCAGCGGCTGCATGCTTTTGAACCGCTCGCTCTCGATGGCGTTGCGCACGGCATCGGGATGAACGTTCAGTTCGCGGGCAATCGTGCCGATCTTCCAATGCTCGGCGTAAAAATAGCGGCGAATCTCGGCGCGGGTTTCCGGAGAGATCATGATAGGGACTCACCTTCGTCGTGGCACGCCTGGAAACGGATCGATGAAGCGCCCAGCCCGGCCACAGATCCGGCACCGCAGCCACAGAACGGGTTGCGGCGAATGATATTGCTGCGCCTCGGCCGGTCCACGTTGGAATAATGCCGGGGATGTGATCGAAAGGGAACCTTGATCCGTCACGCAAGGCCCCGTTACGCGAGACTGCTCTTGCCTTCGTTCGCGGTACTCGCGATGATCGAGTCGTCCTTCCGGGCTCCGCTGGTGCCGCCCATTGGCACATCGCCGCTGACGCCGGCGTGCAAGCTCGCGGCACTCGCTGCTGCAATAACGGTGCCCGCGATCACAATGCGAGCAGATGAAGAAGGTCGCGTGACACTGATGACCAGGGCAGACTCGTTGCCGCAGAACTGCTTCATGGTGAACCTCCGCCATGCGTCTTCGCAGGCGAGGCTAGACACCGGCAGACGTTTCGTGGCAGGTTAGGACCAGTTCAGTTTGGTTTCACCTGACGAAGGTCGCCGAACCCGGAACCTTGTCGCGCTAACGGCAGGGTTCCTTCTCCTCTCGCCTTTGATGACAAGATACTTCATTCGGACAGTTTGATGATCGGACGGATGACTGCGCCTTCGGCGCGGATGATGTTGCTTCCCCGGCTCAAGTCCAGAAGGCTACGTCTTCAGATGATCGCCGACAACATGATCGGCCACCGCGCCGCCGCCGGCATCCAGACAAAAGATCAGCTGGCGCACCTTCTGCGCCACCGGCATCAGGAGCATTTGCGGAACGGCGGCAAGCTCGAAGTGGCGCAACAGCACGAGAGTGCCCAGACCACCAGCGTCTATTTAGGACGCGGCGTCAGGCCTTCGGCTTCGGTTTCGCACCATCCGGCGCCGCCCGCTTATTATCGCTCTTTTTCGGCTTGCCGTCTGGCACGTGCGAGCTTCGCCAACCCCGTCGGAGGCCGTCACTTGTTTTGCGTCAAACTCTTCTCCGAAATAAGCTGTACACCCTAGAGTTTGCATAGTATACCGAGATGTGCAGGCTGTACGCTAATGATTTCTTGGGCCACAAATTGCGGTGCTCCAGGAGGATGATGTGATTGAAAACGGGAGTATACTCAGCACATGCAGAGTCTACCCCTCATTCTCGCAGCTATCTTCGCGCTTTCGAGCCTTTCTTCACTGGGAGCTGAACAGAAGTTCGACGTAACAATAGTTGATCGACAAAACAGCCAGATTGCCTACAGCTACGTCGTGCCCGGTCAGTCCAATGCCGTTTCGAATACGAATGTAGACTGTAGTGGCGCGGGCGCTGGCGTGAATTGCTCGGGCACGACTACCAGTTCAAGGTCTACTATCCCGCCCAGTAGAGTTGCGTATCAAGTAACGGGTGCAACCCTTTCACTTCAATTGCCTGACGGAAGGCTTGCAATCGTCAATTGCGATAGCAAGTTGAATTGGACGGATTTCAGCAAGATGAATCAAACCCGTCGCAGTTGCAAAGTTCCCTTGGTAGCGGATATTCATGCCGAGTTTGACGGAGACAAGGCAAAGCTCAGATGGCCTGTGAGTATCGATGGTAAGAAATTCGAATCAGAGACGTACAAGATAGTGGCTGTCCTCGACAAGCCTCAATAATTGTTAGCTGGTCCGCAAGAACTTTCTGAACAGTCGTAGGCCGTCCGACGGGCGACCTCGGCGGAATGTTCCGCAGCCGGTGCGTTGGTGCTCATGGTTTTGACATTTTCTGTGTTTCAACGAATTCGCAAAACCGCTTTACATCAGCGAGGGCACTAAACAGCGCATGCTTGGTTACGCTCAACGATATTGGAAAATCAGGCTCCTTGCCATCCATTGCCGTTCGAATCGCTCTCTCCAATTGGTCGCCAAAGCGGGAACGTGGATGCGTCTTAAAGTGCTTCTGTGATTGTACAGGCTGTTCGCTGTTAATTTCGAGATCGTGTGAGCAGTCATTTCGGCTGAGATTAATCTGTTCCAGCTGGCTGTAGCTGACAGGAGATCGGGCCCATTCGAAAGTAGTTCTCTGCGTCAAGAAGTCGCAATACCGTTTGAACCAATTGCCAGGCTTCTTCTCGCTGGCGCCGCCGTGCCGGTCAACAAATTTCCGCAAATAGTCGTGAAGCGCTTTCTCTAGCAGGCCGAGACAGCATTGCCCAAGGACCTGAACGCATTTTGTAGCGTCGTTCCAGTCTTTGTCAATGAAACCGGGGGCATCGTTACCACGCGAAAGATATGCCTCCTTTTCCCTCACAATCTTTCGCTGCGTGGTTTCAAAGGGGTGCACACCCTTGAGGTAGAACCGCCCAATAAACCCGAGACGCCCGTTCAAGTCGTCCAGAAGGGTCGAGGATTCCATCGACTAAGGCTACCAGCTTTCGCCGGATCACGCCGACGGCCTCCGCTGGCTGAAGATGGGAGCCGCGGACGTGTATGCTCAGGGCCACTTGCTCTACGCCCGGCGCAATGACCAGGCCAGCCTCGATGAAGTCGAACGCATCCTGATCTGACCGGCGATTCCCAATATTCCTAACGTGCATTAGAGAATTCTGTAAACTTTGCGACCCGGTTCGAGTGCGATGAATAAGAACGCGCCCGTGAACGGATGAGAAATCGCGGCCAAAGCTACAGACGCTTCTTTGACGATCTCGCTGATGCGCCGCTGCGGCGTTGCGATCGGCGAGCAATAACCGAGCGCTTGGTCGTAAGCGACCACGAGATGCACCTCGTTGCAAGGTGTCTTGAGGGCGCGGCATCGGTGTGCCTTTTTCCTAAGCTGCACCAGCAAGGGATCAACCATGGTACGGCTGTCGAAGGTGTCGACATGGTTCACTGGCACGATCCAGTCAGCGCCCGGTGTCATGGCATCGCCCGGGGCGAAGATGATCAATTGGAGGTACTTGTCCAACGGCGGAAAACGATGCAGCTCTGTGAACCGATGCCCCGACCCATGGCGCTTTGTCGGCCACGCCTGATCCACGTGTTCGATCAACTGGAATAGAGACTTCCGATACGTCGGATATTCACGCGGCGCAATGTGAGCCTTGGGTCTTGGGAAGAAGACGGCTAGCCAGAAATTCTTCGACGTGTTAATTGGCTGGGGAGTTCCGACGGCGGCAAGGAGGCGCTGTTCGATCTTTTCGCGTACCTTACCCGCTTTCATCTCCTCGGGATGCGCCCACTGACAAATTTCGACGCCAATGCGTCTCTGCGACGCAGTGAGGCATATGACATCTGGTGGGTCGAATTCTGCCAAAGACCATTCCCCGATCTCAGCACCGGCGAACCTTGGACACGTTTCGAGAAACGCTTGAAATAGCGCCCACTCTTCCCGTTTCTGATCCAACATGCTGCCCAATTTAGTCCAGTCTCGCACGGAAGAGGGTCAAAACTAGAGTTCTATGCTTCTATAGCGAGAAGCAGGTCAGAACTCGGAAGAGCGAAGATGATTTAACACCTGCCTGTGCCCGGATGGCCGTCGCAAAAAGGACCAAGCTTGTGAAGGCAATAATCCGAGAACCTCAATTGGATGAATGGTTTACCTACACGCCGACATCTGTAGGACGGCGTAACTAGTTTGCGGACAGGTCGTCTTCCCATCAATAAATTCGTCAGTCCTACCGATAGCTGATCGAAGGTATCGCCCCATTGATTCGGACACTCAGTTTTACTGCGGTCACATTCACGGCAGTCCTATTGGGATCGGACCTCGCGGTAGGGAAGCGCGCGTACGAGAAAGGCGATTATGCGACCGCGCTTAAAGAATTGTTGCCGGTTGCAGACCAGGGCGACGCACAGGCGTTGTACCTCGTCGGTTCGATGGTCTTTGAGGGCAAGGGTGTAAGCCAGGACAAACGTAAAGGAGCGGTCCTGCTCCAGCTCGCCGCACGTGAGGGTTACGCTGAAGCAGAACTGCGGCTCGCAACTATGTACCAGAGCGGAGATGGCGTGCCGAAGCGCACTGACAACTTTCTCTATTGGAATCGGCGGGCTGCCGAACACGGGCTTCCATTGGCGCAGATTGGCATGGGAGTCCTTTCCTGGACAGGCGAGGTGGGAAGCAAAGATCGCGTTCAGGCATATATGTGGTTCAGTCTTTGCTCGGCGAGTGGCGATGTGTTCCGCGGTGACCTCAAAATCGGCGACGTCTGCGCGAAGTCTCGGAACGTGCTGGTGAGGGAGATGACACAAGATCAGATTGACGAGGCCAAACAGCGCACCAAAGACTGGAACGGGCAAAACAGCGTTCGTGAAGACGACTCTAACCCCAAACGGAAGTGAGAGTTGAACTCGAAGGCGCGATAACCGATTGCGTTCGGAGCGATGACGTGCGAATTCATTCGCGCGATTGATGCCTCCACGAGGAGTCGCGTTCTCAGCAGGACGCTACGGCAAGATATTGAGTATTTTCTTAGGAGGTACGATTTGAACTCTCGGGCGCACACCTTTTACGCGGTGCTTGTCAGCGTCGTTCTCGCCGGTTCAGCATTAGGGCAATCCGATCCAGTACTCACAATGGAAAAGGTGATGACTCGCGAGCAATTGCGAACGATCGGCATTGATGGCCTGACGCCCATCCAGCGCGCCGCTTTAGACCGATGGCTCTCCGATTACACGGTAAGCGTCATCCAGTTCGCCCAGCAATCCGACAAGCCTGCGACCAACGGCCCTATCCCGCCACCAACCACGTACAGTGGAAGCGGGGGAGGTCACTGGATCAAATCCAAGGCCGACAATGGAGCTATCGTCATCCTGGAAGATGGGTCGATGTGGGAGATCAACTCGCTTGACCGGATCGAAACTGTGCTATGGCTGCCCATTAGCAATGTGACAATCCTAAGGGCGAATTCGCCGGTTGGGGATTACAAGTACACGCTGATCAATACAGACGATGGGGAGAAGGCTCTCGCGAAATACCTGGGCAAACAGTGACGGGGCCATCGACCGGCCCGCGGGCTGCTTCGCCTTATTTCTGCCCGTTCGCTCCTTGGTGAAGCCGACACGTTTTCGGAGGGTGAATCTTTCCTCTCAACTAATTTCTCGCGCCGTTTGATTGTTTTCGTTGCAATGGGGATCGGACAGTATGGGGAAAAATACATGAAGGCTCGCGCAGTGTCCATGTTCCTGGGTGCGTCATGCTTGCTCTTGAACGTAAGTGCTGCCATGGCGCAGGACCGCTCAACGAGGACGCCGGACCTCTCGGGGCTTAGCCAAGCAGAACGGGAGTCCATCGAGGCGGCCTGCTCTGCGGCCAAGTATGTGCATGGGCCTGCTGCTTATAACCAATGCCTCACAGACCAGCTCGTGTCATTATCGAAGGGCTCGCGAACCCCGGACCTGTCGGGGTTGACTACGGAAGAGCGGCAATCGATCGAGGCCGCTTGCTCGGCGGCCAAGTACGTGCAGGGACCAGCTGCGTACAATCAGTGTTTGCGGAATCAACTCACCTCGCTGTCCGGCGGACCACGACCGCCCGATCTCTCACGACTGAATGCAGACGAGCGACAATCGATCGAGGCGGCTTGTTCCGCGGCCAAGTACGTACAGGGACCAGCTGCTTACAATCACTGCCTGCTGAATCAGCTTGCGTCGCTGTCCGGCGGGCCACCGGCGCCAGACCTCTCGGGGCTAATACAGACGAACGGCAATCGATCGAGGCCGCTTGTTCCGCAGCCAAGTACGTGCAAGGTCCTGCCGCCTATAACCGATGTCTAAACAATCAGCTCACTGCGCTCTCTCAAGAGCCTCTCAATGCACCCAGGCCAAGTCGGCCTCCGTTAAGGGCACCCACTCAACCACCACTACTGGCACCTTCTAAACAGGCAATCTCTGCGCGACCGGCGTTTGCCTGGCCGAATTGGTCCGGTGGTATATCATCGACCCAACTGCGGTCACTGACGCGCACCAATCTCGAACCCGCCGAGCTCTTCAAAAAGGTAGCTCCCACGATCTACGCAGTACTCACGAGTGGCTCGCGCGACCAAATGTTGGCCGGTCGCGATGTATCTCAAGGATCAGCGGTCGCCGTATCAAAGCAGGAGCTAATCACGAATTGTCACGTGGTCGAAAACAGCCCGTTCATTGTCGTCATCCAAAAAGATCATGTCACTGAAGCCAAGCTGGTAAAGTCTAACCAGGCATCGGATCGTTGTGTAATCCGAGTGGAATCGGCCGGCCTCAGTTCGATACAAGGAGTCCGGAGTTTTTCGGATCTTTCAGTGGGTGAAAGGGTATACAGCGTCGGGACACCGAGTGGGCTCGAACAAACGCTAGGCGAGGGCCTCATTTCAGGTCTTCGGGAAAACAAGCGGATCAAACTGATTCAGACCACCGCGCCTATCTCTCCAGGATCGTCTGGCGGCGGACTCTTTGATGCTTCGGGAAACTTGATAGGCATTACGACGTTCATGCTCCGCGACACTCAAGCGCTTAACTTTGCCATCGCAGCTGAGGAGTTTTGACACTGAAGGGCGGTGTCCGTGGTCTCCATTTCACAGCGGAACACCCTCTTTCCGATTGTCACCCTTACCTTCGCTCGGTAGTGAAATGACGTTTGGTCAAGATGGCAGGGTTACGTCCTGGTCGGAACCTTAACGGCGTTTCCCGAATGACAGGACACACTATTTGCTGCGTTCACCCGTGAGCAGCGTCTTAAACACTTCGACGTGCGGTCTGCGAGTCCCCATGTGTGCGAACACGTGAATTCTGTAAGGTGCGAAGGAGGGTTCGCTCACCCGCATGTACGAGCTCTGGTTGTTCGCAATCCAGTGACTAAGATCAAGGTTTCGACCGGTTTGCTGCTCTCGGATCAGGAACGCTGTGATGCAATGAGCTGCCGCTCCATACAGATATATCGTGCGGATTCCTGCCTGGGTGGCGGCAACCATTTGATCTGGGGACAGTACCAAGTTGCCTGGGAAAGTGAGGACGCCGCGTGCTTTCGAATTCGTTTCGAGGTGCTGCTGCACCGCTTCGCCCAACCCCTTCGGGTTTCCGTGTTCATAGAATTCGTCCCATTCGGCGCGCAGATTGTGCAGATCGATGCCATCGCCTTCCGGGTACCGATCGACTTCCAGGTGTAGCCAGTTCCGTTCAGCCGCTAACCATCTTCCGAAGGAGCTCTTTCCCGCGCCGCTGGGTCCGAGAACCAGCCAGACAGTAATTCGCTTCTGCTCGATAGCACTGAGCGACGGCCTCATATCTCACGAGTTTATGCTCGTCGAGGGCGGGGGCTCAGACTCGCGCATTAAGAACCGTTCAACGCGGCGTCAGGCCTTGGCCCTTCCCGGGTTCGCCGCGCGGCGTCTGCGGACCGCTTATGGTGACTCGTTCTCAGCTTGCCGTCCGGCGACTTATACCCGAGCTTCGCTAACCTGCCGGGACATACCGCTTGATCGAGATGTCCCGCGCGAGCTCTCGCGTTTTCGCCACGTCGTAGGCGAGTTGCATGCGGAGAAGGTGGTTCATGTCCGGGCCGAACGCCTTTTCGATGCGCAGGGCCATTTCCGGCGTCAGCGCGGCCTTGCCGTGCAGAAGGTCGGAGAGCGTGGCGCGGCGCACTTTCAAAATATCCGCCGCCTTCGACACGTTGAGGCCGAGGGCATCGATGACTTCGGTTTTAATCAGGTCGCCCGGATGGGGCGGGTTCTTCATGGGCATTGCGGCCTCCTAATGGTAGTCGATCAAATCAATATCGCTGGCGGTGTTCGTCTTTTCGTCATAGCGGAAAATCAACCGCCAGTTTCCGGTGACAGTAAGGCTCCATAATCCTTTCAGGTCGCCTTTAAGCGGATGCAGCTTCCAGCCCGGAAACCGTCCAAGCTGCTCCAGCGTCTCGGCGGTTTCGAGGGCGAACAGAAGCTTGCGCAGCTTGTCGGCCATCGCCGACGGTACCCCCCTGGCGTTCCCGTCTTCGTGGAGCTGCCTGAGCCCTTTATGGCGAAAGCGGACAAGCTGCATCTCATCCCTTCATAAATCCAGTATGTACGGTTATACCGTACACGTCAAGCGATTTGTTGTGAACGGGAAGCCAAGAAGCGCGTTCGTCATCCCTCACCACGGATCACCAAATCCTGCATCGCCAGTTGCGAGTCTCCAACCATCGATTGCCCAGCGCTCTTTAGTAGCTGAGCGTGACGGCCGCGCGCCCGTGCGACGGCGGCGTCCAGCGCCTCACCGCCTGGTTCGGGAACGCAGGTGAGCAAAACTTTAGCCAGACTGTCTACGAATGCGAATAGCGCCTGCTGAGCTCGCCCCAGGCGGAATACTTCGCGCCGAATTTGTTCCATACTGGCGGCAAGTCGTTCCTCAGCCCCAATTATCACGTCTTCCCTCCCGCTCAATTCATGGTCAATCGCCGTTCTGAGGAAAGCGCTCGGGTTGGCGTAGCCTCGGAGCTTCGCCGTCGATTGGAGTTGTTCCTGTTTGTCGGCAGTCAAACGGAATGTTCGCCTTGGCATGATCGCCCTCTACTTCAAAAGGGGATGACGAGGCCGCTTCGGGACGCGATTTCGCATGAAAAACAGGGCGTCGGACAGGCGGCAGACAATTGGTCGGGATCGTCGGACGCCCAAAGTGACCTGACGTGAGCCAGGTACAAAACGAAATCAACCACATCGTCAGACGATCCTTTATGTTCCACTACCGGGTTTTGGGCTGTCTGGGAGCCATCTTCGCTGTAGCCGATGTTGCAATCTGTTGCACTCTGTTCACAAACTGTTGCTCTCACTTGTGGGCAACGAGAACCGTTGCAGACTGTTCACAAAGTGTTCGCAAACCGTTGCACACCGCAAAAAAGACGCGATTCGGTGTCCCGACTGGTTCTCGCCATTCCCTTTGTATGTGAGGGAGCAATTCAGGCAACGTCGATGGACACAACTCCACAGCCACGCCGAAGAAAGTCAAGATCGGACCTTGTCCACTTGCGCTCCCTCCCCTCGACCCAGCCTGCGACCAAGATTGGGCAAGTGACCTGGGCCTGGGGAGAGATTGAGGCCGGCCTGGCGGCGGGGATGAAACTCAAAGAGGTCTGGGAGGCTGCGAGAAAGGATGGGCTGGATATTTCGTACGCGCAATTCCGCGTCTACATTTCCCGGGTCAGGCGCCGACGCCAACGATCCACTGCGGCGCCGCTACCGCCGCCCGTAGTAGGCAACGGAGAGCCCGGTCTGCCAGCCTCCCTACCATCCGATCCATTCAACAACTTGCGGGAGCAGCGGGAGAAAAAGAAACAGTCGGGATTCGAATACGATCCGTTCTCGATTAACAAGAACCTGATCGATTGAGAGGTGCCATATGACAAACCAGGAGATAAGCACGAACGGAACCCAGGCATCGGTTCACATAGTACTGCAGGGGAAGGGAGGCGTCGGGAAGAGCTTCGTCTCGGCGATCCTGGCCCAATACTTCCGAACGAAAGCAGCGCGGGTGCATTGCCTGGATACCGATCCGGTCAATGCGACGTTCGCGCAATACCGGATGCTGGAAGCCGAGCACATGAAGGTTCTCCGGCGGGGCACGGTAAACGAAAAGCAGTTCGACATGCTTGTCGAGAAGGTCTGTCAAGGTGATGGTGTCTTCATCGTAGATACAGGCGCAACCACCTTCGTTCCTCTGTGGAACTACATCTTGGAGAACGAAATCCTGGCGTTCTTCCGATCCCACGGCCGAAACGTATTCGTACACTCGGTCGTGACCGGCGGGCAGGCGATGAGCGACACTCTCAACGGCCTGGAACGATTGGCGCAAACCACTTCGGAAAAGAACGTCATCGTATGGTTGAACGAATACTTCGGCGAGGTCAGCAAGGATGGAAAAACCTTCGAAGAATTCAAAGTCGCCGAGGAGTACGCACCCAAGCTCGTTGGCGCAGTAGTGATCCGGGAGAGAAACCCGCATACCTACGGCGACGATGTGCGCCAAATGTTGGAACGCCGGTTGACGTTTGACGAAGCAATCCGCAACGCGGACTTTTCCCTGGTATCGAAACAGCGGCTGGCGATTGTGCAGCGCGAGCTGTTCGAGCAACTCGACCAGCTGGCCATCGGGTGAACTCTATGTCTAACGGAAATGGTCCGATCACGACACAGCGGCTCATCGCGGAAGTCGCTGTCCGGCACAATATTCTTCTCAAGCCCGATGACGCCGCCTTCGCACTGGTGACGATCAACCAGCTTGTGCTGGACGAAACGATGGAGCGGGTGCACGCGGAGATTCGCGAAACGATCGCGGGATTCAACGCTTCGTATGAGAAAGCGGAAAGGCGCGCGGGCAGTATACTGGCGCAAATGGTGAGGGAGTCGGCGGTCGAGATGCGAAAGGGTTTGCAGAACGACATTCACATCGCCGGGTTGAAGGCGCGGGAGTTTGTGCATCTGGTGAACGAAGCGCACCGCCGCCCGGCCTTGATCCGGTGGTCTGCCGTAGGCTTGGTGGTCGGCGGCCTGCTATTCGGGGGCGGCTTTTGGCTGGGGACCTTGCTGCATTAGCGGGCCCGCCAGAAGGTACACGCACGAAAAGCTTATTGTCGAGCGTTGAGGAAGCCCGAAAGCCGAGCAGTTCTCCTCCGTTCTTCTTTTCCTGCGCTGGCAGGGGGGGCGGTTAATCCGTCTTGTTCCAGCAACAACAAACGTCCCGAGTTGCCTCCGCCATTCCCTTAATAGTTGAGTATCTCTCGCGGTGCCATGAGGATTTCATGGATGTGACAATCAAAGCGCCACGCGCCACCGTCATCAACGAACTGCCTATCCGTGTGCGCGAAGCTTCGGTCTTCCTTGGCGTCAGCCCGCAAACGGTGTATCTTTGGGTTGAGCGAAAGCAGATTCCCCATCTCCGCGTGATGGGCCGCAACATCCGTTTCTTGAAATCGGAGTTGGAGCCCTTCCGCGCGCAGTTCAAACAGGAGGTGGAGAATTGGCAAGACCAGTGAAGCACGATGGGGGCTTGTACAAACGCGATGGGTCGAA
>Ga0182024_10020023_pt1 | contig 12264 bp, 10 predicted proteins | sample P32metaG_FD_120480 | JGI IMG/M metagenome (GOLD analysis project Ga0182024, IMG submission 120480) | Permafrost microbial communities from Stordalen Mire, Sweden - P3-2 metaG (Illumina Assembly) | ecosystem: Environmental > Terrestrial > Soil > Wetlands > Permafrost | place: Sweden: Stordalen...
ATCGGCTTCATTCGCTTCGTTTCCTCCACGAAATGCGATCCTAGCTACAGGGTCCTGACTCTTGCCCTGGTAGGTCTACCTCCTACTGAATACGCCAGCCTTAAGCTGGACACACACCGAAAACGAGACTTCGCAGAAATCATCCAGAGCATCGAACTACCTACGATTGAACAAATGCGAGAGAAGGATGGCGGCTTGAAAAGACGTGACTTTCTGAAAGGCGCGCTCGTCACACCAATGTACAGGGTAAGCAAGCCCGTCTTTGCATCCGGCCCTTTCTCCGCTCTCCCGAAAGCAAACCCAGCCCAAAACCGCTCTCGGGTTCGTCCCGGCGAGCCGGAGTGGCCTGCAGAGGAAAAGTGGCTTCGCCTGGGGCGGAGCCTAAAGGGTTCGCTGGAGCGCCCTGTCTCTCCTTTTGCCGGTTGCTCCTCCCAGGATCACTCTTCGTGCGAGGAAGTTTCTCGCCGGATCAGCAACCCGTACTTCATAGGGGATGAGCCTGCCCTCACGCAGACCAGCGGGTGGGTGGACGCATGGCGCTCGCAACCCAGCGCCTACGTGGTGCGCGCAGTGAATGCTCATGATGTGGTCCAGGCAGTCAATTTTGCTCGCGAAAACCGGGTTCGTCTTGTGGTCAGAGGTGGAGGGCACAGCTACCACGGCGCGTCCGAGGGCAAAGACTCGCTTCTCGTTTGGACGCGCTCCATGAATCGGGTCGAGGTTCACCATTCGTTCGTTCCGAGTGGCTGTGAAGCCATCATGGCCTCACAACCTGCTGTTTCGATGGGCGCGGGCGCCATGTGGAGCGATGCTTACCACCATGTCACAACGTTAGGTGGACGATATGTGCAAGGTGGGGGATGTATGACCGTCGGTGTATCGGGCCTGGTGCTGAGTGGAGGGTTCAGCAGCTTCTCCAAACGGTATGGCACCGCTGCCGCTGGTCTGCTGGAAGCGGAAATCGTGACCGCAGATGGTCAGGTGCGGGTGGTCAACGAAAGGAACTCGCCGGACCTGTTCTGGGCTCTCAAGGGCGGCGGTGGAGGGGTCTTTGGGGTGGTCACTCGTGTCACGTTGCGCACCCGGGAACTTCCCGAGTATTTCGGAGCAGTCGTCGGTACGATACGCGCCAGGAGCGAAGCGGCATTCCGAGACCTGATCGCTAGGTTTGTCGATTTCTACGCCGAAGCGCTGTTGAATCCACATTGGGGTGAGAGGTTCGGCTTTGGTAAGGACACCCTACAGTTCACGATGCTCTTTCAGGACCTTACGAGCGATCGGGCGCGCCGCATCTGGGCTCCGTTCCTCGAGTGGGTCCGTTCTCGCCCGCTTTACGAGTACAAAGAGAATCCCCAGTTCCTGATGTTTCCCGCACGATATTTCTGGGACTACGACTATCTCCGGGGGCACCAGCCGGAAATAAAGATGATCCCTGACAATCGAACAGGAGCACCGGCCTACCACGCGGCCTACGCCGACGCTGAAGGGGAGATCGGCTGGTTCGTTCACGGTTACGAATCGGTATGGCTTTCCGCCTCGCTGCTCGACGCGAACAAGCGGCACGAACTCGTGGATGCCTTATTTGCCTGTACGCGCTTCTGGTCTGTCGCGTTGTTCGTCAGTAAAGGGCTCGCGGGTGCCCCGCAAGAGGAGAGAGATGCGGCGCGTAAGACCGCAATGAATCCCGCAGTGACTGAAGCCTTTGCCCTGGCGATCATCGCTGGAGGCAGCGGACCGGCGTATGTGGGCATGCCGGGGTCTGCGCCTGACTTGGCAAAAGCACGCGAGGACGCCCGCAGCATTACAGCCGCGAGCGGAGAGCTACGTAGGGTCGCACCGAACGGCGGGTCCTATCTTTCGGAGAGCGGATATTTTTTTAACAACTGGCAGCAGGCTTACTGGGGGGCGAACTATCTCGCCTTGGCAGCGGCGAAGAAAAAGTACGATACTGATGGACTTTTCTTCGTCCGTCACGGCGTTGGCAGCGAGGCCTGGAGTGAAGACGGCTTTGTCAAGCTGGGATAATAGCGACCCTCGCGCCTGGTCTCACGGAACGTTCTTCCTGCAAAACGGGGTTATAGGTAACTTCGTCCCTGTGGGTTTGTCCAGCCACGACAACTCACAACCCCTGATAACGCCCGAAGCCTGCTCCAGGTTTCCAGCGAGACGTTTCTGTTGGTTCGACCGAGTAGTTAATGGCGTTGTGCACCGTGGCTGATTGGGGCACCGCTGGCGAAAGATGCTGACAACTTCGGCGGGTGGGCACAAAATTGGCACAAAAAGCCGCGCCGTTATATTGGAATAGATACTAAGATATTGATTCTATTGGCTCCTCAGGTAGGACTCGAACCTACAACCCTTCGGTTAACAGCCGAATGCTCTGCCATTGAGCTACTGAGGAGTGTCTTGGCGGGACGTCTTGACTGTCTCCGATTTTACCGCAAACCTGATCCCCCGCGTCAAAAGCCTATCAGTCCACCCTGGCCGCAGAGTCGTGCATGATCGCCTCCGCGGCGCGTCTCCCGGAAGCCAGCGCTCCCTGGATCGAGGCCGTTTCCCGGTAGTCCCCGCACATGTAGACCCCTCCCGTACCCCCTACACGCACGGGCATCTGCTCCCACTCCGCATGCCGCTGCTGCGGGAGCGCTTGGGCTAGAGGGTAAGCCCTAAGCATCCTCCATGAATCCACAACAGGGCCAAACCACCTTCTCATTTGGGCCCGTACTCCTTCATCCAGTCGCGTCAGGGCCGTGTCATTCGCTGGAGCCTCTCCCACCACGCTCGCTACTACCAAATGCGCTCCGGGGGGCGCATAGGCAGGCGAAACCGCACTCATCACCGCTAGGTTGTTCACCGGTCCAGCGCCGCGTCCTTCCCCGTTCAGCAAAATGATGGGCTTGTTCACCGGAGTCTGCTGCGCGGCATAACAGAACGCCGTGGTCTTGTTCCAGGCCCGGACCTCGGGCACACTCCAACCGCCAACCCCCTTCAACAGAGCGTTGCCCTCGTTGCCCGCAACCGCGAGCACCACAGCGCCCGCCTCCAGCTTCTCCTTGCCCTCCACTTCTATCTGGAACGATCGGCCGCTCCGCAGCACCTTGACCACGCGCGCACCCGTCACCAGAGTGCCTGCGCGCAGCTTCGCCGCCAATTGCAACGGTATTTGTTGCATTCCTGCCGCCGGAACGGCTGCGTCCCCCGCCGAAAACATGCGAAAGAGGAATTCAAAGAAGCGGCTCGAGGTCACCAGTTCGCGCTCCAGAAAGACGCCGCCGAAAAACGGCTCAAAGAACCGCTCGATGATGTTCGCGCTGAATGGAACCGCCTGCAAATAGTCGCGCGTGGTCCTCTCCGGCCGCGCAAACATCTCTTCCCACGTGCCTCGCTGCACCCGCGCGCGCAGCTTCGCCACCTGTAGTTTGTCCGCCCACGGGACAATGGAGTCAAACAGGAACCGGGCCGCACCCCAGGGATTGCGGAAGGGATCGGCGAAACGATGGAACCTGCCCCCACGCCAGACCAGCGCGCCGGGTGCGAATTTTTTCAGCTGCAAGCCGCCGTAATCGAGCAGCCGTTTCGCTTCCGGATACGCCGTCAGCATCACCTGAAATCCGCGATCGAGTCGAAAGCCCTCCACCACATCGGTACGCACCCGCCCACCCGGCGCATCACTCGCCTCCAGCAGGGTCACCCGCACACCTGCTGCTTCGAGCGACAAAGCGCAACTAAGCCCGGCGAGGCCCGCCCCAATCACAACGACCTTGCTTTCGCCCATATGGCGAGCTTAAAACGCTTTCCCTTACCGCACCTTGCGCCGGGCGGAATGATGTTGACGAGGATGAAATGTAAGAGGATGAAATGTAAAATGGTCCCTAAGGATGGAACGTCATGCCCCGTCTCTCTCGTCTCACCCGCAAGCAGGTCTCTGAATCCACTGGTGAAATCTACGATCGTTACATGCGCCAACGTGGGAATGTGCCCAACATGTTTCGCACCATGGCGCACCGGCCGGAAATTTTCGCCACCATGATTGCTCATTTCGAGGCCATCCTCAATACCGGGACGCTGCCCACCCGGCTTAAGGAGCTGGTGATCGTGCGCACCTCGCAGCTAAATGCCTGCGAGTATTGTCTTGCCTCCCACACCGCGATCAGTCGCAAGCTTGGCTGGAGCAGCGAGCAGCTGGAAAACCTGGCCGACTTTGAAAGCCGTGAGGACTTTTCTCCGGCGGAGAAGGCGGCGCTCCACCTCGCCGAGAAGATGACGACCGACTCAAACCGCTACTCCGATTCGGAGTTCGCCCACCTGCGTACGTTCTACGACGAAGGTGAGGTGGTTGAGCTGATGGCGGCAATTGGCTTGTTCAACTACTTCAACCGTTTCAATAATCTGCTGCAGATGGAGCCTACCAAACCGGCGGAAGGTGCTGAGACCCTGGAGGCCAGCGCAGTCCGATAAAGCAGAAACTGCAGATCCCTCGGCTTCGCTCGGGATGACAAAGGGGAGAGTGGGATTTCCATTCGAGATCGGTCGCGCGGATCCCAGGTCTCAAAAGCGAGACCTGGGGCACCCTTCGATTTGTCAGTACAGCATTACCGCAACCTTGTATGTCGTAAACCCCTGGCCTGGATTGCCAGAATCGCAGGCGCCCACCGCCGCCTTCTGAAACTTCCCGCTTGCAATTCTCTGTTCCAGCACTTGCGGCAACCGGCTCAAATCCGTTCCCCCCCAGCGCATGATGAACCGGGGCGCCGAACCGCCGGCCGAGCCGTGCTCCATTTCGCAGGTCTGGCGGGCATCCTGGGTCAGGCCCGCTGGCTGCAGCCCTCGTTGCTGAAGCAATTGCCCGATCTTCTGCTCAATCTGCTCCGGCCCAAGCTGGGCCACGCCGTCCGCAAAGTCCTCCACCGCGTAGTAGTTCCCTCCCCGCCTCACCAGCCCCACGCCAATGGTATTCATGACCGGGTTCAGAAGATTCGCCCGATGAGGCGCGGAGTGCATCCACTCCTGCTCCAGAGCCTGGGGAGTCGGCGCCAAAGCCACGTTCTCCGCAATGGAGCGGAAATGGGCACCCGCTGCGCCGCACCGGGCGACCAGGTCGGGTTCCCCGGGATATTGGTGGGATAACGAAGGCTGCTGAGCCATCAGCTGCGCATGTTCGGTGGCTGCCTGGGCCAGCGCAGGGTCCCACCTGAGAGGAGCCAGTCCTTGCTGTGCCCGGTCCTCATTGGCCAGCTCCATTACTTGCTGTTCCGCTGACTGCTGCGCTAAGGCCGGCATGACCGCCATCGTTCCGGCCAGCGCGATCGTCCAAATCCATTGTGGTTTGCGCATCGCGTAATTCCCCATCGTATCAACCCGCAGGCGGCTCAGATGATGCGGGCAATATGCGATCATTGGCCATTGATGGCCTTCGCTCGCACTCTCCGCCACCAGCCGCTCGGAGTCATCGGTATCTTCCTCCTGGTGGTCTTCGTCGCTACCGCGGTGAGCGCGCCCGTCATTACGCCCTACGACCCCGCCGCCATCGACCTTTATCACCGCCTCGCACCGCCTTCGCATGCCCATTGGTTTGGCACCGACGAACTCGGACGCGACATCTTCTCCCGCATTCTCTCCGGCGCCCGCCTTTCGCTCATGGTTGCCGGCAGTGTCGTTGGACTCTCGCTCTCCCTGGGATTGGTCCTCGGCGGCCTCGCCGGCTTTTATGGCGGCCGGGTCGATACGCTGCTTAACATTTTTGTTATGAATGCCTTTCTCTCTTTCCCCGGCATTCTGCTGGCCATCGCCTTTGTGGCCTTTCTCGGTCCCGGCTTGCTCAACCTGGTGCTGGCCCTGGCCATCGGTGGTTGGGTGGGCTACGCTCGCCTGGTGAGGGCCCAGGTCCTCGCCGTCAAAGAGCGGGAATTCGTCGAGGCCGCCCGCGCTCTTGGAGCCTCGGATGTGCGCATTTTTACCCGCCACATCCTCCCCAACATCCTTCAGCCCATCATCGTGCAGGCGGCCATCGGTATGGCAGGAGCGGTCCTGGCTGAGGCCACGCTCAGCTTCCTGGGCTTGGGGCTGCCGCCGCCCGCGGCCAGCTGGGGCGGCATGCTTAACGACGCCCGCTCCCACCTGTTCGACTCACCTCACATGGTCGTCTTTCCGGCCATCGCGGTTATGCTCTGCGTGCTCTCCTTCAACTTCATCGGGGACGCATTGCGCGATTACCTCGACCCGCGTACGAGGCTGCTGATTGGCCTATGACGCGGCCGCTCAGCGCGCGGATCGGCATTATTTCCGATACCCACGGTCTACTGCGCCCGGAGGCGATCGAAGCTCTGCGCGGGGTCGAGCACATCCTCCATGCCGGAGACGTCGGCGACCTGTCGATTCTGGAAGCGCTGCGCGAGCTTGCTCCCGTTACGGCCATTAGCGGCAACATCGATGTGGGCGGCCCTTGCTCGCACCTTCCCGCCACGGAAGTGATTACGCTCCGTGGCCAAACCTTCTATATGCTGCACGACCGCCACGCACTTGATCTGGATCCTGCTGCAGCAGGGTTCGCGGCGGTCATCAGCGGTCACTCCCACCGGCCGCTCATTGAGTGGCGGCAGGGCGTTCTCTACATGAACCCGGGCAGCGCGGGACCCCGCCGCTTCTCTCTGCCTGTTTCGCTGGGTATTTTGTCTATCGGTGCGGATTCGCTGCAGCCGCAACTGCTGACTCTGCTCTGAACGAGGGGTCCAACATGGGCAGAACCAGCTCCTGCAATTGAGCCACGACGACTGGCGCAGGCACTCGGTCAGGCGTCGAGAGCCATTCCTTCACGCCCCCACAGATGGCCGCACTCGCGGTCGCCGCAACCAGCTCAGCCGGTAACGAAAGCGGCTGCTGCGCCCGCTGCAGTCCCTCCATTAGCAAACGCTTGATTGCCGTCACCATGGCGGCGCCCATCAGCGGCTCAAAGGCCGTTTGGCGGTCACAAGCTCCTCCGGAATGAACCTGGTCGCCGTAATCACAAGTGGCCTGGATGATCGCTCCCACCGCGGCGGGACAGCCGGCGTCGTAGCGTACACCACGCTGATCCAGGAACTCATGAAAGCCGCCTGCAACCAGGGCTTCCAGAAGGGCAAACTTGTCCGTGTAGTGGTCATAGAAGGTCGCTCGGTTCACGGTCGCAGCTTCTGTGATGTCCTGCACCGAGATCTCGTCGAAGCTCTTTGCCTGCATGAGGGTAGCCAGGGCCCCCTGGAGGAGCTTCCGGGTGCGGCGGATCCTCGGATCGCGAACTTCACAGTCAGAAATCGGCATGGTCGCTCTATTAGAGCGTATCTTCACAAAAAAGAATCGTAAAACAACGACTGTCGTCTAAACATTTAACAACAGGCGAAGCATACCCAACGCATGTTGTTCATGGAGGACTTCTATGGCCACATTGCTCCATCTCGATTCAAGCCCGCTGGCGAGTTCCGTTAGCCGTGAATTGACGCGCGAATTCGTTACCAACTGGAAAATTACCCACGCTTCTGGCCGCGTGATTGCTCGCGATCTGGCCGCCAATCCCCCAAAGCCCCTCGATCAAGCCTGGATCCATGCAGCCTACACCCCAGCGGAGGCGCGGCAGCCGGAGCAGAAGGCCACTCTCGCCTACTCCGAGGAGTGCATAAACGAACTGGAGCAGGCGGACGAGTACGTGTTCGGCGTGGCGATGCACAACTTCAGCATTCCCTCGGTATTCAAACTGTGGATAGACCAGGTTGTCCGCGCCGGACGGACCTTCTCCTATGGTGGAGCAAACGGACCTGAGGGCTTGCTTACCGGCAAAAGGGCGACGATCCTGGTCGCGACCGGGGGAGTGTACCAAGCCGGCAGTCCAATCGCATCCTTCAACTTCATCGATCCCTACCTTCGCGCGATCTTCGGATTCCTCGGCATCACCGACGTGACCTTCGTCACCGCCGGCGGGACCGCACAACTTATGTCAGGGACGGTCGATCGCGGCCTCTTCCTGCAACCCCACCTCGAGCAGGTTAGAAGCATCGCGGTTTAAGGAGAAAACCATGAAAATTGCGGTTTTGATCGCTCGCATATTGTTAGGCCTCATGTTCCTGGTCTTCGGACTTAACGGGTTTCTAAACTTTCTGCATATGCCGATGCCGCCCGGCCCTGCCGGCCAGTACATGGGCGTGCTCTTCATGTCGCACTACCTGCATGTGGTTTTCCTGTTGGAGATAGTGGGAGGGGCACTTCTGCTGTCTGGGCAGTTTATCCCGCTGGCGCTGGTTTTGCTCGGTCCGGTGATCTTCAACATTCTTCTCTTCCACGCATTTCTTTTTCCGGCAGGCTTTCCGCCTGCGCTGTTCGCCACATTTTTGTGGTTCGTCATTTTTCTTTGGACGCGCCGGGCATTTGCTGGAATTTTCGCCCAGAAGGTATAAGAGCTAACTCCGGATCCTGGGATTGGCTACGGTATACATCACATCTGTCAGCAGGTTGACCAGTACGTAGGTCAAGCCGACGGCCAGGATGCAGCCTTGCACCAGCGCGTAATCGCGATTGGAAATGGCCGAAACGGTGAGCCGGCCAATCCCGGGCCAGGAGAAGATAGTCTCGGTGACAATAGCGCCTGCCAGCAGGGCGCCAAATTGCAGTCCCACCAAGGTCATCACCGGGATGATCGCGTTGCGCAGCGCGTGCCGGTATACCACGACGTGCTCGGGTAGGCCTTTGGCTCGGGCGGTGCGAATGTAGTCCTGGTTTAGCTCCTCCAGCATCGCGGTTCTCACCATGCGGGTAAGAATGGCGGCCAGGCTGCCGCCCATGGTGATCGCCGGCAACACCAGGTGGGCCGGCGAGCCTGCCCCCGAAACCGGAAGCCATCCCAGCTTGATCGAGAAAAACAGGATCAGGATCGGGCCCAGGGCGAAGCTGGGAAACGAGAGTCCCAGCAGGCTCACCACCCCGACCGTGCTGTCTTGCCAGCGAGCTCGGCGCAGCGCGGCCAAAACTCCAGCCGGAATGGCCAACAACAAAGCCAGCACCAGCGCGGCTACGGTCAGCTCCAGCGTATACGGGTAGCGGGTCAGAACCAGGTGTGAGACCGAATCGTTCAGGCGCAGCGACCTGCCCAGGTCTCCATGCAAAACACCGCGCCAATAATGCACATATTGCAACCCGAGCGGCGCGTCCAGCCCGTATTGATGACGCAGCGCCGACAGGTCCGAAGCGGTCGCGCCCTCCCCCAGCATCTGTTGCACCGGATCGCCTGGCACCAGGTGGATGAGCAAAAAAACCATCGACACCACCAGCCAGATCACCGGCAGGATAAAGAGCAATCGCTTGAGCAGCGCTACCAAGTCAACCGTCTACCCCTCTCCGCTGGCTTTGCACCATCGGTAAAGGTATCGTTACTGGCCACGCCAGAAGCTGAAAGCCTAACCCTCATTCTTGGCCGCCTTCGCCGCGCCATTCTTCCTGTCCTGAACCGCACCTTCCGCTGAATTCTCCAGCCGCTCGACGCGTACCTGGCTGATGCGATGATCGTTCATTTCCACTACCGTAAATCTTCTCCCCTCAAAATCCACCGTCTCTTCGCCGGTAGGGATCTTCCCCAGACGCGTCAGCAGGAAACCCGCCAGCGTTTCCACCCCGCCGTTGCGGGGCAGATGCCAGTTCATCTGCGTCTCCAGATCGCGCAGGTTCACGCCGCCATCCAGCAGCACGGCGCCGGAGGTGGTATGCACCGCGGCCCTGGGACCGATATCAAATTCGTCCTCCACCTCACCGATAATCTGCTCAATAGCATCTTCGACTGTTGCCAAACCGACGGTCGATCCATACTCGTCCACCACGATCGCGATGTGCCGTCGAAGTTGCTGAAATTCGCTCAGCAGGTCCAGCACCGGCTTGGTCTCCGGTACGACGAGTACATCGTGCATTACCTGGCCCAAGCGCAATTCAGTAAAGGGCGCGCGGGCGAACCGGGTTTGCGCCGTCATGCGAAAGTGCATCAACCGCGAGAGATCTTTGGAATAGACCACGCCCACAATATGCTCCGGGCCGTGAGCCGGGTCATACACCGGCACGCGGGAGTGCTGCTCCTCAACCACCCGTGCATTTGCATCCTCAATGAGCATGTCCTGGGGCAGGGAGAAGATGCGCTGCCGGGGTGTCATAATCTCTCGCGTTGGCACGCTGTTCAGCTCCACCGCGCGGTGAATCAGCCGCTCCTGAAAGGCCGGAAGCATGCCCATCCTGCGCGAAGCGGTCGCGATCAGCTTTAGCTCTTCCGGCGAATGTACTTCGCCCCCCTGCATCATCTCCATGCCAAAAAGACGCATGACCACCCGCGCCGACCACTTCATCAGCCGCACCACCGGGCGGGTGACCCGGATAAACACGTCCATAGGCCCCGCCACCGCCACTGCCAGCACCTCGGCCTTGCGCAGCGCCAGGGACTTGGGCACCAGCTCGCCCAACAACACGTGGAGGTAGGTAATTAAAGCAAAAGCAATGGGCACGGCCAGCAGGTGCGCGTAAACCCTGGCGTGCGGAATGCCCTGAAACCAGTGCTCGAAAAGGGTGGCTACCGCCGGCTCGCCGATCCAGCCCAGGGCCAGGCTGCACAGGGTCACGCCCAGCTGCACGGCGGGCAGAAAGTCTTCCATGTTTTCCTGCAGCCGGCGCACCGCCCGCGCTCCGGGCCGCCCCAGCGTAATTAGGCGCTCAATGCGCGTTTCGCGCACGCTCACCAGGGCAAATTCCGCCGCTACAAAAAAGCCGTTCGCCAGGATGAGCAAGGCGACGGAGACCATCCGAAAGAGCATCAGTTCAATCATTTCGCGCAGAAACCGGGTATTTGATGATGATACCTGCGCCCCGTCCCGTGGAAGCTCCGTGGAACCTTCCCCTGCCCGGCTGCGTATTAGAGGACATCAGACATCGGTTGGGGGTGTTGTGGCGGCGCAGCGAAAAAGTAAACGCATTTGGGTCTGGGGCGGCCTGCTCGCCATCGCCGTGGTTGCGGGCCTGGTGGTGATGGGCATGCGCCGGGCCGGCCCTCACTTCGATCCCAGCCGGCTGGACAAGGTCACCCGCGGGGAGATCGACCAGAGCGTTGTCGCCACCGGCAAAGTCCAGCCGATTACCAAGATCGAACTTAAGTCCAAGGCCAGCGGGATCGTGCAAAACCTCTACGTGGATATCAATCAGCACGTCCACAAGGGCCAACTGCTGGCCCAGCTCGACCGGCAGGAGATTACGGCCGAGGTCGATGCCCAGCGCGCCACCCTGCAGGCGGCCGAAGCCAACGTCAAGAGCGCCGCGGCCAGCATTGAGCATGACAAAGTCGATGCCACCGCCCCCGACCTGCCCATGTACCTTGCCACCCTGCAGCGCAACCAGGAGATGGAGAAGGAGGGCATTGTCTCCCACCAAGGGATGGACAACGCCAACCGGGATTACCTCTCCGCGCTCAATAAGAAAAACGTCGCCGTGGCGCAGATCGACGTTGACCGTGCCAAGCTGCACCAGGCACAGGCTCAGGTGGCGCAAAACGAGGCCAGCCTCAAGTCACTCGAAGAGCAGCTCAGTTACACCACGCTCACCGCTCCGATCGATGGCGAAGTGCTCTCCCGCGACGTAGAGGTGGGCGATGCGGTCAGCTCCATCCTGGTCCTCGGCTCGACCGCCACCCTGGTCATGACCATAGGAGACACACGCCAGGTCTACGTAAACGGCAAGGTCGACGAGGCGGATATCGCCTCCGTCTACCTTGGCCAGCCGGCTCGCATCCGCATTGAGTCGTTCAAGAACAAGACCTTTGCCGGAAAGGTGACCCGCATCGCCCCCTTGGGCGTGGAGAAAGATAACGTCACCACCTTTGAAGTACGGGTCTCGATTGACAACCCGAACCATGAGATTAAAGCCAATATGACGGCGAATGCCGAGATCCTCAATCAGGAACACAAGAACGCCCTCTCTGTCCCCGAGCAGGCCCTGGTTTACGACAGCCAGAAGAATGCGTTCGTCGACGTTCCCGACAGCAAGGCCAGGAATGGCCTGCGCAGAGTCACGGTGAAAGCAGGAATCGCCAACGGCAGCCGTACCGAAATTCTCTCTGGCCTCAACGAAGGACAGACCGTTTATTTGCAACCGTAGAAGGAGGGTGACCATGCAAACCCGATCGACTCTATCCCGCAAGGCGGCAACCGGCATCTTGATTGCCATGTCCATGTATCTCCCGGCTGCGTTGGCCGCGGAGAAATCTTTCGACCGCAC
>Ga0182024_10020024_pt1 | contig 12264 bp, 7 predicted proteins | sample P32metaG_FD_120480 | JGI IMG/M metagenome (GOLD analysis project Ga0182024, IMG submission 120480) | Permafrost microbial communities from Stordalen Mire, Sweden - P3-2 metaG (Illumina Assembly) | ecosystem: Environmental > Terrestrial > Soil > Wetlands > Permafrost | place: Sweden: Stordalen...
AGTCTTCGGGAAGAACCTCGATGGCATTCACAACGGCATAATTCACCACTGGCATGAAGGAGAGCTCGATCCTGCCGCCAGCGCTCGCCTGGATATTGTCAAAAGTCTTGACGACCGGTGCAGAGCCGCCCTCCGCGAGAATGTCGAAGTTCTTCATCAATATTTCGCCGTTGCATGCCACATCGAAGACGCGGCTTCCGGGGCCGCCGATCCCCCCGTTGTCTTTGCCAAACCACGGCTCACGAAAGTAAAGCCTGACGCGGTAATGAGCCAGGGGAACCACGGGGATGCTGTAGCGGAAGCGCCCGACGCGGTCCGATTCGTAGAGTCCCAGGTTGGCGCGCTTGGCGAAATCGGGGGGAAGACCGTAACGCCCTCCGCTGAAGTAGCGATCCGACACCCAAAACTGGTTCGCGCTATCCACATAGGGCTTCGAGTTCACCACAATGCGAACTGGCAACAGGCTTGGCGAAGAAGCCGGAAGGATCTCCACGGCATTCAGCAGCGAGACCTCGCTGGTGAGGTCGATATGAATGGAACCGTCGTTCTCCGGCGCCACACCGGTCACGACTGTGGAAGTCGCGATGCCGCTGCCACCCGCGTCGTCTACAACATCGATGCCAATGGGAGGGCCCGCATTGATGGACAGACTCGCCAGTCGCGTAGCTGCCGGAAGATCCGAGGTTTCGGCGAAGTGGAAGTGCAGCTCGTAAAGTTTCTGCGTCACCGGAAACACGCAGTGGGCAATTCCCCGCACCCCGCCAAGATAGATCGGGGAATCTTGGGTGCCTTCGATCTTTTGGGGCGGCACTGTCACGTTCGTTCCACCCTGGCAGTAGGTTCCCGTAACCCAATTGGCTCCGGCGTGGTCAACATAAGGTTGCCGGCCGCTCCCCATCAGTGCCCGGATGGTCGCTTCCGGGGGAGGCAGCGCCATCGGCGCGGCAAGGGAGGCGGAATTCAAGACATGCAGCCCTTTGGCCTGCTGAATTCGCATCACCAGCACTGCGGAAGCTGCGATTGCCACGCATAGCGCAACGACCCCGATAGACCAAAGCTGAATTCGCCTTGAGAATGGCTGAAGGCGCAAAGGTGTGTCGACCCTGTCCAGCGCGACCGAACTCGGGACGCCGCCGTCGCTGCCTGCCGCAGTTTCCTGGGCTGCGGCAAGAGTGTGCGGTGATCCCAGTCGGGGCACGGGGACGAAACGAGGGTCATAGTGACCCGGTGGGACGACCAGCCGCATCGGCCGCTCCGCCCCTTCGGTCTGATAGACCTCCTGCAGGCGTTTCCGAAGAGAGTGGATCGTTACCCGGACAATGGTGTCGGTATTGGGATCAAAATCAGGCCGGCGCCCAAGCGCCTCAGTCGCAATCGTGTATTCCTTGATCAGCTGCGCCCGCCCTGCGAATCGCTCTTCGCAGATATACTTCAGCACCCGCGCAAGATTGCCTGACCGGCCGAGAACACCAGACGTCAGAAGCCAATCGAGTTCCTGTCGCTCGACTTCAGTCCCTGCGTCTGCGGACGCAACGTACTCGGTTCCTATGGCTCCCACGAACCGCGATTCTATACCCCGTCACTAACTGTCCACAACGCTAAATCGATAACAAACGCTAACAAGTCAAAATAATGCCCATATCTTAGATATTTCTTTGATGAAAAGCGACGGCCTGCCATTGGTCCTACCACTTACAGCCTCACTAACCTTCATTTACGACGAATTCACAAGACACGGGCGAAAGCGGTTGCTAGGGTGTGTGTGCAATCAACCAGAAAGTTTGCCGGTACGGCAGTTCAATTATAGAGAGAGCCCATATGCAGATCTCAATGAATGCGATCACAAGCAATCAGATTCTCCACGACGCAAAACGCTTCCTCGCCCGCAGTTCCTGGCTGGTGGCTGTGTTGATGTTTGTGAGCTTTGCGTCGATCCACGCGCAACAGACCACCGGTTCCATCATCGGTACGGTGACGGATCAAACTGGCGCGGTGGTCAACACGGCCAACGTGAAGGCAACCAACCTGGATACCGGGTTCACCCGGTCCGCGCCGACAAACAGTTATGGTCAGTACCGCATCGATTATCTTCCCGTGGGCAAGTACACCGTCGAAGTGGCGGCGGCTGGCTTTGAACGCTTTGTGCAAGAGAATGTCAGCCTCAACGTCGACCAGACGCTGACGGTTGAGGCCACGATGACAGTGGGCGTCCAGTCCCAGACCGTCACGGTCACGGGTGCCCCCCCGCTGGTCAACACGTCGAACGCGGTATTGGGCAGAACGATTGAGACGGAGGAGATTGTTGGCCTGCCACTGGTCAATCGCAATGCGTACGCCGAACTTTCCCTCACGCCCGGCGTGATGACCAATAGCGCCAGCCCCGCCCAGAACCCCAGCGGCACCCCCAATTTCACCGTCGGACTACCGTCCACGAATGTGCAGATCAACGGCTCCATTGACGGCGGCAATCCAGAGGTTGCGTATTATCTGGACGGTGGCAACAACCAAACCGGTATCCGCAACTACGGAAACCAGTTGCCCAACCCCGACGCACTCGAGGAGTTTCGCGTAGAGACCAGCTCCTTCGCGGCCCAATACGGCCACTTTTCCGCCTCGGTGGTTACGGCTGTCACAAAGTCGGGAACAAATTCGTTTCATGGCGCTCTGTTCGAGTTCAACCGCAACACTGACTTCAACGCCTATCCCTGGGGTTCGACCATCAAACTGCCCTACCACCGCAATAACTTTGGCGGCAACTTCGGTGGCCCCATCAAGCGGGACAAGGCCTTCTTCTTCTTGAGCTATGGCGGTCTGCGCCAGGTTGTCGGACAACTGCTGACTGGCGCCATCGTGCCTACCGCCGCCGAGCGCATGGGCGACTTTACCGCTGACGCGGCCAATTTCAAGGTTTACATGCCGGGTACAACGACACAGGTGGACGGTACAAACAGTAGCGCCAATTGCCAGGTTGCCACACTGAACTGCATCCCCACCGCCATCCTGGATAAGACCGCGGCAACGATGTTCAGCCAAAATCTCGTCCCGTTGCCCACCGTCTCTGGCGCTGACCTGTCGAAGGGAGGCCAGGGTTACGCAGGCTCCTTTACCGGCCCGACAGAAGATAACGAATTTCTGGGCAAGTATGACCAGGCCCTCCGCGACAAGGACCACGTGGCGCTGACCTTCTTCTTCATCAGGACCACGCAAAATGGCTACGGAAGCGGCAACATCCCGTGGTCCATCAATCAGTCCTACACGAATCAGACGAATGTCAACGTCAGCGACGTTCATACCTTCAGCGGTACCACCGCCAATCAGGCCTGGGTTACCTTCACGCAGGCAGCGGGCGGACGAGTCAACCTGCCGACGACCAACATTGGCCAACTCGGCTCGGCTTTCACCATCCAGGGACCGTCAGCACTGCCCCAGTTTTCCGTATCCGGAGCCTGGAACGCGGGTGGATCGCTCGCCGGTCCGGTCACCACTTCAGACTTCTACTCACTCCGCGACATGGTCAGTATGACCAAGGGTAAGCACACCCTCACTTTTGGCGGAGAGGTCGCTCTCGACAAGGGTATGTTCGCGGCCAATCTCTATAACTTTGGGGTTTTCACCCTTTCGAGCAGCGCACCCACGACCACGAGCAATGCGATCTCCGACTTTGTTACCGGCCAACTCACCTCGATGGAACAGGACACACCATACCATACGCTGATGAGTGCCTGGCACACCGCCGTGTTTGTGCAGGACAACTACCGGGTCACAGAGCGGCTCACGCTCAACCTTGGACTCCGCTGGGACATCGATACGCCTCCCGTCGAATCCTCGAACCTGACAGCGGCGTTTGTTCCCGGCCAGCAATCCACCGAGGTTCCGAGCGCTCCTCTGGGCATGGTGTTCCCAGGAGACGCGGGCATCGCTCGCGGCATAGTCAGCACGAAATTTCACCATATTTCACCCCGTGTCGGTCTTGCATGGGATCCGTTTGGGGACGGCAAGACTGCGATTCGCGCTGGTGCCGGCCTCTTTTACGGCACTACCAGCGGCAACGAGTGGAACCAGCCTGGCAATGCTCAACCGTACGCCGTACGTCAGACCTTCGGCTCGGTGAACTCCATGTCTAACCCATACGCTACGACAATGGTGAATGGGACTGTGTCTTCCTTCCCCACCGGTGACATCTTTCCGTACACCTACAATCCGAAAAGCCCGAAGTTCCTGACCCCGGCCAGCATCGAATCCATTGGCCCGAACGTGCAATGGCCTTACCAGTATCAGTTCAACCTTGCCGTGCAGCGGCAATTGCCCCTCCGCGTGAGCCTGACCGCAGCGTATGTAGGTACGCTCTCGCATGACGTGCCGACCATGATCGACGACAACTACGCGCCTTACGTTCCAGGAATCGCGGGCGAGAACTCTGGTCAAACTGGGCCAGGTGGCTACGCCGCCCGGCGCCCCTACGATCCTGGTACCGGGCCCGGCAGCCTGGGCCAGAACATCTTCCTGGTCACAAACCAGACAGCCAATTATCATTCCCTGCAAATCGCGGCAAACCGCCCGCTGACGCACAACATCATGATTAACGGCTTTTATGTCTGGAGCCACGCACTGCAAAGCTCGAACGAGTCGGCCATCGGACAGATGACCGCGCAGGATTTCGCCAACCTGTGGGAGGAGAAGGGCCCCATGGACGCGGACCGGCGCAGTGTGGCCGCAATCTCCGGCACCTGGAACATCAATTACTACGGAGGGTCGAACTTCTTCATGAAGCAAGTAGTCAATGGCTGGACGATCGCGCCGATTGTCTACCTGAATAGCGGCGGGCCGTTCGAGATCACTACCGGGTCCACCAAGAACTTCGACAGTAACGGTCACAACCGTCCCAACGCCGCTCCGGGCGTCAGCCCCTTCCTCGATCCTCACCGCTGCCGAATTTGTGCCACCGGGAGTGTGCTGTCAGAGTGGTTCAATACGCTAGCTTTCATGCCCAACGGGCCCGGCTTGGGCATCGGCCCTGGCGGCGCTGATGGCAATGTGGGACGAGACTCCCTCATCGGACCGGGGTACCGCGATATCGATATGGGACTCTTCCGCAACATTACCTTCGAGCATGGAGTCGTGTTCCAGCTGCGCGCCGAAGCCACCAATGCCTTCAATATGGTGAGCCTCGCCAACCCCACAGCATCCCTCTCATCGGGCAACAACGGCAAGATCACCTCGGCCGCGGGCACCTCCCGGCTTATCCAGTTGGGCGGTCGGCTAACGTTCTAGGTCGAACGCGTGACCGCGGCACGGCGCGAAACAACGTCCAAGCTCGCTCCGCGGGGCGGTCGGCCTGCTGCATCGACCGCCTCTAAGTTCAGGGAGTCCCTGTGCAATCTCACGTACCTATGTTTTCTGCCGGCGTGCTCGCGGTCATCGTTGCGTTCGGCGTAGTTGGGCGGGCCCAGTCGAAAACCACTGTACTGGTTGATGTCGATCATCGCAATACACTCAGTCTTAACGGGGATTGGCACTACATCGTAGACCCCTACGACGGTGGCCTTTATAACTTCCATAGAGAGATACGAAAGGACGGCTTTTTCCTTAATGGCGCTCCGGAGACAGGCAGCAGTGGCCTGATCGAGTACGACTTCAGCAAATCGCCGATACTCAAAGTTCCCGGTGACTGGAACACGCAACACGACTCTCTCTTCTACTACGAAGGACTCATCTGGTATCAGCGTGACTTTACCTATCAGCCGATTGCGGGCCACAAGACGTTTCTTCACATCGGAGCGGCAAACTACAAGTCAATCGCCTGGGTGAACGGGCAGCAAGCTTGCAGTCACGAGGGCGGCTTTACTGCCTTTGACTGCGAGGTCTCAGCCAGCGTTCACTCAGGCAAGAACTTCGTCGTAATCGCCGTCGACAATACCCGTCTCCCTGACGGCGTGCCCACCCTCAACACCGATTGGTGGAACTACGGCGGCCTCACCCGCGACGTCTCCCTGGTTGACGTTCCCGCGCAGTACATCGACGATTATGACCTCCATCTGAATCGTGACCGCACGGCCATCGAAGGCAGTGTGCATGTCGAAGACGCCAAACCCGGCGAGGAAGTCACCGTTTCCCTCCCCGAATTGAACCGCAGCGCCTCCGCCAAACTCGGCCCTGGCAACCGGGTTGCGATCTCGCTCTCTGCGGCGGGCCTGGAGTTGTGGTCGCCAGAGCACCCCAGACTCTACAAGGTGCGCCTCCACGCCGCCAGCGACACCCTCGACGACGAAATGGGATTCCGAACCATCGAAGTTCGAGGAACCGACATCCTGCTCAATGGAAAGCCCGTGTTTCTTCGTGGCATTTCCATCCATGGAGAAGCCCCCATTCGCGGTGGCCGCGCCAACAACGACCAGGACGCATCTACGCTGCTTGGCTGGGCCAAGGAACTCGGCTGCAACTATGTGCGGCTCGCCCACTATCCTCATGATCAGCGGATGACTCGCGCCGCCGACCGCCTCGGGCTGATGGTCTGGTCTGAGATCCCCGTTTACTGGGCCGAACACTTCGGCGATCCTGCCGTGCTTGCCAAGGCGGAGCAGCAACTGCAAGAGGAGATTCGCCGCGACCGCAATAAGGCGTCGATCATCCTTTGGTCCATAGCCAACGAAACCCCGCTCACCCCCGAGCGAACAGCCTTCCTCAAGACGCTAGCCACGGACGTACGAGCGCTCGACTCCACCAGGCTCGTCACAGCTGCGCTCCTGGTCCGTTCAGAAGGGCACGACAAATATGTTGACGATCCTCTTGGCGAGGCCCTCGATGTAATCGGCATGAACGAGTACATCGGTTGGTACGAGCAGTTGCCGCAGGACGCCGACACAACAGTCTGGCACATCGGATATCAAAAGCCCCTCATCGTCAGCGAATTCGGCGGCGATGCAAAGGCCGGTGACCATGGCCCTGCCACCGAGCGCTGGACCGAGGAATATCAAGCCAGCATCTTCCGGCATCAGCTTCCCATGCTCGCCAAAATCCCACAGTTCCGCGGTTTGACTCCATGGATACTGGTTGACTTCCGCTCGCCGATGCGACAGCTTCCGGGCATACAGGACCTCTACAACCGGAAAGGCCTGATCTCGAACCACGGCGAGAAGAAGGAAGCATTTTTCGTCCTGCAGAAAACTTACAAAGAATGGGCAATCCATGGCTCGCCTTTCCCCGTGGCTGTTCAACCAACTCTGGGGGCGAACGTCGGTTCACATCGTCCGGGCCCGGCGAAGGATCCTATCGACAATCCGAATAGATAACTGAAAAACGAGCTTTTGGATCCGCTACAACCAGAAACTTATATTGAACGCCGATAAGATCGCTGGGATCGGGGTTCCATTCTCGCTCCACAGGTAGCTGATCGGTGCTGTGCCTATTGCGCTCGCGGTAAACGTAGCGCTCCCACCCGAGACCACGATCTGACTCAGTGGCCATCCACCGATGAGTACCGGACCGACTGGCGCCAAGTTCATGGTAGGCGCCGGATCGACAGTCAGAATAGCCGTGGAACTGGTGTAAGTCCCGGAACCGCTCGTTACCATCTCGCTGAAGCCCGCTCCACTCGTCCCCGTCGAAGTCGCAGGCGTCGTGTAAGTGGCCGAAGTGGCACCGCCGATTGCAGCTCCGTTCTTGTGCCACTGATACGAAGGAGAGCCTGCCGGCGGCGGAGCCACACAGAACGTTGCCATCGACGGGGCCGTGACCGTTTGGCTCTGGGGATTGGAACCGCATGGATTCATGATGGTGAAGGTCAGTGCAGGGCTAGATCGCAACTACTGGCGTACGAAAGCGTAAGACTAGCCCCAATTACTACGGAACCACATCCACACGGTCAGCTTGTACGATCACATTTGTCGCGTTGGCATTCTTCAATCCGGATACACGCACTTTCAAGCTGTGCGGTCCAGGCGGGAGCGAAGGCGTGGCATAGATCAATTCGTTGTCTGTGCGACTCGTGGCATAAAGATCGACGTCTGTTTCAGCACCGCCATCAACCGAGAAAGAAGCAATGCCACGATCGTTCGCGCGCGATCCGTACACCCTGGCTTGAGTTCCGAAAAATGTGAGGGTGTAGTAGCTCTCTGGTTGCGAGCTCCAGTGATAGTCTCCGCGATATGCGCCTTTCTGTTTTGTTGAGCACCAAGTGCTTCCGCAGTTGCTGCCGGAGTACAGAAAGGAAGAATCGTTATGCGATTTTGCCGACGGCGCATAGACTGCCTTGGAAATCACCCAACTGGTCACAGAATTTGGCGGTAGTGTAGCCGTGAAAGATCCGATGGAAATCCTTACCGTTCCTATGGCGGCAAGATCCTGAGTTGCGCTGGTTTGGTATCCTTGCGCATTTGTTCCCAACTCGTGGAAGTTGGATAGTTGATACGTCACTGACTGGCTGGCCAATTTCCAATTCGTTGTAACGATAGTCAGCGCTTGACTGCGTTGATCGTATGCAGCCAGCGAATTATTGTCATTGATGGCAACGAAGATATAGCCGGGGCGAATGAAGTGGGTGTAGTTGGCAAATACGTAGTACGCTTTGTTTTTTGAAAACGTGTAGGCCTTGTAATCGATCTTTACCAGACCCGGCCAGTCAGGTTGCCAGATCGCCCAAGCCGCCGGCTTCATGTTAGTCATGTCTCTCGTGATTTCCCGGGAAATATCCTTGCCGCTTATATCGGAACTTCCCCATTCCGACATGACCATGCGCTTGCCCGCTGCTGCTGTCGCAGCCGCCAACTCCGCACGATTATTGCCGGCGTAAGTGTGGGTATTTACTTCAGTGATTGCATCCATTGTGGCGGATGAATAATTCGCCAGGCGAGCGAGGGCGTGGTTCAGATTATAGGCGTCCATGCCAACAACGTGAGTGAGAGGACTGTGGCCAGGAAGCAATGAGGCTAGACTCTTGATGACGGATTGTTCATCTTCTGGAGCAAATGCACAGCCTTCCTGCTTTATATTCTGATAAGTCCACCAAGCCTCATCGGGCTCGTTGGTAGGATCAAGGGCTCGAAAAGTCAGCCCGTAATCGCTTTGAAAGTGACCGACGACGGTTGCCAGATAGTCGGCGAAGGAGCCCTTATTCGATCCGGTATAGGCTCCCGAGATATTTGGCACCCCTTTAACTCCACCTGTTGAGCTTCCGGTGATCGTCATCCACCACGGCGCCGAGTTGGATTGCGCTTCCAGGAAGACGGCTCCGTCGGCGTATGCGCGCTTCGCAACCCAGCGTTGACTGGCATCAGCGGTCCAATCATAAGGAGCATTAGCAGCCGGTTGATAGCCGGGCACATTGTGCGGGTACGGAATTGTTTTGCAGGAAGGGCAATCGCCTCCGCCAATGTTATAGCGCGCATAGGTTAGGCCGAGCCCATCAGGCGGCGCGGCAAAAAGCGAGTCGACGAGGTTACTACGAACGGGTTCAGGCCAACTGCCTACCCCGTTGGCAAACCAGGAGAGCGATGTTCCCCATCCTTCCAGCGTCTGGTATTGCACGGCCGGGTTAACGATTGCGGTGTATTGGGCGCTCGCCGGTAAGATTGCACAAGCAAATGCGACGGATATGCCGATACCCAAGTTAAATTTCGTCATGTTCGGATCGCTCTCGTTAAATGAAATTCACTGTTTGAATCTTCGCGCCGCATATTTATTACCCCCGCTCCAGATGCCATGCAAACTGAATCGTGGTTGTGGTAAGAGTAGCTTGTTGAGGCCGTGTGAGATCGCCCATCTTGTACCAAGAACGGCCCATTGGATCAATTGAACGCCTTCAGGCACAATGTGACGGCCATCTCGCGGGTCGTAGATTTCCTTTGCGGCCCAGTCCGCCATCTGCGGTCGCCTCCACAGCCACTTCATCGTCCTTGCCCAACTCAGCGGCAAACAGCTTCAGCTCCCGCATCGGCCACACCTGCAGATACGTCCTTCCGTTCTCCCATCGCGTGCACATGGTGAACTGCGTCCGGTGCAGGTCCATATCGTTTCATCGTCTCTCTCGCCTCTCGCCGAGGAGCAGACGCGCTCTAAAGGCTATCACCACTCTCCCATCCGAGGTCCTCGCGGCCTCACGGTGACGCTGCGGTTGCAGGCTGACTAATCTCTGTGTCGAGGTCAAATCGGCTCATCGCACGGGCCGGCCTGAAACCTGCCCGCTCCTCAGGCTCTGCCAAGGAGCCTACCGCCTCAGAAACCAAATACTCTATTCATGCCATCTCTCTGATTCGCTTCTGCCTCCCCGCCTGCCCCCCCGAAAGAACTAGAATTTCCCCATGAACATCCCCGCCATCCAAGCCGCGCTCCGCGACGCCAACGTCGACGCCTGGCTCTTCTACGACCATCACCACCGCGACCCGCTCGCCTACAGCATCCTCTCGCTCGACCCCGCCATGCACGTCACCCGGCGCTGGTACTATCTCATCCCCGCCAAAGGCGAGCCCAGCAAGCTGGTCCACCGCATCGAGTCCCGCCGCCTCGACACCCTCCCCGGCGACAAAGTCGAATACTCCTCCTGGCAGGAACTCGACGCCGCCCTCGACGCCATGCTCACCGGATCGACCACCATCGCCATGCAGTACTCACCGCGCAACGCCATTATGTATGTCTCCATGGTCGACGCCGGCACCATCGAGCGCATCCGCGAGATGGGCAAGCTCATCGTCAGCTCCGCCGACCTCGTCAGCCAGTTCGAAGCCGTCCTCACCGACGCGCAAATCGCCACCCACTACACCGCCCAGGAAAAAATTGATCGCATCCTCGCCGAAGGCTTCAAGGAAATGGGCACACGTGCCCGCACCTCCGGCACCAACGAGTTCGCCATGGTCGAGTGGCTCTCCGAAGCCCTGCGCCGCGAAGGCCTGGTCTGGGAATTCGGACCTAACGTCAGTTGCGGCCCCAACTCCGCCGACTCCCACTACGAGCCCACCGCCGACAACTCCCGCCCCATCCGCCCCGGCGACTTCGTCCTCATCGATATCTGGGGCAAGGTCCCTCAGCCCTCCGCCGTCTACTACGACATCACCTGGACCGGCGTCGTCTCCCGCCCGCCCACAGACCGCGAGCAGGATATTTTCACCACCGTCACCCGAGCCCGCGACGCCGCCATCGCCGCCGTGCAGGCCGCCTGCACCGCACGCCAGCCCATCGCCGGCTACCAGGCCGACGACGCCGCCCGCAGCGTCATCCGCAACGCCGGCTACGCCGAATGGTTCACCCACCGCACCGGCCACAACATCGGCCCCGACATCCACGGCGCCGGCGCGCACCTCGACAACCTCGAAACCCACGATGTCCGCCTCCTCCTCCCCAACACCTGCTTCTCGGTCGAACCCGGCATCTACTTCCCCGGCGACTTCGGCCTCCGCAGCGAAATCAACATGATCACCACTCCCACCCAGGCCACAGTAACCGGCCGCATCCAAACCGCCCTGGTCCAGATTTAAAGCGCTGAAAGCGCGTTATATACCAGCCTAGCGCCCAACGCGTAATCCCGCGAACCCCACCGCCTGCTATGATTAACCCGAATGGCAACGAAGGTAAACTACCCGCTCGCCGCCGGTGACAGAGGCTTAGCCGAAGTCCCCGCCACCACCACTTCGCCCGCCCTGGCCCTCATCGCAGGCTGGCTCGTCCCCGGCGCAGGACACCTCATCCAGGGCAAGTGGATCCGCGCCATCCTCCTCTGCGTCTCCATCCTCGCCATGTTCGCCATCGGAGTCGCCCTCCAGGGCAAGATCTACAACCCCAACACCGGCGAGCCCCTCGACATGCTGGGCTTCGCCGGAGACCTCGGCGCCGGCCTCCTCTACTTCATCGCCCGCCTCGCCGGCTGGGGTCAGGCGCCCATCCTCGTCGCCGCCGCGGACTACGGCACCAAGTTCATCGTAGTAGCCGGCCTGCTCAACATCGTCGCCGCAGTCGACGCCCACTCCCTCGCCAGCGGCAGGAAGCGCTCATGACCATCTCTCACTTCTCCGCCGTACTGCTCTTCTCGCTCTTCACCTCCGTCGTCTTCGGTATCACCCAGCGCACCGAACCCAAGATGATGGTCCGCTTCGGAGCCCTCTGCTTCGTCCTCTTCGTCACCGGAACCATAGCCGCAAGCTGGCTCATGTACACCATCAAGCACTAACCCCGCAAACCGGCCGTAAGCGGGCTCGACTATATCTACCTCTTCAAGCACCCACCCAGCCAGAGCACGCCGCGAGCGGGTTGAAGGTCCGCGCTAAAAATAACTTCTCA
>Ga0182024_10020025_pt1 | contig 12264 bp, 6 predicted proteins | sample P32metaG_FD_120480 | JGI IMG/M metagenome (GOLD analysis project Ga0182024, IMG submission 120480) | Permafrost microbial communities from Stordalen Mire, Sweden - P3-2 metaG (Illumina Assembly) | ecosystem: Environmental > Terrestrial > Soil > Wetlands > Permafrost | place: Sweden: Stordalen...
CTGAGCGGGAGACCGGTGTTCCATGTCACGATGCCGCTAAGCTGCCAGCCTTCTACGGCGCGGTTTCCATGGAACGGCAAACTCAACAGACTATTCGCTCTGAAGTTCTGCGTGGAATTGTAATAGCAAAGTCCTTCATCATAGGGCGTGCGGACGAAAGGATTCGCCACGTTGGTGGGAGAATTGCCGCCATTGGTGCTGCCTACCGGGCTGCCGCCGTCATCCATGCATTTTGAAAATGTATAAGTAACTTGAGCCTGCACGTTACTGCTGAATCTGCGATTCAAACTTGTTTGAAGGGAGTTGTAACGCGACGTGGTCCCTAAGGTGGCCTCTTGTAAGTACGACAAATTCGGGTCCAAGCGCGGGTTACTCACGATTCTACCGCCCACCACGGTGGCAAAATGGTACACCCCGCTCGAGTCGATGACGGGAGCCGGTGAATTGAAATCACGCAGCGTGAGCAGATCCACACCGTGCGATCCCACATAGCCGACCGTCAGCACGGTGCCGCTCGCGAGTTCGCGCTGGATGTTGACATTGTACTGGATCAAATACGGAGCTTTGTTGATGTAATAGTCAAATCCGGGACTTACTGCCGTGCTGGCGGCGGTGAAGTTCGGATGGGGATAGGTTGGACTGCTCTGATTGTAGAGCGGCCAGGGAAACGTATTCACGTACTCGGAATTGTATTGAAACGCGCCAATCGGACTGTGGTCGATGGCGAAGCCGCCCCGAACCGACGTCTTGTGGTCGCCGAAAATGTCGTAGGCAAAACCAAATCGAGGATCTAAGTTCCCCCAGGATGGATTATCTTTTGTAACATTGGGGACGTTGATGAGGTTGGCGGGTCCATTCACATAATCCGTGACGGTGTAAAGGTCGTTGTGCCTTGCGACCGCGTTCGTGGTAAAGTCCCACCGCAGTCCAAGATTCAAAGTGAGCCGGGAGCCGACCTTCCAGTCGTCTTGAACATACGGAGTGAAATCGATTTCGCGATAGTCGCGGTTGGCATAAAGTTGCGGCGACACGGGTGCGCCCCTGACCGATAACGCCGTGCCCGCCAGGAAGAGCGGGAGACTTTGGAACGTCCAGATCGATTCCTCATTAATCGGGAAGAACACATTGGCGTCCTGCCGCACGATGGAGGCGCCCATGCGAAAGGTATGCGCTCCCTTAGTCCAAACGATGTCGTCTGCTTCCGTAAACTTAGTCAGCACGTTGGTGCCGGGGACAAAGAAGTATTGCCCTATCGTAGTGAGGCCGGCGATCCCTAGTGACAAATCCGGCCGGCCGGCGCCCGGAAAGGCCTGCAGCGCTGGAAACGAGTTCACCGGAAAATCGGACGTTCCAGGCCGCGAGAAACTGACTCGCGCCGTGTTGAGCAACGTGGGAGAAATCACCCTTCGCCATTCGATCGTAGAAAAGTGGTCCATGCCTTCATCGCGCTCCGGCCAGAAGGGGAGCTGGCCGTTGCTTCCGACGAAAGGATCGATTACGTGTTGCTTGTCCATCAAGTAGCGCACAAAGAACGAATCTTTTTCCGAAAGAGTGTAATCGAAACGCCCCAGAAGATAGTTCTCATGCGCGATCTGGTTGGCTACCTGCGTGACTTGGCCGGTACCGGCGGCCGGATTGAAGTTATAAGTCGGAAGCGGGAATATGGCCAGAGTGCTGAGAATGGAGCTGTATTCAGCGGGATTGGTGGCCTGCGCAAACGTCGGAACTCGGTGGTTCGCATCGGGAACGGTGGCAATTTTGGTTTGAGCAAGTACTTGCCAGATGCCTTCATAATTCACGAAAAAGAACGCCTTATCCTTCTTCACCGGACCACCCACGCTGCCGCCCGGTTGAACTCTGCGAAATGGGATGAGTTCCGGATCGAAAAATCCCCTGGCGTCCAGCGCGCTGTTGCGCAGGAAAAAGTAAGCCGAACCGTGGAACTCGTTCGTGCCGGACTTAGTAACCGCGTTGATGACCAGGCCATTGCCGCCGAACTGTGCGCCGTAAGTATTGGTTAAGGTCTGAAACTCGGCCATGCCTTCCATGCCGAGCGACGTCCCCGTAATTGTGCCGATCCCACGTTTGTAAAAGTTATCGATCGACTCATCGTCCTGAAGAATTACGTAGGACTCGGGGCGCGCGCCGGCCGCCGACGGTTGGTTCGCTCGCCCTTGCCGCGCATTCGGCGCTGAGGTGTTAATAATCGATACGCCGGGCGCCAGCGAGATGAGCTGTTCGAAATTGCGGCCGTTGAGTGGCAGTTCGGCCATTTGTTGCGTGCTGATCAGCGAGCTAAGGGCTGCCGTCGCCGTCTCAACTTGCGAAACCTGGCCTTCCACGGTCACCGTCTGCTGCTGTTGTCCCACCGGAAGGGAGAAGTCGATCACGCTTTCGGCCCCGATGGCCAGCGTGATGCCGCGGTGAACCACGGTGGAGAACCCCATCTTGGAAGCCTGCACTTCGTAATCGCCGACGCCCAGATTGGGGACGTTGTATCGTCCTTGGGAATCAGTGACGGCGGATTGCGTGGTGCCCGTCCCCACATTTTTTACTTGGACCGATGCTTCGGAAACAGCCGCGCTCGACATGTCCGTCACGGTGCCAAGTATGGTCGCGTTGGCCACTTGAGCGTCCAGACGAGCGGCCCCGGCCAGCCCCCCCAGCAGCACGGCCATCACAGCGCAGCGAAGGCGCAAATACCTGCTTGACTTCCCCTGCATACTTATCCCCTTTCAACGGCGTGAGACCTCACCCGTTCTGGCATACAATTCTATCTACAAACGACGGAAAGTCAAGCGATGACTAGCTTGAGTTAGACGCAATCGCAATTGGCGCGATGGCTACTTAGTGACCACCTTGCCGCCCGCAGGGTCCCTGACTCTCTGGTTGAATCTGAACTCTTCGGAAGGAACGCAATAGACCTGCTCATCCCAGTTCTTGATCTTCGGTTCGCCGGTCGGGAACTCAGTAATCGGATCGCCGAGGCATCTCTCTTTTCCGGTGAGACAAACTTCAGCCGATTTGAAAATCTTCGTGTCGCTGTCCCAGGGCCTGCTGTAATATTCGGGATCGGTCAGCGTCATCTTCAATTCCAGAGTGTCGCGGTCCAGGCGGCGATAGCGCTCTTGCAACTTCGCTTGATCGGTGTGTGGATAACCGAACTTATCGAGCCAGGTTCTGTCGTCTAACCCGATTGTGTCCACGACGAACGTATTGCCGTCCCAGTGGCCCACCGAGTAACCGTCCCACTTAGGTTCCAGATCATCGGTCTTGGGGAGCGATCGCCCGTCGGTCCAGATTTCGCGCCAATCGTGGTGATAGCCGATGAATTGGAAGATTCGGTCCTGGGTGGTAACAATCTCCCAGAAAGCGTGCGCCGATCCCAATTCCGAATTGATGATGCGGGGAACGCCGAGCGGGTCGCACGTGCCCATGGGGTCGTTGCCGAATGCGGGTGGGGAAGCTCTGGGTCCGTACCCGGGCTTATTCTTGTCGAATGCCGCCTTGCCCGCCGCGGTAAGCGGGGCTTCCTGGAACGTGAGGCGCGAGGCGCGGCCGCCACCACCCAGGCCCGGTTGCCGGTTATCCACATTACTGAAAGTCTGGAAGGGACTTACCCGGTACCAAACTCCCGATAAGTTGTGCGGATCAAATGTGGCTTCGTTTTTCGCTTTTCCTGCAGCCGCCGTCTGACCCGGAGCGGCTGAAGAGAAAGTCAGTGCTGCCGTCAGCACCACCATTGAGTCGATCAATAAATTTCGCATTCGCTGAACCCCCTTCTAGATCTGTTTCTCAGGAGCGGCCCTAAGCTGATCTCGAAGTACATATAACGATACCACTCACTTTGCTTGGGAACCAAGCATTACAACGCCCTGATCGCCCTGAAGAGTAATTTTAGTCTCCAAAGGCTTGGACAGGCTGGCCAAACGGTCGATAATCTCCCGAGCCTCTTCGGCATTGGCCGGCCATGGCTGCCCTCGCCCGGCTGGGTTCGTTTCGCTATAAGTCAGCGCGATCGGATATAAATTGATGGCCTGGAGTTCGCGCTTACTGTTGAACACCGGCTCGGCGATCACACTCTGCCAGTATTTTTTATTTCCTCTAAAACCAAAGGAATTGGCGTTCCAGCGGGCGTCGAAAAAATCGGCCGGCGTCGCCGATGGTGGAAGATTGAAGTTGTCATAAGCTTCTTGCGGCTGAAGCTTGATGAGATCGTCTTGCATGATGAAGTTTCCCAGACTGTAGAAGATCGGTTTGCCTTTGTAGATCTCGATGCCGCGCAGCACGTGGGGTCCATGTCCGACGAAGACATCCGCTCCTGCGTCAATGGCCGCGTGCGCGAACGGCCGGAGAAAATCAGCCGGAATGTCAATGTTCCCCGCCTGGTTGTGAGCGTGAATCGATACGATCACCCAATCGGCGGTGCGGCGGGCCTCGCGCACTCCCGCGAGAATTCCGTCCACGTCTTTAGAATCGGCCTCGGTCGTGACCCCGGGTTTGTCGCCGGCGCGAAACGTCGCTCCCAAAAAGTTCATGTCGCCCTGCGCGCCCCTGCCGCCGCCCCGGCCTCCCACCTGCCGCAACGATGCCAAAGTCGCAGAGTCTACCGTGTAGATAGTCTTAACGCGCAGCGGGCTGACTCCGGGTCGCCCCTTCACATCGCCGCGCTGGGCCCCCGCCGGACCGTGGATCGGAAACGACGATGCACATGCGATCAACGCAACGCGTCCTTTGGGGCTGTCGAAATACGCAGGCGCGCGGGCACGCGCCAGATTCTCGCCGACTCCGGCATAAACCAGACCAGCGCGGTCAAAATGCTGCATGCTCGTCAACAGACCTTCTGCCTCGTAGTCGTAGGAGTGGTTATTGGCAAGGCTGAAAAGCCGGAAGCCCGCCCACTTCAACTCGTCCAAGACGAAGGGATCAGCCTGCATGTATGTTCCGGCGCTGGGGGTTCCAAACCCGCCTCCCGCGGCGGCGGGCGCGGACTCGTAATTATGGACCAGATCCTCAAAGTTCGTGAAAGCTACGTCGGCGTCCCGGATTCGCTTGATCATTTGAAGATAGGCGGGATCGTCATATACCGACATCCGCCGCACGATAGTGGAGTCGCCTGCCAACGCGATCCGAAAGTTGTTATCGCGGCCGGGGGGTTGCGCGAGCGAGAGGATACTGATTCCAACCAAGAGTGCAACAAATCCAAATTTCATTCTGGATAATGACATTACACGCTTGCCGGGATGTTTGCAAGCTGCTCCGGCGACTGATACACTTCGCCCATGCGCAAGAGCTGGATGATCCGGTTAACGGCATTGCTTTTCGGAGGTGGCGCCCTGTGGATGGCATATAGCCAATTGGGGTCTGCGCCGGCCAAACTAAGTCTCATTAAATTGAAGGATGATCTCTACGTCATCCACAATGATGTCGCTCCGGGCAATACCACGGCCCTCATCACGAACGAAGGCGTGCTTCTCGTCGACGACAAATTCGACGTTGATCATGAGGGCATCCTGGAGCAGTTAAAAAAGGTGACCGACAAGCCGATTAAATACGTTGTAAACACGCACCATCACAGCGACCATACCGGCGGAAACGCCAAGATGCTGGCGATGAACGCCGTGATCATCGCCTCCGAACAGGCCCGCGAAAACATGGTGGACCACAATCAGCCGGGCCTGCCGAATGTAGCCGTCGAGCACCACGCCCATATCTACCTGGGCGGCAAGAATGTCGAGCTTTACTACTTCGGACGCGCGCACACCAATGGCGACATCGTCGTCTACTTCCCCGCTGATCGCATTCTAGCCTCTGGAGACATGTTCACTTATGGGGGCCCAAACGAGACGGCTCTCCCGCGCCCCGAACTGATCGATTATGCAGGCGGCGGCAGCGGCAAGGAATGGCCTAAGACGCTGGAGGGGGCGCTTCAGCTCGATTTCGATACCGTCGTTCCCGGCCACGGAGATGTCACCACCAAACAGGAAATGGCGAAGTTCCGTGAAGGGGCATTAGCCTTGCGCGCGCGGATGCACGAGATGATCGCCCAAAAGAAGACGCGCGATGAAATCGCTCAGATGGTCGAGACCGAGTTCCATTGGGGCCAGATGCAGATGAGTCACCTCGACGGCGCCATCGCTGAAATGCGATAGCCCGCCCAATCCGCGCCCGCCCGCAAACGTTAGCAGCTTAGGTTTAGAAAATAAGCTTCAATCCAAATTGTATCTGGCGCGCTGTTCCCACTTGCGTCGTTATCTGCCCGGCTGTTGGATTCGGGCCGCTCGCGGTGAATGCGGAAACGTTCGGCAACCCCAAATTCGGATGGTTGAAGATGTTGAACACCTCCGCCCGAAATTGCACGCGGTAACGCTCCGTGATGTTGGTGTTCTTCAGCAAAGCCATATCGGCATCGACATTGTTGGGGCCGATGATGTTGTCTCGTCCCACGTTGCCGAGCGTGCCGGCCGCTTGAAGTGAGAAGCACGCCGGGTTGTACCACTGGCTCACCGTATCTTCATTCACCGCGCAACCTGAGACGTAATTCGGGCGCGGTGCGCCCGTAGAAGAGTAACCAACCCGATCGTATCCGTCAGTAACGGTGATGGGCAAGCCGCTGGCGGCTTGGAAAATTCCGGTGATCTGCCAGCCTTCCACGAGCCGGTTGCCGTGAAACGGGAGCGTGTACAAGGCATTAACTCTCAACGCGTGCTTGACGTTGAAATAGCAGAGACCCTTGTCAATGGGGTCGCGGAGATACGGGTTTTCAATGGTTGTAGGCGAGTCGCCGATCAGGCTCCCAATCGGATACCCCCCGTCGTCGATGCAACGTGAGAACGTGTAAGCGACTTGCCCCTGCAAGTTGTGAGTCAGCCGCCGATTCAAGCTGACTTGCAGAGAGTTATAACGCGACGTCGTGCCCGGGATTGCCTCGTCCAGGAAACCGAAGTTGGGGTTGATGCGCGGATTTACCGTGATCACGCCGGTGGAGCTCACGGTTGAAAAGTGGTAAACACCGTTCGAATCGATGGTCGCGATGGGCGGGTCTTGGTCTTGGAGGGTCAACTCGTGAACTCCATGCGACCCGACGTATCCAATCGACAAAACCGTGCCTTCGGAAATCTCCCGCTGCACGTTCAAGTTGTACTGCAACAAATACGGAGTCACGTTATTGTGCCAGTCGAACCCGGTGGCATGAGTAACCGCACCCACCAGCTGTGCGCCCGTTCCGAACGGTTCCGCATAGGTCGGATTGGCTTGCGTCAACAGAAGCCAGGGGGGAGCGCTGCCGTAGGCTCCGTTGTATTGGCCCGGAAAATACGGACTGTAAGTAGTCGCGAAGCCGCCGCGAATGGAGGTCTTGTGGTTCGCGAACGGATCGTAAGCGAAACCGAAGCGTGGCTCGAAGTCCGGCCAGGAAGGATTGGATTTGAAGACGTTCGACACCGTCACAAAACTGGTGGAGGTTGCGAAACTTGGAACGGCTTCCAGGGCGTTATGCGGGTCCACCGGATTGGTCTGAAATTCCCATCGCACGCCGAGATTCAGAGTCAGCCTGGAGGTTACTTTCCAATCGTCCTGCACATAAGGCGTGAAATCGATTTCACGGAAATCGCGATAAGGATAATATTGCGGCCCAACCGGCGTTCCTCCTACTGTGGTCTGCGCGTTTCCGCCTGCCAGGAATACCGCGAGGCTCGGGTAGCTCCAATTTGAGCCGTCTCGAATGGGTTGAAACACGTTGGTGTCTTGCCTCAAAACGGCAGCGCCGAACCGGAGACTGTGCGCGCCACGCGTCCACAAAAGATCGTCCCCTTCGGCGAACTTGTTCTGCACCTGCAATGCGGGAACATAGGGATCCGGGCCGACGCCGGTGAGGCCGGTGATCCCGACAAAGGCATCGATGCGCCCCGAAGACACCGGGAAAAACTGGAGCGCGGGAGTGGAAGGGCTGCCCAGGTTAGTAATCGTGTTCGGGCGGGAGAAGCTGGCTCGAGCGGTATTCACGATGGTCGGAGAGATGATCCTTCTCCATTCCAGCGTGGAAAAATAATTGGCATCGTTGTCCAATTCCGCCCAGAACGGGAGCAGACTGCCTTGCGCCGGGAAGGGTTCGAGGATAGATTGTTTGTCGGTAACAAACCGTACGAAGAGCGAGTCTTTCTCGGACAGCGTGTAATCCCAGCGCGCAAGAACGTAATTCTCATGCACAATCTGATTGGAGACCTCTGTGTACTGTCCGGTACCGCTGTTGGGACTTAAGTTAAAAGTCGGCAGTGGATACAGGGCCAGCGTATTGACAATCGCGTTGTATGACGTGGGATTGGACGACTGCGAAAAAGTGGGCGTGCGGTGGTTCGCATCCGGCACCGTGGCGATCGCGCTCTCGCCGAGCAACTGCCGGATTCCTTCATAGTTCGCAAAAAAGAACATCTTGTTCTTCTTGATGGGTCCGCCCAGGCTGCCGCCGAACTGGTTTTTGCGAAATGCCGGTGGGCTGCTCTGAGGGTCGATGAAGAGCCTGGCATCCATCGCGCTGTTGCGCAAAAAATCGTAGGCCGAACCGTGAAACTCGTTGGTGCCGGATTTGCTCACTGAGTTGATCACTACACCGTTGCCGCCGAATTGCGCGCCATACGTGTTGGTGAGTGTCTGGAATTCCGCAATCGCCTCAACGCCCAACGACGAGCCGGTGACGGTTCCCACACCACGTTTGTTCATATTCGAAAGATCTTCGTCATCGAGTAAAAACGCTTGTCCCTCGGGCCTTGACCCGGCGGCCGATATGTCCGCCTCCTTCCCTTGTCTAGCAAGGGGAGACATGCTGGTGATCACCTGCACGCCCGGAGCAAGGTAGATAAGCTGCTCGAAATTGCGTCCATTCAAAGGCAGCTCGCGCATCTGCGTCTGGTCCATCAGCGAGCCAACCGCCGCATTGGTGGTTTCCACCTGCGTGACTTGGCCTTCTACGGTGACGGTCTGCTGCTGCTGTCCCACGGGAAGCGCGAAGTCGACCACGCTTTGAGCGCCCACCGTCAGTGTGATGCCTTTGTGAACCAGGGTTGAAAATCCGGACTTGGACGCAGTCACTTCGTAATCGCCCACGCCCAGTTCGGGGAGTCGAAAGCGCCCTTGCGGATCGCTGACGGAAGCCTGGGTACCGCCCGTCCCGATATTCCTCACCTGGATCATTGCGTCAGCGATTACCGCGCCCGATGTGTCGGTGACCGTTCCCAGGATAGTTGCGGTGGCGACCTGCGCCCCCAGGCGAATTACTGCCGCTCCGCTGAAGCCGATCAGCATGAGCAGCGCCGCCGAGAGAGCACGGCCATACTTCAACTTGAAATGCGCAAACATTCTTCCTCCCCCAAAGCTCCGTTTCGTTTCGACCCTGTCTTTGCCGAGCGACCCCTAAGTCCTGAATCTCGGCAGAAATTTGAGAGCGTTCTCGCGATGAATACTACGAAGCTCCGCCTCGCTGAACCCGCAGGTTTGCAATCCTTCGGCAATCCCGACCACCGGTGGATTCCCGAACGGGAAATCTGAGCCAAATACGATTTGGGAAACGCCCACCAGCGTCTTGAGCCCTTGCAGCTCTACCGGGTTCGCGGATCCCGCCGTGTCGTAGTAAAAGCGCCGGAGATGGTAAAGTTTGGAGTTCTTCTCCGGTACCCGCTTTATGTTCTCGCCGTTCGCCGCGTTGCCTAAAATCCGTCCCACTAGTCCGAGCAGACTGCCGCCGGCGTGCGACCAAATGAACGTGACGTCCGAATAGCGGGTTGCCATGCTCGTCCGCGGAGCATTGCCCGGACCATCGTTAATCAAGCTGTAGATCGAGCGGGTGGTGTCGTGGTTATATTCCAGCGTAGTCGCGGGCACACCCGGCATAATATTATTGCAGCAGGCCGGCTCTCCGGGATGCGTATAGACAACCGCCTTGCGCCGATTCAGTTCATCGAACAAGGGTTGGAAGGATGGGTCACCCAGCCACTTGTTGCCATAGCTCGTCTTCAGGAAAATCCCGTCCGCCTTGAGAGTATCCAAGACGTACTCGACTTCGCGCAAGCTGGCGTCGATATCGGGCGCGGGCAAGCAGCCGAAAAGTCCGAAGCGGCCTTTGTAATCCGAGACGATTTTGGCGCCGTAATCGTTCATCTCCCGTACGTCGCCCGGAGGGAATTCGCCGGCTGGATTGCTTTGGCGAGGGCTGGAGAGCACAGCGGCGGCCGCACCGGCGCGGTCTAACGCTTCGACAGACTTGGCCGGAGTGTAGCCTCTCCACATCTGATAGCCATTAAATTTGAACTGCTCTTCGCGCGCGAGACCCTTGAGAGAAGTGAAGTGGTGATGGCAGTCGATGATGCGCGTATTGGGGAGAGACGCCTGACCATGCAAGCTGCCACTCGTCAGGCAAGCGCTTGCGCCAACGGCCGCAACTGCAGTCAGAAAATCCCGACGCGAAGTACTATTTTCCATGTTGAGACGATCGTCTTCGCTACCCATTAAGAAGTTTGAAGCGAGTATGCGCGATTATATGCGAAGCCATTCTGGTTGTCAAGGAAACCAAGGCGCCGAACAGCACTCGCGGCTTTACTGGTACAGCAGCGGAATGCTGCTTGCGGGAGGAGACGGTTTGATGGTCTCCAGGTAGGCGTGGATGTCGGCGAGCTCAGAATCAGAAAGGACCTTTTCGGTATAGCGCGGCATGCCTCGGTTGCCCTTGCGGACAATGGCAGTCATGGCTGGAAGCGGGATGGCCGGAGGAGTGAGATGAGGACCCGCTCCGCCTTGCGCGATCCAGCCGTGGCATTGATAACAGCCGTCTCTGAAAAAAATGCGCTTGCCATTGTCGGCGTCGCCTTTAGCAGCGCTTCCCTGTCCGAACGCACTCGAGGCCAAGAAAACCAGCAGCGCTGCGGGCGTGATGATCCTGTTCAAGGGTTCTCTCCTTTATCGCGGCTGTGTGAGCGTATCGATGAGATACGGTTCACCGCGCTTCACTACTTCTATCCCGCGCTTGAACGCAGCGGCCAGCTGAGTAGGATCGCTGATCGGACCCTCGGCCTGCATGCCCAGGCTCTGCGCCAGTTTGGCGAAGTCGATATTGGGGTTCTCGATCTTGGCGCAAATGTTGGCGCGATCGATGCCGCGGCTGCGCTCGATAGCGGTGCTCTCGATTTCCATGAGTTCCTGATGATAGGCGCGATTGTTGTGCATGACGATCAACAGCGGGATGTGATGCCGGGCCGCGGTCCACAAACAGCCGGGGGCGATCATGAGATCGCCGTCCGCTTGAATCGCGACACTCAGGCGGCCATGCTTCTTGTTGGCAAGCGCCGCGCCGATGGAAGCCGGGGCGTTGTAGCCGACACCGGAGCCGCCCGCTCCACCGATGTATTGATAATATTTATTGAAATCCCACAGACGCAGCGGCCACTCTCGAATGCCGAAGGTTTCCGTTACCACCGACCAATCCTCATTCTTGATTTGCGCGTAGAGCTCCATCGCCAGCCGGGCCGTGTTGATAGGGCTGGTGTCCCAACCCCAGGCGGCGTCGGCGCGGTGCTTTTCGAGCGCCTGTTTGCCTGCTTCGGCGAGTTTCGCGCCGCGGGCTTCGAAGAATCTTTTGCGATCCGGAGTGATCAGCCGCTTGCAGGCTTCGATCAGATCGGGTAGCGTCGTCTCCACGTCGCCGGCAATGTTCACGTCGACGTCGCGATAGCGCATGAAGTCCTGATAGTTAGATTTCAGGAACAAATCGCCGGCGGTGATGGTGACGAGCTTCGGAGGATTGGCACCTTGCATCAGCGGCCGGACACTGTCATAGAAGTCGGTGCTCTCCAGCCCAATGATCAGGTCGGGGCGCGGTTCGAAGGTCACCGGAATGTTGTTCGGCTTCCCGGAGATCGAAGCGCGCAGAGTCTGGTTGAGAGGATGCCGCGTGGGAAAATTCAGACGCCGGTGCTGATCGATGACCGCGCATTGCAAGGTTTCGGCGAGCTCGATCATCAGCTTCAGCCCGTTGGCCGAACGGACGGCGCGGGTTGCCATGATCACGGGATTCTCCGCATCCACCAGCATGCGAGCCGTGGCTGCTACCGCACCGGAATCTCCGGCGGGCAGGTTCATGGTGCCGAGTTTCGGGATGCGGAGATCGGCGCCTCCATTGGGAATCGGCCGAAGCTGCATCTGCTCATCGATGGTGAGCACGACCGGCATTCTCGGGGGCGTCATGGCGAGCTTGTACGCGCGCACGGCGGACTCGGC
>Ga0182024_10020026_pt1 | contig 12263 bp, 7 predicted proteins | sample P32metaG_FD_120480 | JGI IMG/M metagenome (GOLD analysis project Ga0182024, IMG submission 120480) | Permafrost microbial communities from Stordalen Mire, Sweden - P3-2 metaG (Illumina Assembly) | ecosystem: Environmental > Terrestrial > Soil > Wetlands > Permafrost | place: Sweden: Stordalen...
GATATCGACGAGGCGACGTCCCGCATGACGATTGCCCGCGGTCTAGTAAACGGGCCCGACGGCTTTGTGGTGAAGGACACAAAGACTCATAGCGTGCGCCGCGTGGCCCTCGACCCGGAATTCGACGTTCTGGAGGGTCCATGACGTTCAACCACATCCCCGCCAATGCCTCCGTCTTCATCGACGCCAATATCTTCATCTACTACTTCACGCCCGACCCCGTCCTGGGACAGGAGTGCCGGGTGTTGATGGATCGGATCGGCAAGTTCCAGGACTTTTTCGCCTTCACTTCCACCCATGTCCTGAGCGAGGTTGCCCACCAGCTGATGGTCCTCGAGGCCGTTCAGTCCTTCGGCTGGCCGCTTGCCGGCGTCACCCGGCGCTTGCAGAAACATCCGGCGGACGTCCGGAGGCTGACGCGCTTTCGCCAAGCGATTGACGAAATCCCCCGCCTCGGCATCGAGGTCGTGCCCGTCGAGCGGCACCTGTCGCCCCTGGCCGCGTCGCTGAGCCAACTCCACGGCCTGCTCACCAACGACGCGATCACCGTAGCCACGATGCAGGACCAAACCATCGTTCATCTCGCCAGCAACGACGCCGACTTCGACCGCGTGCCGGGCCTGACGCGCTACGCCCCCGCCTGATTCCTTGCCAGGGGTTGTTGGGCGGCCGATTCGTTCCCCCGTGATCGCCCCCGGCGCAGACCGGACGCCGGGGCGCCGCGAGGCCGGAGAGTGCTTGGCTTGGCGGCGAGCACTCACCGGTTGCTTTGTTGCCTTTCCTGGTTCCTTTTTCGTGTCTGACTGGCCCGGCCCCCGGCCCTCTGTTACACTAGCGAGGAATCCAGGCTCTTCTTATTCGGAGGAATCCGCGTGGCCGAAGCCGTGAAGACTGAGCACCCCCACATTGTCCGGCTGGAAGGCGTCTGTGGCGGCGAGCCGGTGATCGACGGGCTGCGCGTAACCGTTCGTCACGTGGTCACGCTGCATCAGCGCGGCGAAACGATTCTCGATATCGCCGAGGCCCTGGGCATAACCGAGGCTCAGGTCTTCCACGCGCTTAGCTACTTCTTCGATCATCGCGACGAAATCCTCGCGCTCATCGCCCAAGAAGAGCAAGCCCATGCCCGATTCACCCGGCCTTGAGGCGCTCTTCGTTCGGCTCTACCTCGACCGCCATATCATGGGCCGGCTGGCCGTCGATCTGCGCGACCGGGGGTACGATGTCGTAAGGACCGAAGAAGTCGGCAGAGACACGGCCCCCGACGAGGAACAGCTCGCCTTCGCCACGGCCGAAAACCGGGCCGTTCTCACCTTCAACATCCGCGATTTCGCTCCCCTCCACGAGGCGTGGCAAGCGGCCGGGCGCACCCATGCCGGCGTCATCGTGTCCCAGCAACTCGGCCGCCGTGACTACGGCCTGCTGCTTCAGCGGATGCTGCGCCTACTCAACCATTTCACGAGGGAGGAAATGATCGGCAACTTCGTTCACCTGGAGCAATTCAAGTAGCAGTCCCGGGACTGACGCGCTACGCCCCCGCCTGATCCGTTTTCGCCGCCCCCGGCGCGCGGATCGGACGCCGGGCCGATGCATGGGTCGGTGAGAGACTTACCGGACGGCGAAGGCTCAACCGCGGTCTTGTCCTTTTGCCATTCGGGATCCGCAATTACGGTTTAGTTTTCGGGAGCAGGGCGTCCACGTCGGCCCACAGCTGGCGCCAGGCGGCCCGCTCGGCGTCTGGAAGCTTCGCCAGGGCGTCGGCGTCGCGGACGCCGGCCAGGTCGTCGTCCTCGCGCCAGTGAGCCAGTGCTTTGACGGCCTGCGTTTGCTCCGCCGGGACCGGGCTGCTCAGCCGCGGCTTCCAGGCGGCCAGGTCGGCCCGCAGCCACTCCAGGGCCTGGCGGCGGAGGCGGCCACGCTCCTTGTCGTCGCTTTGATCCGCGTCCTCTCCCTGACCGCAGCCGGCGAGGGCGGCGGCGCAGGCGGCGTTGTAGCGAGCCTGGCCTTGCAGGTCGTCGGCCAGTTTCGGCTGCTCGGCAAAGGCGTCGGTGTAGAAGCGGACGGCGGCGGCGTAGAGCGAATGGTGCAGCCGGCACATTTGGGCCAGCACAAGGCGCTCACCGACGTCGGCGGGCTGGACCTCGCCCTTTAACACCTTGGGCAGCTTGGCCTCGAGTTCCACCATGCGCTCGCACTCTTTGACCCGCTGCGCAGACGGATAAGGCCAGCGCGGGTTCCGGGAGCCGAGTTCGTCAGCGGAACGCAGGTGAACGAGCGCCTCGGCGAATTGGCCCTTCTGAAAAAGCGCCTCGCCCAGGTTGAAGTGGGCATCGGCGTAGTCCTTTTTGAGTCGTGTGGCCTCGCTCCACTCGGCGACGGCCCCGTCCAGGTCCCCCTTGTCGGCCATTGCCAAGCCAAGGTTGTAGTGGGCTACGGCGTAGTCCTTCTTCAGGTGGATGGCTTCCCTGCACTCGGTGATTGCCCCATCCAGGTCCCCCTTGTTGCGCAGGGCGACACCGAGGTTGTTGTGGGCCTCGGCGAAATCCCTTTTGAGTTGGATGGCCTCGCGGAATTCGGCGATGGCCAGTTCCAGTTCCCCGTGTTGGCCCAGGGCCATGCCAAGGTTGGCGTGGATTTTGGCGTCGTCCTTTTTGAGTCGGATGGCTTCGCGGTATTCGGCGACGGCCCCGTCCAGGTCCCCCTTGTCGCGCAGGGCGTTGCCGAGGTTATAGTGGGCCTCGACGCAGTCCTTTTTGAGTCGAATGGCCTCGTTGTACTCGGCGATGGCCCCGTCCAGGTCCCGCTTTTCGCCCAGGGCGTTGCCGAGATTGTCGTGGGCCTCGGCGTAGTCCTTCTTGAGTCGAATGGCTTCGCTGCATTCGGCGATGGCCCCGTCCAGGTCCCCTTTGTCGTGCAGGGCGACGCCGAGATTGTTGTGCGCCTCGGCGAAATCCTTGTTGAGGCGGATGGCCTCGCGGCACTCGGCGATGGCCCTGTCAACCTCCCCGCTGTCGCGCAGGGCCGCGCCGAGATTGGCATGGGCCTCGGCGAAATCTTTGTTGAGCCGGACGGCCTCATCGCACTCGGCGACGGCCCCTTTCAGGTCTCCCTTGTCGCGCAGGGCGACGCCCAGGTTGTCGTGGGCCTCGGAAAAGTCCTTCTTGAGCCGGATGGTTTCGTGGAACTCGGCGACGGCCCCTTCCAGATCCCGCTTTTCGCGCAAGGCAAGCCCGAGGTGGTTGTGAGCGTCGGCATAGTCTTTCTTGAGCCGGATGGCTTCGGTGCATTCGGCGATGGCCCCGTCCAGGTCACCCTTATCGCGTAGGGCGACGCCGAGGCTGTCGTGGGCTTCGGCGAAATCCTTGTTGAGGCGGACGGCCTCGGCGCACTCGGCGATGACGCCGCCCACGTCTCCCTTGTCGTGTAGTGCTACGCTGAGGTTGTAGTGTGCTCCGGCACTTTGGGGGCGTAGGGCTACGGCGGCCCGGGCATAACTGATCGCTTCCTCCAGCTGCGGCGGTTGAACCGCGTAGAGCGCAATAGCCAGATCTTCGTTGATCCAGAAGTCGGCCGGGAAACGCCGCTGAGCGCGCCGCAGTAGCTCCACCAGCGGCCCCGAAGCCTTGGCTCTCTTCGCCGCCAGGTGTCCCAGCAGCCCCAGCGCGGCCGCGGGTACCTGTTCGACCGGCGCCGACCGGGCCAATTGGTCCAGCTCCGCCGTATCCCCGGACAGTACGATATCTCGCAGCCGATTCCGCCACGGGTCCGGGTCTACCTGCCGCGCGACGGCCAGCAGCTGTGTCGCCTTCCGCCTCGTCCCCTCCTGGCCGTCGTTCGCTACCGCAGCCGCCCAGTCGTCCAGCCCGGCCGCCAGGTGCGCGCGGATGGCCGAGTCCTGCACCAAGGCCGCCGCCTCCGGCCCCAGCGCCTCCACGTCAATGCCGTACCCACGGAAGGCCCGCGCATATTGAGGGTCCGAACCTGTCACGTCGAATTGGCCGTCCCGCATCGCCGTCTGGTCCAGGCGGATCCTTTCCAGCTCGGCCAGCATCTGCACGTCCTTCTGGAGTTGCTCGACCCGCCGCCGTAAACCCTGGCCCATCAGGTCGCCGCCCAGCTGCGCCTCCGCCCGCTGCGCCGCCGAGATCAGCGCGGGATCCCAGGGATTGCCCTGCCGCAGCCCCGGCCCCGCCGCCCCCAGCGCCTCCAGCACCTTGCCCTCGGCCTCGCGCTGCCGGGCTGCCCGGTCGCCCAGCACCCAGCCCAGGCTGCCGACCAGGGCCGCTATCGTCACCAGCAGGCACACGGCCGCCGCGGTCACCGCCGGCCGGCGCCGCCGCGCCCACTTGCGCAGCCGCTGCAGCACGCTCGCTCGTCGCGCCCGGATTGGCTTGTCGTCGAGAAAGCGCCGCAGGTCGTCCGCCATCTCCTGGGCCGTGGCGTAGCGCTCCACCGGATTCTTCGCCATCGCCTTGAGGACGATGACCTCCAGCTCCGCCGGGACGCCTTTCGCGATCCGGCGCGGCGGCTTCGGCTCCTCGAAGGCGATCTGCCGCAGCAGCTCTTGCCGGTCCTTCCCCTCGAAGGCCGGGCGAAGCGTCAGCAGTTCGTACAGCGTGGCGCCCAGCGAATAGACGTCGGTGCGGTGGTCGATCGGCACGCGCTTGGCCAAGGCCTGCTCCGGGCTCATGTAACGCAGCGTCCCCAGCAGGTCGCCGGTCATCGTCAGGCTGGCCTCGCCGTGCTGGATGTGGGCCAGCCCGAAATCGGCCACCCACACGCAGCCGCGCCCGTCCAGCAGCAGATTGCCCGGCTTGACATCCCGATGCACGATGCCCAGCTGATGGGCGTGGTCCAGCGCCTCGGCCGCCTGAATCCCCACCTCCGCCACGCGACGGTAATACGCCGGGCCGCACGACGAGTCCAGCGTCGAGGCGGCCGCGACGGCGACCGGGGCGGTTTCCCTCGCTGGCGCCGCCTCGGACGCGGAGTCGGCCGCCGGCGCGGGGCGGCCGCGCCGGATCACATCGGCCAGTGTGCAGCCGTCGATGAACTGCATGGCGTAGAAATAGACGCCGCGCTCGCAGCCGACGGCGAAAACGGGCACGATGTTGGTGTGGTGCAGGCACGCCGCCGCCCGCGCCTCGTTCTGGAAGCGCTGCAGGTGGCGCGGGTCAATCGTGGCGGCGAACGGCAGCACCTTAAGCGCCACCCGCCGATTCAGAGAAATTTGCTCCGCTTCATAGACGACGCCCATGCCGCCCCGGCCGACCTCCCGTATGATGCGGAAGTCGCCCAGCACGCCTTCTACCAATCCGTCCGGATGGGCAGCCGGCGGCGCCACGCCCGACAGTTCCTCCGGCCCCGACCGGGACAGCTCGCCCAACGCCCCCAGGGCCGGCCGAAGCCGGAGAAGCTCGCCGGCGTACTCGGGATGCTGCCGCGCCGCCTCTTCCCAGTCGATCGCCTCGCCCGCCTGTATCTTCGCCGTCAGCCGGTCCACCAGATCGGCCAGGACCGACGAATCCGACCCGGATCGACGGTCCACCTCGTCCGCCCTGCTCATGACTCGCCTCCCGGCTTTTGGTCCTCCAGCTTCTCCCGCAGCCGCCGCAGCGCCCGCAAGGCCCGCTTCTTGGCCGCCGCCTCGCTGACCCCCAGCGCCGCGCCGACCTCCCGGGCCGACAGTTCCTCCAGGTAACGGAGGACCAGCACCTCGCGGTCCTGTTCGGACAACGCCGTCAGGGCCGCCCGCACCTGGTCGCGCAACTCATCCCGAAGCATCCCGGCGCTGGGGCTTTCGTCCGGCGCGAGAAGCCGCTGGGCCAGTTCCTCGGCGGAAGCGTCCGACAGGTCCCAGGCCGCGCCCTCCTCCCGCGTGACGCTGCGCCGTATGGCCCGCAGGTGCTGGCGGTGCTGATCGGCAAGGCGGTCCCAGGCCAGCTGGCGCAGCCAGGGGTAGAACGGCAGCGGCCGCGTGTGAATGTACCGGTCCAGCCGATGATCGGCCTCGGCGAGGACGTCCTGAACCACGTCGGAGGGATCGACGCGCGCGGCCAGCCGGGGGTCGAGGCGCAGGGCGATCATCCGCCGCAGCCGCTCCCGGTGTCTTTGCAGGAGGGCGCCGCGGGCGTTGCGGTCGCCGGCGCCGGTGCGGCGGAGCAGTTCCTCGGTGTCGGGCGGGACTTCGGGCACGGCGACTCCTCTTAAGACAGGCCCCGCAGTCCGGCCGGAATCGGGACAAAGATTCTGCGGCAATGGCCGGGGCGATGGTCGCAACAGGTTAGCATGATAGTCTTTGGCGGTCCCTTTTACCAATAATATTCCGGCTTCCCCGGCCGAGACACGCGGCATGGTCTTTGCTCCATAAGCGGAACGCACGTAGGCCATCGCCCATCCTGAGGGGCGGCATCAGGGGAGGGCGTCGTGAAGGTCTTGCTCGTCGACGACTCGGAGGCGACGCTCACTTCGCTCCTGATGCTGTTGCAGGACCACGGGTATTCCGACGTCGTTTGCGCCCGATCCGGCGACGAGGCGATGGAACGGCTGGCACGAAGCGACCCGCCCGACGGCGCCATGCCGGCCGAGGTCATTCTTCTGGACGTCGATCTGCCCGGCATCGACGGCATCGAGACTTGCCGGCGCATCAAGGCGGCCCAGCGCTACCACGACATTCCGGTGCTCATCATCACCGGGGACACCCAGGTGCAGACGCTGGAGGCGGCCTTCGCGGCCGGGGCGTGCGACTACATTAACAAGCCGATCGAGCCGGTCGAGTTGCTGGCCCGGATGCGCTCGGCCATGAACCTGAAACGGGAATTGGACAACTGCAAGACGCGGGAAAAGGAGTTGGTCGAGGTCACGGGCCGGCTGCAAAAACTCAACGAGGAACTGCAACGGCTGGCCATCCTGGACGAGTTGACGGGCATCGCCAACCGGCGGTTCTTTAACGTCCTCCTCCAGCAGGAGTGGGGCCGGGCGGCGCGCGAGGTCGTCCCGCTCTCGCTGCTCATTATCGACATCGACTTTTTCAAGAACTACAACGACCATTTCGGATATCCGCCGCGGCAGCCAGTCCGACGTTCCGGACGTGCTCTGAGCCGGGAAATTCGACCGCGAGCAGGCCGACGAGCCGCGGCGAGAGGTTCTCGTCAAAAAGGAGTTTCATGCCGGCGGCGCCACACGCAGCCGCCGCTCCCGATCCGCTGCGAAGGCGAGACAGGCGCGGATGTCCTCCGCGGTCAGATCCGGAAAGTCGGCAAGGACCTCCTCGGCCGACATCCCCGAAGCCAGGTATTCCAGGACGTCCTGCACGGTCAGGCGCAGTCCCCGGATGCAAGGTTGGCCGCCGCGTTTGTCCGGTTCAATCGTAATCAGCTTCGTGTAGTCCATGATGTCACGTTACAATGCCGGCCCGCGCCTGTCAACGAACCCCGCGCCGCCGGACGCCACGCTCAGTAGCCGGCCCACACGGCTCCGACGCCGAAGCACAAGGAAGCGTCCATCACGCGGCCGGCCTTCCGCGGCGACTGGGTCGTCGGCCTGATTATTTACGCCGTCCCCTTTTCTTCTCCGTTGGCCTGGACACCGATGCCGGCTCCGTGCCGGATCAGTTTGGCTGAGCCCCCTTCGGTTTCTCAAGGAACCGCGTGATGGCTCTCTGAAGGCGCTCCAGCCCCTTGCCGCCAAGCACTTTTCTCAGGACGCGCACCTGTTCGACAGGTTTCCCCAGCGGGAGGCTCACCGATTTCCGCGCGGGCCTCTGCCCCTCGGCCGGCGCCGGAAACCGCGGCCGTTTGCCTGACGTGAGCGCCGCCCGGACGATCTCTTGCAGCGCCGCCTTATCCAGTTTGGCCAGTCGTTGCACGTCACGATGAGTCCACTTCGCCACCCGCGACAGCACTTTCTGGCGCACCTCGTCGCCGCAGCGGTCGGCGAGCTTGTCCAGCGCCTCGGCGAAAGCGGCGTCGCGCCGCACGGTGTTTCTGGCGATCCCGTACTCCGCCGCCACGAGGTCAGCCGTTTTCAAGTGCCCACTTTGAGCACTTGCCTTTTTCCGAGCGCCGCCATGCCGTTTCTTGCGGGCCAGGTACTGCTTCCCCCGGACGTAGGACTTCATCTCCGCCGAATAGCTGCGTCGGCCGTAGTGCGTGGCGTAAAGCCAGGCGATCACGGCGTCGCGGTCGGGGAACTCCATCTCGACCACGGGGTAGTTGCGGCCCAGCAGGGAGAAGAACCGGAAACGGGTGTTCCCATCGACCAACTTCCGATGTCCCTTCCACAGGACCACCGGGTCGCGCGGTTCCTCGACCAGCAATCGCTCCTCCAGCTTCTTGACCTCGTCGGGGGCGCGCGGCAGCAGGGCCTCGAACTCCGGGTCGATCTCGAAGCGGTCGTCCACCAAGGGCGTGGACTGGACCTCCTCTTCCTCCACCTCGTTCATGCGGACGGCGAGGAGCTGCTTGCGCTGAAGCGACTCCAGGATGTCCTTGAGGACGAGTTGTTGGCCTTCGCCGGCCTTGTGCTCCAGCTTCCGCTCGTGCGTCCCGCCCGCTTCCAGAAACCGCTGGACGGCGAACTCCGTCTTCAGGCGGGGTGCGAGCCAGGCGGCAAGGCCGGGAACCTTGCGCCATTGGCCGTCACGGATGAACAGCAGGAGGCGGTCCGTGAGCGACTGGACGTGCGCTTGGTAAACCTCATCCTTCTCGGACACGTTCCGCGACGCTGCGTCAGAGGGAGGTTTCACGGGATCACCCGGCTGCTGCCACGGCTGTTTCCTTCTGAGGTATGGGACGGCAAGGCCATCGACAAGTTCCTCGAAGTCGATGACGGATCACCGACCACCGGCATGAAGTCAGCTTCAGGCCAGATGGAGGACCGGGAATCCCCGCAGTCCGGCGGGGGTATGCGTAGTCAGGGGTTCCGCCGCCAAGGAACAGGATTCCGCGGCGTGTTGCGGTGGCTCATCTTTCCATCACGCGGGGCTTTTTCCGGCATAGTTCCTGACAACTTTTCTGCGCGGATGAGCCAAATTGCGAGGCGCACCCCGAGCCAAATTTCTGTTTGACAATGCTGGCGGTTTCCCATACGATGCCACGGCATAGTTTTCGAGGGGTGACGATGGACCGTTCGCCGTGTGCCGCGTAGGCGTCGCGCGTCATGCTCGGGACGAATCGCGAAAGCGACTTGCACAAGCCTCGTAAAGAATCGAAATGCGAGGTTCCCATGGCTAAGCTGTGCCCAGCTTGTTCAAAAGCCAATCCGGCGAACGCGAACTACTGCTACTACGATGGCCGGCACCTCTCCCTGGAAGCCCGGAAGGGGCCGCTGCAGGTGGGCGCCCTGCCCTTGCCCACGCCGTTCTACTTTCCCGATGGTCAAAGCTGCGCCAATTTCAATCAACTTGCCCTGGCTTGCGATGCGCGCTGGGACGAAGCGAGGGGCCTGCTGGCCGACGGCACCTGGCACTCGTTTTTCGGCGCGATCGGGCGACTCGATCTGGCGGCAGCCGCCAAGCAAGCCGTCAAGGAACCCGACCTCGACGTCGGGCTGAGCCAACTGTTGGAGAAATTCCCGACCGATCCCAATGCCCTGCGCCGGCCGCAGCTGTCCCTGCCGTCCACCGAAGAAAACCTGGGAGCGCTGACGCCGGGAACCGACCGCCGCTTTGAACTGCTGATCACGAACCGGGGACTGCTGGTGCTGCGCGGCATGGCGACGACGAACTGCGAGTGGCTCTCGCTCGGAGACGGAGCGGGGTCGGCGCTGAAGATGTTTCAGACGCGGGGCATTTATACGCTGCCGGTGCGCGTGCTCGGCAACAGATTACGCGCCGGCGGGAAGCCGCTGCAAGGCGAAATCGTCATCGACACCAACGGCGGCGCGATCACGGTGCCGGTGCGGGCCGACGTCCCGGTTCGCCCCTTTCCCGGCGGGACGCAGGCCAACAACGTTTTGGCCGGCGCCAAGTCGCCGCGCCAACTCGCCGTCAAGGCGAAGGCGCATCCCAATGAAGCGGCGGTCCTGTTTGAACAGGGCGCCGTGAAAAACTGGTATGCGAGCAACGGTTGGACCTATCCCGTGCAGGGGACACAGGCGTCGGGCAAGGCCGCCGTGCAGCAATTTTTTGAAGCGCTGGGATTGAGCAAACCGCCCCGCCTGGAGATCGATACCGAGAGCCTGCTTTGCAATGGCACGGTCGGCCGGCGACTCACGAAGCACGTGACGATCAGCACCACGGAGCCCAGGCTGGTTTACGCCCAGGCCTGGAGCGATCAGCATTGGATCAAAGCGGGGCCGGGCAAGTCTCAGGGCAACAAGGTCACGATACCGTTGCGAATCGAGGTCCCGCCCCGTCCGGGGGAAACGTTCCACGCCAACGTGACGATTCAGGGGAACGGCCATCAGCAGTTTGTCGTGCCAGTGACCCTGGCGGTCTCGGCCGCTCGTTCCAACGGGAACGCTCAGGCGGAGGAGCCGCCCGGAAGGCTGCCCCTGGGTTGGATTTTCGCGGGGGTCGCCGGTCTCCTGCTCGTCCTCGCGGTCGTTGGCGCGGTCGTCATGAATCGCCCACACGCCCCCCCTGCGATTCCGCCGACGGTTGCAATCCCCAACCCGCCGGTGCCGCCGCCGGTGCCGGTGCCGCCACCGGAAAACGAGAACACGAACCTTGCGGCTTCGGCGTCGGCGCTCAAGCAAATCGCGCCGGAGGATCAGACGATTTTCGACGGCCTCGCGGCCAAGGACGAGGAGAAACGCGGCGACGCCTACGAGAAGCTCGCCGTGGTGTTGCCGAAGCTGCTGGGCAATCCGAAAGCCAAGGACCCGCTGGAGCAATTCCTGGTGGATTGCTGTGTCTTCGAGCCCTCCGCGCGATGCGTGGCGCAGCTGGGGCAGGCGTTGACGAGCCTGCTTCCGCAGGAAGGCGACGAGTTTCGGCCCGACGAGAAAGGTGAAGAACTGGAGCGCGGTCTCTGGGCGATGCGGGTATTCTTCGGCGCCATCACGCACAAAGACATCCGCCCGGAAAGCGTCCGAACGCTGGCTTTTAAACTCGGAGGGGTCGTTGGGGATGCGCTCGAGGAAACGGCCCCGCCCGATCAACTCAAGGAACAGACGGAACGGTTGCTCTCGGAGCGGTACTACCGCAACACGCTGCCAACCGCCAAGAAATCCTTTAAATATGCCCAGGTGATGCGCGACAAGTTGATCCAAACGTTTCCGCGATACCTTACTCCGGCGTTTCGAGCGCCGGTCGACCTGGACTTGCTCGCCGAAGGTTGCTCCCAAGGGAGCGACGCCTGGCCGGCGGTCGAGCCGATCTTGAAATCGTGCCTGGAAAGCACGGACCCGACCGTTGATAAGACGATCATCGACCTCTACGAAAAAACGGACCCGGCCGTGGCACGGAAGATGGAACCGTTGTTGGCGAGCAAATGGAAGGAAGCCGGGGACGCGAAATTGTCACGGGGCGAAAAGGTCCAGGCGATCCGAGTGAGCCTGGCCACCACCAAGATTTCGCCTCAAGAGCGGCTGGCGCAATTGCAAAAGTTGACCAGCGGCGCCTTGTCGTCCGTTAAAGCGGAGCAGAAAAAAGAAACCGTACTCTTGCGGGATGCGGTGCGCCTGGCGCACGCCTCCACGATGGCCTGCACCCTGTTCCACAAAGAAGCCGGCGTGGAACGGTTGGTACGGTTTGATGAGCTCGTCAAACAGGTTCCCGACGTCGATCAAACGGTTGAGGAGGATTCGACGGACAAAACAGGCAATTCAAAACAGCCCGCCGCGAAGGGAAAGGAGGTGGACGGCCGGATTATTCAAGACACTCTAACGGCGAAAAGCGATCCCGACCCTTTGAAGGCCGGCTTCGTAAGCAAAGAGTATCTCTATTCCCTGAAATCAGGACAGCCCTACAATATGTACCTCCAGAGCGGTACATTAGGCGCCCACCTTCGGGTGGAGCATCCCGCCGGCACTTCCTGCGGCGAGGATGACGACCAAGGCATCCTCGGACGCATCGTGAACTTGCAGTACACTCCGCAAGAGGACGGCGACTATCTAATCGTTGTGAGCACTCCTTCCCCCGGCAAAGTGGGAAAATATCAATTCCAAGTCAAAAAAGGGTTCGCTTTTGTCGGCGGCCCCTTGTTTGGCCCAAGGGGCTTTGTGATTCCCGGCCCGGCCCAGCCCAAGCCGGCGCCGAAGGCGAACGAGAAAAAAGACAAGCAATTGAACCTGCGCGACCTCGCCAAGCTCGACAGCAA
>Ga0182024_10020027_pt1 | contig 12262 bp, 11 predicted proteins | sample P32metaG_FD_120480 | JGI IMG/M metagenome (GOLD analysis project Ga0182024, IMG submission 120480) | Permafrost microbial communities from Stordalen Mire, Sweden - P3-2 metaG (Illumina Assembly) | ecosystem: Environmental > Terrestrial > Soil > Wetlands > Permafrost | place: Sweden: Stordalen...
TCGATGGCGCGTTGACCGCAGGTGCGGATCACCGACATCAAGATCCCCTGTGCCTGAGCGCCAAGCCACGTGCGGTTGCCGCCCCAGACCTTGCGGTTAACCACGGCCGGACGAATAGCTTGCTCGGCCCAGTGATTCGTGGCCTGAATTGTCGGATCGATCAGAAACCAAAACCAATGGATCCCCTGGTTTGAAATGTGCTTGGCCAGCCGACGATTCGGTTCGTGCGTGAAGCGGCCCGAGGTTACGTGCTCCAATTCGCAACTCAAGGCCAGTCCCTGCAGGACCAACGCGTCGCCGCTGAGCCGATGGCACCTGGCCCGCGGGCATGAACTCAGTGTCATTCAAGAACGCATGCCGCCAAACACTTCCGAAGTCGCGCATGCTCATGCCCGCTCCCGGCAATTCTTTTTCGTCCTCACCGGCACGCTTCCATCCAAATCGATGGGCAAACACATGTTCTCCGACCAGAACATGGTCTGGAGATTCCGCCAAATATTTCGCACCGCCCGTTCAACGACGGCGAGGCCGAAACTTCGTTCCTGGTAATTTCCGTCCCGCCATCGTACGGCGACCGCATCGAAACCTCTTAGTCCCGGCACGCTGCGCCGCACGAATAACTTCTGCTGGACTCTTCGACCTTTCAACCCTTGACCGGCCGTTTCCTGACCTACACTTGTGGGGCGGACTGCGCCCGTATTCCCTTACGAATATCTTGGAACCACCATGAAAACCCTCGCCGCACTTTCGGCTCTCGTTTTGCTGCCGACCATTTGCTTCGCACAAAATCCCACCAGCGAAGGCACGTTGCCGGAGAACCAGGCAGCCAACGAAGAAAAACTTAAAAAAGTCCAGGTTGCCACCGTCGCCGCCCTCCAAACCAGCCTCTTGGATCCTGACACCGACACGCGTCAGGCTGCGATCTACGCCCTCGAAGCAATGGGCCCCGGTGCCAAACCAGCCATGGATGCACTGGCCCAGAAGATGCGTGACCCAGATGCCTACCTCCGCGCCGACGCCGCTCGCACGCTGGTCGAAATTGGCCCCGATGCCATCCCCAGCATGTTGCCGCTGCTGCAAGATTGCGATCCCCGCGTCCGTCAGCTCGCCGCCTGGGCACTGGCCGAAATCAACTTCAATGTCGCTTCCGGCAAACCAACTGGCTTGCACTAACAGACCGCTATGCTGAAGCTGCGGCATGCGCATGCTTCGGCTGATAATCTCCCGGCGGCATTCGCAGCCCGATCGCAATCCGGTTCCAGCCGTTGATCGCTACAATCGCCACCGTTAAGTCCATGATTTCTTTTTCGTTAAACTGCTCGCGCACTTCCTCGTAAACATCATCCGGCGCATGCGTCTGGGACACTAGAGTTATCGCCTCCGTCCAAGCCAGCGCCGCCCGCTCGCGCTCAGTAAAAAACGGCGTCTCCCGCCACGCATTCAGCGCATACAACCGCTGTTCGCTTTCCCCCTCCGCCCGCGCATCCTTGCTGTGCATGTCCAGGCAATACGCGCAGCCATTGATCTGCGACATCCGCATCCTCACCAGTTCCAGTAGCGACAATTCTAATCCGCAGCTGCGAACGTACTTTTCCAACCCAAACATCGCTTTCGCCGCGTCAGGCGATGCTTTCATATAGTCAATTCGAGCTTGCATGGCACGACTCCTTACGATGAAAACTCCTTCGACGGCGCTGTCTAGCGCCTGCCCCTATGGGTATCATAGGCGGGCAATTGTCGGAGAAACAATCATGGTAATTTTTGCGGAAGATTTCAGCCCGCTACTGGGCGTTTTATTTCTGGCGCCGATTATTTTAGCGGTCGCTTGTCGCTTGGCCATCGTGGCACTGCGACGAATGCGGGGCAAAAAACCCTGGTGGGGATTAGCCCTGGGCATGTTGGCAATTCTAAGTGGCGTGGCGGAGCTGCTGATGCTGCTTACTACTCGCGGCGGTGCACCTTCGTTCTTCTATCTGATCGCCGCCTTACCGATTATCACCGGCGTACATTGTTTGCTTATTTGGAATCAACGGCCAAGAACGCGGACTTAACGCCGCCGTTACCAAAGTTCCGGCACAAACGTTTGATTTTCCAGCGGCGGCCGAATGTAGTTGGCGGCCCTGGGACGCGGCGGCAACTCCGGCGGCGTCGGAGTGAGATCTTGGTACGGAATCAGTTTCAAAAAATGCGAGATGCAATTCAGACGCGCGCATTTTTTTGAATCAGCCTTCACCACGTACCATGGCGCTTGCTTAGTGTCGGTGTATTTGAACATGGCATCTTTGGCCATGGAATACTCGACCCATTTGGAACGCGATTCCATATCCATGGGGCTCAGTTTCCAACTGCGGGTTGGATCGTTCATCCGTTTTTGGAACCGCCGCTCTTGCTCTTCATCGCTGACGGAAAACCAGTACTTGATCAGGTTGATTCCCGAGCGAATGAGCATGTGTTCAAATTCGGGGCAACTGCGCATGAATTCCTGATATTCCACATCGGTGCAAAAACCCATCACCCGCTCCACCCCGGCCCGGTTATACCAACTTCGATCGAGTAGGGCGATCTCGCCGGCTGATGGCAAATGCTCCACGTACCGCTGGAAGTACCAACTGGTGCGCTCGCGCTCCGTCGGGCGGCCCAACGCCACCACGCGGCAAATGCGCGGATTCATGCTTTCGGTGATCCGCTTGATCACGCCTCCTTTACCGGCGGCATCGCGCCCTTCAAAAATCACCACCACTTTTAATCCTTCGTGCTTGACCCATTCCTGCATCTTGACCAATTCGATTTGCAGGCGGGCCAGTTCTTCCTCGTACACGTCGTTGTCGATTTTGTGACGCTTGGCGCGAATGTCGCCAGAATGGACTTCGACCGGTTCGCCGTTGGAATGGCCATTGGACGAAAGTTCGTCATGCTTGTGCTTCTTCTTCTTGCGCTTTTTAGTTTTCATGGCGTGGCTCCTAACCGTTGGGCGACGGGTTGAAAAGAGGCGTGGACCTCGCTACCGCATCATGCGAAAGACCAGCAGGGAAGCAATTTTCGCGCCGGACTGCACACGGTGCCATCCGTGAGCGACGGTTTTGGTTGAAGCCGGCAAAAACCGCTGGAATTTTGCCCCGCCTGTATTTCGCCCTCTTTTTTACCTCTGCCAGGCCCGGCGGCGATGCACGAATTTGAGGCGGCTTTTGCAGCGCGAATACACTACAAATGTCGACGCTTTGCCTTCCAAATGTGGTAATGTTGGACGTGGCCAAACAGCGTCACTCGTACTATTCGCTGCCGTAAAAAAGGATGCTCCCATGTCAGTTGCGCCCGCTCCAACCGAACGCATTGAAACCCGCTGTTGCATTGTCGGCGGCGGACCGGCCGGCATGATGCTCGCCTATCTACTAGCCCGTGCTGGCGTCGACGTCGTCGTGCTGGAAAAGCACGCCGATTTTTTGCGCGACTTCCGCGGCGACACAGTGCATCCATCCACGCTGGAAGTCATGTACGAACTCGGCATCTTGGGCGATTTTCTCAAGCGCCCCCACGAGGAAGTGCAAGAGCTCCATGGCGTCGTCGGCCAATTCGAGACCACGATCGCCGATTTTCGCCACCTGCCCACACACTGCAAGTTCGTGGCTTTGATGCCGCAGTGGGATTTTTTAAATTTTTTAGCCGATCAAGGCCGCCGCTTTCCTACTTTTCATGTCCGCATGCAAGCCGACGTGAACGAACTGTTGGAAGAAGACGGGAAAGTGGTCGGCGTCCGCGCCGCCACTCCCACTGGACCGCTCGAAGTTCGTGCGGCGCTGACCGTCGGTTGCGACGGCCGCCATTCCACCATTCGCCAGCAGGCCGGCTTCGTGGTCCGCGATTTTGGTTCCCCCATCGATGTCCTCTGGATGCGCATTTCGCGCCGTAAAGACGATCCCTTCGTCCCGCTGGGCCGCTTCGATCGCGGCCGCATCCTGGTGATGATTTATCGCGGCGAGTACTGGCAATGCGCCTACGTCATCGGCAAGGGAGGTTACGATGCAATCCGCAGCAAGGGGCTGGATGCCTTCCGCGCCGATCTTTTAGAAATCGCGCCCTTCTTAGGCGATCGCGTGCAAGAACTGAAAACGTGGGACGACATTCGACTGCTCACCGTAAAAATCGATCGGTTAGAACGTTGGTACAAGCCGGGTTTGTTATGTATTGGCGATGCCGCCCACGCCATGTCGCCGGTCGGCGGCGTAGGTATCAATGTCGCTATTCAAGATGCCGTTGCCGCGGCGAATTTGTTGCACGAGCCGCTCCGCACCGGCAACGTAGCATTGCAAGATTTGCACCGTGTGCAGCGGCGGCGCGAATTCCCAATGCGAATAATTCAGCGCGTCCAATTGATCATCCAAGCTCGTGTAATCAGCCGCGCCTTGCAGGCCCAGCAAACGCTAAAACCGCCCAGGCTCGTCCGCTGGCTCAACCGTTGGCCCCGCTTACGCCGGATTCCGGCTCGCTTGGTCGGACTCGGCTTCCGCCCCGAGCACGTCCACACCCCCGACGCATTCTCGAAAAGTTAATTTGAGCGAACAAGAAACTCCCTCTCCCTTTGGGAGAGGGCCGGGGTGAGGGTGCCCGAATAGTTTTAAGGAGCATCACCCTCCCGCGATCGCGCCAATGATTAAAAACGGTTCCGCGCCGCCCGCAACCGCTGCCGGCAGCGGATTGTCCGGCGATTCCAACGAAAGATCTTCCTGGCAAGCGTAGTATCGCAAAAATGGCCGCCGCTTGCCGCTAGTCTGATCCCGAATCGTCCCGCACAGCATCGGATACCGCCTTTCCAAGGCGTCCAGCACTGCCCGCTGCGTGATCGGTTCCACAACATCAAGCTGTACTTCGCCACCGACGTGCGCCAAAAGACGCAAGTGATAAGGCAGCACGACACGGATTTTCTTGGCGGCGTTGGTGTCCACGATCAATTGATTTGGCGCGCTATGCCAGCATTTGGGCTTCGACAGATACAACCGAGGGCAAATGTTCGGCCACCGCTGTCCAACTATCGCCGGAATCAGCCGACGCATACACCTGCCCGCCCGTGGTGCCGAAGTAAATTCCGCATGGATCTAGCTTATCCACACTCGTGGCATCGCGTAGTACGTTAACGTAACAATGCTCTTGCGGCAGACCGCGGGTAAGCGGCTCCCACTCATTGCCGCCGGTGCGGCTGCGGTACACCCGCAGCTTGCCTTCGCACGGAAAACGGCTGGAATCCGCTTGAATTGGCACCACATAAACCGTGTCGGGCTCGTGGGCGTGCACTTCGATGGGAAAACCAAAATCGCTGGGAAGATTTCCGCTCACTTCGTACCAGTTGTCGCCGGCGTCATCGGTGCGCATCACATCCCAATGCTTCTGCATGAACAGCGTGTTGGGCCGGGCGCGGTGCTGCGCAATGCGATGGACGCAGTGGCCCACTTCAGCCGTTGGGTTAGGAATGTGCTCCGACCGCAGCCCGCGATTGATGGGCTTCCAATTCTTCCCGCCGTCATCGGTGCGAAAACTACCGGCGGCGGAGATGGCAACAAACATCCGGTCGTGATTCGTCGGGTCGATAATGATCGTGTGTAATCCCATCCCGCCGGCCCCTGGCGTCCACTGGGGACCGGTGCCGTGACCGCGAAGGCCCGGCATTTCATGCCACGATTTGCCTGCATCGGTCGAACGAAATATAGCAGCGTCCTCCACTCCTGCGTAAACCACATCGGGATCGCTCAGCGACGGTTCCAAATGCCAGACCCGCTTAAATTCCCATGGGTGCTGCGTCCCGTCGTACCACTGATGCGTCGTGAGCGGCTTGCCGGTTTCCGCCGAGGTGTCATAAACAAATTTATTACTCTCACCTTTTGGAAAACCTTCAGGCGTGGTGGTCGCTTCCCCCGGCGGCGTGCCCGGCTGATGCCACGTTTTTCCGCCGTCGTCAGATCGCTGAATCACCTGCCCAAACCAATCGCTGGTTTGCGAGGCATAAATCCGGTTCGGATCGACCGGCGAGCCTTTCAAGTGAAAAATGTCCCACCCGGTAAAAATTGGGCCCTCTATGTTCCATTTTTTGCGCTTGCTGTCCGACGTGCAGATGAAAGCGCCTTTTTTTGTGCCGACGAGGAGGCGAATGCCGCTCATACGTTTCTCCTGATTGATAAGACGTCGGCATTATAAACCTGGCCAATTCCACCGGCCACCACCCGCACTGATCATACGCCCCTGCGCTTACCCACCGCATTCACCTCAAGGCGATTTCAACGAATCCGGCACAACCACCGCCGGCAAATAGTGCGCCATGTTGAACGGATCGACTTTGAATCCATACAGCAGAATTCCGTACCCAATCGCCAATCCCACAATTCCTCCGACAGCCATCTTCACCAATTCCATCGCCGGATTTCTCTTTCGCCGGCCGGTTTTCGTCGATCGATTCCCCGGGGCTCTCCATCTCGCCGACCGCATAGCTCCCGCCGGCGCCGTTTCCCAAGGCTCATCATCTGCTGGTTTCTTCTGCGCGCTTGGCAATTCCGGACCAACCTTCTTTTCCTGCGGCATGTCGCTTGCCCGTGCCACCGGCGCCGTTCCTGGTGGCACAAACGCCCCCTCGGCGTCCGCAAACGACTTCGCCTCCGGATCAATCAACATGTCCGGCATCACATTCTCTTTCGGCGCCGGCTTCTGAATTTCATTGCCGCAGTGCGAACAGCGCGCCATGTCCGTCGGCTTCGCGTCGTACGGCACGAAAGTCATCCGACCACATTTCGGGCACAGCACCATCGCCATAAAATTCGCCCCGCAACGTGCCCTCGAGATCTGCTTACAACCCGTACAGCGCTCCGTATTTCCGCTTCAAGTAATTCATCAGCGGTACATGCGACAAGGGCTTGCCCGTGACGCGCTGAATCAGTTCATCGGCTGTGTAACACTGACCGGGCCGATGGATATGCTCGTGCAGCCAATTTCGTAGCGGTTCAAATTCCCCTTTCGAAAACTTGGCATCCAGTCCCCCTAAATCTCGATCGGCCTGCTCGAAAAACTGCGCAGCGTATAAATTTCCCAACGAGTATGTGGGGAAATACCCAACCAGCCCGGCGCTCCAGTGAATATCCTGCAGCACCCCCTCGGCGTCATTCGGTGGCACAATTCCTAAGTAGTGTCGATATTTTTCACTCCACGCACCGGGCAAATCGCCGCACTTTAAATCATCCGCCACCAGCGATTGCTCCAATTCAAACCGAATTAACACGTGCAAATTATACGTGGCCTCGTCCGCTTCCACACGAATCAGCGACGGCCGCACGACATTAATCGCCCAATAAAAATCGGCCAGCGGCACGTCGGCTAACGCAGGCGAAAATCGCCGCTGCGCTTCGCCGTAAAAATGTTGCCAGAACGGCCGGCTGCGCCCCACAAAATTTTCCCACATCCGCGACTGCGATTCATGAATACCCAAAGACACCGCTTCCCCCGGCGGCAGTCCATAACACTCCGACCGCAATCCCTGATCGTAAATGCCGTGCCCCGCTTCATGCAGCACGCCGAAAAACGCTCCCGGAAAATGACGCTCGTCATACCGCGTCGTAATCCGCGTGTCGTGCGGGCCGTTGTTGCTGCAAAACGGGTGGGCCGTCACATCTAGCCGCCCACGCTGGAAATCGAACCCGCACTGCGCAGCCACGTGCTTGGCGAATTGTTCCTGCTCAACGACCGCATATTGCCGTGTTAAAATATCGATATTCGGCTTGCGCCCGCTCGCCCCGATCGCCGCCACCAAGGGCACCAATTTCTCACGCAGGTCAGCCAATACTTTTGAAATCTGCGAAGTCCGGCCGCGCGGCTCGTAATCATCCAACAGCGCGTCGTAGCGAGTTTCCTCATAACCCAGCGCCTCGGCCGCTTCGCGCTTCAGTTTAAACGTCTTTTCCAACAGCGGTTTGAACGAAGCAAAATCGTTTTTCGCTCGCGCCGTCACCCACGCCTGTTGACCCAAAACCGAGGTCCGCGCCAATTCTTCGACCAGCGATTGCGGCAACTTCACCCGCCGATCGTATTGCCGCTTCAACTCGCGCACCGTGGCCCCTTCATCGCTATGCGGATCAAGCTTTTCAGCCACCAGCGTGTTAAGCCATTCGCCTAATCGCGGATCGGTGCGGTGCTGATGCATCATTCCAGCCATGTACGTAATTTGTTCGGCCCGATATTCACCCGCCGCTGGCGGCAGCATCGTTCGTTCGTCCCAACCCAGCAGCGATTCAATCGACACCAGCAGCGCCGTCTCGCTCATATGCTCCGTCAATTGCTGAAAAGCAGAATTCAAATTTTGCATATTGAAACAACAGAACGTTTAGCGGGCGTGTTCAACCCGCCCACAATTCACTTCTCGGGCAATGTGTTACGACAACGAGCCCCGTCTCGGAAAAACCATGCTAGCACGTACGCTGGAAAAAATCGTCACCGGCCGCGAAATTCGTCAAACTCTCAAACCGCCCCCAACCGATAAACAGATTGAAGTAGGGTGGGCAATTTCGTGCTAGCTGAATTTCTCTGGCACGGTGGCGAATCGCGGCACACGGGCTGTGCGTCGCTAAAAAATCACCCCGTCAAGGATGACGACATGGCCACGGCACAACGCCGCTTCAAAGTGTATTACGGACCGGAATCGGAAACCACCACCGCCAGACTGCATCAAGCGGCCTTGCAAACCGTGACGGTTCCTTTGACCGAAGTCCTTCCGCTTTTGGCCGATGCCGTGAACAGCCGCCGCACCTGGCTGCGCGACTTCGCCAACGACGATATCACAATTTCCGCCGATCTATACGAAGTGATTTTGGCCTATCAGCATCACATTCGTCCGTCGGCATAAGGTCTTGCGGCATCAAGAATTCGATTTTTCCAAAGCCCCGCTGTAACGCGGGGCTTTTTTTTGCGCTTAACACAATATGGGAACGAAATGCAATAAATCGCAATGAAATCAACAACAACGGAAACAATCACTATGAACCAATAGCCCGTTGAGGAATTCACCTCCTGACGCCAACGACACATTCAAGCAATCACCATTTCCTGCTGCTGTTTGTTCGGCGTCACAAGATGACTTCCAGCAACCGAGCACGACTGCCCCAACGGCAGTCGAGCGCAGGGCGGTATTTCAATCGATTGATTGACCCCACGATTTGTCCCGAAGTGCGACTATTCCCGCCCCGACATCGCCGTTAAACTTTCCCGTGAATTAAAAGGATCCACCCCATGGCTTCGCATCGCCTGCCGCCAAGTCCACCCGGACATTGGCTGCGGGGCAATTTACCGGAATTCCGCCGCGATATGCTGGGCTTCTTTACCCGCTGCTCCCGCGAGTACGGCGATTTAGTAGCCGTGCGCCTCGGACCCCGCAAAGTCCATCTGGCCAGCCATCCCGATTTCGTCGAGCAAGTCCTCGTCACCGAAAATCGCAAGTTCGGCAAAAGCTATGTGTTCGAATTGCTCCGCCCCATGCTGGGCAACGGCCTGCTAAATAGCGAAGGCGAATTCTGGCTGCGTCAGCGCCGCCTCATGCAGCCGGCATTCAACAAAGCCAATGTGAACAACTACGCCAGCACCATCGTCGCCGACACGCAGCGACTTTTGAATCAGTGGACCGACGGCCGCCAGATCGAGCTGCACCACGAAATGTCGCGGCTCACATTGGGCATCGTCGGCCGCGCGCTCATGGATATGGATCTCACCGACGCCGCCAACGAAGTCGCCGCGCCGCTCGAAAGCGCCATGCGCGATTTCAGCCATCGATTCGAAAGTGCCTGGAACCCGCCAATCTGGGTTCCCACGCCGCGCAACCGCCGCGCCAAACGAAACGTCGGTCAATTGGATGCCGTCGTCAACCGCATCATTCGCCAGCGACGACAGGAAGGCGACCGCGGCGACTTACTTTCAAAACTCATCGCCGCCCGCGACGAAGTCGACCAAACCGGCATGACCGACCGCCAACTTCGTGACGAAGTAATGACGCTGTTCCTGGCCGGTCACGAAACCACCGCTAACGCGCTGGTCTGGACCTGGTACCTTTTGGCGCAGTACCCGGAAATCGAACGCCGCCTGCTTTCCGAAATCTCAACCGTAGTGGGCGATCGCTGGCCCGAACTCCGCGATGTCCCCTATCTCACGTACACCGACGCGGTCGTGAAAGAATCGCTGCGGCTGTTCCCTCCGGCGTTTGCCTTCAGCCGCCGCGTGCTCACCGACGCCACCATCGGCGGCTTTCACGTGCCCGCCGGCACTGCCGTATTAATGAGCCAATGGGTAATCCATCGCGATCCCCGCTGGTTCCACCAGCCGGACCTATTCATGCCCGAACGCTGGTTGGGCGAACAACCGGCCACCCGTCCCGCCTACGCCTACTTTCCCTTCGGCGGCGGCCCGCGTGTCTGCATCGGCAACACATTTGCCATGTTGGAATTGGTGCTGGTCATCGCCGCCATTGCGCCGCGCTTCCGTTTCCAACTCATCCAGCCGGAAAAAGTGCGCCCCTGGCCCTCGGTCACGCTCCGCTCCAGTAATGGCATTCCCACATTCATCCGCTCACGTCCCGCAGCCACCGGCACTGCCGCCCGTGAGCCAATTATCAGTCCCGGCCGCTCTATCTGACCGCCGCCAACCCTCGTTATAATAAAACCGATAAACACACATGCGCATCAATAGCCAGTGGAAGATCGAACTACATGGAAGAACGTCAGCAGAACTCCGCAGCTCCGCCCTCGCTAAAACCTGATTCGAAACATTTCCCCGCCGCAGACGTTCCCAACAACGTCGCTTCCCAAAACGGCCCCGTGGGTGCTTCATCCGCTTCCGCGCCTCCCAGCCCCGAAGCCGTCAAAGTCGCCTCGCAGGAACTGGCCACCGCGCTGATCGCCGCCGCCACCGATAATGTCGCCATTTCCGCCGGCCTCACCCCCGCCGACGCTGCTAACACCGTCAAAGCCCTCGACCACCAGCGCATCGCCGACCTGATCGAACAAATCAAAGAATCGGCCGACAAGCTCGCCGCCGATCAACCCTCCCGCGGCGATCTAAAAATCCTCTCCCGCACCATGCGCGAACTGCGCTATGCGTTCAAAGTTTTCTCGCCCTATCGCTCCCGCCGCAAAGTCACGGTCTTCGGCTCCGCCCGCACCCGCCCCGACAAAGCCTCATACCAGCAGGCCGTCAAATTCGGCCGCGCCATGGCCGAAACCGGCTGGCTCGTCGTCACCGGTGCCGCCAGCGGCATCATGGAAGCCGGCCACGTCGGCGCCGGCCGCGAAAACTCGATGGGCCTCAACATCATGCTCCCTTTCGAGCAATCCTCCAACCCGATCATCGCCGGCGATCCCAAGCTGGTGCACATGAAATACTTTTTCACGCGCAAACTGATGTTCGTGAAAGAGTGCGACGCCGTCGCCCTGTTCCCCGGCGGCTTCGGCACCCTCGACGAGGGCCTGGAAGTCCTCACGCTCCTCCAAACCGGCAAGCGCGATATGGTCCCCGTCCTCTTCATCGACGAGCCCGGCGGAAAATTCTGGCAACCGCTCTTGGAATTCTTTCAAAACCGCCTGCTGGCCAACGGCATGGTTTCGCCGGAAGATTCTTCCCTCTACACCTGGACCGACTCCGTCGACGCTGCCGTCCACGAAATCCAGCAATTCTTCCGCGTCTTTCACAGCATGCGCTACGTCAAAAACAAACTCGTCTTCCGCCTGCAAACGCCGATCAGCGAAGAACTCCTCGCCGATATCAACGACAACTTTCGCGACATCCTCACCGATGGCCAATTCACCGTCGACACCGCCCAGCGCGAGGAACGCGACGAACCCGCCCTCATCGCCCTGCCCCGCCTCGTCTTCCAATTCAACCGCCGCTCCCTCGGCCGCCTCCGGCAGTTGATCGACGCCATCAACCGCGGCAACATCAATCGCAGTGCTGTTTAGAGTGGCGATACGGACGAATCTGACTTCTCAACCGTCGGAGCAACGTATGGCCTATCGATTTCTGCTTGCAACTTTTCCGGAATCGATCCGAATTTTGCCCCGTAGATAGTCAATATCAATGCACAAATTGTTCCAACCACCCAGCACGATACTCGGCGTTTTTGTATGTGTATTTGTCCTGGTTCAGCGTGAAATGGAATTTTCGCTGTTGGTCGTTAGCGAATTAAAGGGTACTGGTTTTTGGTTTCGCCCTCGGGGCGTGGGTGAAGTATGGGAGTCAGCGGCTCGGGCGACCA
>Ga0182024_10020028_pt1 | contig 12261 bp, 8 predicted proteins | sample P32metaG_FD_120480 | JGI IMG/M metagenome (GOLD analysis project Ga0182024, IMG submission 120480) | Permafrost microbial communities from Stordalen Mire, Sweden - P3-2 metaG (Illumina Assembly) | ecosystem: Environmental > Terrestrial > Soil > Wetlands > Permafrost | place: Sweden: Stordalen...
CCGCGTCTGTTACCCCAACCGGTTTCTTGCCCACGACACGTCCTTTCCAGAATCCATAAGCACTGTGCTTATGATCGTAGGCATATCGCTTATGAATGTCAAGCGGGGCCGGCGAGTGGCCACAGGCTTAAGGCAACAGGCCAGAGGCCAGAGGCCAGAGGCCAGAGAAATGAGACGCACGGTGGATCGTCGGCAAATCTGGCTGGCGGATATTTTTCCTTCGCAAGACAGGCTGGATGAACTAAAACTGCGAGTGTCGCCCACGATTCGGCCGAACGCCCTGTCGGTTTTTTGTTCGTCTGGTTTTCCGAAAGCCTGCGCTATGTGTGTCGACAGCGGTCGCCCGGATGGATCGAAGATCGATGTTCCGGTGTTGATCGTCGGCGCCGGCCCGACCGGTCTCGTGCTGGCGCTGTGGCTGACCAGGCTCGGCGTCAAAGTGCGGATCGTCGATAAGACGGCCGAGCCGGGCACGACCTCGCGGGCGTTGGCCGTGCAGGCCCGCACACTGGAGTACTACGGCCAGTTGGGAATTGCGCGGGCCGTCGTCGAGCGCGGAGTGAAGATTGCCGGCGTCAACCTGTGGGTAAAAGGGGCGCAGGCGGCGCGCGTGCCGCTGGAGAAGATTGGCAAGGGTTTCACGCCCTTTCCCTTCGCAATCGTTTTTCCGCAGGACGCCCACGAGCGATTGCTGATCGAGCGGCTCGAAGCCTTGGGCGTGAACGTGGAGCGCCGGACGGAGCTCGTCCGTTTCGACCAGCAAAGCGATAGTGTGCGAGCCGTGCTCAAGCGGCCCGACGGGTCGGAGGAATTCTGCCGGGCGGCCTATCTGGCGGGCTGCGACGGCGCGAGCTCGACCGTCCGCGAGTCGCTCGCCATCGGCTTTCCTGGCGGGACCTATGCCGGCCTGTTCTATGTCGCCGACATCGAAGCCAGCGGCCCAGTGACCAACTTTGAACTGCACGCCGATCTCGACGAGGCCGACCTGCTGCTGGTCTTTCCGATGAAAGGCAAAGGATGCGTCCGTCTGGTGGGCAACGTGCAGGCGGAGCGGGGCAGGGGGGGCCGCGAGCTGACATTCGATGACGTGAGCCCGCGGGCCATCGAGCATCTGAAGCTCACGATCACCCAGGTGAACTGGTTTTCGACCTATAAAGTGCATCATCGAGTGGCGCACTGTTTTCGCCAGGGACGCGCGTTCCTGCTCGGAGACGCGGCCCACATCCACAGCCCGGCAGGGGGTCAGGGGATGAACACCGGCATCGGCGACGCGGTGAACCTGGCCTGGAAGCTCGCCGCCGTGCTGCGGGGCGGTGCCGTGCTCAAGGGAGCTGCCATGTTGCCAGGAGGCGCCGGCGACCGTTTGCTCGACAGCTATGACCTGGAACGGATCGGGTTTGCGCGGCGGCTGGTCGCCACGACCGATCGAGTTTTCACGCTGGGGACGGCGCCAGGGCGGATTGCCCGATTCGTCCGCACGCGGCTTGTCCCGCTGCTGATGCCGCCGCTGTTTCGTTTGCCTGGGACGCGACGCTTTCTATTCCGGACCGTGTCGCAGACCGGCGTCCAGTATCGCGACAGTCCGCTGAGCGAAGGGGCGGCCGGCGCCGTGCGGGGAGGGGATCGATTGCCCTGGGTGGAGACGGACTCGCACGACGATAATTTCGCGCCGCTCGCTGCGCTGGCGTGGCAAGTTCATGTTTATGGCCAGCCGCGCCGCGGCGTGGCCGAAGCCTGCGCGAAACTCGGGCTGGCGATCCATGCCTTCGGCTGGACCGAACCGATGAAGCGCGCCGGTTTGGTCCGCGATGCACTCTACCTGGTTCGGCCGGATGGATATGTCGCCCTGGCCGACCGCGATGGCGATCCGGAGCGACTGAGCGGTTATTTCAGGAGCCGGGGGTTGGCAGCCACCTGATCATGGAGCAACCGTCAACAGGCGTTTATTCGCCTGTCTGTCCCGAGGCGCGCCAAAAAGCGAGCTCGCTCATTCGCTCTGCGGCTGGCCGACATTTTCCGCCGGCGGAACGAGTTTGGACCACTGGGCCTCGGTCAGTTTGAGGACGTCGAAGCGCAGGTCGCCATAGAAAACGCCGTAGCGATTGCGAACGGTCGTCCACCAGAGCAGCACCTGGTCCTTGTCGGCGGGTCCAACAGTCAGGCCCCGGTAGCCGGAAACCAACCGGTTGCGCAGGATGCGGGCGATCCATTTCAGTCCGCCCGTGGCCTGGTCGATCTCGCGATGCTTTTGCTCGCGCGCCGCGGAGTTGGCGGGCGTGGCGGCATCGGCCAGCTTGGTCATTTCGTCGCGAATCGCGGTGGGGTCGAACTCCTTCGTCGGCGGATAATGTCCGCCGCTGAGCTGGGCGTAGAGCCGCAGCGCTGTGGCGACCTGATCCAGATCGCCCTTGTCGGTGGGTGGCGTGATGTCGGCGTAACCCTCGGGTATCACCGGCACGAACAATTTCGAGTCGAGTGCGATGTTCCAGCGAAAATCGGTCGCCCGGTCGGTGTATTTCCAACCTTCGCTCTCTCCAGCCCAACTGAATTCGACCGGCAGACTGGTCTCCGGATCGACCCAGAGTTCCACCGGATCGAGCAGTGGGTGCATGTCGTCGGGCGGGTTCTTCAGCGCCAGCCGATAGCCTTGAACATTCGTTTCGCCGATGCGTTTCGTTCCCAGGTCGGCAAGAACATCGTACGAGCCTTCGCGGATCATGCGGAGGACTTCCCAGGGGTAGGTTTTGGAGCCGCCCCACTCATTGGGACTCCAACAAAACACTTTGTAGCGGTGATCGATGTAAAGTCCCGGCTTGCCGGCCGGAAAGACTGTTTCGTAATGCACCAAGGTCTTCTCGGTGCGGTGTCCGCCGTCGACGCCCTCGACAGCTTTGACGATCTTCATTTCCTCGCGGTAGGCGTCGGGGGCAAGCCACCAGACCGTCCAGTCGTCTGTAATGGTCTCGTGTTTTCCGTCGTTGTTGATGCCGGTGCTGGTCCCGGCAGATCGGAAGCTGTACGAAACGACCCCGAACAGCTTTTTGGCGATCCGCTCCAAGCGCATGTTCTGGTAGTAGCCCACGATTTCCTCTTTCGGAACGAGCTTGGACCACTGGTCCGCGGTCACGACTTCGCTCCGCAAGTCGCCGTAAAAGACACGGTAACGATCGTCCGAAGCCATCCACCAGAACAACACCTGATCCTTGTCGGCGGGTCCGGCAATCAGGCCGCGATAGCCGGAAAGATACTGGATGCGCAGGATGCGCGCGATCCAATTCAGTCCGGCCAGGGACTGTTCGATCTGCTGGTGCTTTTTCTCGCGTGCCGCTTCCGTGTCGGCCGGTGCGGCGGAATCGGCCATCTTCAACATTTCCGCGCGGATCGCGGCAGGATCGAACGTCTTTACCCGCGGATAATGCCCGCCGCTCAACTCGGCGTAAAGCCGCAGCGCGAAGGCGATCTGGTCGAGATCGCTTTGCTCGGTAGGAGGCGTGATGTCTGCGTAACCCTGGGGTATGACCGGCTCGAACCATTTCGAGTCGAGCGCGATGTTCCAGCGAAAATCGCTTGTTCGATCGGTGTATTTCCAGCCCTCGCTCTCGCCGCTCCAGCCGAATTCGATCGGCAGGTTCGTTTTGGAGTCGACCCACAGTTCCACCGGATCGCGCACCAGGTTTTCTTGGTCGTGCGGGTTTTTGAGCATTAGCCGATAGCCGTGGGCCTGCGTATCGCCGATGCGTTTGGCCCCCAAATCGGCAAGCACGTCGTACGAGCCTTCGCGGATCATGCGGAGCGTATCCCAGGGATACGTCTTCGAGCCAATCATCGGTTCGTAGCGAATGCGGTCGAAGGTTTTGTGCCGGTGATCGACGAGCACCCCCGACCCGCCCGGCGGAAAGACTTGCTCGAAATGGGCCAACGTCTCCTCGGTGCGGTTGCCGCCGCCGGCGTCCTCGACGATTCGGACGATCTTCATTTCCTCGTGGAGCGCGTCAGGGGCAAGCCACTGCACCGTCCAATCGTCCTGGCCTGTCACACGTTTTCCGTCCTTATTGATATGGGAATTCGACCGGCTCGATTGGTAGCTGTACGAAGTGACCTCCTGCAATTTTTTGGCCACCCGCTCCATGGCCGAAAGCGGCTGGTTCGAGTGCAAGGCCACAAGCAGTGCACCGGCCAAAGCGATCGAGGCGGCGATGCCGCCGACCGCCAGACGATGCCGCGTCCAAATGGACCGCAACCCATGCGTTGGCCCACCGACGGGAACCGCGGGCTGAACGGGATGAGCCGGAGCCGGGCTCGCAGCCTCCAGAGCGTCGAGCAGCGTGCGCCTGACATCGGCCAGGTGCTGCGCAGTGGCCGCCGATTGGCGATCGGCGGGCTGGCCATCGGCCGCTTCGCGTAGCCAAACAGCCAACAGCGGGTCGACTGGAATGTCGGCTGGGGGGTCGGGTTGTTTTGCCGGTTCGGTCATCGATTCACATCCTTCGTGGCGTTCTCATTGTCGAAATACCAGGCGAGCAGCCGCCGCATGCGCGCCCGGGCGCGCGATAATAACGACTCGATCGCCTTGGGCGACCGGCCAAACTCGTCGGCCAACTGGCTGACGCTGCGGCCGTCGACGTATTTGCCCAGCAACACGCCGCGGGTTTCCGCACCCAGCTCAGCCAGCGCCGCCCGCACGGCATCACCACGTTCGATGGCACCGATCACGTCGAGCGGCAGGAGCGCGCCGTCGTCGACGAGCGCTCCCGCTTCGCCGTCGCCACCCAGCGCTTCCAAGCGGTTTTGACCCTGGCGTCTGAAGTGCAAGGCCACCTGCCGGCGGGCGATGCCAAAAATCCATCCCCGCAGTTCGCCCCGCTCGACGTCGAGCGCATGATGCCGGCCAGCGCGGCAAGCCAGGTGTTTTGGTGAATTTCTTCGGCGGCGGCCCGGTCGCCGTGCAGCAAGTGGGCGATGAAATTGAAAACATCGCTGGCATGGCTGTCGTAGGTCCGTGCCCAGGCCTGGCGCTTGCGCATTTGCAGTTCGTGCACCAGGCTGCGGTCGGCGTCGTCGGCCATCGGTGTCTTTTGAGCCGGATGGATCGTGTCAGCTAACAGTATCTTTGCGCCGGCGGGTGAAATCCTTCGGTGGGGATTGCGGAGATTCACGGCCGCGCGGATACAGAGAGATTGGCAGAAGGCAGGCTGATGTGGCGCTCTTTTGCTGCGCTCGATGAGCGGCCTGAATCGCCAAGAACGGCTTCTGCGGTGCTCGTTGCTCTGACGATGGCTCTGTCGGCACGAACCCCGACTTTGCCGAGCGCGTCTACTTCTTTTCGACGCCGAAGGGATCGGAGATCAGCGCCTCGTCGTCGCCTTTGGCCTCTTTGGCCTCGCGGGCGGCTTTGGGAGATTTGGCGGGCTTGGCCGCCGCGCGAGCCGGTTTCTTGGCGGCGACGAGCGGTTTGGCGAGCGTGATGGCCACGTCGTCGGCCGAGGCCTGGCCCGGCTTGCCGGCAGCCGCTTTGTTGGCGGGATTGCACCAGCCATCGATTTTTACCGCGTCCCCCTCCTGGACGTAGCCGAAGTCCTCGGAGGCAATCTTTACCGTGGCCTCGGCGCCGATCTTGCCGAAGAGTTTTTTGCTGCCGGCGGCCAGCGTGATCTCGTGCTCCTTGAGACTGACCACTTTGGCGCGGATCTGGTATTTGCCCGGTGGAGCTTTGGCGATCGGTTTGGCCGTGAGGCTGCTGTCGCTGAAAAGCCCCAAGCCGTTCTTGCCTTGCGGTGTGAAGATTTCAAGCTCGTCGATATCGGCTTGCAGGTTTCCTTTTTTGTCGATCTCGCCCTCGAAGCGGACGTGCAAGCCGGAACGCAGGAAGCCCGGTTCGGCGGTGCCGGTGACTTCGATCTTGGTTTCGGGTTTGACTTCGACCAGCCAGATTTCGGAGTCCGAAACTTTGATCCGCAGCATCTGGTCCGAGACCTCTTCGATCGTGCCGCTGGCCTTGAGAGCTTCGGCACCCGGTGGCGTGGGAGCCTGCGCCGTGGCGCGCGAAAGAGACGAACCGGCCACGAGGCCGATGATCGCGAGAGTCAAGAACGAGCAACGCATAACGGTTCGCCACTGCACAAAGAACGAGGAAATGAAAACCAGCGCAGTGCTGCACCCACGGCCACGAGACGCACGCAATCGATCCCGCCTGAGGAAACAAATCCAGGCGATCGAAATCGCGCCAGCCCCGCTCGGCATGTTCAGCTACGATTCAGAATACTGCCCTGGCTGGTCGTTTGCCAGTCGCACGTGCGGGAATGACAGTCGCTCGTGCGGGCAAGTTGGCCGACGGGGCCGGCCGGGCGAGCCGGCGGGGGCGAGGATGCCCGGCCGGCGCGCCTCCCCCAGGCGGAAACGGCCCAATTCAGCCAAACCTGACGTGTGCGGCACATCTTTTGCTTTTTCCGCCGCTCGGGCCGGCGGTCGCCGCTGGGGGCCGCCTTTGCGTCCCACGGCCCATCGGCTTACGTTGGTTGCTGCCAGACGGGCCTGGGGGCACAACGGGTCGTGGACCGTGTGGCGGCCAAACATCCTCAAAGCGAGCGAACGCGACATGTTGTGGACCAATCTTTTACCGTGGCCGATCGGAGCCGATGCGGCCAAGGAGCCTGATTTGCCGTTGGCCGAGGGCGCCCGCGAAATGGCCGAGGAACTGAGCCGGGACGAGGGGAAACTGCCCAACGGTCTGCGCTGGTTTGCCGAGTATTCGATTTTCGGCAACGAGGTGTGGCGGTTCCTGTTCCTGGCCGGGACGGTGCTGCTGATCTGGCTATTGGGGCGCGCGGCTCGGATCGGGCTCGAAAGGGCGGCTCGCCGCTTCGACGCGCGGCGGCGCGAACTGCTGGCCGCGATGTGCCGGGCCCTGGCCCAAGCCACCGGTTTTTTCTTCCTGGTCGTCGGCCTGCGGATCGGCATCAACTTTCTGACTCTGAGCGCCTGGCTGGAACCCAAAACCGTTTTGGCGGGCAGCGTGCTGTTGACGCTGGCCGTGGGCTACATCGGTTATTGCCTGGTGGCGGTGATCGATCATTGGCTGCGCGATCTCTCGGCCGGTTCCAGCCGGCTCGACGAAATGTTGGTGCCGATGATGTCGACCTGCATCCGGCTGGTGGTGGCGATCGTGGTGCTGGTGGAAGTCGCCGCGATTTACGACCAGCCGATCACGCCGCTGATCGCCGGATTGGGCGTCGGCGGTCTGGCGATCGGCCTGGCGGCGCAAGACACGGTGAAAAACTTTTTCGGTTCGCTGATGATCTTCAGCGACCGGCCGTTCGAGTTGGGAGACGAGATCAAAGTCGACACGATCGGCGGCACGGTCGAGTCGGTCGGCTTTCGTTCGACCCGGCTCCGCACGGCCGAAGGCTATCTGGTGGCGATTTCCAACGGCGAGCTGGCCAGCAAAACGATCATCAACATCAGCAAGCGGCCGTCGCTCTACCGGCAGTTCAGCCTGCCGCTGAGCTATGACCTGACGCCGGAGCAATTGGAGCGGGCCGCCCGGATCGTGGCCGAACTGCTGCGCGACCACGAGGGCTCGCGGGCGGCCAATCCACCGCGGGTGTTCGTGGGCGACTTTACGCCGAGCGCCGTGAATTTGACGATCTCTTATTGGTACTTTTCGACCGACTGGTGGCGTTTTGCGGCTTTCAACCAGCGCACGAATCTGGAAATTCTGCGGCGGTTCGCGGCCGAAGAAATTCGGTTGGCCTATCCGACCCAGAACATCCGGCTGTTGCCAGGCGCCGCCGGCGAACCGCCCGCGGAGCCGCAGCCGCAGCCCTCCGAGCAAACCTAAGGAGCAGGCCGCAGGCCCCTGGCGGACGAGCGGGGGGACACCCCCCGCGCTTTTCTTGTGTCGCTATTCTTGCCTTGACAGCCGCAGGGGCATCGCTAAATTAATGGATTCCAAGTTACTCGATATTGTTTTATTGCCACGAGTGAACCGGCCCGATGCCTACGATCAATCAGCTCATCCGCAAGCCGCGGCGTCCGCCGCGCAAGTTCAGCAAGTCACCCGTGTTAGAGCGTTGTCCGCAGCGCCGGGGTGTCTGCTTGCAGGTCAAAACCATGACCCCCAAGAAGCCGAACTCCGCGCTGCGCAAGATCGCTCGCGTACGGCTCTCCAACGGCAAAGAAGTCACCGTCTATATCCCCGGCGAAGGGCACAGCCTGCAGGAGCACTCGATCGTGCTGGTCCGCGGCGGCCGCGTTCGCGACTTGCCGGGCGTTCGCTATCACATTGTTCGCGGTGCGCTCGACACGCTGGGGGTCGATGGCCGCAAGCAGTCGCGCAGCTGTTACGGTGCCAAGAAGTCATAGCCCCGCTGTTTTTCCGCCGCGTAAGCCATTTGATTGTCAGCCGTCCATTTGAGCCTGGGAGTTTTTGTCGATGGGTAGGATTACCGCCAGCCGCAAGCATTTGGGGACCGATCCCCGCTTCGATTCGCCGCTGGCCAGCAAGTTCATCAACTGTTTGATGCACGACGGCAAAAAGAGCACGGCCCAGAAGGTCTTTTACGACGCGCTGGACATCGTGAAAAAGAAGGTGAACGACGTCGAGCCGATCGAGGTCTTCAACCAGGCGGTGGAGAACGTCAAGCCATCGATCGAGGTTCGCTCGAAGCGCGTCGGCGGTGCGGCCTATCAGGTGCCGATGCAGGTCAACCGGCCCCGGCAGCAGTCGCTGGCCATCCGCTGGATTTTGATGGCCGTCCGCGAACGCAAGGGGCGGGCCACCCACGAAAAGCTGGCCGACGAGCTGGTGGCCGCCTTCAACCGTGAAGGAACCGCCATGTCGCGTCGCGAGAACGTTCACCGCATGGCCGACGCGAACAAAGCCTTCGCCCATTTCGCCTGGTAAGAACGAAAGTCAGCGCCGCGCCGTAAACCCCTCGGTTTTCGCGCGGCGTTTTTCATGCGCTTTGCCGAAGTCTCGAGGTCGGTTAGCATTTTCCTGTGGCCTCTGGCCTGTAGCCTCTAGCCTGTTTCCCATTGCCCGTTATGGCAGCTCGCAATCTCACCCAGCTCCGCAATATCGGCATCATTGCCCACATCGACGCCGGCAAGACCACGGTCACCGAGCGGATGCTGTTCTATTCCGGCGCCAGCCACAAGATGGGCGACGTCGACAAGGGGACCACGGTCACCGATTTCGATCCCGAGGAGCAGCAGCGCGGCATCACCATTCGGGCCGCCTGCGTCACGTTCCCCTGGAACGATTGCGTCGTCAACCTGATCGACACGCCCGGCCACGTCGACTTCACGGCCGAGGTCGAGCGCAGCCTGCGGGTGCTCGATGGCGGCGTGGTCGTCTTCAGCGCTCGCGAGGGAGTCGAGGCGCAGAGCGAAACGGTCTGGCGCCAGGCCGACAAGTACGGCGTGCCCCGGTTGGCGTTTATCAACAAGCTCGACCGCGAAGGAGCCGATTTCGAGGGAACGTTTCACGAAATTCATGACCGTCTGTCGTCCAATCCGGTCGCCATTCAGATTCCGCTTGGTCAAGGGCCGCCCCATCTGGCCGAGGCGTTTCGCGGTGTCGTCGATCTGGTGACGATGGAGTATCTGACGTTTCCCGGCTCCAGCCAGGGGGAGGACGTCGTCCGCTCACCGATTCCGCCCGAGGTGGCCGACATGGCCGCTCTGTGGCGCGAGGAAATGCTGACCAAGCTCTTCGAGTACTCGAACGAACTGGCCGAGTTGGTGTTGGAAGAGGCCGAGGTGCCGGTCGCGCTGGTCCGCCGCGTGCTGCGCGAGGCGACGATCCACCGCCTGATCGTGCCGGTGCTGTGCGGATCGGCGCTTGACTTCATCGGCATCCAGCCGCTGCTCGACGCGGTGACCTATTATTTGCCCAGCCCGGCCGATGTGTCGCCGGTCGAAGGCATCAATCCCAAAAACAAGAACGCCCCCGAGCGGCGCGCGCCCGATCCCGACGCGCCGTTCTGCGGCCTGGTCTTCAAAATCGATGCCGACAAACATGGCGACCTGCACTATGTGCGGATCTATTCCGGCACGCTGGAAGCTGGCACCCGGGTCCTGAATGCGGGCAAAGACAAAAAGGAAAACGTGCCGCAGCTTTGGCACATCCAGGCCGATCGCCGCGAGCAGGTCCCCTCGGCCGCGGCCGGCGACATCGTCGGTGTCATCGGACTGCGCCATACGATCACCGGCGACACCCTCTCCGACACGTCCCATCCGATCGTGCTGGAGACGATCGCCTTTCCGGAAACGGTCATCGCCATGGCCATCGAGCCGGAAAGCTCGACCGAACGAAAGAAGCTCGCCGAAGCGCTTGAGATGTTGAAACGGCAAGACCCGACCTTTCGCGCCACCGAGAGCGAAGAGACCGGTCAGACGATCATCAGCGGCATGGGCGAGCTGCACCTGGAAATCATCAAGCACCGGCTGCTGCGCGACTTCAATCTGGCGGTCCGCGTTCACAAGCCGCGGGTCAGCTACCGCGAAACGGTCGCCCACGCGGCCGAGGTCGTCGGCACCTGCCACCGCCAACAGGCCGGCCAAACGATGTCGGCCAAGGTGCGGATCAAGGCCGAACCCTATCCGCAGGCCACCACGCCGCTGGTGGTGCTGGGACCGGACTGCCAACTGCCGGAAATCTATCTGCAAGCCGTGCTCGACGTCGCCGGCGAACGCCGCAACGGCTCGCTCGGCTGCCCGCTGATGAACGTGAAATTCACGGTGCTGGGAGGCGAGGTGCACGAAACCGACGCCAGCGAAATCGCGTTTCGCTATGCCGCCTCCGACGCCCTGAACCGAGCGCTCGACGAGGCGGGCATTGTCCTGCTCGAGCCGATCATGAAGCTCGAGATCACGGTGCCGGAAGAAAACCTCGGCGATTTCATCAGCGACTTGCAGCAACGCCGCGGCCTGATCACGCACACGCAAACGCGCGGACGCAACACGGTGATCGAAGCCCAGGCGCCGCTGGCCAGCCTGTTCGGCTATTCCAGCGCCATGCGCGGATTGAGCCAGGGACGAGCCACCTGCTCGATGGAGCCGGCCGCCTATGGCCCAGCCCCGCCCGAAGTCCAGCAAGGCTTTTTGTAACGCCTCGCCGACTTAGTTCTTCTGCTCGATCCGATAGAGCTGCGTTGCCGTCCGCACGAAGAGCGAGTCACCGGCGACGGCCGGGCTGGCAAACATGGCCTCGTCGGCCAGTTTGTTCACGCTCAGCGTCTTGTACTCGCGGCCCGCTTCGATCACGGTCGCCACCGAGCCCTCGTCGAACAAGTAAATCCGTCCCTCGGCCTCGATCGGCGAGGCGGAGAAATTGCCGCCGATCCGGTGCTTCCAGACGGTCTCTCCCGTTTTGGCTTCGACGCAGAAAGCCACCCCCTCGGAATTGACCAGGAACAGCAGATCGCCGACCAGAATCGGCGACGGCCGATTCGGGATTCCCTTGCTCATTTTCCAAGCCACGTGGGTGTCCGAAACATCGCCATGCCCGTCGGGCCGCACCGCCAGCAGATTCGGCTTTTCGTAATCGTCGATGAAAAAGATCATGCCGTGTCCGAACAGCGGCCGCGGCGCCATCGACCAGCCGTTGTAGCGAATCTTCCACAGTTCCTCCCCCGTGTTCGGGTTGTAGCTGATCATCCCTTTTGCGCCCGGGCTGATCAGTTGCAGTTCGCCCCCCACCGGGATGACGATCGGCGTGCAAAACGCCTTCCGTTCGTTGGGGTTGACCGAGCCGTAGTCGACCGAGCGGTCCTTCTTCCAAACCGTGTTGCCCGTGGCCTTGTCCAAAGCGATGACGTATTGAACGTCGCGGCCGTCGACATGAAAGATCAGCAGGTTGCCGAACAGCATCAGGGACGAGCCGGCCCCTTCGTGGTGGTCGCATTTCAAATCGCGGCGCTCCCACAGTTTTTCGCCCGTCGTGGTGTCGAGGCAGGCGGTGCCATAGGTGCCGTAATGGAGGTAGACGCGTCCTTCTTCGATCGCGCCGGTCGGCGAGGCGTAGCTATTGACGACCGAAATGTGATCCAGATTTTCGGTGTCGAAGATCTTCTTGTCGTGAATCGTCGCTCCGGTCTGGCGATCAATGCAGAGGGCGAACATCTCGTGCCCCTCGATCGTGGCGCTCGTCAGCCAGATTTGATTCTGCCAGATTAAGGGAGACGACCAGCCGCGATCGTGGATCGGCACTTTCCAGACGATGTTTTCCGTCTCGCTCCAAGAGAGCGGCAGCCGGGTTGC
>Ga0182024_10020029_pt1 | contig 12260 bp, 11 predicted proteins | sample P32metaG_FD_120480 | JGI IMG/M metagenome (GOLD analysis project Ga0182024, IMG submission 120480) | Permafrost microbial communities from Stordalen Mire, Sweden - P3-2 metaG (Illumina Assembly) | ecosystem: Environmental > Terrestrial > Soil > Wetlands > Permafrost | place: Sweden: Stordalen...
GCCTTGAGATCGTCCTTCACCGTCGGCTGCTGGGCGTCGTCATTCTGCGCCTGACACACCAGATAGGTGGCGTTGGTCTTGGCGATCAGAAGATGCGGGCTGTCCGGGTTCTTGGTGACAAGGCCGTTGCCGCCATGGAAGCTGCCCACGGCCGCGATGCGGCTGGCATTGGCTGCGGCGGTGCGGAACGACAGCGCGCCGCCCATGCAATAGCCCTGCACGGCCGCCTTCTTGGCTTTGTCGGTTTGGGGTTGGGCATCCAGAAAGGCGATGTAAGCCGCGGCGTCGCGATCGATCCCGTCATTGCTCATGGCGGCGCGAAAACCCGTGAGCTTGGCGCGGGTGTCGGCATTGGAGAAATCGATATTGCCCGGCAGCACCGGAGCGCGGGCCGAGCGGTAAAAAGGATTGGGCACCAGAACCGTGTAGCCCATCGCCGCCAGCCGGTGGCCCATATCGCGGAAGGCGGGACGAAGACCCATGATGTCGGTCCAGATCAGAACCGCGGGATGCGTGCCCTGCGCGGGATGGAACAGCACAGCGTCGCATTCGCCGTCGGGCGTTTTCACCGTCACGTCCTTTTCCACCACATTGTCCTGGGCGAGCGCGGGGCTGGCAGCGAGACCCGCCGCGCCCAGCGTCATCAAGCCAAAGTTCCTGCGCGACACGCGCGTGTCGGTGACCAGTCCCGGATGAATGAGTTCATCGCACATAATTCTTTGCCTCTCTTTGTGTTCTTTGGAGAATAAACCGCTTGATGCCCGCGCCAAAATGCGTCCGCGCAAACGGCGCAACTTCGCGAAAATCCCGCAGCGGTTCAAAATAGTCAAACCGAGACAGTGGCTTACGGCGTTCTTCCGAGCCGGAGAGTTCGTAATTGCCCCATGGATTCAATGATTGGCGCTCCGTCGAGAGTAGCTTTTCCGCTCCCGATCAGGCCATGATTTCGCGAAAGTCCGAGTCCGGAACCGGGGCCAGAATGGCACGTTTGATAAAGGGGGATGCCAGAGGGCGAGGGGCTTTGACACCGAACAGGTTCATGCTGCTTGGGGCGGTGCCCATTTTTCTCATCCTGGCCACCGTCGCCGTCATTACCGTGACGTTCGCCGCCAATGAACGTTCGGCCCAGCAATGGGTGACGCACACCTATCAAGTGATCGCCTCGCTCAGGCAGGTGCTGGGCGACGTTCAGGACGCTGAAACCGGCTCGCGCGGCTATGCGCTCACCCACCAGCAGGCCTTTCTTGCCCCATACCAGGCGGCGCTCGCGCGCATCGGGCGCGATCTGGGCCGCTTCAAGCAGCTCTCATCCGACAATCCATCACAGCAGCGCCGCGCCGACCGGCTGGCGGAATTGATCCAGTCCCGGCTCGGCGCCCTGGACATGTCACAAGCGGCTGCCGCAACCACTCAGGCCGCGCCTCAGATCGTCCAGGCCATGCAAGTGGGCAAGGCGCGCATGGACGCGCTCCGCGACGAAGTCACCAAGGGCATGGCCGAGGAACAGGCCTTGCTTCGGGTGCGCAATCAGGCCGAGACCGACCAGAAAAATTATGAGATCGTTTTTGCGGTCGCGGTCGCCCTTCTGGCGCTGGCTGTGCTGTTGACGGCGGCGGCCCTGCTGGTGCGCAACAATGTCCGGCTCAGTGAGGCCGAACGCATCCAGGCGCGCGAAGCCTCGATCCTGCGGGCAACCCTCGACACCGTGCGCGAGGGCATCGCCTATTTCGCGGCCGACGGGAAACTCAGCGCCTATAACCGCCAGTTTTTCCGCCTGTTGGATTTTCCCGACGCCTTCGCCCGGGAAGGGACCATGCTGCCGGCGCTGGCGGCGTTCGAGAAAGACCGCCCGCACTCGGTTCTTGTTCCTCCCGGCCCGGGCGAGACGGAAGCGGATCCGCTTCACCTGAGTTGGGCCGGACGCGAATTGGAGGTCTATCGCGCGCCGGTTCCCGCGGGCGGTTTTCTGATCGGCGTGCAAGACGTCACGGCCCGGGTCAGGGCCGAGACTATTGTGCGGCAAAGCCAGAAGATGGAAGCGATCGGTCATCTCACGGGCGGCGTGGCGCACGACTTCAACAATCTCTTGCAGATCATCAGCGCCAATCTGGATCTGGCCGGGGCCAGCAACGAGGTCAAGGCCAACGGCACCTTGGCCCAGCGTCTCGAAAACGCCATGACCGCGGTGTCGCGAGGCTCGCGCCTGACGGGACAGCTTTTGGCGTTCGCCCGGCGCCAGGCGCTTGAGCCTTGTTCGGTCAATCTGGGGCGGGTGATGGGCGACATGACCGATCTTCTGCGCCGCACCTTGGGCGAGCAGATAGAGGTGGAGGCGGTGGTCGCAGGCGGCCTTTGGAACACCTTGGTCGATCCCAACCAGGTCGAGACCACCATTCTCAATCTCGCCATCAATGCGCGCGACGCCATGCCGGAAGGCGGCAAGCTCACCCTGGAAGCGGCCAACACTTATCTTGACGACGTCTATGCCGCCCATCACGAGGAAGTTGCGCCCGGCCAATATGTGATGCTGGCGGTGAGCGACACCGGCGCGGGCATGACGCCGGAGGTGATGAACCATGTGTTCGAACCGTTCTTCACTACCAAGCCGGAAGGCAAGGGCACCGGCCTGGGCCTGGCGCAGACTTACGGTTTCGTCAAGCAATCCGGGGGCCATATCAAGATCTATAGCGAGGTGGGCGAAGGCACCACGGTGAAGCTTTATCTGCCGCGCACCCGCCAGCTGGAAGAGGCGGCGGCGCCCGCCGACATCACGGCCGCGCAGGGCGGCAACGAGCGAATCCTGGTGGTGGAAGACGACGAGGCCGTGCGCGTCGCGACGGTCGAAATGCTGCGCGATCTGGGCTATCGCGTGCTGCAGGCGGAACTTGCCGAGGCCGCGCTCCAGCAACTGGAACGGGGCGCGGACATCGACCTGCTGTTCACCGATGTGGTGATGCCCGGTCCCATCCCCACGCGGGAATTCGCCCGCCGGGTGCAGCAGATGCGTCCGGACACGAGAATTCTCTTCACCTCCGGCTATACTCAGAACGCTATCGTGCATAACGGCCGGCTGGACGAGGATGCCCTGCTTCTTTCCAAGCCCTATCGCAAGGACGAGCTGGCGCGGAAAATCCGCGGCGTCTTCGCTGCGCCGCGGCTGGTCCGGCCCGAACCTGCCGGCAAGGTCCTGGTGGTGGAAGACGTGGCGCTGATCCGCATGGCGACGGTGGACATGATCGAGCAGATTGGCCTTCGCGCCGCCGAGGCGGGCGACGGCGCCGAAGCGCTGGCGCTTCTGGAGAAGGATCTGGAGATCGGCGTGTTGCTCACCGATCTGGGCCTGCCCGGCATGAACGGGCGGCAATTGGTGGAGCGCGCGCGCCTGCTCAGGCCCGGCCTCAAAGTGATTATCGCTTCAGGCTATCCCAGCGACGGCCGCGACCGCGACGTCGGCCATCTCACCAAACCATTTGACGTGGGCCAGCTCAAGCGTGCATTGGAAGCCTAGGACATCGCCGTCCGTTCTTTTGTGGGTCGAGCAGGTATAGGTTTCCCTGATGCCGCCGCCGGATTCGAAACCCCATATTCCGCAATCTCATATTCCCCAAACCCCTATTCCCAAGGGCGCACGTATCATCCTGGTGCGGCACGGACAGCCCGCGCTTCCCTTGCGTCCGCGCACCAGCCATCATGGGTTCCGCGACTATATCGACGCTTATGAAGCGGCGGGGCTGGATCCCGGCAGCTTGCCGCCCCAGGAGCTGGCCGACCTGGTCAAGGAACTGGATCACGTCTTCGCCTCGGACCGGCCGCGCGCCCACCAGAGCGCCCAGGCGCTGGCGCCCCACGCCGAACTCACCGCCGATCCGCTGTTCGCCGAGGCGCAGCTCGCTTCGCCCCGGATTCCGCTTCTGAAGATGCGGGTGCCCAAATGGGCGATCGTGGCGCGGGTGCTCTGGCACGCCGGCTATCACCCGGAGATCGAGAATTACCGCAAGGCCAAGCATCGCGCCGGGCAGGCCGCCGACATCCTCATCAACAAAGTGCGCGAGAGCGCGCCGGAAAAGTCGCGCGCCGCGGTCCTGGTGGCGCATGGCTATTTCAACGCCATGATCGGGCGCATCTTGCGCCAGCGCGGGTTCACCCGCACCGGCGCGCATCGCGCGCGCTATTGGAATGCCGTGATTTATCAATGGGAGCATGCATGATCGAGAAGCACCTGGAAATCGCCGCCGCCGACGGCACGGCCGACGCCATCCTGGTTGCGCCCGATTCCAGCAAGCATCCCGGCTTATTATTTTATACCGATATTTTCGGCATTCGCCTTGCCAACCAGGGCATGGCCCAGCGCATCGCGGAAAAAGGCTACGCCGTGCTGATGCCCAATGTCTTTTACCGCTACGGCAAGCCGCCATTCGGCGCCAATTTCAAATTCGGCGAGCCGGATTCGATGAAACTCCTGGGCGCATTGTTCGCCTCGCTGACCGGCGCGATGATGGAGCAGGACGCGCCGCATTATGTGAAGGCATTGCTGGACCAGCCCTCCGTGTCGGGCGGGAAAGTCGCGGTGGTGGGCTATTGCTTCACCGGCGCCATGGCGCTTCGCACCGCCGCGGTCTGCCCCGACGAGGTCGCCGCCGCTGCCTCGTTCCATGGCGGACAGTTGGTCACCGCCGCGCCGGACAGCCCCCACACCCGCGTCCCGCAAGTGAAAGGCGAGCTTTATTTCGGCCATGCGATCGAGGACCAATCCATGCCGCCAGACGCGATCGAGACGCTCGACCGCATGTTGAAGGCCTGGGGCGGAAAATATCAGAGCGAAGTCTATGACGGCGCCAAACATGGCTGGACCGTGCCGGGCCGCGATGTCTACGACGAGAAACAGGCCGAGCGGCATTATCAGAAGCTGTTCGATCTGATGCAGCGCGCGCTCTAGCCATGTTCGCGGCTTTCCTGCTGGCGGCTTCGCTGGCCCAGGCGGCTCCGGTGACGCCGCATTATGTAAGCCAGCGCACCGACAAGGCCTATCTGCGCGAAGGGCCCGGTTACGCCTATCGCGTGCTGTGGGTTTACCGGCACAAGGGCATGCCATTCCGGGAAAATGCCGCTTACGACGTGTGGCGGCGGGTGATGGCGCCGGACGGCGCGGTGGGCTGGATGAGCCAAGAAATGCTCTCCGACAGCCGTACCGTGCTGGTGACGGGAAAAACCCGAGCTGCCCTTCGCAAGGATACGGAGCCGGGCGCGAAAATGGTCGGCTTGGCCGATCCGGGCGCGGTGCTGAAATTGAAAGCCTGCGCGCGCGACGCGTGCCGCGTCACCAACGGCGACGCCAATGGCTGGATTCCCAAATCCCGCGTTTGGGGCGTGGACGCCGGCGAGGTGTTTAAGTAAGGCGTCAGTGCCGGAAATGTCTCATTCCCGTGAATACCATGGCGAGCCTCGCTTCATCGGCCGCGTCGATCACTTTCTGGTCGTTCATCGAGCCGCCCGGCTGAATCACCGCGGTGGCGCCGGCTTCCGCCACCGCCAAAAGCCCATCCGGGAAAGGAAAAAAGGCTTCGGAAGCCGCCGATGAGCCTATGGTGCGCGGCTGGGGCCAGCCCGCGGTCCTGGCCGCATCCTTGGCCTTGAGGGCGGCGATGCGGGCGGAATCCACGCGGCTCATCTGGCCCGCGCCGATGCCCGCGGTCGAGCCGTCTTTGGCATAGATGATGGCGTTGGATTTCACGTGCTTGCCCACGGTGAAGGCGAACAGCATGTCGGCGATTTCCTGTTCGCTGGGTTGGCGCTTGGTCACCACTTTCAATTTGTCGCGTGTGACGCGGCCATTATCGCGGGTCTGCACCAGAAAGCCCCCCGCCACCGAACGATAGGTGAGGCTGGGGGCCAAGGGGTCGGGCAAGCCGCCGGCAATCAGCAGGCGCAGATTCTTCTTCGCCGCCAGGATTTTCCTGGCGTCGTCATCAGCATCGGGCGCGATGATCACTTCGGTGAAGATCTTGGCGATCTCTTCCGCCGTGGCGCCGTCCAGCGTCATGTTGAACGCGATCACGCCGCCGAACGCGCTTTGCGGATCGCAGGCCAGCGCCGCCAGATAAGCTTCTTTCAAGCTTTTCGCCACCGCCACGCCGCAGGGATTGGCGTGTTTGATGATGGCGCAGGTGGGCGCGCGGTTGGGATCGAATTCCGCCACCAGCTCATACGCGGCGTCGGTGTCGTTGATATTGTTGTAAGAGAGTTCCTTGCCTTGCAACTGCCTGGCCGAGGCGACGCCGGGCCGCGTGCTGCCATCGACATAGAACGCCGCCTGCTGGTGGGGATTTTCGCCATAGCGCAGGGGCTGGCGCAAAAGCCCGCCCAATGTGCGGCGGCGCGGCGGCGCGGTTTCGCCGCCCTTTTCCAGCTCGCCGGCAAACCAGTTGGACACCGCCGCGTCATAGGCCGCGGTGCGGGCAAAGGCGCGCTGGGCGAGCGTGCGGCGCAGCTTCAAGCCGGTGGCGCCGTCGTGCGCCGCCATCTCGTCCAGCACGGATTTGTAATCCTCGACATCCACCACCACCGTCACCCATTCGTGATTCTTGGCGGCGGAGCGGGTCATCGCCGGGCCGCCAATGTCGATATTCTCGATGGTGGTTTCGAAATCGGCGCCGCGCGCGACCGTGGCCTCGAAGGGATAAAGATTGCAGACCAGGAGATCGATGCCTTCGATGCTATGGGTCTTCATCGCCGCCGCGTGATCGGACTTGTCCCGCAGCGCCAGCAATCCGCCATGCACATTGGGATGGAGCGTCTTGACGCGCCCATCCATCATCTCGGGGAAATTGGTGATGTCGGAAACGTCCTGGACCTTGAGTCCGGCGTCGCGCAGCGCCTTGGCGGTGCCCCCGGTCGAGATCAGCGTCACGCCATACCCCGCCAGACCCTTGGCGAAATCGATCAGACCGGTCTTGTCGGAAACGGAAAGAAGGGCGCGGGAAATCTTGCGATCGGTCATGGCGGCTGGCTCGAAGGACCGCCGCTCTTATCCCTTCATGACGTAATATAAAAGGGTCAGGCCCATGCTTGCGCACAGCGAATAGGTCAGGGGGATGGCGAGGCGTGAATGGCCCAGGCCGACGGCAAGATCGCCGGGCAGGGGATCGAAGCCCATGGCGGCAATGACCGGGCTGAGCACCAGAGCTCCCACCACCAGAAGTCCCAAACTCAAGCCAAGCCGTCTCATGCGCCACCTCCTTGGCGAGTGGGCACAAGCCTAGGCGAGACCGGTTAAGGTCTTGTTAGGAATTAGGAAAGTTTTTCGCCTATCCCAGCAAGGCGCGCTGGGCCCAGGCCGGGGTCAAGGCCGGTTGGCGCTATTCCGCCGCCTGCCCGACCCGGTCCGCCATCGCCTCACCCGCCCTGACGAGATCCTCCCCGTCTTCCTCGGCGGCGGCGTGAAATTCGGACGCGGCCTGTTCGGATGCGCCATGCATGCGTTCGGCCAGGCTGCGGAACATTTCCGCGCAGCGCAGGCTTTGATCGGCATAGTCGCGCATCACCTCCGTGATCCATTCCTGCTGCTCGCCGATCAGGGTGCTGAAATCGCGCCGCCCGTCGAACCAGGTGAGGGCGTGACCCGCATGATCCAGTTGCCGCTGGATCAGGCGCAGGGATTCGTCCTTGGTGAAACGCGCGATCTCGGAAAACAAGACCCGGTTCTGGTCCAGCGTCTTTTCCAGCGACTGGCTGAGGCCGGCGATGGCGTCGTGCGGCGAAGGTCCGTTCGTGGAGTGGGAAGTCTGCATGGGAGAGCTCCTTGGTTTGACCCTTCGCAAGTGTCGCGGAAACGGGAAAAGCTTGTGTGACAGAAGGGTGGAGAAATGGCGATTTTCAAGGGTGGTTTCCCATTGTCGGCCGGGACTGGACCCTGGACCTGTCTCTGTGGCAAAACCGGCCTCATGCGGGCGTGGTGGAACTGGTAGACGCGCCAGACTCAAAATCTGGTACCGAAAGGTGTGTCGGTTCGATTCCGACCGCCCGCACCATTCATCTCGCGGCCATTGGCCGCGAGATGAATGCTAAGCCATTCCCTCGAAAATTGAGCTCAGCGGGCGGTCGGGTTATTTTTTATTGTCCGGCTCGCCTATGCTCGCCGGACGGGGCCGCCCGCACCAGCCCCGAAATCAATGGCAAATATTCGCGGGTGGTCGGGTTATCTTATTGCCGCCCGCACGGTTCATTCTTCTGGAAGGGAACACGCCATGCTGGAACTGCGCCCCAATTGCGAATGCTGCAATCGCGATCTTCCGCCGGAAAGCGCCGAGGCGCGCATCTGCAGCTTTGAATGTACCTTCTGCGCGGCCTGCGCGGGAGAGACGCTCCAAGGCATCTGTCCCAATTGCGGCGGCGAGCTGGTGGCCCGCCCCATCCGGCCCGCCGCCAAGCTGGCGACCAATCCACCCTCCAGCCGCCGCATCTGGAAGCCGGAAGGCTGCGCGAGCGCCGTGCGCGGAAGTCAGGGCGGTTAGTGAATAGGGCGGCGCGTTTTGGTCGGCGGAGGGGGAAATGAATTACAGGCATGGGTACCATGCCGGAAATTTCGCCGATGTGGTCAAGCATCTGGCCGAGGTGGCGATCCTTGCCCATCTGGCGAAGAAAGAGACGCCGTTCGCGGTGATCGACAGCCATGCCGGGCGCGGGAGCTACGACCTGGCATCGGAAGAGGCGCTGAAAACCGGCGAGGCAGCGTCGGGAATCCAGGCCTTGCAGGGCGTTTCCGGGTCGCCACTCCTGGAGCGTTATCTGGGTTTGGTGGGCGAGGATAAGACCTATCCCGGTTCGCCATTGATCGCCGCCAAAATGCTGAGACCCCAGGACCGGCTGGTGGCGATCGAGAAGCATCCCGAGGAAGCCCAGGCGCTGAAAAACCTGTTATCGCCTTGGCGCAAGGCGCGGGTCGAGGAAGGGGACGGCTATTCCCGGCTGATGGTGCTGTTGCCGCCGCCGGAACGGCGCGGGCTGGTGTTGATCGATCCGCCGTTCGAGGCACAAGACGAATTCGAAAGCCTGGGGCGCGCGGCGCGCGACGCGCTCCGGCGCTTCGCCACCGGTATCTATCTGATCTGGTATCCCCTCAAATCCGACTCCGCCGCCCACGCCCTGGAAGGCGAAGTGCTGATGGACGCCAGGAAGGCGCTCAAGATCGAGACGGCGATCGACGCGCCGGACGGCAAGCTCGCCCGCGCCTCTACCCTGGTGATCAACCCGCCTTTCGGCTTTGCCGCCGAGATGGAAGAAGCGCTGGCAAAGGCGGCGCCAAAGCTCAAAGCCCGAACGCGCTTGATGTGGCTCGCGGGCGAGGCGTGAGGGTAACTATTCTGCGGGAGCTTTTGGAGCCTCGGCGGCCTGCTCTCCACCCCAGCGCTTGGCGATCAAGGAGACCAGCCACAACGCCGCCGCCATCGTTATAAGCGCGATCAGCCAAGGGATGGTGCTGATGAGGCCGTCGGGCGTGATCGAAGGCATGGGAAATTGCGACAGCGCGTCCCAGCGATCTTCCATCCAGTGCCAGGCCTGATGGGCGACGATCGCCGACAGAATGATCGAACCCACGCGATACGGCACGACATAACGGAAGAGAAGGTTCAGCGCCGGCACGAACAGCGCCAGCATGAACAGCTGGCCCAATTCCACGCCCACATTGAAGGACAGCAGCGACAGAAGCACATGGGAGCCCGCCAATTGCAGGGAATCGCGCAGGACCCAGGAGAAGCCAAAGCCGTGCACCAGGCCGAAGAAGAAGGTTATGACCCAGCGGTGCTTGGGCTGGAGAACGACGATATTCTCCAGCGCCATATAGAGAATCGAGACCGCGATCAGCATCTCGATCAGAGGCGGAAACCACTGCGCATCGGGCGCATAGCCATAAGCCGAGGCGATCAGGGTGATCGAATGGGCGATGGTGAAAGCGGTGACCACCGGAATCAGCGGGCGGATGCGGCGGAAAGGGATAATCAGAGCGAACAGGAAAAGGAGGTGGTCGACCCCCTCCAGGATGTGGTGGAAACCCATCGACACGAAGCGGCTGGCGGCGTTGAGCCAGCTGGGGTCCATGCTGACCACCCCGGTATCGCCCGGCAGATCATAAGCCCGAGTGATGCCGTTGGGTGAGGTGAATTGCAGCGCCGTGGTTTCATGCACCGCCAGCCGGTCGAAAGCGGCATGGATGGAGAAATTGGATTGGTCGGACTGGATCGGGTATTCGAACCACACGTCCAGTTTGGCCTGATCCCAGAACACGCTGCTCTGGGCGGCCAAAGGCGGCCCCTTCATTTCCGCCATCGCCTGATCGTAGGTGGCGAAGGAGCGGTCGGAATCCAGCGCCATGCGCACCGCGACGATATGCGGGAAGGGCAACTGCCGTCCGTTCTCGAACATTTTGAGATTTTCGAACAGCGCCACCTGGGCGGCGGCGCGCAAAGGCCCGTCTGCGCGGGAGATGTCAACCGACCCGTCGGGCAGCCGGTAGTACTCGCCGTCCGCATAGGATTTGAGCGGCATCCGCATCAGGACCTGGAGCACATGGCCTTGCGGCTTCATGTACGCCTGGACCAGCGAGTCCACTGGGATGGTATGGGCGGATGCAGGGCCGGCCAGAAGAAGGCTCAGGCCCAAAAGAATCAGCGCCGCCAGTGGATTTGAGAACTGGCGGCGCATGATCCTAAACAACATGAAAACCTGAAGCGTGCGAACCGAAGCGGTCAGGACTTCGGCAAGGCCACTCCCTCATCCATCTTGGTGACGGGCCCCATGCCCTTGTAGATGAACTTCTGGATGCGGCGCCCGCCATACGTCTCCGTCGTGAACAGATTGCCCTTGGAGTCGATGGCAATCGAATGCACGCCATGGAACTCGCCGGCGGAATTGCCGCCGTCGCCGAAGGTATAGAGCGGGGTCAGCGTCTGGCGGTCCACGATGACCACATGCTCATCCACGCCGTCCGCCATGAAGATGTACTTCTGCTGCGGATCCTTGGAGAAGGCGATATCCCAAACCGAACCGTCCGTCAGGGTGTTTTCCTTGTAGTACATCTCCTTCACGAATTTGCCTTCGGGCGTGAACACCTGCATGCGGTCGTTGACGCGGTCGCAGACATAGACCAGCCGGTCTACTGAGATGTCCGCGCAATGCACCGGATTGCGGAATTGCTGGACGTGTCCGGCACCGGGCGTATAGCGCGGGAGCGGCGTGTCATCCGGCTTGTTGCCGTAGGCGCCCCACCAGCGCTTCATCTTGCCGGTGTCGACGTCAAGCACGGCGACGCGATGGTTCAGGTAGCCGTCGGCGATATAGGCTTCGTTCGCCTTGTTATCGATAAAGATCTTGGCGACCCGCCCGAAACTCTCCGGATCGTTGGATCCGGCGGCAAAGCCGGCTGCAGAGGCTTCGGCATTGGCATCGGCCGCCGCGCCCGCTTTCCTGCGCGCGCCCGACTTGCCGATCTGCATCAGGAATTTGCCGTCCTGGGTGAATTTCAGGATCTGCGAGTCCGGTCCGCCATTGCCGCCGATCCAGACATTGCCCTTACCGTCCACGGTGATGCCGTGGTTGGATTCCGGCCAATCATAAGGCGCGCCTGCGACTTTTCCGCCCCAGGCATGAAGCACATTGCCCGCCTCGTCGAATTCCAGCACCGGGGGCGCCGGCTGGCAGCATTCGCCCTGGTTGTTCTTCAGCTGAAGGATGGTGCGGTCCACGGTGTTGTCGCGATGGACCATCCAGATATGGTCGTTGTTGTCGACCCACACGCCGATCGACATGCCCAACACCCAGTGATTGGGCATGGGCTTCGGCCAGAAGGGATCGACTTCGAATTTGGGCGCTGTCATGCCCTGCGCTTCAGCTTTGTCCTGGAACGCGAACTGGGCCACGCCCAATCCCGTCAAGGCAACGGCGAAGGCCGAGCCGATCAGAAAATTTCGTGAACGGATGAGCTTTCTCATGATCCTCCCCCAGAAATGAAGGGTGGCACGAGTCGCAAAGAACCCCACCCTTTAGGATAGTAGGGTTACATGAGACGGGTCGGGGCGCAAGCGGCCAACCCCCCGGAAGCGCACGGATTTGGCGGCTTTTTGGCCCGGCCGGGCGTCCGCCAGGACTGATATTTCCTCACCCGCGGCGGCGGTCCTCAGATGATCCGGCTGAACCAAGCCAGCGACAGTCCGGCGGCGGCCAGCATAAAAAGCGCTGCCGCGGCAGCGAAGAAGGAGGAAATCTCC
>Ga0182024_10020030_pt1 | contig 12260 bp, 19 predicted proteins | sample P32metaG_FD_120480 | JGI IMG/M metagenome (GOLD analysis project Ga0182024, IMG submission 120480) | Permafrost microbial communities from Stordalen Mire, Sweden - P3-2 metaG (Illumina Assembly) | ecosystem: Environmental > Terrestrial > Soil > Wetlands > Permafrost | place: Sweden: Stordalen...
AACCTCGATTCGCCGGCTGGATCAGAGGGCCGATCCTTATCCCGGTGCCTTCGCTCCGTCCACCGAAACGGTGAGCGCGAAGCCTAGATTCAGAGGAGAAAAAAAATGTCATCCACACCGGTTAGCGTCTCAGCACTCACCTACGCTCAAGCACAGGCGCAACTCTTGATAACGTTGGCGGCGATCGCGGCACAACAGCAATCCAACGCGACCGCGCTGGCTTCGCTGGGAGCAACGAGGGAGACACTTCTGGCGGAGATTTCCACTCTCCTTGTTGGCGTCAACCCTTATGGCAACCCAGCGCTAGTTGCAGCGCAAGCCTCACTCGCCGCTACAGATGCCTCCATCGCAGCGCAGGCGCAATCCAACGCCACCACACTGACGCCGCTGCTTCAAACGGCCGAAGTGCTCCGAGGGCAAATTAGCTTGGCGTTGGGTGCAACGATGGCTCTACCAGCATCGGAAATTCCGCAAGGACCGCAAGGGTAATCAGAAACGCACCGGTGCCCCGAGGATGCACTCCTCTGCGAATTTCCGCGCGCGGCGCAGCCCTTAATGGACCTGAGGCACGGAACGGCCGGCGCCCACGTGGCGATCGAGATTCTCGGAAAGTTCTCCGCGCTCTTCAAAGAGATCGAGGAGTACGCGGCACTCGGCGCGGGCTCGAGCCAGGCCAATTGAGCGTTCCGAGCCCAAACCTGCTAACAGGGGCATATCAGGCTTTATGAGCAAGCGAAAAAATCGCCGACTGATCGAGTCCGGAAAGCCGCACCGCTTCAAGCCCGGGAAGAGCGGAAATCCCTCGGGCCGGCCAAAGAGCAAAACGATCACGGCAGCGTACCGGAAGCTGCTGGAAGGTCTTGTCCCGAAAGATCGCAGAGGCCGCACGTGGGCCGAGCTGATCGCCGCCGCGCAGGTACGCATCGCGGCCCTTGGAAACGTAAGGGCGGCTCGTGAGATCGCCGATCGCACTGAAGGCAGGCCTTCTCAACGCCTCGAGCTCACTGGCGATGCCGGCGGACCGATCGAGGTCGCCGATGCCCGCGAACAGTTGTTAGAGAAGTTGTGTCCTGAAGCGCTCGATCGTGGGGAAAAATGAAGCGAGAGAAACCTAAAGATGCTCGCCGGCCGGATACTCCGATAACCGATGCGCTGCTGGAAGTGGCCAGCGAGGTAATTGCTGGATTCAGTGCGGATCCGGATTCGCCGAAAACCGTGGCGCGGAAACTTGCCGAGGCCGCCATCACGCAGATACTCAGAGGCGACCGGCAATTCTTCGAGGAGTACGCCAATCGCATCGCAGGGAAACGGGCTGAGCGTCGCCATTGATGCGCTTCCTCGACTCTCTGCGGACGCGGTTTGCACGCATCAGCGAGCGCTCTAAATGCCCGGCCTGCGGCCACCGCGGCTGCCTGCTCAAGATCGCAGATACTTCCAACGGCAAGATGGTCGAGCGGACGTGCAACATGTGTGGCGCGGTCTGTTACGAGCCGCCCGTGGTGAGAGCCGACCTGTGGACGGTGAAATGAAATCACCGTTGGCGATGGAGCGGTGCGAACTACGGGAGCGCTTGGCGAAACGGCAGAAGCGACCGAAATACATTCCGGCGCCGTTCTCCGATTCATCCGACGAAACGACCTTGCTGCTCCAGGCCGACTCTTCGCGCGAATCCCTCAAAGGCGTCTTCACCGAGATCCGGAGTCGGTGCGGAAGGGAGTTCCCCTCGCCACTTGGCGAAAAATGACCTCCAGGGAGCATGCCCACCTAGGTACTGGGCCTACCACCGTTTGTGGTACGAGTGATCCATTGCCTTGTCGGTACCCATGCGCTAGATTAGCCTGAGATGGAACAGTCTAACGCGCTTCCTGGAACTGGGCCCATCCCAACACTCCTGGCTCTTCTCGTTTGCGAGTCTGTTATCCACGATGCAGAGACGCAAAAAAAGACTTTGGTCGGCCTTTTTGGCAAGCTGTCGGCCTTTGCCCTTCCGGTACTGATCAACTCGATAGGCCTCTACGCCAAGCTGGTCGAAGGAGCCGGTAAATACGCATTTAAGATCCGCGTGGTGAGCCTCGCTGATGAGTCTGTGCTGTTCGAGATTTCTCAGATGGGCGACTGGGTCCAGCCGGAGCTTCCGCTTGAATTTGGGGTCAACATACGCGGCCTTCCCATTAATTCGTTCGGAGACTACGAATTTCAGTTGTTTGCAAATGACATCTATCTGGGCCGCGCCGTTTTCAGTGTCGATAAGTTAACGCTACCCTTGGCGCCGCCGCCAGGGCCGGGAGAGGGCTAACAATGGCACCCATGCTCGCGCAAGCACCACCAGATGTTCAGTTGTCCAAGTCGTTCGAGGTCAAGGGCGACCCGCGAGGGCATTCTTTAAAAACGTTGTGGGGCGGCAGCTTTGCGCATTCACTGCGACCCGAGCAAATTCTACTCGGGACCCTCGGTAATCTAGGATTCCGTTTTATCAAGCCCATAATCGTGCAGCTTGAAAACCGGGAAGGTGTCGTGGTCGCATCTTGGCCAGAAGTCGACGAGTTCGGAACTGGAACATCGATGTCTTCGGCCACTGAAGATCTTGGTCGTACAGTCGCAGAGCTCTATTGTTCGCTCAAAGCCGATCAAGCCAACTTGGGCCCAGATCTGGAACGTGTTTGGCTCAAGCTGCAGGAGCACGTGGTTTCGCGCAGATGAAGACGCACGAGTTCGAAACAATTGTTACAAAGCTTGGTCTTGAGACGCGAAACTCCGGGGACCGACTCGCGTGGTTCGAATATCAGGGAAAGAAAGTCGTTCGAACAAAGCGATCCATGGGAAATAAAGAGCAACCTGGCGACCTGATCAGGCAGCAATTGAAGCTCAACGAAGAGGAACTCGCCGGGTTGATCAAATGCACGGTTTCGCGCACTGACTACATCGGGATCCTGAAAGGCAAGGGCGTCATCGCAACAATTAAATGCGCTTGCAGAAATCCGAAGCATCAGCACCAGGGTTTCTGTGGGCGTGAAGCTGCAGATAGCGGTTTCTGCTCGCAGTGCACACCATAGACCTCGGCTTTGATAAGAATCACCTGTTTTTGCCTCGCCGCAAATCTCTCAGTCTGCCGCTAACCCAGAACGAGTTGCGACACTCGCAGGAATGGGGTTTTTGCCCACAATGCAGCCTGCGCGGCGCGCTGTCCTGGCAGAACAGCCCATCTGCCTAGCTACGACGCGCCAGGACGCGCCGCGCGCTCTCAGACTGGCAATCCTGTGGGCATCCACCACCACCCGCGGCCGTCCCAGACGCTTTCCCTTCGCGCGAGCGTTTCGCAGGCCAGCTCTCACCCGTTCCACGATCAGCGATCGCTCGAGCTCCGCTACGGCGCCCAGGACGGTAAACACCATCTTGCCCATAGGCGTGGACGTGTCCACCTGCTCGGAGAGCGAAACGAATTCGATGCCGAGCGCCTTGAAGGTCTCGAGGGCCCGGAGCAGGTGCGACACTGACCGCGCGAAACGATCGAATTTCCAGACCACCACGACATCGAAGCGCCGGCGGTGTGCGTCAGCCATCAACCGATCAAGCTCCGGGCGCTTCTCTTTCGAACCTGAAATGCCGACGTCGACGTACTCGCCGGCAACGGTCCAGCCGCGGCGCTCGCGGTATTCGTTGAACTCGCGCAGCTGCATCTCCGGAGACTGGCCGGCGTTTATCGTGCTCACACGCGCGTAGATCGCGGCGCGCATCATGGTTTGCCTCCAATCGATCGTTGGACGGTCGAGCCAAGCGACTGTCTGGGCACACCCTTGGGCGGCGCGTACGGCCCTGGAAAAGCTATTCCTGATGCCTGCGCAGGTTGCTTGCCTTTGACCGCATCGTCGATTGCGTGATCGAGCTCCCAGGACCGCGGCGCCCCCACCGGCTTGTCTTCCGTGGCATTCAAACCGTTGCCCTCGGCCTTGTGGTACTTGAGACCCAGTTCGATGAGAAATCGAAGCTGATCTTGGTAGCTCCGCACTTCTCGTTCGGCAAGCCGCGCAACTTTGCGAACGATGGATTCCGGCAAGCGGATATGCTTACGCTCGGTCAGCTTTTCGTACATTTCGTCACCCTTTTGGTTTTCGATTTGAGGAGCATCGTGCGGTTGGGTTGTTCTGCGCGATTTCAAGGCTTCGACGGCCGCCTCTATTTCGGTGTAGTAGAAAACTCGTTGACCGTTGGCTCTGCGGTTGTGTATCCGCAGCTTGCCCTGGCGGACCATTCGGTCGACATCGTCCGTTGTGACCCCCAGGGCGGCCGCGGCGGTTTTGCGGGTGTAGAGGAGCTTGAGCATTTTCGCGGCGCTCCTACTTGTTGAAGTTTGGTCCCGGCCGGATCTCCAGCTCGAAGGGAACGAACTCCCCGGTGCTTAGCTGATTGGACAGTTTCTTGTGCTTGTCGCCATCGATCCCTGCACCCCAGGCGGCACGTCTGACGTCCTCGAGGGAGTAAAGGAATCTCGACTGCTCGGCGCACTCTTTGAGCAGCATGGAAAACCCCAGCGCCACCATGGCGGGAATATCATGGTTTCCAGAGTCGCTGCGCCAGTCGAGCAAAAACGCCACCGAGAGGATCACTTTCTCGAGGTCCTTCTGGATCTCGTTTTGGCTGTAGTAAAACGCGTCCGCCAGGTGGTCGCTGGGCTCGTTCACCCTGTTGGGTTGTTTTGCTTCGTTGGCTTGCGGGGGAACTGCAACTGGCTTAGATTGCTTCGTAGATCGCATGGAGCTCACTCTCCTTTGTGGTTTAGGGGCGCATGGGTATGTCGAGTACTCGTGCGTCCCGCTTTTATTTCTTCGTGCGTAGCCTCGCTTTCGGACCTGGTTTCAAACTGCCTTTCAACTTCCTCGCCCGGCTGATGTCGAGTTCACTCCACAGCCGCGTCGCCTTTCCTTCGACCAACTGAACCTCTGGCACCTTGAGCTTGCCGCTCGAGATCCAATATTGAAGTGTCGCACGCGGGATGCCTGCTCGCTTCGCGACTTCGACCGTCGTGTAAGACTTCTTCGGGCTCATCCGAAGCTTTTATAGCAGCAATCTTGACACCTGTCAACAACTCCCATAGAATTCCCCTGGTGCATCCATGAGCTTTGGAAAAATCGACGATCCGGTAGATGCTTCTTATGGGGCGTGGAAAGACGAGCCCGACGATTTGGGCAGCTCGTTCGCTAACCTAGCACTCAAATTCTCAGGACTACACTTCCCGCAGGCGACGGTCCTGCGAATCCTCGGAGAGCAGTTCTTCCCAGGCCGACGGGTGGCGAGGATTTGTTATCTCTTGGACGGATTCAAGCTCGGCCTAAAGCAACTACAGGCACAATTCGAGAACAGCGAGAGCCGAGCGTCCGAGAGCCGGGAAGTGATAAAAGCGTTGGAGAGCTCGGTCCAGGCGAAGCTGGATTCGCCACAGTTTGAAGCAGCCGTTTCAGTGGCCTGCGAAGAAGCTGTGCGAGCTACGAACCATGAGAAAGTACGCCAGTTTGCTCAAGTGCTAGTTGGATCCCTCACCCCTAAGCCGTGGCACGGACCGCCCGAAGACGTCGCCATGATGATTCGTGACCTCGCCCAACTCGGAGAACAGGACATTCTCGTGCTTCGCGAATTGGTAAAGGCATTCGAAGGCGTGGGAGGTCCGGGTTTTAATCTCGTCCCCCAGTACGCGGCCAACATTCAAGGTATCCGCGATAGCATCACGCGAACAAATTTCCATCCGGACGATTTCTACTCCACCTGTGCGCGCTTATATGGTTTCGGGTTGGTTTTGGAAGAACAACGTAATCCCTCGCACTTTGAAGCGCATGAGCGGTTGTTCCGACCGACACATCGTGGGATCACGTTGGTGGAGTACCTGCAAACACCTGGCATCGAGATGCCGGCTGAATAGATGGCGAAATTATCTGATTCTGGCCGCGCATGACGGCCGCCAGTGGTTTCAACGTCTTGGCGAAGGCGAAAGTCGAACATGGTTTTTGCCCCGGAGGGCGGATACCGATGAACCCAGAAAACTCGAAAACACCGAGGCAACTCGCCCGGCAGCGCTACGAGCTGAAGCATCCGTTTGCCGATCGCTACAAGGCCAACCCGGAATATTTTCGGAAGCGAGCTCGAGACGCAAAGCGCGCCGCGCGGAAGTTCGTGGATGCCGCGGAGCTAAATGCCTGCATCGAGGACATTCGGAAGGCGAAAACGATTCGGGGTGACGAATGGATCGTATGTCTCGGCCGCCGCAACCAACGTTGCGGGCGGATGCTCCAGGCCCTTCGCGCTACAGGTGTGGGAGCGCATCTCATCGAGCATGGATTTTCAGACTGCGATGAGTACCGCGATCATTGGGAGTACAACCGCTCGACTTCACTTACGTGCAACGCCAAGTCCGCTAAGGCGAGGGTCAGAGCGAAAACCGAAGGACACCTTCGCCCGGAAGCCGGCGCCGGATATCTTCGGCCGCCAGCGAAAGGATCGGTTCCGTCGAAAGAAGCTCTCCTGAACAGTCGCGACTCGCAAATCGGTAAGCGAAACCAGAAGTCCTCGAAGCTCGGCAACGATGCCGCCATCGTTCGACCTTGGCTACTCGAAAAGAAATCGACTGAGGATATCGCTGCAAGCGTAGGTCTGAGCGAGAGCGCGGTGCATAAAGCCCTCGGACGCATTTTCAGGCTAAGCGTCACGAGACACGCTATGGTTGCGCACGGAGAGATCTTGACGCGTGCCTTTCCAGACCAGCTATCGAGGCGGTTCAACTTCAGTAAGAAACAAATTATGCGAAAGTGCGAGCTCGCGATCCACCAAATCCAGTTTGCAAATCGATCGTCAGAGCGAGCCCTTGATCCAGTGCCAGCGGGCGCACTCTTGGAAGCCGAGCGCAAACTTCTGGGGGCGGTCATCGGACTTGGCAACAACGGCCCTGGCTACTTTCGGAGCACGGTTCCGCAACTCGATTTTCTGTACGACCAGGCAAAGCACGCCATAAGAGCATTGCGAGAAGCTCCGGACTTGGAAGCGCTGATCAATGAGCTGTGCGACCAATCTCGAAAAGCGCTTCCGGGTGAGGCGTGCCCGGCTCGTACAATCCTGTGTTTGCTGCCTGCGTTAGTGCCACTACTGAACACCCATTCCGGAAAACCATTCGTCTTGGCGCAGCAGTTTCTTGCGGAGGACTTTGGAGTCTCAGGTTCGCTTGTAGAGATCGCGCTGAAACCGCAGAAGACACAGTTGCCGTCGCTTAAATCTGTCGGTGACCTCCTCAGGCTTTCGATCGCAAATACATCCGCGGCGGGGCAACCTGCGGCTCAGAAGCGTAAGCCGGACGGGCGAGGACGAAAACATGGCAGCGTGCTGAAGGATACGAAACGGAAAATCCGACTCGCGGCGGCGATGATGCGCCTGGACTGGACGAAGTACGCGATGGCGCGCGTTCTATATCCCAACAGCAGCCAACATTCCGCCGAAGTCGCAACCTCGCTCCTCTTGAAGCGTCATACCGCTCTAATTCAGCGAGAACAATCGAGTATGACCGAAGTCGCGGCGCGCGCCATCATCCCACCCAAGAGCTCCTCGTAAAGGCTTCGCTGTACCGGTACCCAACATTCATTCCAGTTTTCTATTGTTGGGGCCAACACTCATTCAGATTTTCACCTGTTGGGCTTTCCGGCTGCCAGCTCTTCCGCCAATACTCCAGACGCGCCACAGCCGGTTGCACGGTCATGGCGTTAGAGATCTTGGGGGGAAAAAGATGCTTCAGACTACTCGCCGCTCCGCGGCACGTCAACTCGCGCGTGCGGCCCGCGGCAAAATCAAATCAAAAAGCAGGGATCCTCTCACGGCTCTCGGCCGGGCCCAGCTCCGCCAGGCTTTCCTCGGGCAGTTCCGAATCGTTCGAGAGCGCATCGTTCGCGGTCTGCCGGTCGACATCCGTAGCATCGCCGGGCTGCTCCGGGTATTCCGGTTGCTGGTGCTGGAAGAGGCGAGCTGGTGACATCGGCGGGAACGAAGCGCTCGAAGGCGCAAGACCCGTTGCCTGATCTTCCCCGTAGCGAGGCTACAGAACGAGCCTTGCTCGGCGTCATGCTTGCGGGAAGCCCAACTCGAGATCCCGTTCTGCGCGCTGCCATTGAAAGACTTGAATTGAAGGATTTCATGGGGGCGAACGCCAGATACTTTACGTGTTTCGCTGAAATGGTTCGCGAGGGCAAAGACCCAGATCTTGCGCTGGCCGCAAACCGGCTTCACCTCTCTTCGGAAGAATCTGCCCAACTCGCGAAACTGACGGACGGCGCCCCCAAAATATGCAACACCTCGCACTACATCGACCTCCTGAAAGAAAAATCAATGCTTCGCAGCCTGGCCTATCTCGGGCAGACGATCCAGGCGAACGCTCTTAGCGCGAACGGAAATGGCCTCTGTGTGATCTCCGAGGCGAGAAAAATGCTTTCTACCCACCTTAAGGAAGGAGTTGGGGAGAAACGAATCCTGGAGTTTAAGTCTGGGGCCCAGCTTGCGGCCGAGATGCCGGAAAAAGCAGCCTGGATCGTGCCGCCGTACATCGCAGCCGGCGCCATCACCGACATCTGCGGCAAGGTCAAGATCGGGAAGACTGAGTTGGTGATGCACATGGTCCGGGAAGTCTTGGATGGCTCGAAGTTTCTCGGGAAGGCCACCACCAAAACGTCGGTGGTGTACCTAACCGAGCAACCAAACTCTTCACTCAGTCAGGCAATGCGACGCGCGGGACTCGTCGACCGATCAGACATATTCGTTTTGTCGCACAGTAAAACATGGGGTCTCGACTGGCCCGTAGTCGCTGCAGCTGCGATCGATACGTGCATCAGCAAGGGCGCTCGCTTACTCGTTGTCGACACGCTTCCGCAGTTCGCCGGCCTCGTCGGTGATTCGGAAAACAACTCTGGAGACGCGCTCGCCGCGATGCTACCTCTCCAAAAAGCCGCAAGCGAAGGGATCGCCATCGTGATCCTGCGCCACGAACGCAAATCAGGCGGCGACGTGCAGGACTCAGGACGTGGAAGTTCTGCGATCCCGGGCGCCGCGGACATCGTGTTGTCGATTCGGCGGCAGGTCGGTAGCTCTAAAAACTCAGTGAGGCTACTCTCGGCGGTTTCACGCTTTTCCGAAACACCAAGCGAGCAAATTATCGACCTGACCGACGACGGATACGTTTCGTTGGGAGAACCGAACGAGGCAGCGGCCAGCGAAGCCAGGAACAAGATCCTGGAGATCGCACCGCGCACCGATGAAGAAGCGTTGGGGGAAAAAGAGCTCATAGAAAGCACTGGCATTCCACCGACGACGGCTCAGCGGGCCATTAGGGAGCTCCTGAAAGAAGGTCTCTTGGGGAGAATCGGAAAAGGCCGAAGGGGGGACTGCTTCCGATATTTTCTATCGGAAAAGCCTTTGTCCCCAACCTCAATTACTAATGGGGAGAATCGAATTGAGTCGGATCCGGACCTGTATCCGGAGTGAGGGCACGCAGGCGCGAGTCGGGGCACAATCCATGCCTCGCGCGGCGAGCGCGGAAGTCGTGCTGATGTAACGCTAGCTTGTAGCCAGGCAGAACGAAGTGAATTTGCCACACCGATTGGAAAGCCACCGAGACTGAATTGGCAACCACTCCCAAACTCGTAGACGTGAGCAAGAGGACGCCGTTATCGGACTCGCGAGCGCCGAGTCCGATCCTGCTGACTGCCGAGGACGTGGCGCAAGTAACTGGCCTCTCCGTCGAGACACTCGCACAGTGGCGCTCGCAAAAGCGCGGCATCCCGTACATCAAACTCAGCCGGAACGTCATTCGCTACCGCCAGGCCGATTTGGAAAATTTCCTCGAGGCTCGTATAGTTCGCGTCGAGCCGTTCCATCTCGGCCGAAGGGGGAGCTGAACATGGCGATCTACATGCGAGGCGGTGTCTGGTGGTTCGAATTTGAATTTCAGGGGCGACGGATCCGGGAATCAACCGGGCAAACAAACAAGACGGCGGCGATGCGATGCGAGGCCAAACGGAAAGCGGACTTACTCGATCGACGCGCTGGCTTCTCGCAAAAAAAGCTTGCACCGAAGTTCGACGAACACGTGAAGGCTTTCCTGGCATGGTCGGAAATAAACCACCGGCCGAAAACGCGCGATCTGCACGAAACAAACTGCAATACCCTGCTCCGCTTCTTCAAAGGCAAGTACCTCGACGAAATCACACCTGGCCTGGTCGAGCAATTCAAACTCACGCGCATCGGCGAGAAGCGGAGAAACGCGAAGGATGGAAGCACCGTCGCCGGCGCCACAATCAACCGAGCTCTGACGACTCTGAAGCTGCTCTACAACTATGGCGAGCGATGCGGCTTCGATATTTCGAACCCGACGAACGGCGTGAAGTTTTTCAATGAAGGGTCAGGCCGTATGCGCGTCGTGAGCTTCGCGGAGGAATTACTCTACCTGGTGGCAGCAAGTCAGCCACTCCGAGACATCGCGCGGATCATCCTGGACACCGGCCTGCGCCCCGAGGAAGTCTTTCGCGTGCGCGTTGAAAATATCGACTTCGAAGCGCGTACGATCTTCAACCCGTTCGGTAAGACGAAAGCCGCGCGGCGAAAAGTCACCATGACAGCCGAAGTGTACGAGCTGCTCAAAGCTCGCGCGAAGACCGCCAAGGGCGAATTTTTGTTTACCGCGCGCGGGAATCCGGACGTTGCGATCGGCTCGGTTCGCAAAGCTCACGACGCGGCCGTCGAGAAGATCGGCGCCAAAGATCACTTCAGGCTATATGACCTACGACACACGTTCGCCACTCGCGCCGTTGCCGCTGGTGTCGACCTTGCTACTCTTAGCTCGATCCTCGGACACACGAAGATTGCCATGACCATGCGATACGTTCACCCGGCCGAAGAACAGAAGCGCGCGGCGATCGGCAAGCTCGAAACTTTCCGGCTAGATGGGATCGTGCAGGCAATCGAGAAAAGTCACGGGGTCCCCACAAAAGCCCCCACAGTGAACTGAAGGCGATGAGAGCGACCAGACCCAACTCGTTGAAAAGAATGGCGGGGCCGACGGGGCTCGAACCCGCGACCTCCTGCGTGACAGGCAGGACTACCGCCTTCAGTAAGCCCCTCGCTCTCAATCGTTCCCATGAAAATAAATAGCTTAGGCGCATTCTCGCCGTGTGGCTGGGTGTGGCTGGATGTGCGCGGATGCTCTAAGGGTCCCTGCAAAAGTCCCTACACTAAGACTCGCTTGAATCTGCCTAAGTTTTAGGAATCCTAAAATGTGCGGTGGCGTCGCGCTCTGGCGCGAAGCCTGCCCCGAGGATCTGGAAATGGACATCAGAGAGTTTGCGGAAAAGTACCGCGTAAAAGTGAAGCGCGATCATTGCGGCGATGAGATCGTGCCCGGCAAGCCATTCTGCACCGATCTACCCGACGGCCCGGAGAATCGCTGCCACATTTACGACGTGTCTGGCGCTGGCCAGCTTGGAATCTGCTTACTCTACTCGCACGCCAAGCGCTGGAACGCGGCGCAACGCGCAATGCTGGGCGCCGGATTCATTCCGCAGCAAATCGGCGACACGGAAGGCTGCTACAGTTTCGATATGGAGAGCGACGCCCAGGCCAAGCTCGCCCTAAAGCTGGCCCGAATCAGGCGTCGGCGGATCCCAAGCGCAGCCCAACTCGCAGCGGCGGCTAAGGGGCTCTCTAGAATCGGCCAGCCCCCCTCAGAAAGCCTAGTTCCGATGCCGAACAGCGACGCGCCATAGGGGAATGGGTAAAGAGGCTAGCCGGCCCGATCCAAGCGAAACCTGGACCACAAGCCCCCGATTTTCAGATGTGGGTTATGCTCCATGGCGATTCGCGATCAACCCTGGCACACGGGGAGAGAGCGCCACTTCAGAGCAAGTCTTATTCATGCAGGACCACGCTCAGGAGGGAGTCGTGGACCTGGATTCCGCCGTTATTGTAATGAATGAAGCCCAGTTTTCGGAATTTATTCATGAACATGTTGATGCGGGGGCGCGTTGTACCCACCATTTCCGCCAGCGTCTCCTGAGAGACCTTCGGGAGCAGCTTTTTTTGCGGCTGATCTTGCTTGCCATAGCGTGCGAGCAGCAACAGCATCCTGGCCAGCCGTTTCTCAATGGAGTTAAAGAGCTGATCGACCAAGTCCGCTTCGACTCGGACGTTCCTGGTCAGCAGATAGCCGATGAAGCGGTCCGAGAGGTTATGTTCTTCGTGTAGGA